>OQVT01001303.1_pt1 | contig 15639 bp, 6 predicted proteins | sample 1691561 | NCBI WGS metagenome assembly OQVT01 (sample SAMN03418260, study PRJEB22391) | human gut metagenome | biome: human-gut; feature: organic feature; material: feces | host: Homo sapiens | place: Tanzania | collected 2013-01 | reverse complement strand
AGGGGCTGTAGCGGTATCGACAAGATGTCATGTGAGCAAATGCTCCCTTGGCTCTTGGCTAACAAGGATGCCCTAATCCGTTCCTTGCTTGACGGTTCATACCGTCCGAACCCAGTAAAAAGGGTAGAGATACCCAAAGACAATGGCAAGATGCGCCTGTTGGGCATTCCCACGGTCATAGACCGTCTGGTTCAACAAGCCATCAACCAGACCCTAACTCCCATCTATGAGCGTCAATTCTCTCCAAGAAGCTACGGCTTCCGTCCGAGAAGAGGCTGCCATGATGCCCTAAGAGGTGCTCAGAAAATAATCGATGATGGCTACATTTATGTGGTTGACCTCGACTTGGAGCGTTTCTTCGACACGGTGAGCCACAGTAAACTCATAGAAATCCTCAGCCGCACGATTAAGGACGGTAGGGTGATAAGCCTTATCCACAAATATCTCCGCAGTGGTGTGATGAACAAAGGTATGTTCGAGGCAAGTGAGGAAGGCACTCCTCAAGGTGGACCGTTAAGTCCGCTTTTGAGTAATATCATGCTCAACGAGTTGGACAAGGAACTCACACGTCGAGGTCTCCCTTTTGTTCGCTATGCCGATGACTCGATGATATTTTGTAAGTCCAAGCGTGCAGCCAAGCGCGTGAAGGAATCCATAACCCGATTCATCGAAGGAAAACTTCATCTGAAGGTGAACAGGGATAAGACCATAGTGTCCTATGTGAAGGGTGTGAAATACCTTGGCTACTCCTTTTATGTGATGAAAGGCAAATGCCAACTCACTGTGCATGCAAAAGCCAAAGCCAAGATGAAAGCCAAACTCAAGGAGTTGACTTCCCGAAGCAATGGTTGGGGATATGCCAAGAGGAAGCAAAAACTTGAAGAGTACATAAAAGGTTGGGTAGGTTACTATCACCTTGCCAACATGAAACGTTTCCTCATGGAAACTGACGAGTGGCTAAGACGACGGCTACGTATGTGTATATGGAAGTCGTGGAAGAGGGTGAAAACGAGAATTGCCAACTTGATAAAGTGTGGTATAGATAAATACCAAGCTTACATGTGGGGCAATAGTCGTCTGGGTTATTGGCGCATAGCTGGTAGTTACATACTAAGTCGTGCGATAACCAATGAAAAGTTGAGCATGGCAGGCTATGCTACATTAACGGGTTCATACCTCGAATGGTACCCAAAATAGGAACCGCCGTATGCGGAACCGCACGTACGGTGGTGTGAGAGGTCGGAAAACGAAAGTAGGAGAAAAACTACTTCGTTTTCCTCCTACTCGATTTCTTTACTGACTGATTATATCTGTATGGGGCTTATTTCTTGATGATTTTCTTGCCGTTCTGGATGTAGATCTGGCCCTTGACTGGTGCCTTTACTTCCATTCCCTGAAGGTTGAAAATCTTACCGCTGTTCTTATCTGCTACTTCGATATCCTTGATACCAGTAGTGTAGCTGTTCGCATCTACGAAATGGATGTTGTAGATATAGCGCTTTCCATCTACATCGAAACAGATGGCGGTCTGGATATCCCAGGTTTCTGACTCTGGGGTTGTGTTGCAAAATGCTACCCAACCATTGCTCTCATCATATATGATACCGAATGTGCCATTGTCTGAAGAATCATACTCACCGTTCATGCCGAATGTGTAACCTGAACTTGGTACTGGACCTGCTGAGAAGGTGCCGGCTGCAGACTTCACCTTGAAGTAACCACTCAAATCGTCGAGCAAGTCGTCTGTTGTGACGCCCAATGCATCGGCTGCCTTGGTCAGATCAATATTGATAGGTGTATCTTCACCATCTACTGCATAGGCTGCAATGTTCTCTGATCCTACTGTCTCTGCTGACTGAACTTCATCTACGAAGGTGAGATCGAAGTTGAGCTTGATCATCTTGTAGGTCTTCTCATTGACGAGATAGAGAGTTGCCTTGTAGTTGTCGCCTGTGTTCCATACATTAGGTGCCTGGAATACGAAGAAATCGCCTGCCTTCATGCCGTTGGCATCTGACTGGAGCCAGCAGATACCTACTGGAGCTTCTTCATTGCCGCTGTGGGCGTGACCCTGACCTTGCTTGCCGAGCCATACACCTGGGGTTGGACCGCAGTAATAATTGTTGGATGTATATGGGGCATACAAGTCGCCATCTACCTGGAGTGAATCTGCCAATACACAGTAGAGCATTGGAAGTTCTGTGGTTCCGAGAATCTGCTCTGCTTCTTCCTTGGTCAGGCTATAGGCGGTCTGGTTGGCATCTGTATAATATACGCCTGCCTTCTTTTCTGCCTTCACGAGTTTCTTGATGTCTCTTGTCTCTACTACTTCCCATTCGCTCATGGCTGGACGGTCGAGGGTGACTACCTTATTGATAACGGTAAACTCATAATACTTGTCGCCTGCGATGTAGTAAACCTTGGTCAAATAGCTGTCGCCGATGTTCTTCTGCAAGCCTTCGAAGAGACCTGAACCGAGACGCTCTGGATGATTCTTCTTCTCGAATGTGATGAAGAGTGGGCAGTTCTCTGATGGATTGGTCTGGGTCCATACTGAGTGATAACCCTCTGCATTTACATAATATCCGTATTCACCGGCATTCTGGCTTCCTGCATAGAAGGTATCTTCATCCTTCAGACACAAGAACTTGACAGATGTGGTGTCTGATACGCCCAACTTATCCATGATGCTCTTGAGATCCAAATCCTCATAGTAGATCTGATAATCCTTCTCATACTTGTTGTGCTCGAAGGTAAGGGTCTGCTCGCCTACCTTTGTCATCTCTGAAAGGTGCTTGGTAGGGGCTTCTACACACTCCATATTGAAGTTGACCTCAAAGTACTTGTCGCCATAAACGAAGTAAACGTGTGCTTCGTACTTGCTGCCTGGCTTTACCTTCTCTGGATATTGACCGAGTGAGCAAACGATGGAGTCGCCGTCAAACTTGAAGTTTTCTACGAAGTACTTGTTGTCGCTGCTATATGGGGCTGCACCGAGAACTGGTGATTCCTCTCCCTGATTGACATCGCCTGCAGGATAGAGGGTAGGGCGGAACCAGAAACCTGGCTTACCTGCTGTATAGGTATTGCTCAAGGTATCGGTAGCCACACCGTTGTCCTGATCGTAACCGATGGTGTAAACCATCTTGGTGAGGTCGGCTGACTGGAGGAAGCTGTAATCGTCTTCGCCTAATGCCTTTGCCTCGTCGGTAGCGGTGATTCCGAATTTGGAAACCCAATCCTTGGCATAGAATTTCAACTTGGTATTGTCGTAGCCCTGGATATCTGTACGTACTACATTGATGTCTGCACTACCTACCTTGGTGAACTTGCTGTCCAGATCGGCCTTGTTGATGACTTCCTGTGCTGGAACTGCCAATCGCTTCATGACATGATAAGTAATGTCGAAAGTGGCCTGCTTGCCATTGTAGGTAAGAACGAATGTGCCATTAAACTTCTCGCCACCTTCCAGAGAGTCTTTCTGCTGGTAGAGATTGATGTTGTAGTAGTTCTTGGCGGTGTTCCATGCACTCTCTGCGTGCCAGCGACGACCGTTAGGTACATCCTTCTTAGGAGTTCCGTCTGCGCCAATCCAAAGTCCGCCGAAGTTACTGTTGTAACCTGCTGCATTCTCTGGTAAGAGCTGATCGCCTACCTTCAACTGGAACATGGCTGCGCCTGTAGAGGTAGCACCTGCCTCTTTCCAATCGTTGAGTGCCTTGACCAATGTTGCAGTATCTGTCTCCAGTGTCTCAGCAACCTTTGTCAACTCGAAACTTGCAGAAATGGACGTGTAGTTGTTGTCCAAATACTGCTTCACTGACTGACTGTACTGTGCGTTGGCAGGCAGTCCCATGAGACCTGCTACCGCTGTCAGCATCATCAGCTTTGCTTTTTGAGTAATTTTCATCATAATTGTTTAAATTTAGTTATTACATTACTTAAATTTAGTTATTATTCAGTTATTAAAATATCCATTTTCATCTTTTTTAATTCCTTTTTCATCTTTTTTAATTCCTTTTTTAGTCAGGATGGATAGAAATAGATTTTCTGCTGCAAATTTACGTGATATTGGCTTTATGGTATGCAAAAATAGTCTATAAAAAGTCCGCTGACGAATATGTACCTCATTTTGACGAATTTGTATTTTGCTGAAAATCAGCTTGTTAATATGTGTCATCATTTGGACTATCCTGCTATTTAAATATTTGGAACATATTCGCCAAAATCTTAATTTTGCAGCAGAAAATATTAATAAAGTTTTTCGTTAATTTATGAGTAAAATTAAACCTAAATTTAGAAAGGCTAACGTGTCATCGGCGATGGCATTATGTCTGTTGGTAGGCTCTGGACTAACGCAATCTTGTACGAAAGATGTGTTTGAGGGCCAGCCTGAATGGTTGGGTAACTCGATTTATGAGGAACTCAAAAGTTATGGTAATTACAATTATACCATTCGGTTGATTGATGACTTGGGGCAGACCTCTGTGCTGAGTCAGACGGGTAGCAAGACTATCTTTATTGCTGATGATGCGGCGTATGAAGATTTCTTCAGAACCAACAGTTGGGGAGTTCGCAAATATGAGGAACTTTCTACTGGGCAGAAGAAAATCCTCCTAAACAGTTCGATGATCAACAATGCTTATCTGATAGAATTGCTCAGCAATCTGGGTGGCAATCCGCCGCAGCAGGGTTTGTGTATGCGTCGTGAAACTGCCGTGTCGGTGCTCGACTCCGTGGCTAAGATGTCGCCGGATGTGATGCCTGACAATGGGTACTGGAATTACTACAAGGCCAAGAACAAGGCCATCTACTTGTTGCGCGACAATACGGGCAAGCCGATGATTCACTTCCTGCCTGCCTATATGAAGTACAACAAGATTACTTCCAGCGACCTGGAGAAGCTGACCAACGGGGAGTCTAATTCCATCGCTGATGCTTGGGTAAACGGCAAGAAGGTGACTGAGGCTGACATTATCTGCAAGAATGGCTATATACATAAGGTGGAAGGCGTGATGACCCAGTCGGACAATATGGCGCAGATTGTGAACAGCCATGCCAACATGACTACTTTCGCCAGAATGATCAACCGTTTTGCTGCTCCTTATTATGATGCTGCTGCTACGAAAGAGTTCAATCGTCTGTACAACAACAGCGATTCTGTATTCACCATGAAGTATTTTGCTACTTCTGCCAATACCGGCAACTATGGTAAGCAGGCTAAGGGCGAGCTGAATACGGATCCTCAGGGCAATGTGGTGGAATCGAAGTTGCTCTTCGACCCGGGATGGAACCAGTATTATCCTACTGGTTCTTCCGACAAGCAGTTGCATTCCGACTGCGGTGCAATGCTCGTTCCTTCCAACGCTGCGCTTGAAACCTGGTGGAATGGCGGCGGAAGAGTGCTCAAGGATATGTATGGTTCTTGGGACAGAGTGCCTACCAAGGTGCTTGTCAAACTGATCAACCTCGGTATGATCAACTCATTCGCTGAAACCGTACCTTCCAAGTTCAACAACATCGTGGATCAGGCTACCAAGAAGCCAATAGGCGTTCAGGCTGCCGATGTGGATAGCTGTTTTATGGGCTGCAATGGTGTGGTCTATTTATTAAATAAGGTATATGCCCCTGCTGACTACTCTTCTGTTTCTTTCCCAGCACTGGTGAATGAGAACACGATGAATGTGCTCTACTGGGCTATTTCCAGCATTCCAAACAATTCTTTTGAGCCATATCTCAACTCTATGGACTCTAAGTACAGTTTCTTCATCCCTACCAACAATGCGATGCTCCACTATGTGGACCCTTGTTCTTACGGTAATACCAGTCAGGTGCTCTATGAGTTCTACTTCGACAATGACACCAAGACCGTGAAGGCGCATCGCTATAAGTATGACGTGAAGACCCAGACCAAGGGTGAGGCGCTGACTGATGCAACTTCCGACCAGGTGAACAACCGATTGGCGGATATGGTGAACAACCTGATTGTGGTAGGTAATGTGGAAGATGGTAAGACCTATTACAAGACCAAGAGCGGCGGTTATCTGAAGGTGGCTCATGCCGGAACTGTAGGTTCGATGACTGTAGCCGGTGGCTTGCAGATGGAAATGGGTAGAGATCTCACCGTGACAAACATCTTTGATATGGGTGAGAGCGGTAATGGTAAGTCATACATCCTGGAAAGTCAGATGCCTATGACCAGCCAGAAATCCGTTAAGTCTATCCTCAAGGCTCATTCAGAGTTCTCTAAGTTCTATGAACTGATAGCTGCTTCGGGACTGATGAGTAGCAAGAGTTCGAATGGTACAGGTGCCGACGACAATATCATCCTCTTCGACGCCTATAACTACACCATTTACGTGCCAACCAATGCTGCCATCGAGAAGCTGCATCAGGAAGGTTATCTGCCTTATCCTTCAGATATCGAGGCGCTCACTGCCGATGATTTCGGAGGAAACGGTTCCAAACTGAAGGCTGCCAAGGATGAACTGAAGAGTCGTATCCTCAACTTCGTGAAGTATCACATCCAGGATAATTCCGTGATTATCGGTGGTACCAATCATGCCAATACGAAGTTTGAGACATTTACCAACAATCCAAGCACAAAGCGTTATTACAACTTGAATGTAACATCTAATGATCACCAGATTACCGTGACCGACCACTTGAACCATACTTATAAGGTGGAAACTGGCAACGGACTGTATAATCTGCTGGGCCGTGAGTATTGGATTACCAATAAGGACAAGGCTAACGATCAGATTTTCAATGCTTCTGATATTGTAGTACATCAGATCAATGGCGCACTGCTTTATAACAACGAACAGTTGACGAATTGGAAAGAGGCCATCGGGCTATCCACTTCTTCACCAGCCAAAAAGAGAAGGAGATAATTTATGAAGGGCAAATTAAAATATACAATGTTATCGATGCTTCTGTGTGCCAGTGCCATGGAAGTATCTGCACAGGGAATCACCGCTGTGCACGGAGTTGTGAACGATGACCTGGGTGCTATCATTGGTGCTTCTGTCTGTGAGGTGGATGCCAACGGTCGTATTGTGGAATCTACCGTGACGGATGCCAACGGTAACTTCTCCATGAAGGTGCGCAACCCTAAGAATAAAATCCGTTTCAGCTATATAGGTTACAAGACTCAGAAACTGCCTATCAACAAGTCTGAGTTTACCGTGACCATGCAGTCTGACCTGCAGATTGACGAGGTGACCGTGGTGGCCAAGAAGCGTATCAACAGTGGCGGTCTTGCCATTCCTGAGCGCGAGTTGTCTTACGCCACACAGACCATTTCTTCCAAGGAGTTTGAAGGATTGGGTATGAACACGGTGGATGAAGCTTTGCAGGGTCGTATTTCCGGTCTTGACATCGTTTCGGTTTCCGGTAACTTGGGTGCAGGTACGAGTATGCGTCTGCGTGGTTCTTCTTCTGTCAGCTCTCTGACCAACAGCAATCCGCTGATCGTGGTAAACGGTAATACCTGGAATGTGGATATGAGCAACTTCGACCTGAAGAATGCCAACGACGAGCAGTTCTCACAGTTGCTGAACATCAACCCAGAGGATATTGCCAGCATCACCGTACTGAAGGATGCTGCTGCCACTGCCATCTACGGTTCGCAGGGTGCCAATGGTGTCATCGAGATTACCACCAAGCGTGGTAGCCGTGGTAAACCACAGCTTACTTACTCGCTCCGCATGACCGGTACTTATCAGCCTATGGGATACAAACTCCTCAGTGGTGACGACTATACCATGTTGCTCAAGGAGAGCTACTTCAACCCTCAGCAGGATGATAACGCTTCGAATATCAAGGAGTTGAACTATGATCCTACTTTCTCTGAGTATGAGCAATACAACAATAATACAGACTGGGTGGACGCCGTGACACAGTTTGGTTTGCGCCAGAACCATTATCTTTCCGTAACGGGTGGTGGTGAGAAGGCTACCTTCCGTATTGCGGGTGGTTTCGACCATGAGACGGGTTCTGTCATCAAGCAGAAGTTGAACCGTTTCTCTACCCGTGTGGCTCTGGACTACTTCGTGAGTGAGAGAATCAAGATTTCTACCAACTTCGCGCTGACTTACACCAAGAACAACAAGAACTATGACGACCTGCTCTCTCTTGCCTACAAGAAGATGCCGAATATGAGTATCTATGAGCAGGATCCGCTGACTGGTGCCGATACCAACCGCTATTATACAATGCTCCAGACGGCATCCAGCGTGTTCAACGACGACCAGAAGAAGTATGTGAACCCTGTGGCAAGTGCCAACTTGGCTAAGTTTGACGACCGCACTTACGATATCACCCCTGAGTTTGAGTTGAACTACCGCCTGTTGGGCATGGATGAAGATCATACCCAGTTGAACTGGCAGGGACGTGTCTATATGAACATCTTCAATGAGTATGTAGATAAGTTCTATCCAAACGACCTGGTGACCGTGCCTTGGAACAATGGTGTAAACTTGGCATCCTCAAGCAGCAATAAGAGTGTGGCTTTCAATACCAAGCAGACCCTTACGCTGATTCCAGCCTTCAAGAACAAGGATCACTCGCTGATGGCGATGGCCCGATTTGAGTTGACTTCCGGTAGCTCCAACGGTCAATCTACTAATGGTAGCGGACTTCCTTCAGGCGGAATCTACAGTCCTGATGCCGGCGGTATTATCACCGGTATGGGTTCCAGCTTCAGCCAGTGGCGCTCTATGTTCTATACCTTCTCTACCCACTACGCTTACAAGGGTCGCTATATGTTCGACTTCTCCGTGCGTGCCGATGGAACCACCAAGTTTGGTCCAGACCGCCGCTGGGGTTATTTCCCTGCCGTTTCCTTGCGCTGGAACGTGGTGGATGAGCCTTGGATGAAGCCTACAGAGAACTGGCTCTCCATGTTGAGTATCCGTCCAAGTTGGGGTATTGTAGGTAATCAGCCATCTTCCGACTATCTCTATGTGAGCAAGTATGCAGCCAGCAACCGTTATCTCGATGCTTCTACCATGAAGCCAACCAACCTGAAGCTGACCGACCTGCGCTGGGAGAAGAAGGAATCCTATAATATAGGTATGGATTTGGGCTTGTTCCACGATAAGTTGACAGCCACGGTGGATTGCTATCGCGAGACTACCAGCAACATGCTGATGGGTAATGTGAGAATTCCTTCCAATGCAGGTTATTATACGCTGGCCTACAAGAACGTGGGCAAGATGAGAAATATGGGATGGGAGTTGAACTTCAATACCAACAAGCTCGTCAAGTTCAACAAGAAGTTCTGGATGGACATGAACCTGACCTTGGGTAACAACAAGAATGAGATCTTGGAGATGGATCCGCAGATTTTGGAGACGCTCAACTCTACCTTCTATTACGGCAACCGTGAAATCCTGCAGCGCGTACAGGTGCACAACCCATTCGGTGCCATCTACGGTTTCCGCTACAAGGGAGTTTATCAGTATCAGTATGATACCTTCGCAGGAATGTCGAAGGAAGAGCAGCAGCAGTTCCTCGCATCCGGCAAGACCGCTCCTGTGGCACTCAATCCTGACGGTAGCGTGATCTACGACGACAAGGGCAAACCAGTGCGCATGATGTACAACTACTCCAATGGTTCTACCGGTAAGAACTACAAGTTCTGCGGCGGTGATGCCATTTACGAGGATCAGAACAACGACGGAAACATCGATGCCCTTGACCTGGTTTATCTCGGAAGTTCCCTGCCAAAGTTGACGGGTGGTTTCGGTTTCAATTTCCACTATAACAACTGGAAGCTCAATGCCCAGTTCAACTACCGTATCGGCAACAAGATCTTGAATCTTACCCGTCTGGACGCAGAAGCGATGGTGAACAACAACAACCAGAGTCAGGCAGTGAACTACCGCTGGCGCAAGGAAGGCGACATCACCACGATACCAAGAGCCATGTATGGTTCCACCACCAACTACAACACGCTCATCAGCGACCGATTTGTAGAGGACGGTTCCTTCCTGCGTCTGAACTATCTGCAGCTCTCTTATGCCTTCGATTCGAAGATGATATCCAAGACATTGGGCTTGAGAGGATTGCGATTCTATCTGAGTGCCAACAATCTGTTCTGCCTCACCAAATATACAGGTGCAGACCCAGAGGTAGGCTATGGCAGTTATGGTGCTTCTGTAGATAGCGGTAAGACACCACGTTCAAAATCATATACATTAGGTCTAACAGTTGATTTTTAAGGAAAAGTTATGAAACTGAAAAATAATATATTGACAATAGGTCTTGTGGGAATGATGGGCTTCGGTTTCAGCTCCTGCTCAGATTTCCTCACGATAGAGCCGCTGAACCAGATTGTACAGGACAAGTTCTGGAACAATAAGAGCGACGTGGAGAACATTGTGATGGGCTGCTATTCAGCCATGCAGTCACAGACGGTGATCGACCGAATGCTCATCTGGGGTGAGTCTCGCTCTGACGACATGATAGGAGGTACGAACATCTCCAACAATGAGAATCTCTCCAACATCTTCAAGGAGAATATCAATGCCCGCAACGGCTATACATCCTGGGGAGAATTCTATGATATCATCAACCGTTGCAACCTGGTGCTTCTCTATGCGCCTGAGGTTGCGGCAAAGGATCCTAACTACTCAGAGAGCGACCTGAATGCCACCCGTGCTGAGGTTTCAGCCATCCGCGACCTGATGTATTTCTATCTGATCCGTACCTTCCGCGATGTGCCTTACAGCACGGAGGCGTTTGTAGATGACAGACAGCAGATGGATCTTCCAGCCACTTCTTTTGATGTGATTCTCGACGATCTGATCAAGGACCTGGAGAGTGTGCGCGGTTATGCCGTGAGAAATTATCCGGAGACGAAGCCTCTCTACCAGCGTGGACGTATCACCCGCGACTGCATCGACGCCATGCTCTGCGATATGTATCTCTGGAAGCAGGATTATGCCAACGCAGTGAAGTATGCCGACTATGTGCTGGATAGCAAGAAGGCTGAATTCAACGGAGAAAGCTCTACCAGCAAGTTGTTTGAAGGTTATCCGCTCTACAGCGACAAGAGCAGCAGCAACAGCAGCAATACTTATGGAAGTACCTACGATACCATCTTCGGTACAGGAGCCAGCAAGGAAAGCATCTTCGAACTCATCTATAGCAGCGATGAAACCATGTTGTCTAACGGAAGTATCTCTTACCTCTATGGTAACAATACCACCTTCCCTGGTATCATCAAACCATCAGACTATATCGCAGCTGATGTGCCAGACGCTCAGTATAAGGTGTTCCGCAACAAGTATGATTCCCGCTATTACCAGAGCATAGAGCAGTTGTCTTCTACCTCTTTCGGTATTGCGAAGTATTCCCGTCCAAGAGTCATCATCGATGCATCTGAGTCAACCATCACTTCCAACGGCGGTCACTATACATCATCCAACTGCTATGCGCCTTGGATTATCTACCGCACTGCCGACGTGATGCTGATGAAGGCAGAGGCACTGGTGCAGATGGCAAAAACTGATGCTGAGACGGATGAGGACATCGCCAACAACGAGACCTTGCTCAAGGAAGCGTTCAAGATCGTGAATATACTGGAAAAGCGTTCTTCTATGGCAAGCAACTATACAGACCTCTCTTTTGGCGACTATGCCAGCAAGAATGAGATGGAAGAACTCGTACTGCAGGAACGTCAGCGCGAACTGATGTTTGAAGGCAAACGCTGGTACGACCTCGTACGCAAGTCGCGCCGAGACGGAAATACCAACTTCCTGGTAAGCAAGGTGCAGCAGAAAGGTTCCGATGCCGGTGTTTCTTCCAGCAAGTTTGCCAAGTTGGATGGTATCTATTGGCCATACAATAATGATGAACTCAAGGTGAACGGCAATCTGAAGCAGAATCCTGCGTTCGGTTCCGGTTCCAGTTCTTCCTATGAATCTACTACCAAATAGGGTAGGAAAGATGACATGAGAATTAGTGTATCATTTTAAAAAACAAAGAAGATGAAAAGTAATTTGAAATATGGATTCATGCTCCTGATGGGGCTCTGGATGACAGGAACTGCCGTTACCAGCTGCTCGGATGAGCCGGATTCTTCCAACTATTATACTTTTACGGGCGAGATGGTGAGCGACTATTTGAAGAATCACCCGGACTTCAGCGAATTTGCCACCATCGTACAGCGTGCTGGTATGATGGATCAGATGGCTGCCTACGGAGCCTATACTTGTTTTGCTCCGACCAATGAGGCCATCAACAGATACCTTACCAAGAAGGGACTGCAGACCATCAGCGACCTGACTGACGAGCAGTGCGACTCTATCGCCCGCACCCACCTGGTGAACAATATGTACACCACGTCTGAAATGAATACTGGTGTGATTTCATCACCTAACATGAACCGCCGTTATATCGAGGTTTCCCACGGTCTGGACGACAATGAGAACGCCGTCGTTTATCTGAACAGAACTTCACATATTATCTATGAGTTGCAGGACGACTCGGTGGAGAACGGTATCATGCAGCCAGTGTGCGAGGTGCTGGAGAGCAGCAACCGTATGCTCCCAGACGTGATGAAGGACAATCCTACCATCCATCTCTTTACAGAGGCAATGGACAAGACAGGACTTTCTGCTACGATTTCTGAGACCTACAGAGATGAGTCTTATAACGCAGACGATTACGAACGATATAAGTATGAGTCGGCTGGCAACAAGGAAACGGCTACAGTTCCTGATACGAAGGAAACCGGTTTTACAGCCTTTGTTCCTACAGACAAGGTATTTGAGAAATACAATATCCATTCCTTGGAGGACCTCTACAACAAGGCTTGCCAGATATATGATGTCATCTATCCGGAGGATGTGAACAAGCCAGGACACAGTTTTGAGAACCTGAGTGATGAAGTGAATCCGCTGCGCAGATTTATCGAATATCACATTCTCACCCGCAAGATGCAGGGATGGAACTATCTCACACCGCTCAACAATATCTGTATAGAGACTACCTTGATGAATCCGGTAGATTGGTATGAGACGATGCTTCCTCGCACAATGGTGAAGGTGGAGAAACTCACCAAGTTGAGCTATGCTGATGCCGACCAGATGAACGAGATCTATCTGAACCGTCGCCGTGATGCTGAATATCTTGCAGATTCCAAGATTCGTGGAGCCATGGTGCAGAAGTCAGTAGAGAATGAATATGAGAATCAGGCCATCAACGGCTGGTATTTCTATATCGATGATATTCTGACATTCGACGAGCAGGTGCGCGACATCGTGCAGAACTGCCGCATCCGTATGGACTTCTCAACCATCTTCCCTGAGTTTGAGACCAATGGTGTCCGCCAGAACGGTAATCCGAAGAAGCAGGACCCTGCTTACGATACCACCGCCAAGTATGGTCGCAACTATTACTTCCCTGACGGTTATCTCAAGGATGCCAAGATCTCCGGATATTTCATCTATCGTCGTCCTCACGATTATTATGACTCTTATGAGGGAGATGAGTGTAACCTCTTCGGAAACTTCGACTTTACATTCAAGATTCCACCAGTTCCTTATGAGGGTGATTGGCAGATAAGATTGGGATATGCAGCAGAGCCTTCACGCGGTGTTGCTCAGATCTATTTCGACGGTGAGCCACAGGGTATTCCTCTGGATATGACCTATCAGCTCGACCATTCTTCACTGCTCGGTGCAGCCTGGAACAACGATTACGATAATATGTCGGATGAAGACAAGGCAGCTGAGTATAAGAACCTGAAGAACAAGGGATATTACCGTGGAGCCATGGGTGGTTTCTGCTACAATGGTGAGAACAGTACCCAGAAGGCAGGTAACTTCGGTAACCGTAAGTACTGTCTGCGCCGTGTGCTCTGTACAGTGCATATCGACCCAAAGAAGGATCATTATCTGAGAATCCGCTGCGTGTCAACAGGTCAGACAGAGTTCGACCTCGATTATCTGGAACTTGTTCCGAAGAGTGTATATGGTGTTTCTGATGGAAATACCGTGGAGGATTCTCTATAAATCATAAAAGTCTAAAGAAATGAAAAGAAAGAATTTATATAAAATACAGGCAGCAGCCGTCCTCGTGACGGCGCTGTGCTGCGCTTCCTGTTCTGATACCTGGGATGATCACTATAGTGAAAATTCAGCCAGCGCAGTAAACGAGACACTCTGGCAGGCTATCAATGAAAACAGTGAGCTGAGCAACTTTGCCAAGGTAGCCAAGGCTTGCGGTTATAACCTGACCCTCAACGGCAGCCAGACCTTCTCTGTCTTTGCTCCTACGAATGGTAGTTTCACAGAGGAACAGGCAGACGCTCTCATCGCCAGCTACAATGAGCAGAAGGCAGCAGGAGTGAAGTCATCTGAAAATACTGTCATCAAGCAGTTCCTGCAGAATCACATTGCTCCATTCAAGAAATCCGTTTCATCCGAAACTGCCGATTCACTCACGATGATGAACGGCAAGCGACAGAAACTTTCAGCTGCTGCAGTGGGAGATGAGGAATTCCAGACCAAGAATGTACTCTATAATAATGGTATTCTCTATACGATAGAAGGCAAACTCAACTATGAGCCAAACATCTTCGAGTATCTCCGTCAGGATGCCGAACTGGACAGTGTCTATCAGTTCTTCAACGATTATGGAGTCTATAAGTTCTCTCCAAGTCAGAGTGTAGCGGGAAGTATTGTGGATGGTAAAACCCAGTATCTGGATTCAGTGATGGTGTATAACAACAGAATCATGAACCAGTTGGGCCAGATCAACTCAGAGGATTCCACCTACTGGATGCTGGCACCTAACAATGCCGAGTGGAAGCGAATGGTAGAAACCTATTCTCCTTACTTCAATTATGATGCAACGGTAGAGAATAGAGATTCCCTGCAGCGCGTGAACACCCGATTGGCTATCTTAGGAGCAACGCTCTTCAGCAGAAGCAACAATCCAGATGCAGCGTTCCAGGATTCAGCCCTTTCTACATCAGCCTATCCTGAGCGTTATTACACCATGTATCCGGAAGAAAAGAGATACAACCGCTTCTATCATCCATTTGCTGCGGGAGGTATCTTCGACGGTGCAGCGGATGTGGCTCTGAGTAACGGACACATCATGAAGACAGCCAACTTCCGCATCTCTCCTTACGACACCTTCGTAAAAGAGCTGAAGATAGAAACAGAATATACCAACTATGTAGATACATTGACCGGTGCCATTGATCCTTACGTGGTGAGAAGAATACCAGCCAGCAGTGCATTCTATAATCAGGTATCCAGCAACTCCTTTGCAGAGATAGCTCCTTCCAATCTGAGTGAGCAGCCAAGTGTTACCTTTGCAATACCTGGAGTTCTTTCTAATGTGCCTTACGACGTATATGCAGTATTCGTACCTGCCATCGCTTACGATGAGTTGGCTACTGATGAGCAGCGTCTTCCTGTAAAGATCAGAACCCAGGTGGGCTATCAGAACAATGGTGCCACCAAATGGGAACGTAATTCTGCTTTCACTGTCAAGGCCGATGTGATAGATACCATCAAGATCAAGGGCAACTATAAATTCAAAACCACAGCCTACGGACTGGACAAGGCGCAGGCGAAAGTCAAGATCTATACAGACGTGCCTTCTTCGATGACTGCG
>OQVT01001301.1_pt1 | contig 15658 bp, 11 predicted proteins | sample 1691561 | NCBI WGS metagenome assembly OQVT01 (sample SAMN03418260, study PRJEB22391) | human gut metagenome | biome: human-gut; feature: organic feature; material: feces | host: Homo sapiens | place: Tanzania | collected 2013-01 | reverse complement strand
CTCCGCGGCGCTTCTGATTTTTATGCGCCGCACCACCATTCCTAATTCCTCATTCGAGCAGAGCTTTCAAACGTAATCATGGGACGGCACGCTCCACGGGCTAACCCCAAATCCATAAACCATTTTCTTTTCCCTATTATAGAGTGCTATACTACAAAAAGAAAACTGTTATACAGCGTAATAACTACAGGATAAAACTTGTGATAAGAAGGAGGGCACGAAATGAATTTCATGACGATACACTATTTCCTCACACTCGCGGAGGAGAAGAATTTCACCCGTGCCGCGGAGCGGCTGCATGTGACGCAGCAGACGCTTTCGGGGCATATCGCGGCGGTGGAGAGAGAGGTGGGGATGAAGCTCTTCATCCGTCATGTGCCGCTCGAGCTGACGGATGGGGGCGAGGTATTTTATCGCTACGCGCGTATTTTCCAGCGCAATGAACGGGCATTTCGCCGCGCGCTTTCGGATGTGTCGGGAAGTGAGAGCGGACTGCTTCGCATTGGTGTCGCGCCTGCCCGCGGCGAGGTTCTGCTGCCGCCCCTGCTCGAAGCCTTTCATCGTCGGTATCCACGCGTGCGCATCGTTCTTTGTGAGATGGCGAATGCCATGATCTGGAAAGCGCTGGAGCGGGAGGAGATCGATCTGGCGTTGGCGCGGTGGGAAGAGGAGCTGCCCGGCGTCTCGCTCTATCCTTATCAGGAGGAGGAGATCGTGCTGCTGCTTTCCGCCGATCTGTATCAGCGTCTGCCGGGAACGGAGGAGGAGAAATCGCGCGTTCTCTCTGCGCCGCAAAAGGAGCTGCCTGTTTTTTTGGAACAGTGTGATTTTCTTCTGAACAGCGAGGGGGATATCGCTGGACGTCTGGCGAGGAAACTTTTCCGTGAAGCCAGCTTCGCTCCGCGCGTGGCGGCGGAGTCTGAGCATATGGCAACGATGCTCCGGCTCTGCCTGCGGGGACTCGGAGCGTACTTCTGCCCGAAAAGTCTGGCCGAGGCCATGCTGGCTCCCTCTGACATGCAAAAACTCCACCGGATCGCTTTCACGGAAGGGAAATATATGATTTCCTTCGCGTGCCATGAAAGCTCGCATCGGTGGAGTATGATAGAGAATTTTTTGAAAATAGCGGAGAAGTAGGGGAATGGGTTCAGGGGTCAGGTTGGTGGGTTCAGGGTTGTGGTGCGGCGCAAAACAATAAGAAAGCGCCGCGAGTTTTAGACTGGCGGTATTTCCGTACCGTCAGCCTTCCCCTTTGTGGAAGGTGCCCGAAGGGCGTATAGGGTGCTTTGGTATGAAAACGGGATGAGGAAATGGGAAAGGCGCCACATATGTGGATAGCGGTAGTACCCTATCCACCGCTGGCGCGGTCCCCCTTCCCCGAGGGGGAAGGCTAAGTGGAAGAAGTTTTTATATGGGACGATTCCCCAATCCCCAATCCCCAATCCCTAATCCCTAGTCACCAGTTACCAGTTACCAGTCACTAGTCACTTTATTTCAACCACAGCTCTGCTGCAGCCGAGGCGGCCTGTGTCGGTGTGATGATGCCCTGCTCGGCCATGAGGGCGAGGACGACGGTCATGCGCTTCGCGCCTTCCTTCGGGTGCGAGATGGGGTCATAGGCAGACGGGGCCTGCGGGAGACCGGCGAGCATCGCGCACTGGGCGAGGTCGAGATCCTTGGGCGCTTTGCCAAAGTAGGTGCGGCTGGCTTCCTTGAGGCCGTAGGCGCCGTGACCGTAGTAAATGGTATTCAGATAGAGAGTAAGGATTTCCTCTTTGCTGTAATTCCGCTCCAGCTGGACGGCGAGCGCCAGCTCTTCGGCCTTGCGGGTCATGGTGCGGTCATTCGAGAGGAATATGTTTTTCACGGTCTGCTGGGTGATGGTGCTGCCGCCTTGGACCGTCTCTCCCGCGAGATAGTTCGTGAAAGCAGCGCGCGCGACGCCGATGAGATCCATCGCGCCGTGCTCATAGAAGCGGCGGTCTTCGGTCGCGACGATCCCCTTCTTGAGGTAGTCCGGTATCTCGGCAAAGGGGACGAATTCTTCGCGATGCACACGCGCCTCCAGTGCTTCCCTGAAGTGGAGCACATTGTCCATCTTTTCCTTGGCGGTGAGGAGCTTCTCTGTCTGGGAGACGGGGCTTTTCGCGTCCGGCTTCGGCGGCAGCGTTTCGATGCTGCCCTCTTTTGTTTCTGAGGAGGAAAGACCGGAAATCAGTGCCCTGACGGTATCCGAGATCTCTGTCACGATGCCTTTCTCTTCGGGGAGCGATGCGTCCTTCGGCGTCGCCTTTTGGACGGCATGTGGTTTGACAGGTTCATGTACGACGTTCTTCGTGAGCTCGCTGCCCGAGGAGAAGCCCCAGTAAACGGCTCCGGCTAAAATCAGTAGTAAGAAAAAAATTTTTTTCATGAATGGCTCCTTATGGCAGTACATTTTCTTTTATTGTAGCACAAGTTGGCAGGGCATGGGGGTAGAAGTGACTGGTGACTAGTGACTGGTGACTGGTGACTATACCACCTTCAGGCATCACCCCCGCCCTACCTACAGAACCCGCTCCCCCTCTTTCGCACGCAATCAAAGGGTGATACGCCCCAGGGGCTAACCCTGTTATCCGTTGGTCTTCAGGCATCGCCTGAATTTATACTGCGGCGAAGCCGCCACCTTCCCTGTGAACCTTTTGAACCCGTTAAACCCATGAACCTTCTCCCCCTTCATGCGAAATACTCTCAAATATGGTATAATAAATACGCAACATCAAAATTCCATTATATATGTATATAAATAAGAGGCGGTCATGCATGACAGGCCGCCATTTTTTTGTAAGGAGAATCCCATGTCTGAAGATATTCATGAAATCCAGGCTCGGCACAGCGAAGAGAATGGCAAGAAAGACTACGGCGCAAGTGACATCCGTGTCCTCGAAGGGCTCGAAGCGGTACGCCTGCGTCCGGGCATGTACATCGGCTCGACATCTGCGCGCGGCCTGCACCATCTGGTCTACGAAGTCGTCGATAACAGTATCGACGAAGCGCTCGCGGGCTACTGCACGCACATCGAAGTGACGCTCAATGATGACGGCAGCTGTACAGTCACGGATAATGGCCGCGGCATCCCGACGGGCATGCACGAGACTGGGAAACCTGCCATGGAAGTCGTACTGACCGTGCTCCATGCAGGCGGCAAATTCGGCGGCGACGGCTATCCGATCTCCGGCGGCCTGCACGGCGTCGGCATCTCTGTCGTGAATGCGCTCTCCGAATGGACACGCGTCGTGGTACGCCGCGAAGGGCATTTCCATGAAATGAAACTGTCCCGCGGGGAAGTCACCCAGCACATGAAGACCTACGGAGAAACGAAGGAGACGGGCACCTCTGTCACCTTCAAGCCGGATATCGAGATATTCAAAGAAGGTGTGGACTTCGACTATGATACCCTGAAGATCCGCATGCGCGAGCTGGCTTTTCTGAATAAAGGCCTCACCATCACATTGACGGACCTGCGCGACGGTGCGACCCACGAGGAGAAATTCCACTACGCCGGCGGCATCACGGAATTCGTCCAGTTCCTGAATGAAGGCAAGGATCTTGTCGATCCGGCCGTCATTGCTTTCGAAGGCGAGAAGGATAAGGTCATCGTCGATATCGCGATGCAGTACCAGACGGGCTACAGCGAAAGCATGTATACCTTCGTCAATGACATCAATACCATCGAAGGCGGCATGCACCTTGCCGGTTTCCGCACCGCGCTCACCCGCGTCCTCAATGAATACGCACGCAAGAATAACATTCTCAAGAACAATGAAGCGAACCTTTCCGGCGATGATGTCCGTGAAGGGCTGACCTGCGTCATTTCTGTCAAAGTGCCGAATCCGCAGTTTGAAGGCCAGACCAAGACGAAGCTCGGCAATCTCGAAGTCAAGGGCATCGTGGATAACCTTGTCTCGGAAGGCCTTCGTACCTACCTCGAAGAACATCCTTCGGAAGGGAAAGCCATCGTCGAGAAAGGCATCACGGCGAGCCGTGCCCGCGAAGCAGCCCGCCGCGCCCGCGAGCTGACACGGCGCAAGAATGCACTTGAAGTCTCCAGCCTTCCGGGAAAGCTGGCTGACTGCACTGAAAAAGACCCGAAGATGACAGAAATCTATATCGTCGAAGGGGACTCGGCAGGCGGATCTGCGAAGTCCGGCCGTGACCGCCGCTATCAGGCGATCCTTCCGCTGCGCGGCAAGATCCTGAATGTAGAAAAAGCCCGCCTCGACCGTGTCCTGAATTCCGATGCCATCCGCACCATGATCACCGCTTTCGGCACGGGCGTCGGCGAAGACTTCGACATCACGAAGCTCCGCTACTACAAGATCATCATCATGACGGATGCCGATGTCGATGGCGCGCACATCCGGACACTGCTCCTCACTTTCTTCTACCGCTACATGAAGCCGCTCGTCACCGAAGGCCACGTCTTCATCGCCCAGCCGCCGCTGTATCAGGTACGCAAGGGCCGTCAGAAATACTACACCTACGATGACGATGAACAGAATAAGCTCCTCGATGAGATCGGCCGCGATGGCTGCGCGATCCAGCGCTACAAAGGGCTTGGTGAAATGAATCCGGAACAGCTCTGGGATACCACGATGAATCCGGAGCAGCGCGTCATGCTGAAGGTCGAGCTTACGGACGCTGTCGAAGCAGACCGCCTCTTCACCATCCTCATGGGCGACAAGGTTGAGCCGAGACGCAAATTCATCGAAGAGCATGCGAAGGACGTCACAAATCTGGACCTGTGATGTGGTAGAAGCTAGTGACTGGGGTCTAGTAGCTAGGGATTAGGAGCCTCGAGTGACTTGTGACTAGTGACTGGTGACTGGTGACTGGTGACTTGAATACAGCTTTTGGGCACCGCCAGATTTATACTCCGCGGCGCTTCTGCTTTTTATGCGCCGCACCACCCCCGCCCTACCCTCTGAACCTGCTCCCCCGCCGAACCTCTTTCGCACGTAATCAAAGGGCACCACGCCCGATGGCTAACCCTGAACCTTCATTCCCTTACATTTTCTTTACTTTTTGTTGCCATTCCATGCCCAAATAGTATACAATAGGGATGGCATTGATCTGCCATAGAGAGTGGTAAGAAGAGGGAAGGGGGACAGAGATGAAATACTTCTACCCCGCCATTTGTTCATACGATCAGAAAAAGGGAATGTTCTTCGTGATGTTTCCAGACCTCATTGGTTGTGAAGCGAAAGCCAGCACCATGAATGAGGCTGCGAAGAAGGCCAGAGAAGCTTTGGCCGCCTCTCTTCTGGAATTGGAAGAGAAAGCGCTCCCCATTCCGAGCGCAACCAGCGAACGGCAGCTTCGTCTTCGCGAAAGCGGCAAGCGAATCTGTACATTCCTGGTAGATATGGATGAATATCGGGCCTATAAAACGTACAAAGTCAGACACGCAGATGCCAAGAGCGCAGAATGGGCTGGCGAAGCCAGAAAAGGACGTCGCCAGAGCATCCTCGCCAAAGTCTTCGGATTCAGATAAATAATCAGATAAATAAAAAAGGCAGAAACGAAATGAGTAGTCATTTTCGTTTCTGCCTTTTTGTTGTTTGCGGTTTGGTGGGTTCCATAGGTTCAAATGTCGGCTTCGTCGCGATACGAGGATTGTATTCTCGTATCGCCTAGTCTCTAGTATTGCGTTTTCTAAATCACTGGCATGTAAGTCAACCTCCGAATCAAGTGAGGAGTTAGGAGTGAAGGTACGGCGCATAAAATGAGGAAGCGCCGCAGAGTTTTATATAAATAATGAACAAACTGCTTTATATAATAAAAGGGGTAGTGGGGCACTATATGAATTGTGTGCCCCCTTCCAGCACTTCTAACTAAGTCCAGAGGTTAACAAATCGCTATACTAGTCACTAGTCACTAGTCACTCCTAATCCCTAATCCCTAGCTACTAATCCCCAGTCACTTTATTTCAGCAAATTCATAAACACCATCAGTATCGATGCATTGAGGAAATCGACGACGAAGGCCCCGATGAGCGGGATGACGAAGTAGGCTGTATGCGCGGAGCCGTAGCGTTCGCACATTGCATTCATATTTGCGATGGCATTCGGTGTAGCGCCGAGGCCGAAGCCGCAGGTGCCGGCAGCCATGACGGCGGCTTCATAGTCGCCTCCCATGACGCGAAAGATGACAAAGTAGGCGAAAGCACCGATCAGGGCGACTTGGATGAGAAGCGTCAGCGTGAGCGGCACGGCAAGCGAAGCGAGCTGCCAGAGCTTGAGACTCATCAGGGCGCAGGAGAGAAAGATATTGAGGCACATGCCGCCCAGGACTTCGCATTCCTGCTGGTAGGAGCCGTACCATTCTGTGATCTCCGATACATTGCGGATGACGGCAGCGACGATCATGCCGCCGATATATCCGGGGAAGACAAGACCGATGCTGCTGAAGAAGGCGCTCACATAGGTACCGATGCCCATAGCAAGGAGCAACTGGCCGAAAGCGTACATGAAGTGATCCATATTGAGGTAAGCCGCCGCGGCATCTTTGGGATGCAGCGCCGCTGGTCTCTCGTCGGTCTCTTCTGCCGCGTTGTCTGTTTCATGGGAGATCAGTGAGAAGCGGCGCACCAATAGCTCGCCGATCGGGCCGCCGATGAAGCTGCCGGAGACAAGACCGAAGGTGGCAGCCGCAAAGGCGATGGTGGTGCCATTCATGAGCCCCATCTCTTCCAGTACCGGGCCGAAGGAGCCGGCTGTCCCGTGACCGCCGACCAGCGGGATCGAGCCGTCCGCGAGCCCCATCAGCGGGGGCAGGCTGAATACATGGGCCATGGAGATCCCGATGAGGTTTTGCAGAAGGATGAGGATCGCGACCATGATGCCCATCTTGAAGACGAGATAGCCGCCCCGCAGGATCAGGCGCAGGCTCGCCATGTAGCCGATGCTCGTGAAGAAGAGCATCATGCACCAGTTCTGCATGACGGTGTCCTGGCTGTAGTTCCATAGTCCCTCTGTGTAGAGGATGCAGTTCACGATGGAGAAGATCGTCCCGCCGATGACCGGCGCGGGGATGCAGTACTTGCGAAATAGGGGGATCTTTCCCTTTAAAAATCCACCAAGAAAAAAGACTGCCACAGCGGCAGCTAGCGTTTGATACATATTGAGTGTGATAGTCATTCTTTGCTCCCATTTATGGAAATACTGATTCCACGATTGAATCAGCATTTCTTCTTTATATATAATACTCGAAAATTATAATTGATTTTGAGGGTCATGTCAATTTGGGGCAGGCTAGTTTCTGCTTTCTAAACAACTGGCATGTAAGCCGACATCCGAATAAAGTTAGGAGTTAGGAGTTAGGAGTGAAGGTACGGCGCATAAAAATTTGGAAGCGCCTTGAAATTTTATATAAAATTGGGGCATTGGGGCGCTCTATGAATTGTGCGCCCCTTCCACCACTCCTCACTCCTCACTCCTAATTCCTCACTTGGGCAAAGATTCAATTCTTGATTCATGGAGTGACCCCGAACCCTTCTTTTCCTCACTCTTTCTCAGAAATTCAATTTCGGTTATAATAGATTTATAGAAATACTCATAGACTACTGACAGAAAAGAGGCGTCCGTATGATTCCGAAAGAATTAGATGAAACCGATATCAAAATCATCAATGCACTCAAAAAGAATGGCCGCATTTCCATGACAAATCTGGGGCGGCAGGTGTACCTCACGAGTCAGGCGGTGAAGAATCGGCTGGAGCGGCTGCAGGATCTGGGCATCGTCGAGCGCTATACGGTCAATGTGAACTGCCCTGTCTTCGGCTACGCCGTCCACGGCATTTTCGAGCTCACGCTGCATGAAGATAAGAAACAGGATTTCCTCGCTTTCGTGAAGACGACAGAGTACCACATCCTTCACTGCTATGCGGTGGATGATGGAAAGAAAATTTTCATTGACGCACATTTCGAAAGCGAGGCTTCCCGCGCCGATCTGCTCACCGTGCTCGCCGCCTATGGCAGCTGCACGCTCCATCCCGTGACGGCAGAGATCCACAGCAATCATCCGGCGGATGAATGAGAGTGACTGGTGACTGGTGGCTAGTGGCTAGGGATTAGGAGTAAGCGGTGATTGAAATAGCGCAGTTGGCACGAGGGCCGTTCTGCAAGGAAGATCTCTCGGCTACGCTCGAGATGACGACGCCGCGAAGCGCTATCAAAATTCTGCGGCGCTTCATTATTGTTTGCGCCGCACCCCTGTTGAACCCGTAGAACCTGCTGAACCTCTTTTGCAAACAATCAAAGGGCGGCATGCCCCATGAGCTAACCCTGAACCTTTTTTCTAAGGAGTCTCCATGTTTGATTTTCTCGACCTATCTACGTTAATCTATCGCGTTCCGGCGCTCCTCATCGCGCTCTCTATGCACGAGTACGCGCATGCCGCCGTATCCGATGCTTTGGGTGACCCTACGCCGTCCCGCATGGGGCGGCTCACCATCAATCCGATGGCGCATCTCGACATGGTGGGGACGCTCCTCCTTGTGCTCTGCGGATTCGGCTGGGCGAAGCCGGTAGAAATCAATCCGCGCTATTATAAGAATTACCGCTTGGGGATGCTGAAAGTGTCCTTCGCAGGCCCGGGCATGAATCTGTTCCTGACGTTCCTTTCGCTCGTTCTCATCACGGTCTTGGGACGTATCGGTATGCTCGGAGACGGCGGCTTCCGTTTCCTGCAGTGGATCATGATGTACAATGTATGGTTCGCCTTCTTCAATCTGATCCCCGTACCGCCGCTCGATGGCTCGAAGATCGTCTCCACCGTGCTGCCCGGAGAGCTTGCCTGGAAATTTGAAAACTTCAATGCGCGCTACGGCTTCGTCATCCTGATGCTCATCGTCTTCTCCGGCTGGGTGAACCGTGTCATCGGACCGCTTGCCAATGGCTATATCGATCTCTGCTATCGCATCATACATGGGGTGCTTTGAGAAATGCGCTTTAGAAGTGGCTGGTGACTAGTGACTGGTGACTTGAATACTACTTTCGGGCACCACCATTTCGCATTTCTCATTTCTAATTTTTCATTCAAACAAAGCTTTCATCCACAATCACGGGGCTGTACGCTCTACGGGCTAACCCTGAACCCCGAACCCTGAACCCATAATCCTCAATCCTATATTTCAAAAGGACTATTTCCTCTCATGACCATCACTTGGCTCATTTTCGAAACGCTCGGCACCATCGCCTTTGCCTTTTCCGGCGCTGTGGTGGGACTGTCGCGGCGTATGGATATTTTCGGCATCACCGTGCTTGCTGTCATGACCGGCGTAGGCGGCGGGATGGTGCGTGACGTTCTCTGCGGCATCACGCCGCCGTCGGTACTTCGCAGTCCCGGCGGGCTCTTCGTTTCCATCATCACGGCACTCATCATTTCTTTTCTCTACCCGTTCTATCGCGTATCGAGGGAGAATGAGCGCTACATCACGTTCATGTACAATATCTCGGATACGGTGGGGCTCGCCGCCTTCACGGTGACGGGGGCGCTGACGGCCTTCTACCAATACCCTGACTCGTATCGTTTCCTTCTGCCGACCATGCTCGGGCTTATTACGGCGGTCGGCGGCGGCATGCTGCGGGATATGATGGCGCGACGCATGCCTGTCGTGCTGTACATGGATGTATACGCCATCGCCTCCATCGCAGGCGGCCTTGTCCTCTGCTGCCTGCGCCATTTTACAACGCTGGAGCTTTCCGTTTCCTCCTGGATCGCTTTTTCCTGCGTGACACTTCTTCGCTTCTGCGCGATTCATTTCCACTGGCAGCTCTATCATCCGCATGGAAAGAGGAGAAGGCAGTGACTGGTGGCTAGTGACTAGTGGCTGGGGACTAGTGACTGGTGACTAGTAGCTGGGGATCAGAAGCCTCGAGTGACTAGTGACTTGTGACTAGTGACTGAAATGCCACCTTCGGGCATCACCAAATTTATACTCAGCGGCGCTTCTATATTTTTATGCGCCGCACCACCATTTCTCATTTCTCATTTCTAATTTTTCATTCAAGCGAAGCTTTCAAACGGAATCAAAGGGCAGCACGCCCAAGGGGCTAACCCTGAACCCTGAACCTTGAACCTTGAACCCACAACTCTCATTTAAGAAAGGAGTCCTCTCATGGATCAGAAACGTATCATTGATGAATTTAAAGAGTTGGTTTCCATCGAAGTGCATTCCCGCGACGAGCGCGCGATCGCTGACGTACTGAAGGAAAAGCTCACTGCGCTCGGCCTCACCGTGACGGAAGACAAAGCCGGCGAGGTGCTCGGAGGCAATACGGGCAATGTCTATGCACGGCTTCCCGGAAATGCGGATGGCGAGCCGGTGCTGTTCTCTGCCCACATGGATCGCGTGGGAAATCATGGACACATTGTTCCTATCGTGCAGGAAGTGGAAGGGAAGATCGTCTCAGACGGGACATCAATCCTTGCCGGCGATGACATCGGCGGCGTCACGGCGATCCTTGCGATGCTTCGCGAAGTGAAGGAGAAGCAGATCCCGCATGGCTTGATCGAGGTGGCCTTCTCTGTGTGCGAGGAAACGGGCGTCGAAGGTTCGCGTCAGTATGATTTTTCCCAGTTCCAGTCGAAGAGTGCTTTCGTCTATGACGCTTCCGGTAAGGCGGGGACCATCGTCCTTGCCGCTCCGAGCAAGGGACGTGTCACGATCCGTGTGCATGGCGTGACCGCGCATGCAGGCAATGAACCGGAAAAAGGGCTGAATGCGCTGAAGGTGGCAGCGGATCTCATCATGCATCTTCCGGATGGCCGGCTTTCACCGGTATCGACGGCGAATTTCTCTATCATCGAGGCGGGAAGTGCGACCAATGTCGTCTGCGACCTCGTGACGATCACCGGCGAGCAGAGAAGCCGCGATGCGAAGGAGTATCAGCAGATTTCCGCAGATATTCAGGCTGCGGCAGACATGATTGCTGAGAAATACCATACAAAGATCGAGGTCGAGCTCCACACGCTTTACCATGCCTTCAAGCTCGCGGAGACTGCGCGCCCCTGCGTGCTGGCGAAAGAGGCGGCAGAGGCAGTCAGTGCAGCGCCCTTCTTCAAGGAAGGGGGCGGCGGCATGGATGCGAACCATTTCAATGAACACGGCATCGCCGCTGTCGGGATCGGTACAGGGAATTTCAAATGTCACACCAGTGAGGAATATCAGGTGATCGATGATCTCGTCAAATGCGCCGAGCAGGCGGTGGAAATCGTGAAGCTCGCAGCGGGCAAGAATTAGGAAGGGCGATGGTTGGTCGAACGTGAATGACCGCCAAAAATAAAAGCGTAAGTGATATCGGTGCGATATCACTTACGCTTTTGCTTTTTAGTGACTGGTGACTGGTATTTCCTATTTCCTAATCCCTAATCCCTAGTCCCTAGTCACTAGTCCCTAGTCACTAGCAACTAGCAACTATTTATCCAAAGATCACGAAGTTTGCGACGACGATGAGGATGCAGGAGACAGCCATCGGGATCGCGGTGCGTTTCACAAGGTCAAAGGGGCTGATGCCGGCCATGCCGGAGGCCACGATGATGACACCGGTGATCGGAGAAATGGCGCGCGCGGAGCTTGCGATGAGGTGCATCGGGAGGATCATGAAGGAGGCTGCGACACCAGTCTTGGCAGCGATAGCTGGGACGAGATTCGCAAAGGCAAAGAAGGGAGCATTGCCGCTGCCCATGAGGATGGCGCAGACAGCGATGATACCGATCATGACAAGTGTCAGGCCGGATGCGCCGAAGCCGGTGGTCTGAGCGCCCTGGATCATGGCATCGATGGAGCCCGTGGAGGTGAGGCCTTTCGCGAAGAATTCGCCGGCGATGACGATGGTGATGACATTGGCGAGCTGCTTGCCCATGCCATCGAAGAAGATCTGGATTTCAGAGAAGGTTTCCTTCAGGTCTCTTGTGCGGAAGAACTGGGCGATCATGCCGATGGCGGTCCCCATGAGCATTGCCATGATGATGTTCATCTTGATGCCGGGGAGGCAGAGCGGCGAGAAGATGAGGATGAGAGCGAGAGGAATGATCGGAAGGATAGCATAGATTTTCGGCGGATGGGAAAGCGCGGCTTTCTTTTCATCCTCGGTCTCGATATTGACAGAGACTTCTTCTGGATCCAGAGCGCGGACGATGTGTCCGTCGCGTTTATCCATGATTTTCTGCGTGAGATAGTGCGCAATGGCGACACAGGGGATGACGGCGCAGGCGATCGGGATCTGGAAGGTGTGCCAGTAGATGACGGGATCGAAGCCTGCAATTTCAGCGGCGAAGATGGTACCGGTATCCGACGGGCTCCAGTCAAGGCAGAGCGTGGTCGCGATGGCTGCGGTCGCAGAGATGCGGGAGACACCGAGTGCGACAAGGATCGGGAACATGGTCACCATGAGGAGCATGGCCAGGCCCGAGGCGCTATTGATGGCCAGCCCCAGGAACATGCCGAGTACCCAGCAGGCGCTCATGACGATGTAGGGCGATTTCAGAAGCATCAGCGGGCGGATGGTGAGGGAAACCAGCGCATTGCTCGCGCCGATCTTATCCATATAGCGCGCAAAGCCGCCGACAGCCATGATGTTCAGGCCGAGGCCGGAGAGACGGTTCGCAAAAAGAGTGCGGATGAGTTCAAAAATATCGAAGCTCCACATGCCCGTGCTCTTTCCGGCGGGAAGGATCGTGCCCCAGTTCATGATCATCGATCCCGCGAGCAGCAGGCCGCCCGCTACGAAAAGGACGGTCTGTGGCTTGTACTTCTTCAAAATGAGCCAGGCCGCCCATACGACAATGAGTGCAGTGAATAGCAGGTTCATAAAAGTCTCCTTTCATACCATACGCATTATAGAATGCATGCTTATATATCTATTTTATTATATATTGGTGAAATGCGCTACTATAAAAATGATTTATTAAGGGGTAAGAAAGGGGTCATGGTTAGGCCGTGGGGCGGCTCGTCCTTTGATTCCGTTTGAAAGGCTCGTTTGAATGAGAAATTAGAAATGAGAAATGCGAAATGGTGGTGGCGGCGCATAAAAATTAGAAGCGCCGCGGAATTTTGATAGCGCTTTGCGCCGTCGTCATCGAAAGCGTTGCCGAGAGATCTTCTTTGCAGAACGGTCAGCGGGCTAAGGAAACGCTGATTCAATCGCAGAGTCAGATTCTACAAGCATTTTTATGCATAGCTTCGTCATAGCCTTCCTTACATAGTAAAACTCCGCGGCGCTTAGATCCTTCGACTCAGTTCTCATGCTTCAGATAAGCCATTTTTTAACATACGACTTTTTTCTCCGCTCAGGATGACGAAATGCACCGCCACCCCCGCTGAACCCTCTGAACCTGTAGAACCCGTGCTCCCTCTTTCATCCTCCATCAAGGGGCGGTACGCCCCATGAGCTAACCCCGAACCCTGAACCCTGAACCCTTTATATGCTATAATAATATGAATATGTTCGAATCGAAAGGAGGGGCGCCATGGGGCCCAGAGACGTGCTGAAGGAATATTTTGGCTACGACACATTCCGCACGGTACAGGAGGATGTGATTTCTACCATCCTCTCCGGGAAGGATGTGATGGCCATCATGCCGACGGGGGCGGGGAAGTCGATCTGTTTCCAGATCCCGGCGATGCTGCTGCCGAAGGGGACGGTCATCATTTCTCCTCTGATCTCCCTCATGAAGGATCAGGTGGAGGCGCTGACGGAGCAGGGAATCCCCGCCTCCTATGTGAACAGCACAGTCCCCTACGAGGAGTCGATCGAGCGGCTGCGTGATATGTACAGGGGAAAGATCAAGCTGCTCTACATGGCACCGGAGAAGCTCGAGCCGTCGTATTTCACGCGTTGCCTCTCCATGGTGCCGCTCTCGATGGTCGTGATCGACGAGGCGCACTGTGTGTCGCAGTGGGGGCACGATTTCCGTCCATCGTATCGGAAGATCAAAAGCTTCATCGACAGCCTGCCGCAGCGCCCCCTCGTGACGGCCTTCACCGCGACGGCGACGCCGCTTGTCGAGCAGGATATGAAGGAAAGCCTGGGGCTTGCTGCGGCGGCTGTTTTCCGTACCGGACTTGACCGGCCGAATCTCTCCTTCCGCGTGATGCAGGGCGGAAATCGCGAGTATTTCATCCTGCGCTATGTGAAGTCGCACCGGAAGGAGAGCGGCATCATCTATTGCGCGACCCGAAAAGCGGTGGATGAGATGTATGACAGGCTTTCTCAGGCGGGGATCACGGCAGGGCGCTACCATGCGGGCATGACGGACGAGGAGCGCAGGCAGGCGCAGGACGATTTCTCCTATGACAGGACGACGGTCATGGTGGCGACGAATGCATTCGGCATGGGGATCGACAAGAGCAATGTGCGCTATGTCATCCATTACCAGATGCCCAAAAGTCTCGAGTCATACTATCAGGAGGCGGGGCGCGCGGGACGCGACGGAGCGAAGGCGGAGTGCATCCTGCTCTACAGCGGGAAGGATGTGCACATCCAGACGTACTTCATCGAGAATGGCAATCAGAGCGAGGAGCAGAAGCGGATGGATTACCAGCGTCTGAATGCGATGATCGACTATTGCCAGACGTCTTCGTGTCTTAGAAATTATGTCCTCGCCTACTTTGGGGAAACGGTGAAGGAGCCCTGCGGGCACTGCAGCAACTGCGAGAACCAGACGGCCAAGGTCAAGATCACGGACGCGGCAGTCCTCATTTTCCGCACCATCCTGTCCCTTCATGAGCGCTACGGAGCGAGCATCATCGCCGCTGTCCTCAGAGGGAAGAAAACGAAGGAGCTCATCGAGAAGAATCTCCTCACGGTACCGACCTTCGGCAAGCTCTCTTTTGAGAAACTGGGGCATATCAAGAGTGCGCTGAACAGCTTCGTCGCGGATGGCTACCTCTTCCGTGACGGGCAGCCCTATCCCGTCCTGAAGCTGACCGACAAGGCGAAAGAAGTCCTTGCGGGGAAGGCAGAGGTCTACGGCCTCGCCTTCGGGGCAGAGGATGCGATGAAAGAGGCCGCGGTCGAGCGGGATTTCAATCCGCGCCGCGAAAGCCGGGATGGCCTTTTCGAGGCCCTGCGCGAGCTTCGCCGGACGCTGGCTGCCGAAGAGCATGTGCCGCCCTTCGTCATTTTCTCAGATGCGACACTGGAAGCGATGGCACGCGAGCGCCCCGAGACCATGGAGGCCATGGGCGCGGTGCATGGCGTCGGCGCGTTCAAGCTGCAGAAATACGGCGCGCGTTTTCTGGAAATCATCCGGACCGGCGCAGAGGAGCCTGTCATCGAAGAAAAAGATCCTGATGCCCAGCTCCTCAAGATCCTCTTTGCGACGCGCAACGAACTCGCCAAGGCAGAAGGAAAATCCAGAAACAGCATCTTCACCGATGAGCAGTTGCAGGAAATGGCCTTCTGGCGTCCGAAGACGAAGCTGGAGCTCAAACGCATCCGCGGCATCGGTCCGAAAAAAGCCGAGCGCTACGGAGAAACGATCGTGAAATGCATCTGGGGAGACAGGATTTAGGGTTAGCCCAGAGGCGTGCTACCCCGTGATTGCAGGTGAAAGCTTTGCTCGAATGAGAAATTAGAAATGAGAAATGCGAAATGGTGGTGCGGCGCAAAAAA
>OQVT01001300.1_pt1 | contig 15660 bp, 17 predicted proteins | sample 1691561 | NCBI WGS metagenome assembly OQVT01 (sample SAMN03418260, study PRJEB22391) | human gut metagenome | biome: human-gut; feature: organic feature; material: feces | host: Homo sapiens | place: Tanzania | collected 2013-01 | reverse complement strand
TGTCATCGTCTGCGCAGACGGCAAATTCCCTGCGACGGGCGCAGAGAATTGGGGGTAGAAATTCTCTACCCCTGTTGCCGCCTGCCTGCGCAAACCTGCCACCGGCAGCTTTGCCGCAGATAGGGTGTCGATTGAACCGACACCCTTTTCTTTTTGCAAAAGAAACAAAAACAAGCCTGTGCGCAGGAGCAGCAAAGGGATTGCGTTGAGCGCAGCCCCCTTTTCACATTGGCAAGGGTATCAGTAATCCTGAGACCCTGTGCATGGGAAAAGTCGCCAAGGAGGTATCGGTTGAGTACCTCCACTGACGGCAGAAAGGAGACCGTTTGGCAATTTATCATCTGGAAGCGAAGGTGGTCAGCCGGGGCGCAGGGCGCTCCGCCGTGGCCGCCTCCGCTTATCTGAGCTGTTCCCGCCTCTACAACGATTACGACGGGATACAGCATGACTACACGAAAAAACAGGGCCTTGTCTGGCAGGAAGTGTTTCTGCCGGAGTACGCTCCGCAGGAATGGGAGAACCGGGAAAAGCTCTGGAACGCCGTGGAGGAAGTCGAGACGGCCAAGGACAGCAGACTTGCCCGTGAGTTCGTCGTGGCGCTGCCCATAGAGCTAAGCCGTGAACAGCAAATTGAGCTGCTGCAAGACTTTATCCGGGAGCAGTTTGTGGCCGATGGAATGTGCGCCGACGCAGCCATCCACGACACCGACGGTCACAACCCTCATGCCCACATTCTGCTGACGGTGCGTCCGCTGGACGAGCAGGGCAAGTGGCAGTACAAGACCGAGAAGGAATACCTCTGCATGAAAAACGGCGAGGAACGCGGTTTTACTGCCGCCGAGTTTAAGGCGGCACAGAACGAGGGCTGGGAAAAGCAATATCCCTACAAGGTCGGCAAAAAGAAGGTGTATATGACGCCGTCTGCTGCCGAGGCACAGGGGCTTGTCCGGGCTGACAAGCATCCCAAAAGCACCCGGTACGGCAGACAGAATCCCATCTCTGAACGCTGGAACAGTGAGGAACAGCTTGCGGCATGGCGGGCGGCGTGGGCTGACGTGTCCAACCGCCATCTGGAACGTGCGGGACGCGAGGAACGCATTGACCACCGCAGCAACGCCGCACGGGGGCTGGATGAGATTCCTACCATTCATGAAGGCGTGACCGCGCGGGCGCTGGAACGAAAAGGCATTATCGCTGACCGCTGCGAGATCAACCGGCAGATCAAGGCAGACAATGCCCTGCTGCGGGAGCTGAAAGCTGAAGTCAAGAAGCTGGCCGCACTGGTCGCCCGTACTGTTCCCGCCATTGCGGAGGGGCTGGAGAAGCTGCGCAGCCGGGTACTGATCTTCTGTTATCGGCTCTCGCATATTCGCAGCGGCAAATCACATATTCAAAAATCACTCGCCGTATGGAAGCCGGAGCTGGAGCGTTACACCGGTCTGGTGCAGCAAATCAAGGCAAAAAGCAAAGAGCGCAAAACACTGGTTGCCGAGAAAAAGGAATTGCCAATATACCATGTGAAACGCCACAAGGCGTTGGCTGTCCGCATTGCCGAGCTGACAGAAGATTTAGAGGAACTGCGTTCCGAAAAGTCTCTTCTTTTGCAAAAATTTGAGTATGCGGAGGATGCAGGCGCAGAGGCGTTCCGCAAGGATATTGCTATTATGGAGGCTGCCCTGAAAAAGCTGGAGGCGCAGGAGCAAAAATACTCTGCCGAGTTGGATAAGGCTTTGGATGAATACGCTGAACTGAAAGCGCAGGCTGCGGATTTTGACTCGGTAGAGCTGTACAAAGCACGGCAGGTCCTCCGTCCTGCGCAGGAAAAGACGGCAGAAGAACGGCAGGCGCGGCAGATGGTTATGCAGCGGCAGGCAGCGCAGCAGAAAAGATCACTGCGCAGCGTATGAAAAAAGAACGACTTTGAGCGGTAGAAGATGAAAAAATATCCCCCGGGGAGGCTTCCGCCAGAGCATCTCATCTGCTATAGTATGCTCATCGGTTCATACACCCATTTCCGCCTGATCCCAAGGCAAAGACGCAGCGTTTCTTGGGGAAGAAAACGCTGCGTCTTTGTGTAGGGCGGAGATGCAAAGCAATGCCGCTTCGGAGGGACACTTGGAAACACCTATTTTGCAGTATGACAGCGGCGTGATCGCCGCAAAACTGGATCGCACGGAAAAAGAGCTGGTCCACAAAGTATCCTTCCATATTTCCTGCGGGGAAAGTCTGACCCTCATTGGCGAGACCGGTTCTGGCAAGACACTGATCGCCCAGTCCGTGATGGGCGTGCTGCCCGGAAATGTTAGACTGGTTTCCGGTGAGATATTATTTTGTGGGAAGGCTTTGGCGAAGGGAAAAAACCTCCGGTTCATGCTGGGTCGGGAGATCGTATACATCCCGCAGAACGGGCATGAGTTTCTTGACCCGTCCAGAAGCATCCGCCGCCAGATGTTTGACAGCATTGCAAAGCTGGGCATTGCAGCACCTCAGAGAGAGGCGTTTGCCCGCGAAAAGCTGGCGCAGGTGGGATTTACACAGCCCGAAGTCATTCTGGAACAGTATCCCTTCCAACTGTCCGGCGGTATGGCCCAGCGGGTGACCATCGCTCTGGCACTTTGCTCCAAGGCAAAGCTGCTGATCGCGGATGAGCCTACTAACGGTTTGGATCAGGACAGCAAACAGCAGACGCTGTCCCTTTTGAATGAACTTTTTCCGGATGCGGCCAAGCTGATCATCACCCACGACATTTCCGTTGCAGCGACCTGTGACCGTATCCTTGTTCTGTGCGGCGGGAGAATGTTGGAAACAGGCATTTCATCTGAGGTGCTTACCGCTCCTCATCATCCCTATACCAAAGCGCTGCTGGGTGCGTTGGTAGAGAACGGTATGCGGGAAACGCCAGCCTTGCGAACAGAAACTGGCTTTTGCCCGTTCTACCGCCGTTGTCCTTCAGCAAGGGAGCGGTGTCGCACCGAGATGCCACTGAGAAAAAACAATGGTCGAGAATGGTGGTGCTGCGCGGAATGATCTCCATTCAACATGTTGATAAAGCATTCAACGGAAATCCCGTACTTCAAGATGTTTCTTTTGATATTCCAGACGGCCAGATCTTCGGTGTTTTCGGGAAGAGCGGAATCGGTAAATCCACGCTTGCCAAAGTGCTTTGCGGCATCTGTCCACCGGATGCGGGCACAATCACGCTGGATGATCAGATACTTGTTTCAGCAGACCAGCCGTATGACCGCAGACTTGGTATCCACATTCAAATGGTTTACCAGCAGCCTTACGCCACATTAGACCCCGCTCAGAAGATCGGGGCCGGTTTCACAGAACTGATACGCTATCACCGCTTCAGTCCTAAAGGCGAGGAGTTGTCATTAACAAAAGAAATGCTGGACAAGGTTGGCCTTGCACCTCAGATCCTTGCCCACCTGCCACACCAGATCTCCGGCGGCGAGGCACAGAGAGTCGCTATCGCACGATGTCTGTTATTCCGGCCGAAACTGCTGATTTTGGATGAAGCCACATCAATGCTGGACGTATCCACACAGGCCAATGTGCTGGGGATGGTGCGGCGGCAGATGCGGGAAAGCGGAGGCAGTATCCTGCTTATCAGCCATGATGAGGCTCTGGTGAAATTACTTTGCGATCAAATCTATGTATTTGACAATAAAAACTCGCGACAGAAGGAGAAAAACCAATGATGAAAAAAGTCATAGCCCTGCTGCTGGCTATGCTGATGGTGTTTACCATGGCAGCCTGCGGTGAGCAGCCGGACACGACAGATGAACCGTCTGCCAAGATCGAGAGTATTACGGTCGGCACGACTGCTGCCATTGAAACGGCAACCTTTGGCGAATACAATTTTGATATGCTGGCCAGCGGTGTATCCGAATTGCCTCTGGTCTACCAGGATACCAAGGGCGAATACCATCCGCTGTTGGCAACCTACGCTACCGAGGATGCCACTACCTGGACATATACCATTCAGGACGGCATGACGTGGTCCGACGGCGAGAGCGTTACTGCCGAGGACATCCTTTTTACGCTCCAGTACGATCAGGCCAACGGAAGTGCCGACTTTGAGCCGCAGACTGACGAAGAGGGAAAAATCACAGAAGCCAAGTACACCGGCTACACTATCTCCGACGATAAGATGAGCATTTCTCTGACGCTGACGTCTCCCAACGTCCGTGAACTGAGCAATATGACGTCCTTCCGCGTGATGCCCAAGCATGTTTATGAGGGCAAGGACACCGTCACCGACGAGGAAGCTCGGATCACCTGCGGCCCTTATGTGCTGGAGTCCTTCAATAAGGAAGCGGGCACCATCACATTCGTTGTGAACGAAAAGTATCCCCAGCAGCCCAATGTGGAAAAGATCGTCTATCAGCTTTTCGGCAACGAGGATACCATGTATCTGGCGCTCCAGCAGGGCGACATCGACATGGTCTGGGCCTACTCCACCGGTGTGGCAGGAACGTATCAGGATGTGCTGGCCGGTGATGCCAACGTCTCTTTGATCAATGTGGCCGCAGCAAACGCCCCCGCCGTGCTGGCATTCAACAACGCAAAGGGTTTGTTCTCCAACGAGGATCTGCGTCAGGCAGTTTCCTACGCGCTGGACTATGATGCCTTCAAGACGTATTTCGGCAGTGCCTACGCCGAGATCCCCAATCGGGGCTTTGTACCCGCCACCACAGTCGGCTATAAGGAAACCGAAAAGCTGACTACTGATGCATCCAAAGCAGATGCATACATGAAAGCGGCCGGTTATGCCGAAAAGAATGCCGATGGCTTCTATGTGAACGCAGATGGTCAGGTCGCCGCTTTCACACTGACGGTCAACGCCGCCAAGGAGACCCATGTGGGCTACGCGGAAATGGTCAAGACCCAGTTGGAGTCCTTTGGTATTCAGGTAAATCTGGATACGGTGGACAAAGATGCCTACAATGCAAAGACCAGCAATAAATTCTCTGAGAACAATATCACCATGGAGGCGGCCATCTATGGCTACACCGCTGCCGGTATGGGTATGGGGAACGGCCTTGGTTCCATCTATGTGGACGGCAGCCACGCCGTGCAGGGCGGCTGCCAGGTATTTGACGAGGAGTTTTCCACAATCCTCAGCGAGATGAAGTCTGCCAAGACCATTGAAGAATATTATGAAGCTGCAGCAAAGCTCCAGGACTATTATGCGGCCCATATGCCGCTGATTGCTCTGTACTGGGACAACATGATGCTGGCCTATTCCTCTGCGCTGGACAACGTGACCGTTGACGCTGTGTTCGGGCTGAACAACGTCAACAACTGGTTCAGCATCACCAAGAAATAATCATTTTAACGCAGGAGGCACACCGGTGAAAAAGTATCGAAAGAATCTGATCCTTGCACTGGTGTGCTTCCTGATCGTTATTGTTCTGAACTTTTTTCTACCCCGGCTTTTACCGGGGAATCCTATCGCCTATCTCACCGGCTTTTCCGAGGAGGATATGACCCCTGCGCAGGTAGCTTACTACCGGCAGGCCCTCCATCTGGACGAGCCGGTATTCGCGCAGTTTGGGCACTATCTGCGCTCGCTTTTTGACGGAACACTTGGCTACTCCTATAAGAAAGAAACCACCGTTTCTGCCCTCATTGGGCAGCGGCTGGGATACACCTTGCAGATTACGCTGCCCGCCGTGCTGCTCAGCACAGCGCTGGGACTTTTGTGGGGACTGCACTGCGGCTACAAAAAGGGCACCGCCTTAGATAAACTGTCAACGACATTCCAGATCATCGTCAATACGATGCCTACGTTTCTGATCGCCCTAGTACTGATGATCCTGTTCTGTTTCCGGCAGCGGTGGTTTCCCTATACCGGGTTGAACAGCGCTGGGGGCGTTCCGGGAACGGCCGGGTACTTCTTGGACCGAATCCATCATCTGATTCTCCCGGTGCTGACGCTGACCATCGCCGCTGCCCCATCCCGTTATCTGCTGATGCGCAATACCGTCAGTCAGGTGACAGAGGAGAAGTATGTGCTTTACGCGAAGGAACGGGGGTTGTCCGATCACAAGATCAAATTCGGGTATATTCTGAAAAACATCGCCCAACCCTTCATCACCATGGTGGGCATGAGCGTCAGTACCTGTATCGGCGGCTCTTTGGTGGTGGAAAACATCTTTTCCATCGGCGGCATGGGAAGTCTGCTCTCCGATGCCGTCTATACGCTGGATTATCCGCTGATGCAGGGCATCCTCTTTGTGACAACAGCCGTCATGACCATCTCCATTGTTGTGAGCGATGTGATCTGCATCCTTATTGACCCCAAGGTACGCTTCGGAGGTGGTCCGGTTTGAGAAAGCAGCATCTTCCACTTTTCCTTGGAATTGTGATTTTGATTCTTTTTCTGACCGCTGCATTGTTTCCTACTGCGTTTACAGCTTACGGTCAGAAGGAAACGTTTGGTCCGTGGCTTATACCGTCTGCGGAACATCTACTTGGCACCAATGCGCTGGGGTATGATATTTTTACGGAACTGGTCTACGGAACCCGGCAGACGCTGCTGGTGGGCGTATCCAGCAGCACTCTGACCCTGCTTCTGGGAAGTGTGATCGGTACGCTGGCTGCCGGGAAAGGTCTTTTGGGCGGCCTATCCAATGGCATTATCAATGTTTTCGTGCTGCTTCCGAAGCTGGTGACCATGATCGTGCTGGCGACCTTTCTGGGAAGCTCCAGCCGGAACCTGATTCTGCTGATTGCTGCATTCAGCTGGGTAGGGACGGCCCGGAATGTCTGCGCCAAGGTCATTCACCTGAACGCACAGCCTTTTATTGAAAACTGCGTGATTCAGGGATACAGCCGGAGACACATCATTCTCCGCCATATTCTTCCGAACCTGTATGATGTATTGCTCTCCCGGTTCCTTTTGGGGGTCAACAGTTGTATTATGATGGAGTCTACCCTGAGCTTTTTGGGCTTTGGGGATCTTTATCATCCCACTTGGGGCACCATGATCAACTTTGCCTATAAGCGAGGTGCCTTTCTTCGCCAGGCCTATGCCTATCTTCTCTCGCCGGGTGTGTGCATCATGCTGCTCTCGCTGTCATTCTATCTCATCAGCCTGTATTTTGAACACCGACAGGCTGCCATTCAGGAAAAATAGGAGGTCATACGATGCAAAAGGAACTGGAATCTCTGTGGCAAAAATGCGTGGCATTCCATGGCCACGGCTGCGGCGGTCTTGCAGTCGGCTTTCGGGCCGTTCTGTATGCGTGGGAGCTGTTTGGGAGCGACCGGGCGTCCCAGGACGAGGAGATCGTGTGTATTGCCGAGACCGACGCCTGCGGCGTGGATGCCATTCAGGCGCTGCTGTCCTGTACCGTCGGAAAGGGCAACCTGATTTTCAATCTACAGGGGAAGAACGCCTTTTCCTTTTACCGCCGTTCGGACGGAAAGTCCTTCCGGCTTGTCTTGCGCCCAACACCGGACAAGACCAAGGAAGAACGGCTGGCGTGGCTGATGGATGGGGATTTTCACGAGATGTTCGATGTGAAGGATGCCCCGGCACCGGTACCGGAGGCGGCCCGGATCTTCAAGACCGTTACCTGCTCCCTGTGCGGAGAACGATTTGCCGAGAGTTTTGCCCACCTTCAAAACGGTGAAATCGTCTGCTCTGCCTGCTATCGTCCGTATACAAGGGGGCTGTGATGGAATATCCGTTTGATGCGCTGCACGCCGGAATAGAAAGTCAGATTCTCAATCTTCCCGCCGGTATTCCCGATTCCGAGGCGGTCACACAGGCAAAGGCTCTGCCGGACTCCATAGAAAAATTTCTGGCTTTGGGGAAGGCTTTTTCCCGGCAGCTTCGTTACCGGGAGGCCATTGATGCCTATACGGAGGGCCTAAAATTGGAGCCAGAAAATCTGTCCTTACTCCGACTGCGGGCGGGACGGTATCTGACGACACTGCAAAGCAATCCCGCCATCGCTGATTTTGAAAAATGCCTGTCCTTGGGTGCGGAAAAGCTGGACAGTCTCTATCGGATCGGCCTTGCCCAGTATTATGCCGGGCGGTACGAACAGGCAATGGGAACTTTTGAGGACTGTATGCCTTTATGCGATGACGAAATGGGTATTGCGGTTCTTTACTGGCACACGCTGAGCGCTGCCCGGACAGAGAAAGCGCCGACGCTTCTGAAGTACTATCGCCCGGATATGGCGGTGGGGCATCATACTGCTTACGAAAAGGCCATGCAGGTCTGGAGCGGTACAACGCCGCTTTCGGCCATGCTGCAAATGCTGGAAAGTGAAGAAGATGACCTGGAATATGGTATTACACTGTACGGCCTGCTTTTGCATCCTGACTGCGCCGAAAAAGGCTGCCTTTCCCAAGCACTTCTCCGCCGGGACGGTTTCTGGCCCAGCTTCGCCTATCTCGCTGCGTGGAACGACAGGTCAAGAGTCTTATAATCTATGGACGCATCCTGTGCTATGCAAATGTATAGTACAGGATGCGTTCAATAATTTATGGTGAATCCTGTAGGACTACAATACATATTGGACAATTGAAGAAAAAAGCTATGAGGAATATGGTCTCATGGGTTATAGTTAAGTTACCATACCAAACCAGCCCGAAAGGAGACCATATCCCTCATGAGCAAGAGTATAACACAAGACATGGCCTATCGGCAATCCCTAATGAAGTACGCAGAGAAATACGGCGTCAGCCGCGCCAGCCGGAAGTACAACAAGAGCCGGTCGTACATCTACTTCTGGAAGCAGCGCTGGGATGGTAGTGTGGCGTCCCTGGCCTGCCAGTCCAGACGGCCCCACAGCCACCCCAACCAGCACACAGAGGCCGAGCTGAAGCTCATCCGCGATATGCGCCGCCGGAATCCAACCCTGGGCATGGTCGAACTCTGGCACCGTCTGCGGCAGCGCGGCTACTGGAGTTATGCGGTGAAAAATCTTAAAATATTTTAAAAACAGTAACAGAAGTTTCTTGTCCCACGAGCTCAATCGATGGTTCAAACAATAGAGATTTCGGCCCACAAAGGTAATTGCGATCATTTTAACTGTATCCAAGTTAACATTGCTCGTATGCCAAATTCACCGAATGTCTTCCATGATTTTCTCTTTGGACGGGCCTGTATAAATGATCCATTCCTCCTTATCTATTGCAAAATTCGTTTTGCGGTACGGCCTCCCGTTTAGGTATTCCGTCCCGTATGCCTTGCCTCTGATAATTTCAGAAACTCTAAAGCAGAAATCGTTCTTCCAACTTGATCGGACAATAATCAGGGCTTCATCACCAGATTGTTCCATCAAGAAGACTATGGACTTTGGCCCTAACACTGTAGCGGATGTGCGAGTAGATTTTTTCGTAGAATCTTCTAAAACAACTTCTCTTTGACAGGTTGATTCAGAGGTGCCCGTCTCCATTGAATCTCGAACAATATAAAGCTCGCTCAGCGCACGGGAATAAGCTATATACCTATCGTTTCGATCCATACCAGTTTCCACTACAAAAGCAGAGTCAAATTCCAGACCCTTTACCTGCTTTATATCCATAACGGACAGGTAATGACTATACGGCTCTGTTTCTATTAGATTCTGAACTTGAAAAGAGAGAGAGCGTTTTTCCTTTGCAATGATTACCGCTTTGTTCTTTAAAAGAACTTGTTCACGAATTTTTGTGATTAAATCCGATTTTGGAACAAAAGCAACCAAAACGGTCAAAACCATCTTTGCTCAGTCCCTGACGGTCATAGCCATCTCTGTCATAGCCGTCAGAGTTAAAACCGTCTTGGTCGTATCCGTTTTTATCAAATCTGTTCGCATCTCGACCATCCCGATTCAAATGTGTCTCACGATGAAAACCGCTTCTGTCATACCCGTCTCGATCAAATCCCTGCTTATCATATCCGTCTTCATCATAGCCGCTGCGATCATAGCCCTGCCTATCATAGCCACGCTCATCATACCCCTGTGAGTTATATGACTTTATAGACTGCTTTAGGAAATCCAGGATGCTCATCTTTTACCCCACCGTCCCCTTTTATGTTGAAAGCAGCATTATGTTTGAAATAAAACCATCCTGCCTCATTTTTGGCAGGATGGTTTTATTTCTGCCATCTCATGCAATAGTGCTATTTTACACCAAATCGCGAATAAGCGCAATTAAAAATTAGAAAATGCAGAAATTTGAGGCAAATTGCGAAGCTAATTGGATACAATCACTGCGGCCCCAGCACTACAAATACCTCTCCATCCGGGTCGATTACCAGCCGCATGGGGCGAATATAGCGCTCGTAGAACTGCTTTTTTTCGGATGTACTCATATCGGCGCGGGTATTTATGTAGGCAGCTTGCAGAACTTCCTGAATGTTGAAGTTAACGATCTCGTCCAGCTCCGCCTGCACCTCCCGCAGGACAGCCTGCTCCTTGATCTGATTGCTGTTGCCGGTGCAGAAGTCGTCGATATAGCTGTAGGTGATGCCCTGATCATCCATAGCCTTCCGGATGAGAGGGCTGCATTTGTCTTCTTCAATCAACACCAGAAAACGAGCCTCCGGCATGGCCGGGATCAGTCCCCAGTAATCGGAGTCACTGGAAGCCAGAATAAAAGAATCCGTATCGTTTTGGAAAAACTCCCGGCAGGTGCCCGTGGTAAGGCGAATGTCCACCAGGGACTTATTTTCCTTGACCCGCTCGATAATTTCGTGCTCCACCGGTATCTCTGTGAATTCACTGAGAATATCCCACGCCGAGGTGGTGTGAATATCGTCGTAGAGGATGATTTTGGCAATCTTGTGGAGCAGCGCATTTTGGTTGAGGTTGTTGAGCGTGGCGTAAAGCTTGTAAGGATCAGAGTTCTCACAGTCCACCACAATGGCGCAGCTCTTGCTCTGCTCCAGAAAACGATAGATGCCCTCTTTGGTCATCAGGCTGGCATCGGTGACCTTACTCATGTCTGAGAAATAATCTTCATGGATCTCGTAGAGCAGGGTCACAAATTTCTTGTCGTTATAGAAAATATTGCCCTGTTCCCCGGCAGGCCAATTCATATAGACCTGATAGGGGTACTGACTGCGGTGGGCGTAATACTCGTCTGCCGCTTTTTTGACACCAGCCTCCTTGCTGCCGTTGGGCATGATGAACAGTTCCCGCAGGTAATCCCATTTCAGCCAAATGGGCAGCAACTGACGGCAGTTGTTGATGCGGTTGGTAATTTGGTTGTTCAGGTCGATAATGTACTGAATGGGCTTGTAGTTTGCTCGAATGATCTCTATGCCATCGGCAGAAAGCTGCCGGATACTGTCCTGCGGGATATACTCCGGCAGTGTGTGCAGATTTTTCAGGTCATATTGGAACGCCCGGTAGATCTTGCCGTAATTCTGCTCGATTGCTGTGCGAAGAAGGCAGAGATTCCGCACGATCCGGGCATTCTTATCTCGGTCCATAGCCTGGTAGACCTCGATTTTGGGTGAAGAGTGTTCATTTTCAAAGAAACGCTTGGGCACCCCGATCAGGTAGGCCATTTTCGAGATGATCGTGAAAGTGCTGTTAGGGAAATCCTTGGAATCCTGTTCTGCTGCCGCTTCCTCTACCGGCGGTGCCGCTGCGTATACAATATTTCTTTCTTCGGTAGTCATGGTTCAACCTCGCTTCCCAAGTATGATTTTGAAATCACTCTTCCGGCCAATCTGTAAAGCGGTTCGGTTTTTGCCGTTCCAACATGACCTCATGCTTGAGAATTTTCGACCAAGCAGGAAGAATATTTGCAAAATCCTCAACGAAATCCAGATACTTTGTGTTTTTCTCTTGCCCGGTAGGGCTGTACTCCTCATAAAGAACGGATGACAAGTTGTACAGATGACTAAGCACACCAGGGAAAGAACCCCGTTCAAGAGTAATCAGCTGGACTATAATATCTCATGCTTTTTCATATCCGGATTTTTGATATTCGCTTATAATAGTGGCTGCTTGTATACAGCAGACTTGCCTTGGCGTTTTCCAGCTCCATACCATCCTCTCTGATGATCGTGATCATGGCATTGCATCGTTGCAAAGTGCAAGAAGCTATTTAAGTATCATATTAGCCAATCCTCCATCACCAATAAAATCACCCTAAAAAGTATAGCATATTTTTCATCCGAAATCATCTTGGCATCTTGGGCCGCATAATTCTCCGTTCAAACTCCTCCGCAATATCCAGCAGGTCCAGATCCAGATACGACAGGGCAATGTCCTTCATCTCCCGGTCTGCGCCGTAGTAGGCTTCTGCGATGGCCCCGGCCATGTCGGCAATTGTATCGCTGTCGCCACCGATGGAAACGGCATTGCGGATGGCGTCCTCGAAACCGGTGGATTCAAAGAACGCCTCCAGCGCCTGCGGCACAGAGCCCTGGCAGGTCTCCACGAAATCGTAGTCTGGGCGGATCTCATCCAGAGTAAAATCAATGGGATAGAACCGCTCCGCATACTCCCGGATCTCCGCCATAGAGTGGCCAGTTCTCGCCAGATAGATGGCTCCTGCCACTGCCACAGCGCCCTTGATGCCCTCCGGGTGATTGTGAGTCACTTCGGCAGTGGCCGCCGCCAGTTTTTCACACTCGTCCAGGGAACCGGCAAACCACGCCACCGGGGACACCCGCATGGCAGAGCCGTTGCCATAGCTGCCGTAAGGCTCGGTATCATTCTTCATCATCCATGTGCAGAATCTTCCGCCATAGCCGCAGTGCGGGTGCGGCATTCCTACCTCGTGCATCACCCGGACAAGCTCCCGCTTGAAGGCGTCCATATCCGTGATGGCATCATAGAGCAGCAGCGCTTTGGCCACCGCCAGCGTCATCACCGTGTCGTCGGTATAGTCGCAGGTGTTGGTAAAGAGCTCAAACTCCTTGGATTTGCAGTTGTCAAACTCAAATCTTGAGCCGACAATATCGCCGATAATCGCGCCAAACATTTTTTCTCCTCCGTTTCGCATAAAAATTTGCCCTATTTCCCAAACTCCCGGAAAATAGGTGCAAAAAATCCAGCTTGCGGGGCTGGTATTACCTATCGTACAAGCTTTGGCACCTTTCTCTCCGGGAGGTTGCCGTGCGGTCATCGGGCTTGTCCCTCGCGCATCTCTTATAGGGGTATTGTAAAATTGTTGCTGATAAGACTCGTTTGTTTATCTTGATACAAAGTATAGCACAGGACGATTCCTTTGTCAAATTGCTCAAATTATGCGGATGATTTTTGATTTGTCAAGTGCCTGAAAAATTTTTCTAAAGAACTTTTTGGAATAGAATGGCCAAGATTTATATAAATCCAATAAATAAATTAAACATCTTCGAATTCTTCCAACATTTCCCTGTGCTATACTTAATTTAAAGGAATTGGGAGGTTCAGCCGATGGGAAAGGAATACGAATGCTGCGGCCAAATTATAGAGGTGCTCCGTGGGGAAGCCATCAACAATCGCAACGCAGGTACGCTCCTCTACGCTGCCATGTGCAAATGCAATCGGAATCTGTTATATGTTGTCCGGGAAATGTTACCGGACAGGACCGGAGAAGATCATGTGAACGATGTGCTAAGCCATCTCTACGACATCCCGCAGAGGTACGCTATGGACTGCCTGGCTGGGGATGCTCCGGTAGATGAAGGGAGGCGGTTTTGTGGCTTTCGGAGACTTCAACAACGACGGGCATGTAGATGGCCGAGATTATGCACTGTTCAAAATCGCAACAGGCGACAATGATTCAGGCGACTCCTCTGGCGGTTCTGGTGGAGGTAGCGGCTGCGGGTGCCTGACGATGATTGTGGTAATTTTAATCGTGTATGGGATTCTCAAGCTGTTTGGCGGATGATGCTTTTGGCGAACAAATCGAATGAAGCGGGCTCTGCCACATGAGCGATATATAGGATGTTAACCGGAGGATAGATGATGGCAGCGCTATTTGATACAATTCACGACAATGCCCTCAGTAAGAGGGCGGAACCGGCAACATTAGAGGAATTCGTGGAATTCGGCCTCCAACCGGGAGACTATACATCGATATTCTATGATATGGGTTACACAGTCAGTCAAACTGCCGGATTGAGCGCTGTCCAGCGGCAGCGAGTTCTCAAATGCGCCATTGATACAGGAAAGGCGTCCAAGTATGATATTATGAGGTTCCTTAGACAGCGAATGAACATCAATGGTATGAAGGCTGGGAACGAAATCGCTTTTCAAAAATGGAAGGAAGATTACAACTTTATCCGCAGTTTATGGCAGCCCGCATGAATCACCACACTGTGACCGTTTCAAAACTGAAATGCCGCAGCAATAAAGAAGGCATCGGCGGGAACCGACGGCAGTTTCAGACAGGGCAGATAGTAGTCTCCCTGTAGCTCATACCAAAGCCCGTTCTTCTCGTTGTGGATGTACCCCTCCATTTTATAGCTCTCCAATATGATTGTTTTTTTACCTACAATCCAATCATTCCGGCTGATTACAAAAGCCGAAGGAGGCACTTCCTTACGAAGTGCCTCCTTCCAGCCGGTCTCTTTTTGTTATGATTCCATCTCCGCCAGGGCGGCGTTATACAGGTCGTTGCGGGACAGGCCCGTCTCCTCCGCCGTCCGGCGGACGGCGTCCTTCATCCGCACCCCCTCCTGCCGCAGGCGCAGCACCTGCCGGACTCCCTGGTCCAGGGTCACGGCGGGCCCGGCGGCCCGCTGGGCCCCGGCCACCACCAGTACATACTCCCCTCGGGGCTCCTTCTCCTGATACAGGGCCACCGCCCGGGACAGAGTGGTGCGCACCGTCTCCTCATGGAGCTTTGTCAGCTCCCGGCACAGGGCCACCGGCCGGTCCCCCAGCACCTCCAGCATGTCCGCCAGGGTGGGCCGCAGCTTGTGGGGCGCCTCGTGGAACACCATGGTGCGCTCCTCGCCCCGCAGCTCCTCCAGCCGGGCGCGGCGCTCCTTTTTGTTGGCGGACAGAAACCCCTCGAAGCAGAATCGTCCGGTGGGCAGCCCCGACACCGCCAGGGCGCACACGGCGGCGCAGCAGCCGGGGATGGCCTGCACGGTGATGTCCTGCTGTCCGCACAGGCGCACCAGGTCCTCTCCGGGATCGCTGATGGCCGGGGTTCCGGCGTCCGTCACCAGGGCGCAGCTCTCCCCCGCCAGCAGACGCTCCGCAATGGCGGGGCCTGCGGCGGCCCGGTTGTGCTCGTGATAACTGACCAGGGGCTTGCGGATGTCGAAGTGGTTCAGCAGCCGCAGGGACACCCGGTTATCCTCGGCGGCGATAAAATCCGCCGTCCGCAGTGTTTCCACCGCCCGGGGCGACAGGTCCCCCAGGTTGCCGATAGGCGTTGCCACCAGGTATAAGGTTCCAGCCATGGTATCTTACTCCTTGTCTCGAAAATAAGCGCGGCGAACGTCCTCCGTCTCGCCGCCGTCCGGCCCCCGCAGCAGCAGAGGCGGCTCCGCCGTCAGCCCCGGCCGTCCACCCAGCCGGGCCTCCAGCAAAAACAGGCTCGGCGAGGCCGCCGCCGTGTGGTGCACGAAGCGCAGGCGCACCCTTTCCCAGCTGTGCGCCGCCGCGTCCCGGGCCCTGACCTGGGGCGGCAGCTTCTGCCTGGTCCACCGGCCGGACCGGCTGTCGAAGTGGTTCAGCAGCCGCAGGGACACCC
>OQVT01001299.1_pt1 | contig 15665 bp, 10 predicted proteins | sample 1691561 | NCBI WGS metagenome assembly OQVT01 (sample SAMN03418260, study PRJEB22391) | human gut metagenome | biome: human-gut; feature: organic feature; material: feces | host: Homo sapiens | place: Tanzania | collected 2013-01 | reverse complement strand
CAACGCTGAGTTTTCATAAAGAAAACTCAGTGATTGCAGAGGGCCTAGTACTTCTAAGGGCTGGGATTTTAGAGTCTTCCGAGCTCGGAGTACTGTGCTTCTGCGGCCGATCCTCCGGGGCTCTGAAACTATGATCTGAAACTGTGTCGAAAATTGTAAGCATTCCGTACGCCATTCTGTGCTATACTCCCATTAAGAACGAAGAGAGATCCTTAAAGGAGAAGAGATATGAGACGATTACACTGGACGAAGCTTCTGGCTGCCGCGACGGCGATGACCCTGATGAGCGCGATGCCGTCGATGGCCGCATGGCAGTATACCCTGCAGGGCCCGATCGCGATCTGGACCGAGACGACGACCGGACAGCAGGTATGTGTATACGCAGGACAGCCGGCTCCGGACGGCACCCCGGCACCGACCGTGACGATGACTGCCGAAACCTTTACGACGGAGGACGCACAGCGTGCAAACACGGCACAGACCATCGCTGCGGCCAATGCAGCCGTCGATGCAGCGAAGGCCGCCCGCGGAGGAAACGTCGTCCAGGAGACGACCCTGACCGCCGAGCAGCTTGCGGCGAACACCGCAGCCGCGAACGCCAACCTCCAGATCGGCGATGTAACCACGATCAACAAGGTCCTGCCGAAAAGAGGCAGTGGCACCGGCCCGAATAATACCTACACGAACGCGACGCTCCCGACGATCCAGACCCAGGACCAGAGCCAGCTGAACCAGAGCGACGTGACCGCCGGCACCTACCTTTCCCCGGCAGGCACCGAACAGACGACGAAGACCTACAACTATAACACCACGACCGGCACCTACAGCTACTACGCAAGTGACGGACACCTCGTGACGAACGCAGGCTCCCCGAACGTCGGCCCGACCGCCGGCACCACGACCCAGACGACCCAGACCACGACCGGCAGCAGCGCAGCCAGCGGCACGACGACGGGAAACACCACGACACAGACCAGCACCGGCACGAACTACACCGGCACCCTCCCGTCAACCGGCGCAAACAATGTAAATACCTACAAAACACCGCAGGTATAAACAGAAATTGATTCAGCCGGGGACCCGGAGGGATGGCATGTCGGCAAGCCGGGAGTGAGGACGAAAGACCGTAAAGCATTTCGATGTCTGTCCCATGTCGACAGCTAGTGGCGTCCCAAGCTTACGGCGACCGACCGCAATTGTCTGAGGTCTGTTTTCCCTATAAGGAAAACAGGCCGAGTTTGCGGGCGGTGGGTGGACGCCACTTGTCTGGCGACATGGTTGACAGACCCGAAATGTGTCATCGGTCTTCCGTTCCACTACCGGCTGAATGACATACCCTCCGGGTCCCCGGCTGAGCACTTACCATCCTATATGGAAAAAAAGAAGCAACTATGCTAAAATATTCCCCAAATGCGCAGAAACGCATCTGGGGTTTTTATTTGCGCCGGGAACCACGGCGCCTTCACTTATAAAAGATATGGAAACGAAGAATACAGAACACAGCGCGTCCGACATCGTGATCGATGTCCAGGACGTCACGAAAATATACCGCCTGTACGATAAGCCGATCGACCGCCTCAAGGAGGCGGTGAGCCTCACGCACCGGAACTACCATCGGGACTTCTATGCCCTTAGTCACGTCGGATTCCAGGTACGAAAGGGCGAAGCCGTCGGCATCATCGGTACCAACGGCTCCGGCAAGTCGACCATGCTGAAGATCATCACCGGCGTCCTGACACCGTCCGAGGGCACGGTCAGCATCCACGGCATCGTCTGTGCGCTCCTCGAGCTCGGCGCCGGCTTCAACCCGGACTACACCGGCATCGAGAACGTCTACATGAACGGTACGATGATGGGCTTCACGAAGGAGCAGATGGACGAGAAGCTCCAGGAGATCCTCGACTTCGCGGACATCGGCGATTTCGTGCACCAGCCGGTGAAGAGCTACTCCTCCGGTATGTTCGTCCGCCTCGCCTTCGCACTCTACGTCGCGATGGATCCGGAGATCCTGATCGTCGATGAGGCACTGTCCGTCGGCGACGTCTTCTTCCAGGCGAAGTGCTACCATCGCATGGACGAGCTCCGCCGGAACGGCACGACCATCCTCATGGTTACGCACGACCTCGGCTCCGTGATGAAGTACTGCGACCGCGTCATCCTGCTGAACAAGGGAGAGAAGGTCTCCGAGGGATTGCCGGGCGACATGGTCGATCTGTATAAGAAGATTCTCGCCGGCCGCTTCACCGAGGAGGACCAGCGCTATGCGCAGCACCAGGCCGACGCACAGGCCGCGGCGGATTTCATCGACGGCCAGAACTTCGGCGTCGACAGCGTCGGTGCCGCGGCCCTCGCAGAAGGCGGGGACGGCCCGGCGACCCGCGTGCAGCTTTCGAAGGACGCCCCCTCCGGGGAGGCCAATGCAGGCGACCACGACGCAGATACCTCTGCGGGCAGCGGAAACGCCCCGGTCCTCATGCAGGACAGCCTGAACCTGAACCCGAACGTCCAGCACTACGGCGACGGACGCGCGAGCATCTGGGATCTCGGCATCCTCGACCAGCGCGGGAAGATCTCGAACGTCATCGTAAAGGGCGAGACCTTCTCCATCAAGGAAAAGATCCGCTTCAATGCCCCGATCGCGGCTCCGATCTTTACCTTCACGATCAAGGATAAGCGCGGCGCGGATCTCACCGGTACGAACACCCTCATCGAGGGCTGCGACATCCAGCCGGTCGAGGCGGGCGATGAATATACCTGCACCTTCACCCAGCGGATGACCCTGCAGGGGGGCGAGTATCTCCTCAGTATGTCCTGCACGGGCTTCGAGGAGGGCGAGCATGTGGTCTATGACCGAAAGTATGACGTCGCATCCATTACGGTTCTTTCGAACAAGAACACCGTGGGTGTGTACGATATGGAGTCCGAGGTGACTCTGGAAAGGCGTGAACACTAATGGATTTTTCACGACACATCACCAATACCATCGAATGGTTTTATTTCGAGGACGTAACCTCCGGCCGCGAGCGCGACGCGTCCGTCCTGGTGCTCGGCGATAAGGAGACGACGGCACCCTTCGTGACCCTCCTCGAGCCGCGCGTACATCAGGTATCCCGCCGTCTCGACGACAGCACCTACGACTATGTCGTGATCCCGGTGCTGACGAAGAAGATCCTCCGTCTGTTTCAGGGCGACGTCCACACGATGCTTCATGCGCTGACGGAAACCTGGCTGAAGAAGGGCGGCCGCATCCTGATGGGCATCGAAAATGCCCTCGACATCGACCGTATGGCGTCCGGTGACCGGAAGGAGGACGTCCTCTATCTTCGCTGGTCCGAGCTTGCATCCCTGCGGGCGACGCTTCGTGAGGAGCAGCCGGGCGCACGGGAGACCCTCTACTATCTGACGCCGGAGCTCAACGTACCGCTTCATTTCTACAGTGATGCGCGCATGCCGGACGTCTCCGAAGAGGACGAGAAGACTGCACTCCTCATCCGGGAGAACCGCTTCCGCGAGTTCGTGCCGGCCTACTTCTACATCTATCAGCCGGATGGCAGCGTCCGCCCGAAGGCACGGGATTACCGCCGTTTCCTTCCGGACTACATCAAGTATAATTCGACCCGTAAACCAGCGTACGCCATCAAAACCCTGCTCTACCGGGACGACCAGGGGAAGCGCTTCGCCGTGAAGGCCGGTACGACACCGGAGGCCAATGCACACATCGAGTCACTCAGCGAGAAGGCAGAGGCGATCGCGGCAGCGAATCCGCAGCTCACGGTACTCCGTGCCGTCGAGACCAGCCGTGCCCTCGGAAGCTATCAGTTCCTGAGCTTCATCCGCTATCCGTTCGTTGAGGGACAGAGCCTGAGCGAGATCCTGCGGGATATGATCCGGGACGGTGTCGCACCGATCCGGGAGCTTGCGGAGACCGTCGACCTCGTGCTCGGCGTGAAGGATGGCGATGTGAAGCCGGCGAACTTCGACTGCCAGTTTGATAACGTCATCATGGCGAACGGCCAGCCGACCCTCATCGACTGCGAGTGGGTCTTCGATGAAGCCGTCGATGTCCGTTTTCTGCAGTACCGTATCCTCTACTACTGGTACATGGAGTACCGGGAGTTCCTGGCCTACGAGGATGCGCTGGCCTTCCTCCGGAACTTCGGCTTCACGAAGCCGGAGCTCGACGCCTTCGCGGAGCGTGAGCAGTTCTTCCAGGAGGAAATCCATGGACAGGACGGCGAAAGCGTGCATGCCTTCCTGAACGACAAGGTCACCGTGAAGCGTTTCCGTGCCCTCGAGGTGGAGTATACGAAGACCCTCCACGATGCACAGGAGCTGCAGCGTGAGGTGAAGGAGCGTGACATCACGGTCCAGAAGGAGCGCGAGGTCAACCGTCTCACGCAGGTGCATGTCGCGAACCTCACGAATGTGATTCAGGTGCATGAGCGTGACATCCAGTCCCTCATCGCGGAGCGCGACTACTACATGGCCCGCCAGAGCCTGAAGGCCCGCGTGGGCACCCGCCTCCGGAACAGCCTGAACCACCATTTTCCGCTCGGCTCCCGTAAGCGGAAGCTGCTGAGCTATGTGAAGCGGACCCTTCGTCATCCGGCGAAGATGCTTCCGATGTACTTCACGGAGGACGGCAAGAACCGGATCCGGGGTGATTTCAATGTCGGCGACATGTATCTGAGCTACGGAAAAGTGAAGTTTGAGCGCACCGACGCGCCGCTCGTCAGCATTGTCATCCCGTGTTACAACCAGATCCACTATACCTACCAGTGCCTCATCAGCATCCGGGAGCATACGGATTTCGCAGCGACCCCGTACGAGGTCATCATCGCGGATGATGTGTCGACCGATGCGACCCGCGAGATCGGCCAGTATGCGGAGAACCTCGTCGTGGCACGAAACCGCGAGAACATGGGCTTCCTGAAGAACTGCAATCAGGCGGCGTCCATCGCCCGTGGTAAATATATTTTCTTCCTGAATAACGATACCCAGGTGCAGGAGGGCTGGCTGTCCTCCCTCGTCGAGCTGATCGAGCGCGATCCGTCCATCGGTATGGTCGGCAGTAAGCTCGTGTACCCGGACGGTCGTCTCCAGGAGGCAGGCGGCATCATCTGGTCGGACGGCTCCGGCTGGAACTATGGCCGTCTGCAGGACCCGGCGGACCCGGAGTACAACTATGTGAAGGAGGTCGACTTCATCTCGGGTGCCGCGATCATGATCCGCACGGAGCTCTGGAAGGAGATCGGCGGCTTCGATGAGCGCTTCGCGCCGGCGTACTATGAGGATACGGACCTCGCCTTCGAGGTGCGGAAGCACGGAAAGAAGGTCGTGTTCCAGCCGAAGTCCGTCGTCATCCACTTCGAGGGCATCTCGAACGGCACGGACACCTCGGATACCTCGAGTCTCAAGCACTATCAGGTCGTGAACCAGGAGAAGTTCCGCGAGAAGTGGGCGGCCGAGCTTCGGGAGCAGTGCGTCAATGATGGCAACCCGAACCCGTTTGACGCCCGCGAGCGTGGTCAGCACCGGCCATGCATGCTGATGATCGACCACTACGTACCGACCTGGGATAAGGATGCCGGCAGTAAGCTGGACTATCAGTATATGCAGCTCTTCCTGCGTCAGGGCTGGCGCGTGAAGTTCCTCGGCGACAACTTCGCCCATGAGGAGCCGTACACCTCGGCCCTCGAGCAGCTCGGCATCGAGGTGCTCTATGGCGCGAAGCTCCAGGCCGACATCTGGGGCTGGATCGAGCGGAACAAGTCCTTCATCCGGATCGCCTACCTCAGTCGTCCGCACATCGCGGCACGCTACATCGATTACATCCGCGACCATACGGATATGAAGATCATCTACCACGGGTCCGACCTTCACTCCCTCCGTCTGATGCGGGAGTACGCGATCGACCATAACGAAAAGACCCGTGAGGAGGCCGAGTACTGGCATGGCGTCGAGTACGCCGTGATGCGCAAGGCCGACATGAGCTACTTCCCGTCCGAGGTGGAGGCGGAGATCGTGCATAAGGAGGACCCGACCATCCACGTGAAGGCCATCACCTCCTTCGTCTACGATGCGCCGGCGGTCCTCGATGAGGATTATGCGAAGAAGCAGGATCTCCTGTTTGTCGGTGGCTTCGCGCACCCGCCTAACAAGGATGGCCTCCTGTGGTTCGTGAAGGATATCCTGCCACAGATCGAGGCGGAGATTCCGGGCGTGGTACTCCACGTCATCGGGTCCAATGCAGACGACGAGGTGCTCGCGCTGAACGCGCGGCCGGATGTCGATGTGCTCGGCTTTGTCAGCATCGAGAAGCTCGACGAGATGTACCGTCGGAGCCGTGTCGTCGTGGTACCGCTTCGTTTCGGTGCCGGCGTGAAGGGCAAGGTCGTCGAGGCACTGCACGCGGGAACCGCGGTGGTGACGACAAGCTGTGGCGCCGAGGGAATCCCGGCGGCAGAGACTGCACTGCGCATCCAGGATGATCCGACCGCCTTTGCACAGGAGGTCATCCAGCTCTACCGGCATCCGGAGGAGATCGAAAAGATGGCACACAACGCCGTCAGCTTCATCTCGACCTTCTACTCACCGGATGGTGCATGGGCGAAGATCCGGGACGATTTTGAGACCGGTCGAAACGTATAAAACAGTTTGAAGCCCCCTGCCGCTGTTTACGGCAGAGCGCAGGAAATATACGATGCAGGAAGGATAGTAAAACGCATCCTGCATAAGATAGAGAAGAATGAAGACACGTAAGCATTTTAAACACTGCTTCGCGGTCGCAGCCTACGGAGAGTCACCCTACCTTCCGCTTCTTCTGCATTCACTGAAGGTGCAGAGCGTGGAGAGCCGGGTGATCATCTGTACCTCGACCCCGAATCGCTATATCACGAAGCTGAGCGCACAGTTCGGCTACCCGGTGTATGTGCGGAATGGCGCACACGGGCTGCAGCAGGACTGGAACTTCGCCTATGAGATGGGCGCGGAGCGCTCGGAGCTCGTGACGATCGCCCACCAGGACGATCTGTATTTTCCGGACTACACGAAGGCGCTGCTGCATGCCTTCCAGCACTTCCCGGATATGTCGGTATTCTGCTGCCGCTACGACACGATCGACGGCGACGGCAACACGATCGACGGAAGCTCGGAGAAGGTGAAGCGCATCCTGCGTCTTCGGCTGAAGGACCATGCCCATGCGGACCGGACGGGCGTGAAGCTGTCGGCCCTCCGCTATGGGAACGGCATCGGCTGCCCGAGCTGTACCTATCACACGAAGTACTGTCCGGCACCGCTGTTCCGGAATGACTACAAGTTTGTCATCGACTGGGACACCCTGATCCGTCTCGCACGTGAACCGGGGCGTTTCATCTGCATCGAGAAGCCGCTCATGGCCTACCGTGTGCATGCCGGCGCGGAGACGATGCGAAACATCGAAAATCACAATCGGGAGAAAGAGGAACGGGAAGTGTTCCGGAAGCTGCACTCGGCACCGGTGACGGAGCTGCTGATGCACTTCTATAAGAAGGCGTATGGCGCGTACCGCGCGGAGGATGCCAGCGAGACCGGGACGACCTGTTCATAAGAAGGCGTATGGAACAGACACAGAAGAGGAACATAGTGAAAGAGGGAAGCCGGCATACGTGGCTGTATACAGCTGCAGCACTCGTCCTGCTTCTTCTGTTCGGGCTGTTCATCAACCGGCACCTCAGTATCCGGGCACTCTATGGTGACGACCTCTACCTCTGGTCCTTCTATGGCTGCGAGGATTTCTGGTCCTTCACCTTTCCGAAGGTGACGAAGGGAAACTTCCGCCCGTTCTACTGGGCGCTGAGCTACCTCGAGTTCCGCCTGATCGGCCCGCACGTCCACTGGTATGCCCGCTTCAACGTGCTCCTGAACGTCGCGATTTCGTGGGTGATCTACTTCTTCAGTCGACGCCTGAGCCGCCTCACACGGGTGCCGCATGGCTGGCTGCTCGGACAGGCCGTCGGTCTCCTGACCGGCATGCTCTACCTGCAGTCGCACTTCGCCGCCTACCAGATCGCACAGGTGCTCGGACTCCTCGAGTCCCTCGCCCTGCTCCTTGCGCTGCTGACCCTCTGGGGCCTCTTCGATTACATGGAGGGCCGTGGCACGTGTGCCTACCTGCGCGCCTGCCTCTGCTTCTTCCTCGTGATCTTCACCCATGAGCGTTTCATCGCCCTGGCCCCGCTTTTTTACCTCGCGCTGCTCACGCAGTACTGCACGGAACGTCGGCTCTGCCGACGCTTCGCACCGTCCCGGACATCGCACCGTCCGGCATCATCGGGGACCACGGATCGCGGTACACCAGGTTCTGACATGACTTCATGTCGGAAGCGTGGAGGGGAGTCCTGCGCGGCTTCGGACGACATGCTGGCGATGAACCGTCTCGGGCGGCTGTTTGAACTGCTTCTGCCGCTCCTGATCCTCGCGGCCTTTTTCGGCGTTCGTATGGTGGTGGCCGGGGATGCGATCCCGGTCGGCACGGCCGGCACGAAGGTGCAGGACACCTTCTCCCTCGCCCAGGCCCTCGGCTTCGCGTTTACGCAGGTCGCCTACATCTTCGGGGTCAATGCAGGTCACGCGATCTTCTGTGGTGTGTCCTTCGCGGACTCCGCCCGCTGGGTACAGGCACTGATCGGCCTCAGCTGGATCAGTCTTCTCCTGATGCTCGTGCTCTATATACGAAGCGTCTGGAAGAGGGGACGGATCACGCCACGTCTGATCGGGGAGAACCTTCTCTTCATCTGCTTCATCGCCCTCTGCATCGGCTCGAGCTCCATCACGATCCGCCTGGAAACCCGCTGGGTCTATGTGAGCTATACCGCCGCGCTTCTGTATCTGTCCTACATGCTCGGAGAGATCGCGAAGAAGTCCCGGACCGCTGCAGTCCTTGCGTTCACACTGCTCTTTATGGCGTACGGGGCCGTGATGACACCGGTGGAGCATTATGATCGACAGCATTATCCAAACATCTTTTTCTTCTTCGATCAGGATCGTGTGAATTCGCTCGCGGACTGCACGATCGGTGCGGTCGGTGCGGAGGATTTCCTCGGGAAGAAGCAGGTGTATATCTACTATAATTACTACGAGATGAGCGACTTCTATGCGGAGTACTTCTTTAAGCCCTTCGATCCGGAGAAGACCGGACAGGGGACGGAGATTCACTTCATCAACCGTCCAGACGAGCTGCCGGCCGACGCGACGGTGGAGAACAGCATCGTCCTCATGGAGCATGGAAACCGCGGCTACATCGATGTGACCGCCCAGACCTTCGGGCTGGCCGCGTGGGAGGAGCTGCCGCAGGCGTAGGATGCGTTTCGCACGCCTGCCGGTTACGAACAGCAGACTCAGGCGCTGCAGGCGCAGGATGCGCCTGATGCAGCGTGACTCAACAAGATGAAAAGGTTCCCGGGGCATCCCCGTGGAGATCCGGAAAGGTTGCGTGCGATGTCCATCGTGAAGCACGAAAGCAGAAAAACGGAAAATCGAAGCAGAAAGCAGTTGGGGGAGTGCCGGAAGGGACTCCTCCTTCTGCCGTTCATCGGAGGGCTGTTTCTCCTCTGGTATGTGCTGCATGCGACGGTGGATGTGGTGTATTCTGACTATATCCGCATCATCAACAGCTACCTCCCGGACACCCTGGACCCGAAAACCTTTTTCGTGCCGGATATCCTGACCCGGATCCCGATCAACTATCCGCTTCGCTGGCTGAACGTCACCTTCTTCGGCTACTCGGTGCTCTTTGACCGGGTGTTCTGCATCCTGGGCTGCGTGCTGCTGATGTGCGCAGTGACGCAGTACCTGATCCGGGAGCGAAGCAGCATCTGGATCATCCTTCCGGTGATGCTCGTCGGCTTCAGCCTCGATAAGTGGGAGATGCTGATCAACGGTACCGGCTGCGTGCACTTCCTGAGCTACGGCCTCTTTTTCTATCATTACCTCGTGCTCGAGCGCGTCTTCACCGGCACGCAGAAGCCGGGGGATGTGCGACGGCTCTGTGTACTTCCGTGGCTTGCCCTGCTGGTGGCCGGCCCGTATATTGTGCAGTACACGGCGACCCTCCTCGTGGCGTATGTCTACCTTGCCCTCCTTCGGAACCGCAATGTCGACGGCCACCAGCTTCCATGGTACGGCCTCTGCGCACTGGTCCCGCTGATTCTTTATTACATGAGTAACGCGGCGGCCACCTTCGAGCATACGGGCGCGCAGGACATCGGCCTGCTGGAGACCCTGCAGCAGTACCGCGGCTTCTCGTTGCATTTCCTGCTGAACGGCTTCGCCAGCACCCTCCTTTCCGGCTCGGTGCTGGAGGATCTGCTCGCGGCCGGGACGCTCACATATCCGCTGGTGTACCTCCTCGGTGCCCTCGTGATCCTGCTCTATGCCGGTGCCGTGCTGCTCTACTTCCGGACCGAACAGTACCGCCGGACGCTCTTCCCGATGCTGCTCCTCGTGAGCGGTGCCGGAAGTCACGTCCTCGTCTTCCTGTCCCGCTACATCTTCCTGACGGAAACCTACGCATGGCAGAGCCGCTACGGTCTCCAGTACCTGCCGGGTACCCTCGGCCTCCTGCTCATCTATGGCGCGGCCTGCGCACATTTCCGGCAGCAGTATCGTGCCGTATGCGCAAAGCCGGGCGACGATACCTCGCCCCGGAAAGCGGATGCGGCACGTGACACATCACGGATGAGCCATGGACGCGCGCGGAAGATACAGACATCCTCCAGACAGGGACATGCCCTCGGCGCGCTGCTCGGCATGGGCCTCTCCCTCGTGGTGCTTCTTTCCTTCGCTGCAGGGAGCTGTTATACTGATAAACGTGAAATCGACGCGATGCCGTTCCGGCAGATGTACTTCGCCTCCATGGCGGACGCCGCGCGTGATTACGAAAACCGGAGCGATGACGAGCTCAATCTCATCTTCGAGTACCACCATGGCCCGAACCGGGTTCGGCATGCCATGGATATTTTAAAGGAAAACCAGTGGAATGTGTTCCGGGAGTGATGGTGCATACGCTATGCCCGCAGGAACATAGATGCACTACCTGAGCGGACAGATACAGGATTTGGGAGGCCTATGGCCTCGGGGAACAGGACTGTAGGATATCCCCATGTTCCAGTTTCTCAACAGCATGCCCCTGAGCTTCCGTTTACGATGAATCAAAGGATGGAAACTATGAAAGTATTGATTTTAGCAGGTGGTTTCGGAACCCGTATTTCGGAGGAGTCGCATCTTCGTCCGAAGCCGATGATCGAGATCGGCGAGATGCCGATCCTCTGGCATATCATGAAGTACTACTCGAGCTACGGCTACAACGATTTCATCATTCTGGCCGGCTACAAGCAGTACGTCATCAAGGAGTATTTCGCGAACTACTTCCTGCATAATTCGGACGTGACCTTCGACCTCAGCAACAACCAGATGGAGGTCCACCACAACATGAACGAGCCGTGGCGCGTGACCATCGTCGACACCGGCCTCAACACCATGACCGGCGGACGCATCAAGCGCGTACAGGATTATGTCGGAGATGAGCCGTTCATGCTTACCTATGGCGATGGCGTTTCTGACGTGGACCTCGACGCGCTCGTACACTTCCATCAGTCACATGGAAAGATCGCGACCATCACGACCGTTTCCCTCGCACAGCAGAAGGGCGTCCTCGACATCGACGAGAACAACCAGATCCGTGCCTTCCGTGAGAAGGAGCGGGAGGACGGTGCCATCATCAACGGCGGCTTCATGGTCTTCCAGCCGGAGGTCTTCAACTACCTCACGGATGATCGCTGTGTCCTCGAGCAGGAACCGATGCACCGCCTCGCCGCCGACGGCGAGCTCATGAGCTTCTACCACGCCGGCTTCTGGCAGTGCATGGACACCCAGCGCGAGAAAAAGCTCCTCGAAGACCTCTGGGCCAGCGGAAAAGCACCATGGAAATTATGGTAAAAGAAAGAAATATATATGACCAAATTTGAATCCTTACAGCAGTTTTATAAAGGGAAGCGGGTGCTCGTGACCGGGCACACCGGCTTCAAGGGCAGCTGGCTCTGCCTCATGCTCCGTATGCTCGGTGCAGAGGTCTACGGCTACGCCCTCGCGGCACCGACCGAGCCGGCCCTTTTCGATATCCTGAAGCTTTCGGAGGAGATGCACTCGGAGATCGGCGACATCCGCGATTTTCCGCATCTCACGGCCTTCATGGAGACCGCACGTCCGGAGGTCGTGTTGCATCTCGCAGCACAGCCGATCGTCCGCACCTCCTACCTCTATCCGCGGGAGACCTTCGAGACGAACGTCATGGGCACCGTGAATATCCTCGAGGCCATCCGCCGCTATAATGCGCAGCATGCGGAAAAGGTGCTTTCTTTCCTGAACGTAACCACCGATAAGGTCTATGAAAATCAGGATCTCGCGGACCACGCCTTCCGGGAGGACGAGAAGCTCGACGGCTATGATCCGTACAGCAACTCGAAGTCCTGCTCTGAGCTCGTGACCCACAGCTACCAGAAGTCCTTCTTCCAGCCGGACGCGGACCCATCCGCTGCGGTGACGGCGATCTCCACTGCGCGTGCGGGCAATGTCATCGGCGGGGGTGATTTCGCTGTGGACCGCATCATCCCGGACTGCGTACGGGATACGATCGCCGGCCGGACCATCCATGTGCGGAACCCGTACAGCACGCGTCCGTATCAGCATGTGCTCGAGCCGCTGTATGTCTACCTCCTGATCGCGATGACCCAGGCGCAGGGACAGCAGCACACGCGCACGCAGGCGACCGCCGCTTCCGCGGAGACGAACGAAGCGGGACATGATGATCGCACGACGGAGACATTGGCCGGGGACGTGGCCGGATGCTACAACGTCGGTCCGGATGAGGTGGACGCCATCACGACGGGCGCACTCGCGGACCTCTTCGTACAGAGCTGGGGCGAGGGCGCGGCCTGGCACACGGATGCCGAGGCGAACGCACCGCATGAGGCCGCGTACCTGAAGCTGGACACGCACAAGCTGAAGGAAACCTTCCACTGGCAGCCGCGCTGGCATGTCACGGAGGCCGTTCAGGAAACCGTCGCATGGTACCATGCCTGGTCGGAGGGCGCCGATATGCGGGCCCGGACGGAACAGCAGATCCGTGCATTTTTAGCAGATGAAAGAGAAGAGGACAGAGCATGACAGAGAAAACAGAGCAGCAGGCGAGACAGGAGATCCTCGATCTCGTCGCAGCATATGCAAGAACATATAAGGTCGCACCGATGCAGCAGCCGTATCACGAGGGCGAGCGCATCCCATATGCAAGCCGTGTATACGATGAGAAGGAGATGGTGAATCTCGTGGACAGTGCCCTCGAGTTCTGGCTGACCGCCGGACGCTACACTGAGGCCTTCGAGCAGAAGTTCGGTGAGTACCTCGGCGTACGCTATGTAAGCCTCGTGAATTCCGGTTCCAGCGCAAATCTGCTGGCCTTCAGTACACTGACGAGTCCGCTGCTCGGCGAACGCCGCGTGAAGCGCGGAGATGAGGTGATCACCGTGGCGGCCGGCTTCCCGACGACCGTGAACCCGATCATCCAGTACGGTGCGATTCCGGTCTTCGTGGATGTGACCCTGCCGACCTGCGATATCGACGTGACGAAGCTCGAGGCGGCATACTCCGAGAAGACGAAGGCGGTGATGATCGCGCATACCCTCGGGAATCCGTTTAACCTGAAGGCGGTGAAGGATTTCTGCGACCGGCACGAGCTCTGGCTCGTGGAGGATAACTGTGATGCGCTCGGCTCAACCTATACAATCGACGGCGAGACGCGTCTGACCGGCTCCATCGGCGACATCGGTACCTCCAGCTTCTACCCGCCACACCACATGACGATGGGCGAGGGCGGTGCCTGCTATACGAACAACCCGCAGCTTCACCGCATCATGCGTTCGATTCGTGACTGGGGCCGTGACTGCTGGTGCGCACCAGGGCACGATAATACCTGCCACCACCGCTTCGACGGACAGTATGGTGAGCTTCCGAAGGGCTATGACCACAAGTATGTCTACAGTCACTTCGGCTATAATCTGAAGGCCACCGATATGCAGGCAGCAATCGGCGTCGCACAGCTCGAGAAGTTCCCGGGCTTCGTCGCACGCCGGAAGCATAACTTCGAGCTGCTGAAGGCCCTCCTCGTTGAGGGTGGAGCGGATGCGAAGCTGATCCTCCCGGAGCCGGAGCCACATTCGGACCCGAGCTGGTTCGGCTTCCTCATGACCTGTCAGGAGGGTGTGGACCGTGAGACGGTGGTTCGCTATATCGAGGACCACGGCGTGCAGACCCGTATGCTCTTCGCCGGCAACCTCATCAAACACCCGTGCTTCGATGAGATGCGTGCGACGGGTGAGGGTTACCGCGTGGTCGGCAGCCTCGACACGACTGACCGCATCATGCGCGATACCTTCTGGGTCGGCCTGTATCCGGGTATGACGGATGAGAAGCTCCGCTACATGGCGCGCATCATCCTGGAGGCGATTCAGCAGTAAGCGCTGCGCCGTGCCGAAACGTCGAGCCCGGCAGATGGCAGTGCATGAAAAGAGTGTCCGCACATATGGCTGATGACAGTGCATGAAAAACAGGGCGTCGCAGGGACGCCCTTTCGTTATAAAGGGTGAACTATGAGTGAAGAATTTACATTTGATCTTGAACGGGTACATCAGGCTAATCTGGAAATCCTGAAGGCGGTGAAGACGATCTGTGACCGTCACGGTATCACGTATCTCATCGATTCCGGTACGCTCCTCGGTGCCGTACGTCATAAGGGCTTCATCCCGTGGGACGACGATGTCGATCTCTGCTTCCGAAGGGAAGAGTTCGAGCGCTTCATCGATGTGGCGAGGGCGGAACTCCCGGAGAACATGCAGCTCGTGCTGCCGGATGAGTACCGTGGCGGCGAGGCCTTCTATGATTTCGTGCCACGTGTGATCTATCTCAACTCCCGCCGGCACGCAGAGGACGACGCGGACATGGCTTTTTATGAGGGAAAGCTCAACCACCTCTGGGTCGACCTCTTCATCCTCGACCGTCTGCCATCCTGCCCGTTCCGCGCACGGCTCATGAAGCTCGAGCAGCAGATCGCCTTCGGCCTCGGCATGGGCCACCGCCGGAAGCTCGACTGGAGCAAGTACCACGGCCTTCAGAAGCTGGAGGTGCAGATCCTCGCCGGTGTCGGCCGTTTCATCCCACTGCCGAAGATCTTCCGCCTGCAGGAGCGCTGGGCCCGGAAGTACACCGACCGGAACCGTACAGGACAGACCGGCAGAGGGAAGTCCTTCTTCTCGAACTACCAGCCGGACTTCCAGTACTGCACCGTAGAGGATACCTGGGAGGCGCCGATCGAGTTCCAGTTTGAGGGCGAACACTTCACCGGGCCGAAGGCCTGGGATCAGGTCCTCACGATGCTGTACGGCGACTACATGAAGCTGCCGCGCCCGGAGGACCGCCACCCGTCGCACAGCGGCATGGAGCTTGAGATTCTCGACTGATGTTCAGATTACAGTACGCGCAGGGGCCCCGGAGGGCCGGCAACGGATACACAGTACACCGAGACCGGTGAACTCTAAGCCGGGGACCCTAAGCGGCACTAGGCCCTCTGCAATCGC
>OQVT01001298.1_pt1 | contig 15666 bp, 16 predicted proteins | sample 1691561 | NCBI WGS metagenome assembly OQVT01 (sample SAMN03418260, study PRJEB22391) | human gut metagenome | biome: human-gut; feature: organic feature; material: feces | host: Homo sapiens | place: Tanzania | collected 2013-01 | reverse complement strand
ACGGCCGTCGAGCAGGATGTGGCAGTAGACCTTCTTGAGGCCCATCTCGCGGGCCTTTTTCAGCATGGCGATCAGGTGCGAGATGTTGGAATGGACGTTGCCGTCGGACAGCAGGCCGATGAAGTGCAGGGCCTTGCCGTTCTGCAGGCAGTTGTCGGTCAGCTCGACCCAGGTCTTCGACTGGTACAAAGAGCCGGTCTCGATGGACTCCTGCACGAGCTTGGCGCCCTGGGAGTAGATCTGGCCGCAGCCGAGGGCGTTGTGGCCGACCTCGGAGTTGCCCATGTCGTCGTCGGTGGGCAGGCCGACGGCCGTGCCGTGCGCCTTGAGCCACGTCATGGGGCAGGTCGCCATCAGCTTGTCGAGCGTCGGGGTGTTGGCCTGCTTGACAGCATCGCCGGGGCCGCCGTCGCCGCGGCCCACGCCATCCATGATCACGAGTACGATCGGTTTTTTCATTGGTATTCCCTCCTGAGTAGGATATTCTTAAATTTCAATATATTTTACTACATTTTCCCCGCAGATACAACTGAATTTTCTTTGAACGATCGCAGCGAACGCTCACCCCAGCAGCTACAGCGCAAGACTGATGGATTTCCTGCGGACATACACAACAGAAATCGAACAGGTCAGTGTGGACGAATGTTATATGGACTTTACGGGAATTGCAGAGCAATTTGCTTCTCCGGTTGAAGCGGCAATGGAAATCAAATGGAATACAAGCAGATGAAAAAGAACTAACAGATTTGGTTCTCAATTCTTAGGTTGTTCTGGTTATCCTGAATGTAAAACTATTTTATCATTAGATAAATCAGGCAATGTTATCAAAAATACTGACACACCTGAAAAATCTGATAAAAAATGTGAAAAATGTGGTGGCGATTTATATATCAAAATCGGGCCATACGGCAGATATACAGAATGTGCTGAATGCAAAGATAGAAAAAGTATAGTAAAATCAACAGGCGTTACCTGCCCTAAATGTGGCAAAGGTGAAATAATAGAACGTAAATCAAAACGAGGGGTTGTATTCTATGGTTGTAACCAATACCCTGACTGTGATTTTGTTTTATGGAACGAACCAACTGGAGATGTTTGCCCTGAATGTCATTCTCTAATTGTAAAACGAACTCTAAAAAGTGGTGACGTTTTAGAATGTTCAAATAGAGCCTGTGGTTACAAACCTGAAAATAAATCTACTCAATAAATATAATATATTAGGAGATCTTAAATGAAGAAAATATTTGAGAATCTAAACAAAGGTAATATTTTGTTTGTCGCTTGTTTTGCATTAATAATCTTAGGTGGTTTATGGTTAAGATTATCAATTATTAATTTTCCGATTTGGTATGATGAAGGTTGTTCAATTGCGACTGCAATAAATTCTTTTCCAACTGGCATAAATAATTATCTTTGGAACTATGATTTTCAACACACTCCATTTTATTTTTATATATTGCACTACATTATGCAATTCTTTGGAGATTCAGAATTTATACTAAGAATATCATCTGTAATAATTTCAATGCTATTATTACCGTTGACTTATATTGTTACGACAAAATTGTCTTCATCAAAAAAAATTGGATTAGTAGCAATGCTTTTAATGACTGTAAATACATTCCAAGTACTTTATTCTATTGAAATAAGAATGTATCCATACACTATTTTATTGGCATTATTATCTATAAATTATTTAATTGATTACGATAGAAAAGGTGACATTCCATCACTTGTAAAACTTAGTGTTGTTAATATTCTTAACCCATATTTTCTAACTGGCTCAATAATATTTACATTAGCAGAATTTATAATCTATTCATCATATCTTGATTATAAAAAAGCAGAACCTAAAAAATTACAAAACTATATTTGGGCAAATATTATTACAATTTTATGCTATATACCTTATTTTATTATCGTTGGTCATTACGCAATTGTTCGTTCAAAATTTTTAATCACAGACTTATCTAATTTTGAAATAATGAATTTATGGGGCTTACTACAAAATATATTCTCTGCAGACCCTGGACATATTCACGAAACAAGACATGAAGGTTTTACAAATAATTTTCAAACTATTGCACTTGTATTCATGCCATTGATTGTAATGTTTACAGGTTTAATAAATAGTTTAAGAGATAAAGAAAAACTAAACACCGTAATATTAGGAATAATAACATTAACATTTGGTATCTTTTTATGGGCAGCAAATGCAAAAGTTATTGCATTCACAGGTAGATACTTAATTTTTATTACACCATTTGTATTCATTTTAACAGCAATCGGATTAAGCAAATTTAATAAATATGTTTTTGCGACAATAATCTTTATATATTCTTACTTATGCATATATGGACTTCACCAAACATACGAAACATACGAAAAAATTGCATACTATTCATTAAAAGCACCAGCAGAATATGTAAAGAAAAACTATATTGGAAAAGATAATTTAGTTATTATGCCTTTTGCATCATCAGTATCTTTCTACTATTTCAAAGGTAAAAATATGCCTCGAGTAATGCCACTAGAATTATTCCACGAAGTTAGAAACCCTGATAATACAAACTTCTATAATGAAGAACAAAGACAACAATTCAAAACTGGTGATAAATATAAAGTATTCCAAAACATAATTACAAGTGATAATTATATTTCTGAAAACTTTAAAAAACACATGCAATCAGAAATAGACAAAGTGCCTCATGGTGGATATATTATTTGGATAATCTATTATACTGATAATTATGCACTTACAACAAAAGAAAATGTTCAAAATATGTTTAGAAATTACGATAACGTAAAAGCACATGTAACAACTGGTATGTTATCAAAATTTGATTTAGATTTAATAAAAATACTTGAACCACAAGCAAGATTGATAAAAACAGATAGAGATGAGTCAAATTCATATATCATCTTACAAAAAAGGTAATAAAATATGAAAATAGCACATTTTAAAGTCGAAGACTGGTTTAATGAATATGAAAAATTATCAAAATATGATATGGCTGATACTTGCGTAGAGTCATTATCATTAGAAGAACTTTTTTCTATTACAGGCAATAAAGATAAACACCTTAAACATATACTTAAACAAAAACTAAATTATGGCGATATTCAAGGAAGTGAATATCTAAAAACAGGCATTGCAAAACTATATAATAATACAATTTCAACAAAAAACATTACAATAACACATGGTGCAATTGGTGCAAACCAACTCGTTATGCTTGCAACGATTGAAAAAGGTGATAAAGTTGTTTCAATCATACCAACATATCAACAACATTATTCAATACCTGAATCTATTGGTGCAAATGTTGAAAAAATATTTTTACAAGAAAAGAATAATTGGCTACCTGACATTGAAGAATTAAAACTAAAAGCACAAGGTGCAAAAATAATTTGTATGAATAATCCAAACAATCCTACAGGTGCAGTCATGCCAGATAATATGTTGAAAGAAATCGTACAAATCGCACGAGAAAACAATTCATATATACTATGCGATGAAGTATATAGAGGACTTGAGCATAGTGGAAATATTTCAAAATCAATAATTGAATTATACGAAAAAGGTATTTCAACTGGCAGTATGTCAAAAGTTTATTCACTAGCAGGTCTTAGACTGGGTTGGATAGCAACAAACGATGAAATATTAAACGATATAATAATCCAAAGAGAATATAATACAATTAGTGTTAGTACTATTGATGATTATTTTGCGGGACTAGCACTTGAAAACAGTGAAAAAATCATCAAAAGAAATATTACTAAAATACTTGATGGAAAAAAAATAGTTTCTGATTGGATACAACAAGAACCACACATAAGTTGGATTGAACCACAAGGTGGAACAACCGCATTATTAAAATATGATTTAGAAATGAGTTCTATTGAATTATGCAAAAAATTGCTAAACGATACTGGCATATTATTCTTACCAGCATCAGCAATTGATGCCGAAGGATATTTAAGAATCGGCTATTGCAATAACGTTAAAACATTACAAGAAGGCTTGTTGAAGTTCTCAAATTGGCTCAAACAATTCTAATTATTTATTTTTATTAGAACGTTCTCTAACAGAAATTCTAATAGATGTACCAAAGAAACCAAATGCCTCTCTCAATTTGTTTTCAATATAACGTTTGTAATGGTCTTTTAATAAAGTACCATTGTTTGTAAACAAAACAAATGTAGGTGGTTGAACACCGACTTGAGTTGTATAAAGAATTTTTAAACGTTTATTTTTAACACTTTGTGGTGGATTCATAACGTATGCATCATTTACAATTTTATTTAATAAACCTGTTGCAACGCGTTTTGTACATTCCCTATAAACTTCATTGGTTTTTGTATAAATTTGCGTCAATCTTTGATGAGTTTTTGCACTAATATAAATTTTAGGTACATAACTCAAAAATGGTATTTCATTAACTAATTTTTCTTCAAATTTATTGATAGTATTTGATTTTTTATCTTCTACCAAATCCCATTTGTTGATAGCAATTATCATGCCTTTACCGGCTTCAGTAATAATAGATGAAATTTTCTTATCTTGATCAGAAATACCTTCCTTTGCATCAATTACAAGAATTGCAACATCACACTCTCTAATAGAACGGATTGCTCTATCCACTGCAAATTTTTCTACCCCATAATCTACTTTTGCTTTCTTTCTAATACCAGCAGTATCTATAATAATAAATTCTTGATCATCATATACAAGTTTGCTATCAATACTATCTCTTGTTGTACCAGAAACATCTGAAACAATAACTCTATTTTCACCTAACAAAGCATTTACAATTGAAGATTTACCAGCATTAGGTCTTCCAACAATTGCTATTTTAATAATTTTTTCTTCTTCTTTAATGTCTTCATCAGCAATAAAATCTTCTGTAATTAAATCTAACAAATCACCAACACCACCGGAACCATGTAAAGCAGAAATTGCTATTGGCTCACCAATTGCAAGTGAATAAAAATCAGATGTCATTAATGCAGCATTATGAGAATCAATTTTATTAACTGCTAAAAATACAGGCTTATTAGACTGTCTTAAAATATTTGCAATATCATAATCAATAGGATTTATCCCCTCTTTACCATCAACGATAAAAACAATTTTATCTGCTTCAGAACAAGCAATCTTTGCTTGATCATAAATTGAAACCATAATCTCATCTTCATCACCAGGAATAATACCGCCAGTATCAATAACAGTAAATTGTTTATGTTGCCACTCAACATCAAAATAAATTCTATCACGAGTAACACCAGGTAAATCATCAACAATAGATTGTCTATTTCCAACAAGACGATTTACAAATGTTGATTTACCTACATTTGGTCTTCCTACTATTGCTACTACCGGTTTTCTTTCCATAATATTAAATCCTATCTTTAAATTTATAATTACAAACTTTCATAAACTTCTATTGAACGTTCAATTGCACAATCCATATTATAATATTTGTAATCACCTAACCTACCTAAGAAATGAACATTTTTATATTTTTCAGATTCATACAAATATTTATGATATAAATCAAAATTATCATCATTCGGTATTGGATAATATCTTTCATTCTTACCAAGTTCAAAATCTTCTGAATATTCCTTAGCAATAACTGTTTTATCCGATTTATCATCTAAATAATATTTATACTCATGTATTCTTGTAAAATCATAATTACAAGGATAATTAACACAAGCATTTGATTGATAATATTCCTTATTATGAGTTTCTAATTTAAAATTAACACTTCTATATGGCAATTGTCCAAATTTGTAATTAAAAAATTCATCAATTGAACCAGTAAAGAAAATCTTATCAAATTTAGACAAATCTAATGATTTATAATCTGTATTTAATTTAATTTTAATATTTTTATGATTAAGCATATTTTTGATAACCTGTGTATAACCATTTAAAGGTATACCTTGATATTTATCTTGAAAATATCTGTTATCTTTACTCAAATAAACTGGTACACGAGCAGTAACAGCATCATCAACATCAGTTGGAGAAACCCCCCATTGTTTTGTCGTATAGTGTAAAAATATTTTTTCATAAACATAATTAGCAAGATATTTCAAATCATCATCATCTTGTTTCTGGAACTCTAAGATTGGAACTTTTGTATTAATATTAAAATTATCTAGCAACTTTTGTTCTAATAACTCAGCATAAGACTTTGGAAAAACATCATATAATGAATTAAAATTAAATGGAATATGTGTTTCAATACCATCTAAAATTCCAATTACTTTATGCATATACGTATTAAAATCTGTAAATTGTTTAAGATAATTCCACACAATTTCAGAATTTGTATGAAAAATATGAGAACCATAAGCGTGTATCATTATACCGTTTTTATCTCTATAATCATAACAATTACCACCAATGTGACTTTTTTTATCAATAATTAAAACTTTCTCATTTGATTTATCAGCTAACAAGTTTGCAATTGTTGCACCTGAAAATCCTGCACCTACAACTAATATCATTACAAATTCCTCATAAGTTATATTATAGATAAATTATACACCAGATAGTAAAATTTTTATAGATTTTATAAAATATCGACACATAAAAGATATTAATCTTTTTCTTTTAATAACTATGTAAACATGTAAACAATACATGTTTACTAAATTACAGCGATTTGTTTTAAGTTTTGTAAATGTACTTTTTACAATTAATCAATTTTCTAAAAACAAAAAACTTTATATAAGTGTTGGGAATTACACGAGATTGGGGATATTATTATGGCAGGAGATTTTAGTTTAGATTCTATTAAACAAAACGGTTTTAAAAACACAGTTACATACAGAGGTGCTGGTAGAAACGCAGGTGCATCTTATGATTATATGGACAAATTAAACCAATTAGTTGATAAAGGTGTTTTTGTTGATAAAGATGGTAATGGTTTCACATCTGGTGAAAAGAAAGCATTAGAAGACGAATTCATCAAATTACACCAAGAAAAAGGTTATAATACAAACTTTAGAAAAATGCGTGCTGGCACTACAAATGAATATACTTATGATGATTTCATTAAATTAGCACAAGCAGCAGGCTACGTATTAAAAGAAGATGCTCCACAAGCAAAACATAAACCAGAAGCAACTGAGCCTGATTCACTTTCAGAAAAAGCAAAAGCGGATAAAGTTTCTAATCCAGTAGCAGAAGTTAAAACTCCTGAAGCTGAACAAGAAGAAGGCAATGAACCTATTTCTCAAAGTGGTAAACAAGTAGCAAACACTATTGCATCAACTTTACCAGATGGTGAATATGACATCAGTTTCAAAGGTGCTAAAGTTGAAGATGAAGATGGTAACATTTTTGCTCAACATACAAAAGCAACTGTAACCACTCCAGACGGTTCAAAGAAAAACGTAACTGTTGATGGTACTCCATCTCACAGACCAACTGTTACAGAGCCTGATTTAGTTCCTGCAAAAGCACCTGCAGACAAAACAACTACTCCAGTTGCAGAAGTTGAAACTCCTGTTGTTAAAGAAGAAACTCCTGTAACAACTCCAAACAAAGTTGAAGCACCAGTTGTTGAAGAAAAGAAAGAAGAAGTAAAAACTCCAGCTTCAACAACTACAGAAACTTCAAATACAGGACTTAACGAAGATGCTGACTTCGCTTCATTATCATACGAAGAAAAATTAAATAGAATTAGAACAATGCAAACAGATATCAAAAAAGATATCAATGATGCAAATCAAACATCATATTCAAAAACTAAAAAAGGTTTCTTAGGCTTAGGCAAAAAAACTAAAACTGTAAATTATACTCCGGAAGAAATTGCACAAAGACAAGCAAATCTTCCTCAATTACAAGCAGAATTAGAAGAAGCAAAAAAACAAGAAACTCAAATCAGAGAACTTGAAGGTCAATATTGGTTTGGCAAACAAGCAACAGACTACGTAATAAATTCTGATGGTTCAGTTGACAAAAGAGATACTGGCTACACAAGAGTTGAAACAGAAGACGGCAAAAGAATCGCACAAGTTGATACATACAACAAAGATACTCATAAATTCGATACAAAATATTATAACGTAAAAGTTGCAAAAACAGGTAATCCTAGCATCACTTCAGCAACAAATTACCAAGTTGTTCCAGATTTTGACAATGAACTTAAAGATGTTAAATTAAAAAAATAATATCCCTCTATATAGTAAAAAAGAACACCTTAATTGTAAGGTGTTCTTTTAAAATCAACCAAATAATGCATGATGTATCACAACACATAATGTATAATAAAATTAGTTGATAAGAATATAAAAATAATTAAAAGATGAGTATGAAACGTGTTTTAATAACAATAGCATTATGTTTATTTATCGGTTCAAATATTTGTTTTGCCGATGAAACTTCTATACTTACAGATGGAATACAAGCATATAAAAATGGTGACTATGAACTTTGCATATCAAAAATGAAAGAAGTAGTTAAAGATGATCCAACTTCAGCATTGAGTTATTATTATCTGGGACTAGCATATTCAAAAACTGGTAAAAATATACTAGCAGTAAGAAATTACGATAAAGTAATCACACTTGGCTCCGATAAAACATTGATTGATTTAGCACAAAAAGGAAAAGCCTGTGTTGGTGGTAAAAATATTACAGCAATAGAAACACAATTAGAAGACATCGAAGATGATATAAAAGATAATACCAACAATGATAATACAGAAAAATTATCGCCGGCAGAATTAAAAGCAAAGTACGAAGACAAAATAACAAAACCATCAAATAATAATGCAACATCACAAGTAATAAAAGCATCTGATTACGCAAAACAGAATGCTCAACCTACAAATGATGAAATTGTAAATGCTATAAGAGTATTACAAAAAGCAGGTTTATTACAAAATGGAGCAACTGGACTTGCTGGAAGTTATAATCCACAAGTAGATGCAAAAGCACAACAAATGAATGCTTTAATGATGATGATGGGACAAAATGGAAATAACAATAATAATAGTATGATGAATATGCTTCCACTTATGAACAATAGCAACGGTAAAATCAATCCTCAAATGATTCAGATGATGATGATGAATCAAATGATGCCTAATTTTTCATCAGGAAACAACAACGGATACTAAAAATGAATTATAAGGAAGCCTTACAACACCTAGAAAATGGTGAGATAAAATCTTGTATTGATTATTTCAAGAATAATCATTATGAACTCGAATATGGTTACTCTCTAATGCTTTCAAACAAACTCAATGATGCAAAAGAAATCTTTGCAAATATACAATCAATAAGAGCAGATTGGGCAAACATTATTATATCTATTATGCAAGGAACAATCAATAAAAGACCAACATATTTTCAAATCAGAAACTTTATTGAAATAGATATAAATCTTTTATTCAAGGTAAAACTTACAAAACATATTGAATACATTCTAGGTGCGGCCGAAACATTTCAAGAAATAAACTCTGAAACATATAAATTTTTAGGAAGAGTTCTTCTTAAAAACAATTGTCTAAATTCTGCAAAATACTTTTTAGATAAGGCTGTTGACTATTTTTATAATGATGTAGAACTACATTTTTTATTCGTAGAGTATTACTTAGAATGTAATGATACAATTAACGCACAAAAAGCATTAAATAATTGTCTTAGAATTTCACCAGAATATTATCCTGCGATATTAATGAAAAAAAATTTGAAAACTCTATAAAATTACAATAAATTATTTGACAGACAAGACTAAATGACTTATTCTTAATAATATGGAAAACAATTTTACAAAACGCTGGTATGATATAGAACCTACAATGAGTTTAGCAGTAAGTTTAATACACAACTCTGATGAAAAACAACAATCAGAATGTGCAAAACTTATTATACAAAAAGCTCACGATTTTAATATCTATATTGAAAAAAACAAATTAGAAGATGCGTTTAATTACTTCTGTAAACGTTGGTATGATAAAGATAAAGAACTTGCTGATGCTTTTCAATATTTAAAAATTATGCCTTTTGAACTACAAAAAGAAGTATCATTAGAAATAATTGAAAAACTTGAGCAAGCATAATGTTATCAATACTATTTAATCCCGTAATAATTTCAATAATCTGCTTATTTGCTCTATGTCTATGCAGAATAAACGTACTGCTTTCAATAATTCTATCAACAATCATTGCAGGACTAACATCTGGTATGCATATAACGGATATTATGAATACCTTCATTTCTGGAATGGGCGGGAACTCAGAAACAGCACTAAGTTATATTTTACTTGGAACATTTGCTGCTGCAATGAACCATACAGGCTTAACAGATATTGTTTCTACAAAAATCATTGATTTTGTAAACAAGAAAAAACGAATTTTATATACAGTACTTGTCTTAATTGCAATATCATCACAAAACATTATACCAATCCATATTGCATTTATTCCCATTTTAATTCCACCATTATTACATACAATGAACATAATGAAAGTAGATAGACGTGCAATATCTTGTCTATTGGCATTTGGTTTAAAAACACCATATATTGTTCTTCCGGTTGGTTTTGGTCTTATTTTCCAAAATCTTATTGCTGAAAATATGATTCAAAATGGAATGTTAATGTCAAAAAGTGATGTATGGAAATATACATGGATATTAGGAATTGGAATGCTCATTGCATTACTAATTGCCATATTTATTTCATACAGAAAACCTCGTGAATACAAAGACTTAAACGTAACAAAAGAAAACTTTGAAAATCAAAAATTAAACTATAAACATTACATAACAATACTTGCCGCAATAGTAACATTTGGAGTTCAAATTCTCACTCACTCACTACCACTAGGTGCATTATGTGGACTTGGAATTATATTTTCACTTGGAGCAGTGAAACATAGCAAAATGGATAAACTTATGGACGAAGGTATCTATATGATGGGTTATGTTGCATTTATTATGCTTGTTGCATCAGGTTTTGCAACTGTCCTAAAATCAACAGGTGGAATAGAAACCTTTGTAAATACAACCGTTGCTATGTTACCAAACAGTCAAATTATGACAACAATAATAATGCTACTTATTGGACTTGTTATAACAATGGGTATTGGAACATCTTTCGGTACAATTCCAATTTTAGCAGTAGTATTTATACCTGTGTTTATGAAAATGGGCTTTAATATAGGTCAATCTGTTGTAGTTCTAGCAGCCGCTGCTGCATTAGGAGATGCTGGTTCACCGGCTTCTGATACGACACTAGGACCAACAGCAGGTTTAAATGTTGATGGTCAACACAATCATATTTGGGATACTTGTGTACCAACTTTCTTACACTATAACCTTGCATTAATTATTTTTGCAGTAGTAGGAGTAATTATTTTTAAATAATCTTCTACTTCAATTCTGCAATAATCTGTCGAACTGAATTTATTGGAATGGCAAAACCAATACCAATATTAGAAGTATTATTGTCAGGATTATAAATTGCTTGATTTATTCCAATTACTTCGCCTGAAGTATTTAATAATGGACCACCTGAAGAACCTGGGTTTATAGCCGCATCTGTTTGGATTTTATTACGTTTATAATCTATCCTTGAAACAATACCTTGAGTCAAAGTTCCACTAAAACCAAAAGGATTACCTATTGCTAAAACTTTTTGACCAACTTTAATATTTTTTGAATTACCAATAATAATAGTTTTTAATGGTTTGTGTGTATTTATTTTCAATAAAGCCAAATCACTATTCATGCCAGACAATCTAACAACTTCTGCTTTATAAGTTTCACCATTAGAAATAGTTACAGTAATATCATCACTATTTGCAATAACATGAGAACTTGTTAATATTGTACCTTTTGAATCAATTATGCAACCTGTACCACTTGATGTACCCTGAGGTATTGCTGCATCAATTGCTACAATTGCAGGATTAATACGTTCATATACAGTAATATTTGTCATTTCATCTCTATCAAAAGCAAACGCCGAACAAAATAATTGAAAAAACAAAACAAAATACACAAAAATTCTTCGCATATATATACCTCACTTTGATGATATTTTTTCAAATTTCATAGTTAATGTCTATCAATAACACGATTTTTTCGTGGTTAGTCTTGTCAATATTACAATTTTAATCTATAATACACAGGTGACATTAACAAAAATACAAAAAAAAGGAGATTCACATGTCAAGAATAGACTCATTTAAACAAGCATTAAGCGAAAAAAGAGCTGTAAAAATTATTGCGGGTATTGATAATTTTGATGCAGACAGAGTAAGAAACGTAGTTATTGCAGCCGAACAAGCAGGTGCTTCAGCAGTTGATATTTGTGCAGATAGAGAAATCATTTCTATGGTTAGAGAAATGACTAATATGCCTATATTCGTATCATCTATCAAACCTGCAGATTTAGCAATGGCAGTATCTATGGGTGCTGATGCTATTGAATTGGGTAATTTTGATGCATTATATAAAAACAATATATCAATGTCTGCACACCAAGTATTAAATTTAGTAAAAGAAACATTAAATCTTATCAACAAAGAAAATGTTTTCTTCTCAGTAACAATTCCTGGTAGCATTGATATTTCTGAACAAATCTCATTAGCAAGAGAATTAGAATCAATGGGTATCGACTTAATTCAAACAGAAGGTCACTACTCAAATTCTGACATTCCATCTGGAGTAAGAGGTTTGGTAGAAAGAGCAGAATTAACTATTTCTAATACAATTGAATTAACAAGAAACATTGAAATCCCTGTAATGACTGCTACAGGTATCAACCCAACAACTGCTTCATTAGCATTTGCTTCAGGTGCTTCTGCTATCGGTTGTGGTTCTTGTGTAAACAAATTAGATTCAGAAATCTCTATGATTGCTGTTTCTAAATCACTTGTTGAGATTGCTTCTAGAAATGCTATGCATTCTCATCAACACGAACTTGTTTAATTCAATATACAACAAGATAACAAAAATCGGAGTAAAATTTATTACTCCGATTTTTTTATTATAAAAACTTATATTAACCAATCCTACTCTTATAAAAAGCAATTAAATCTTCTCTGGCTTTAATAGACATTGCTAACTTATTAACAGACTCTCTCCAAGGCAAATATCCACAAGTATCAGGCAAAATCTTTAATGCTGTTAAAGGAAAATCCTTGCATATATCAGGTCTATTTTCATAATCAGAACATAAATCATCAGCACCTAGTTTGCTACAATAATAAAAATACAAACGTTCATTTTCGTCCATCAATTCTTTTAATTTATTGTAATAATCCGGACAAATTGCTTCAGCCATTTCTTCAGAATCATAGGCAACATATATTGAAGAAAATTCTCTTGCATATTTATCACCACGAATTGCTTTTTGCTTCAATTGCATAGGTGAATATTCACTCACAGCCAACTTACAACAAGCACCACATTTTGCACAAGAATATTCATTTTTCTTTTCCATCATAGTTTTTTTAGAAACACGAAGTTTTGCTTTATATTCATTAGTCAAATATGACAATGCTTTAATTTGCCAAGTACCATAAGGACAATTTGGAGGAAAAACCTCAAATATATCAACCTTTTTTATATCACAAGGGATTGTACAAAAATTACAATTATAATTAGGCTTGAACTTATCTATTTCATGCCTAATAACTTTTGCCGCTTCCGTAAAAATTTCTTTGTACTCTGCTTGTAATCGTTCTGATTCTGAATTGTAATCAACCATACCCTAACAATATCATAAATTGTCCTATACGGCAATTATATTACACATAAATTCAGTACATGATAGACATCGAAAAGGAGAAATTATGACTGAAAAATTTGAAATGTACAAATGTAATACTTGTGGAAATTTAGTACAAGTTCTCTTAAACGGAGTTGGTGAACTTGTATGTTGTGGAGAGAAAATGGAACTCATAAAATCACATAATGAAGAAAATGATAACGGAATGAGTGAAAAACATTCCCCAACAATCACAACCATTGATGAAAACACAAAAGAAGTTAAAGTTGAGAATCACCCAATGACAGACGAACATTACATTATGTTTGTTGAATATTGGTCGCAAGACAAAAACAAAATGCAAATGCAATTTTTCAAACCAGAAGAAAAAGCAATTATGAAAACTAATATCAAATGTAATAACCCAACTGCAATCTCATATTGCAATATTCATGGACTGTACACCAATGATAGAAAGGGGGAATAATGATTAGTGAGAAAATCAATAATGCACTTAACCAACAAATTAACAAGGAATTTTATTCAAGCTATTTATATCTATCAATATCTGCATATTTACGTGAAAGTGGTTTGTTGGGGTTTGCACACTGGACAAAAATGCAAGCCAAAGAAGAATTATTACACGGAGAAAAAATATTCGACTTTTTGATAGATAGAACAGGAACTGTCCATCAGGACCAGACAGCCGGGAGATTTTCTCGTTGTAGATGAAAAGGGAAGCCGTAAGAAGCTGAACCGTTATTTCATAGATGAGAAGATCCCATCAGAAGAAAGAGACAGCGTTCTGCTTCTGTGTGCCGGTTCTGAGGTTCTGTGGGTGGTGGGAGGCAGAATCAATGAGAATTATAAAATAACTCCCAGAACCAGGAGAATATTGGAAATACAATACCAAGGAGGAAAAGATAATCATGAGTGAAAAAATCAGAGTTTTACTGGATGAGGAAACAGTAGAGAAACGCATCTGTGAGATCGCAGCCAAGATCAGTGAAGAGTATAAAGGAAAAGAAATTCATATGATCTGTGTTCTTAAGGGCGGTGTCTTTTTCATGTGCGAGCTGGCCAAGAGAATCACGGTGCCGGTAACTCTTGATTTTATGTCTGTTTCCAGTTATGGAGACGACACCAAATCAAGTGGAGTGGTAAAGATCGTGAAGGATCTGGATCAGCCTCTTGAAGATAAAGAAGTTCTTGTTGTAGAGGATATTATTGATTCCGGAAGAACATTAAGCTATCTGCTGGATGTTCTGAAGAGACGTAATCCAAACAGCGTGAAGCTTTGCACCTTACTGGACAAACCAGACCGCAGAGTGGTAAAAGGTGTTGATGTGGATTATTGCTGCTTCAATATTCCGGATGAGTTTGTTGTGGGCTATGGTCTTGACTATGCCCAGAAATACAGAAATCTGCCATACATCGGAGTGGTAGAGTTCGAATGAAAGGAGAATTATACAAGTGAATAAGCAGTCAGGAAGAATTGGCTTGTATCTTGTCCTGATCGTAGCTTTGATCGCAGGTTACCTGTATCTGAACAATCAGGTGTCTGTCCAGAGTGATTATACTTATGGACAGCTGGAGCAGGCCGTAGCAGACGGTAAGGTGACCAGTGCTACGATTCATCAGAACAGCGAGGTTCCAACAGGTTCTGTGATCGTGAACATTAGCGGCGAGGGACAGAAGCGTATTTATGTGGCAGATGTAAATGAGGCAGAGCAGCTTCTTCGAGAGAACGGGCTTGATCCTGCTGTTGAGGATGTGCCGAAGCAGAGTGTATTTATGAATTCTGTATTTCCTATGCTCCTCACCTGTGGCCTTATCATTTTCCTTATGCTGATGATGAGCCGCCAGATGTCAGGTGGTGGCGGCGGCACCAATGCCAAGATGATGAATTTCGGCAAAAGCA
>OQVT01001296.1_pt1 | contig 15670 bp, 11 predicted proteins | sample 1691561 | NCBI WGS metagenome assembly OQVT01 (sample SAMN03418260, study PRJEB22391) | human gut metagenome | biome: human-gut; feature: organic feature; material: feces | host: Homo sapiens | place: Tanzania | collected 2013-01 | reverse complement strand
AGATGATCGGTTTGATCTTGACCTTTTCGTCAATATACAAAAAACCGGTTCCTTTTGGTCCGTGTATCTTGTGTCCGCTTACCGATACCATATCGATCTTCCACTTCTTCGGAAGCAGGCGCAGCTTTCCGAAGCCCTGCACCGCATCAACATGAAATAAGGTCCTTGGATTGACGCTCTTAATGATCTCTCCTGCCTCGTCGATCGGCTGGATGGCTCCGACCTCATTGTTGACAAACATAATGGATACCAGGATCGTATCCGGTCTGACAGCCCTTTTCAACTCTTCAAGTGAGATATGCCCGTATTCATCCACAGACAGATAGGTCACCTCAAACCCAAGCTCCTTTAAATGATCCATCGTCCGTAAAACAGCCGGATGTTCAATCTGTGTCGTGATCAGATGCTTACCGCTGCGCTGGTTGGCAAATGCCGCTCCCATCAGAGCCCAGTTATCGGATTCGGTTCCGCCTGAGGTAAAATAGATCTCTTTTTCCTTTACCTTCATAATACCTGCAATCACAGATTTGCTATATTTCAGATACTTCTCGGCATCTACACCCTTTTGGTGCATGCTTGAAGCATTTCCATAATCATGGAGCATAATATCCGCAACCAGTTCGGCAACCTCGGGGTATGCTTTTGTTGTTGCAGAATTGTCCAAATATATTTCCATTGTCTTAAACTCCCTTCATAGGTTTCCTGTGTTTCTTACTATTATCCTATGTTAAAACAAGCATCCAAGTGACTGAATTACGCATCCGAATCCGGCATCGCAGTCTCCATCTGATACATCAGAATTGACAATACTGTCATTCCTGCCGTTTCGGTACGAAGGATCCGTTTCCCAAGGGAAATTGCCTGAAATCCATGCTCTGAGGCCAGCCTCACCTCTTTTTCATCAAAACCGCCCTCCGGTCCGATCCATACCGCAACACTGTCACCCGGACGGATGGATGCAACAAGCTCTTTGGTAGCTTCCATTCCGGTGGCAAGCTCATAAGGGAGCATCTTTACCTGCATGTTTTCGGCATAGGCAAGCGCCTCCTCTACAGAAAGAACATCATGCACCTTTGGGATGATGCCTCTTTTACTCTGCTTGGCTGCTGATTCTGCAATGGTCTGCCATCGTTTGCATTTTGATGCCGCCTTTTTGTCATCCAGACGGACAACGCAGCGCTTCATGGCAACCGGGATCACTTCATAAGCACCCAGCTCAACTGCCTTCTGGACGATCAGCTCCATCTTGTCTGACTTGGGAAGTCCCTGAAACAGATAGATTTTGGCCGGCAGCTCCACGCCGTCTTCTTTTATAAAACGCACCTCGCACTCTACCGTATCCTCTGTAAATGCAACAATGCCGACACGATATTCCTTCTGGTCGCAGCCGTTAGACAGCGCTAATTCCTCGCCGACCTTCATACGCAGGACGTTTTTGATATGATTGACATCACTGCCCGTAATATACGCTTTGGTTCCCCGGATCTGTCCGGGCTCTACAAAAAACTGATACATACTACCTCCGGGCTGTTACGCTGACCCATTCATTTTGTCTGGTCACTTCAAGTACTTCCATGCCTGCTGCCTTGACAGCATCCACAACAAGCTGCTCTTTTTCAGCAATGATACCGGATGTAATATAAATTCCACCGGGCTTTAAACATTTTTTGACAACGGGAGTAAGCGGCAGCAATACCTCTGCAAGAATATTAGCTACAACAATATCATACCTTTCATAACCCACCCTGTCCTGAATTTCAGGGTCGGAAATAATGTTGCCGATCATCATTTCAAACTGGTCTGCATTGACACCGTTGACCTCCATATTTTCACGTACCGCTTCAACCGCGCAGGGATCCAGATCGGTTCCCACCGCCTCTTTGATACCGTACATCAGGGATACGATCGCCAATATTCCGCTTCCGGTTCCTACATCGAGTATCTTATCTCCGGGCTTTACATATTTCTTAAGCTGTCTTATACAAAGCTGCGTTGTCTCATGCATACCTGTTCCGAATGCAGTTCCGGGATCTATGTGGAGGATCATCTTATCCTCATCACCCTCCGGGATCTCCTCCCATGAAGGAACTATGAGTATATCATCTACATAGAAATGATGGAAGTATTCTTTCCAGTTATTTATCCAGTCCTTGTCCTCGGTCTCGGATCTTGTAATAACCGCTTCTCCTATATCGGTAAACTCTCTTAAGCTGTCAAGCTCTCTTCTTGCAGCCTCAAGTATCTCTTCATTATCCTCATCGGGATCCATATAGAAATGCATATATGCGATGTTGTCATCTACAGGAAAGCTCGGAGCTATATCTACAAACATACCCTTCAGCTCTTCTCCCGTAAGAGGCTTTTTGTCTTCTATCTCAACGCTCTGCACTCCCACCTCGGCAAGAGTCGCTGAAACGATGTCCTCCGCATCTGCGTTTATCTTTAATGTATATTTATTCCATTTCATGGCTTAGTCCCTTTCAAAGAATTTTCTCTTTTTTTTGGGTTCCTTATGCGGTGCTCCAGTACATTCTGCCTCATATGACCTCAAAAGCTCCTTTGCTTCCTGGCTGAGCTTTGTCGGCACTTCTATTATAAGCTTGACAAAAAGATCTCCCTTGATGTTCTCATTTCTTACAGAAGGCATACCTTTACCCCTAAGCCTTATCTGAGTGTCGGTCTGTGTTCCGGCTTTAACGCTATAGACCTCATCTCCGTAAGGAGTAGGAATGGTCACGTCTCCTCCGAGTACAGCCGTAGGATATGAGATGTATTTTACGCTGTAAAGATCAGAGCCGTTTCTCTGGTACTTCGGATTTTCGGAAACATAGATCTCGACAAGAAGATCTCCTCTCGGTCCTCCGTTTGTTCCCGGTTCTCCGTTATCCCTTACTCTTATGCTCTGTCCGCTGTCTATACCCGCAGGTATTGTTACTTCTATCTGTTTTTTGCTTGAGACAAATCCTGTGCCCCTGCAGTCCGTACATTTTTCTTTGATGATCTTTCCGCTTCCGTTACACTGCGGACATGTACTTACCTGACGCACAGCTCCGAAAAGAGACTGCTGTATCATCGTTACCTGACCGGTTCCGTTACACTTAGGACATTTCTCAGGCGAGGTGCCCGGCTTTGCCCCGTTTCCGCCGCAGGTGTGACATGTATCCTTATATGTGAGTTCTATCTTTTTCTTGCATCCGGTTACGGCCTCTTCAAAGCTTATATGCAGTCTTGCCCTGAGATTTGCGCCCTTTGTAGGTGCGTTCGGTGAACGTCTGCTGCTTCTTCCGCCTCCGAAAAGATCTCCAAAAAGATCTCCGAATATATCTCCCGAAAAATCGAAGCCGCCAAATCCGCCGAAGCCGCCGTCTCCCGCTCCGCCGTTTTCGAATGCTGCATGACCGAACTGATCATACATCTTTCTCTTTTCGGCATCACTTAATACTGAGTAGGCCTCTGTTGCTTCTTTAAATTTAGCCTCTGCTTCTTTATCACCGGGATTCATGTCCGGATGGTATTTCTTTGCAAGTTTACGATATGCTTTTTTAAGTTCGGCATCGTCTGCAGTCTTGCTCACGCCAAGAACTTCATAGTAATCTCTTTTTTGATCTGCCACCGATTTGTCTTCCTTCCGTTTATTCTCTTTATAGACTGTCGCAAGGGACTGATGTTGTTAGACATCAGTCCCTTTAAAATATGAATTATTTATTATCTAATTAAAGCTCCTTGAAATCAGCATCAACTACATCATCATTTGAGCCGCCCTGGCTGCCTGATGCACCTGCGTCTGCCTGACCTGTAGGTCCTGCCTGACCCTGCTGAGCCTGCTGCATGTTCTCATACATCTTTGTGAAAAGTGTATTTGCACTCTGCATAAGTTTCTCTTTTCCTGCCTTGATCTCATCGACCTGAGCATCTGTCATATCATCTGCAGGAGCCTTAGCAAGTATGTCTTTAAGTGAGTTGAGGTCTGCTTCAACAGCTGCCTTCTCATCTGCTGAGATCTTGTCGCCTGACTCTTTAAGAGCATTCTCAACCTGGAATACCATTGAATCAGCTTCGTTTCTTGCATCGATAGCTTCTTTTTTCTTCTTATCCTGAGCTTCAAACTCTGCAGCTTCCTTAACAGCCTTGTTTATATCATCCTCAGACATATTTGATCCTGCTGTAATAGTGATATGCTGCTCTTTTCCTGTTCCGAGATCCTTTGCCGATACATTTACTATACCGTTTGCATCGATATCAAAGGTAACCTCGATCTGCGGTACACCACGTCTTGCAGGCGGGATTCCGTCAAGTCTGAACTGTCCGAGTGATTTGTTGTCCTTAGCGAACTGACGCTCACCCTGTACGACATTTATATCAACTGCTGTCTGGTTATCTGCCGCTGTAGAGAATATCTGGCTCTTCTTTGTAGGAATAGTAGTATTTCTCTCGATAAGGTGTGTTGCAACACCTCCCATTGTCTCGATAGAAAGTGTAAGCGGTGTAACATCCAGAAGAAGGATATCTCCTGCACCTGCATCACCTGCAAGCTTTCCGCCCTGTACGGATGCACCAAGTGCAACGCACTCATCCGGGTTAAGTGATTTGCTCGGCTCATGTCCTGTAAGCTGTTTAACCTTATCCTGTACTGCAGGAATACGTGTAGAACCACCTACAAGGAGAACCTTGCTGAGCTCGGAAGCTGAAAGTCCCGCATCTGTGAGTGCTTTTGTAACCGGCTCAACTGTCTTTTCTACGAGATCATGTGTAAGCTCATCGAATTTAGCCTTTGTAAGGTTCATATCGAAGTGCTTAGGTCCTTCGTTTGTTGCTGTTATGAACGGAAGGTTGATATTTGTTGTAGATGCACTTGAAAGCTCTTTTTTAGCCTTCTCAGCTGCCTCTTTTATTCTCTGCATAGCCATTCTGTCGGTTGACAGATCTACACCCTCTGTCTTCTTGAATTCGCTGACCATGTAATCAACTATTCTCTGGTCGAAGTCATCACCACCGAGTCTGTTGTTTCCTGCTGTTGCAAGAACCTCGATAACTCCGTCACCGATCTCAATGATAGATACATCGAATGTACCGCCACCAAGGTCGTATACCATTATCTTCTGCTCTTTCTCATTGTCAAGACCGTATGCAAGAGCTGCTGCAGTAGGCTCGTTTATGATACGTTTTACATCGAGTCCTGCGATCTTTCCGGCATCTTTTGTAGCCTGACGCTGAGCATCGTTGAAGTATGCAGGTACAGTGATAACTGCCTCTGTAACCTTCTCTCCGAGATAATTCTCAGCATCGCTTTTAAGCTTCTGAAGTATCATTGCCGAGATTTCCTGCGGAGTATAGTTCTTTCCGTCGATATTTACTTTATAATCTGTTCCCATCTCTCTCTTTATAGATGAAATGGTCTTATCTGCATTTGTTACTGCCTGACGTTTTGCCGGCTCACCGACAAGACGCTCACCTGTTTTTGTAAATGCTACTACTGAAGGTGTTGTTCTGCTTCCTTCTGCATTTGCTATAACTGTAGGTTTTCCACCTTCCATAACTGCTACGCAGCTGTTTGTTGTTCCTAAGTCGATACCTATTATTTTGCTCATTGTTGTTTCCTCCTCGTTTATACCATCGGATCCTGTAATCCTTGTATATTATCAATTTTATCAGTTTGCTACTTTTACCATGCTGTGCCTTACGACCTGATCCTTGAATTTATATCCCTTGAGGAATTCCTCGGCTACTACATTTTCTCCGAGCTCCTCATCGTCTATATGCATTACCGCATTGTGAAGGTTAGGATCAAATTCATTTCCCACCGCCTCTATAGGCGAAACGCCCAGCTCGCTGAGCATTGTCATAAGCTGCTTGTATATCTTATTCATACCGTCTGCGAACGGATCCGAAAGATCCGCACCGGCAAGTCCTCTTTCGAAGTTGTCAACTATAGGCAGGAGCTTTTCTATAACATCTCTTGCTCCGACGATGTAGTTTGCGGCTTTTTCCTTTTCGGTCCTTTTACGGTAATTATCGAACTCGGCCATCTGTCTTGTAAGTCTGTCCGTAAGTTCTTCTATCTTTTCGTCTTTTTTGTCTTTCTTTTCTTTCTTTCGTCCGAAAAATTTCTTTTCTTTTTCTTTGGTTTCCTGCTGTTCTTCCGAATTACTATCCTGTGCTGCCTCGGCTGCTTCTTTTTCTTCAGCCTTTTCTTCTACGGTTTCTTCTACAGTGATATCTTCTTCAGGAGTCTCAACCTCTTGGTTTTTTTCTTCACTATTCGGCATTGTTTTTCTCCCTTATTTATTGCTATTGTTTTTTATCTTTGTCCTTAAAGATCAAATCCAATTGATTTTGAAGAGTCTTAAGATTATCAACTACGTTTTCGTAATCCATTCTCTTCGGTCCTATAATACCTATCGTTCCTCTTAAGCCCTGACCAAGGTCGTAGCTGGCGGTAACAACGGAACAATCCTTCATATTTGACATCGGGGATTCCTGTCCGATGTATACCTGGATGCTGTTTCCCTTTTCATCCACTTCTTCGGATGTATTTTCCATAAGGAGCTCGGCGAGTTCGTTTTTCTCTTCAAATATAGATATAAGCTCGCTTGCCTTGCTGGAATCCGAAAGCTCCGGATATCTGAAGATGTTGTTGGCTCCGCTTGTATATACGGGCATCTCTTCATGATCGGTCTGTATCGTATCCGCAACCGCATCCACAACAGAGCTTATTACCTGGCTGTGTATACCTGCCTGCTGCTTCATAAGGCTTATCATGTCGAGATTGATCTCGCCTATCGTCTTACCGTTCATCTGCGTATTGAGCAGAAGATTGAGCTTTAAGAGTGATTCTTCATCTATAGGTTCATCTATATCTATGATCTTGTTTTTTACAAGATTGCCTTCCGCAACGACTACAGCCAGCAGCTGGAGTTCGTTTACTCTTGAAAGCTGTATAAACCTTAGCCTTGCCTGATGATAAGCAGGTCCGGTGATCATCGTCGCATAGTTTGTATTGCTTGCGAGCACCTTTACGACCTGTTTAAGCATCTTTTCGAGCTTGTCGGTCTTTTTTATCATCATTTCTTTCATGTCGGCAACTTCCTGATCTTTTGATTTGATCAGTTCGTCAACATAAAGCCTGTACCCTTTATCCGACGGAATACGTCCTGCCGATGTGTGCGGCTGGATGATGTATCCCATCTCTTCAAGGTCTGACATCTCGTTTCTGATCGTTGCCGAGCTTAAATTAAGATCTGTATATTTTGAAATAGTTCTTGAGCCAACCGGTTCTCCGGTCTCGAGGTATGTCTGAATGATTGCTGTTAAAATCGTTCTTTTTCTACCGTCAAGTTCCACGTTTCTCAGTCCTCCTTTAAGCTTCTCTGTTAGCACTCAAATGATTGGAGTGCTAACATCTAAGTATTAATGTAGCACCGGCTTTGCAATTTGTCAACAAATATTTTCCCTGAAATTTGTAAATTTATATCTTAATTATTTGTTGAGTCCGGGAGGTAAATTCATCAGGTGCAGGCTTGCGGAGAAGTATTCGGGAAATATGAACAGGGCAGTAAATTCATCTTCCGCAGACCGCTTTCGCTTAGGACTCGACCTAGCGGCACATAACCCTCAGGCTTTGCCTTCAGGAAGTGCCAAGGTCTCGTATGTCTGCTTCAGATGATATTTACTGCCTTTCGTATCCTTTAACAGCGTTGATATATTTGCACTTCTTTTATGTGTGCGTCTGCCGCTGATGAATTTACTGCTCTTACACTGTCTTTAATGCCTTTATTTTATGCCGACTCTTATTATTTTATTACTTCAGATATTGCATTTACTTGATTTCTTCGCCGCACCCGATGCCTTGTCAGTGTATAGAAAAGATTTACGCTATGATGTAAAGAATGATACATAGGATTTATTGGATTGAATTTCAATAAATTACGAAATTACGCTAAAAAGATACAGCCCGTTTTCAGAGCTGTATCTTAATCGATGTTTGTCTGTTTTTATTTTGGATATGCGTTTTATCTGCCGGTTTAGTTATGGATGATTTCAGCAGCGATACAAAAACTTCGCTTAATAATTTTTGTATCCGATTCCATAATCTTCTACGCTCTGTGCATGATCCGTATGCAGAAGCATATGCGCAAGATGTCCGTTCGGCTCTCCGAAGTAGCTCTTATACATCTCGCTTACGTCAGGATTTTCGTGTGAGTAACGTATCTTTGCATTTGCATCAAGATAATAGAGGTCTTTTCCTCTTTCAAATGCAAGCTCTTCTCCGTCATGGATCGGCTGTCCGCCTCCTCCGACGCATCCGCCGGGGCATGCCATAACCTCGACAAAATCATAATGTGCTTCGCCGCGTTCAATGCGGTCGATCAGAGCTCTTGTATTGCCAAGTCCGCTTACTGCAGCCGTCCTTACGATAATATCATCAATCCGGAACGTGGCTTCCTGTACACCGTTATTTGTATTAAAGCCTTCTGCTCTTATAGCCTTGAATGCATCAGCCGGAGGATTCTCTCCTTTTATAAGGAAATAAGCACTCCTGAGAGCTGCCTCCATAACACCGCCCGTTGCTCCGAAGATTACGCCGGCTCCTGTTCCCTCCCGCATAGGACTGTCACTTTGTCTGTCTACAAGAGTATCAGGTCTTATATGAGCTGCACGGATCATTTTTACAAGCTCTCTTGTGGTTATTACAACATCTACATCCCTGCCTGCATATTCCTCATGGAAAAGCTGCATCTCGCTCTCGCCTTTTTTCGCAACACAAGGCATAACTGAAACCGTAAATATCTGCTCTGGTTTCACACCGAGCTTCTTTGCAAAATAACTTTTCATTACCGCACCGAACATCTGCTGCGGTGATTTTGCTGAAGACAGGTATTTTACAAGATGCGGATACTGGGATTTGATAAATCTGAGCCATCCCGGACAGCATGATGTGAACATCGGTCTGTCCTTAAGTTCTCCGGAAGTAAATCTCTTTACAAACTCTGTTCCTTCTTCCATGATCGTAAGGTCCGCCGAAAATACGGTATCAAAAACATAATCCGCACCGATTCTTTTCAGGGAATCGAGAATCTTTCCTACCGTTGCCTCTTCCGGCTTAATTCCAAGCTCTTCACCCCATGCTGCACGAACCGCAGGAGCCACCTGTGTAATTACTATCTTATTCGGATCCGAGATAGCATCCCATACCTTCTCGGTATCATTGCGCTCACGCAAAGCTCCTACAGGACAATGCGTTATACACTGACCGCACAGAGAGCAGTTGGAATCTTCGATTCTTTCGTGACATGATACGTTGATAGTCGTTCGGGAACCTGTTCCCTCAACATCCCATATATTTAAGCTTTGCACCTTATCACATATCTGGATACAACGCATACATTTGATACATTTTGAAGAGTCACGGAACAATGGGAAATCCGGGTTCCACGGCTTTTTCTCTAATATCTGCTTATAAGGTATTTCTATGATATTCAGATCATTTGCTATTGACTGAAGTTCACAGTTTCCGCTTCTTGGACAGGTAACGCATTCGTGGTTGTGCTGTGCAAGTATAAGCTCTACGTTCGTTCTTCTGTGTCTTCTTACCTTCGGGCTGTTGGTATAAACCACCATACCTTCTTTTACTACGTTATTGCAGGCAGTGATCAGCCTGTCTTTTCCTTCAACCTCTACAACACATACACGACAGGCTGCGATCTCATTGATTCCTTTTAAATAGCATAAATGAGGGATCGGGATTCCGTTCTGAGCGGCAGCTTCCATAATCGTGGTGTTATTTTCTACAGCAATTTTTTTCCCGTCGAGTGTAAAACTTACCATAATTTTTCTCTGCCTCCTTTAAAGATTCCATATCCGAAATGATCGCAGCGCAGGCACCTGCTGGCCTCCTGTTTTGCCTCGGCCTCAGACATGCAATTCTCGCATCCATCCCAGTCCTTAACTCTCTCGCCTGCCTCACGCTCTGTCATATTTGTTCTTCCGCATGGCAGACGGTCGTCAAGACGTGCCTCCGGAATATCAACATCGCAGGATATCTCATGGCGATATCCGAGATATTCGTCAATATTTGCCGCTACGACCTTAGCAGCTGCGATTGCCTTGATAACGGTTGCTGAACCGCTGGCACAGTCACCTCCGGCAAAGACACCCGGCATATTTTCAATGGCTCCGTTTTTCTTCGTCTCGATCTTGCCGCGTGATATCGGAACACCTGCATCCTCAAAGTGCTTTGTCTCTATATCCTGTCCTATTGCAACAACAAGGATATCGCATGGGATAAATATATCCTCTTCTCCGGTAGCCTTTATGCTGGCACGTCCGTTTTTGATAGCACTGATCATCTGCGGTGTTACATATATACCCTTGACATGATTATTCTCGTCAATTGAAAGTCTTGAAGGAGCTCTCAATGTCTGCATTTCAATACCCTCAGCTATAGCTCCCTCGATCTCAGACGGAAGAGCCGTCATATCAGCAATACGTCTTCTGTACACTACACTTACCTTCTTAGCTCCAAGACGTTTTGCGGTACGAACAGCATCCATAGTAACGTTGCCGCCGCCGATAACCGCAACTTCCTTGCCGGAGAAATCCATCGCATTGCCCTCTCCGACATTTCTTAAGAGTTCAATAGCCGAAATAACACCCTCGGCATCTTCGCCTTCAAGTCCAAGACCTTTATCTGTGCTTGCACCTATAGCGATAAGCACGGCATCATACTCTTCTCTAAGCTGCTGGATAGAAACATCCTTTCCTATCTTTACGCCATACTTCACCTCGACTCCGGTCTTCAAGATCGCTTTTATATCATCGTCTAGCCTGTCCTTCGGTAAGCGATAGTTCGGAATACCGTAGCGGAGCATTCCTCCGAGCTTCGGAAGCATCTCGAATACCGTTGTCTTATGACCCATGAGCTGCAGATAATATGCCGCACTCAAGCCTCCCGGGCCTCCGCCCAGAACCGCAACCTTCTTTCCTGTTGTCGGAGCACATGCCGGCGGCGGAACCTCTCCTGCAAAATCCGCTGCCACTCGTTTAAGTCCACGGATGTTTATGGCATCATCCATCATATTTCTTCGGCATCTTGCCTCGCACGGATGCTCACAGATAAATCCGCAGGTTGTCGGGAATGGATTATCCTTACGTATCAGGCGGATAGCATCTGCGTATCTTCCTTCACCGACCAATGCAATATAACCCGGAATATCAACATGAGCCGGACATAAGGTTACACATGCAACAGGCTGACTGTATGTACATGTACAGCGTCCGTTTTTAATATGCTCTACGTAATCATCACGATAACCGATCAACCCTCTGTAGACCATGTTTGCGGCTTCATAACCGATTGCACAGTCTGCGGACTCCATGATGCAGACCGCCGTCTGTTCCATGATGTCCAGAGTTTCCATCGTTGCTTTTCCGTCAAGTACATCATTGATAAAATATGTCAGCTGTCCAAGACCGATACGACAAGGCACGCATTTTCCGCATGTCTGTGCATGACACAGTTCAAGAAACGCCCTTGCCATATCAACAGGGCACAACCCCGGCGGGCTTGATTCAATTCTTCGCTCTAAATCCTTATAGAGTTGCTCTATAACGATATCTGCTTTTGTAGGCGAAGCAAGCTCCAATCTACTCATCTACTTTCCCTCCATTCACGTTTTACCAGCAAGTCTTTTATTTAATTTAACAATTTAAACTTCTGCAGTTTCAAACCATTATAGTATATTTTCACAAAATAGCATATATTTATTTTATTTTTTTAAAATAAACAGGGCAAAAATATAGTAGTTAGACCAATAAATTATATTACGAGGTACTTACATGAAAAACAAATATAATAACAAAAAATATTATGAAGATGGCGAGAAATTTGATTCAGCACTAGAAAGAGATGTTTATCTAGCCTTAATTGAAAAACGCAAAAATGGGCTTATTTCAGGCTTAGAATTTCAAAAGAAATTTCTATTGCAAGATAAGTTTGAATGTGATGGAATTAAATATAGAAAAATTGAATATATTGCAGACTTCTTCTATTATGAAAATGGTAATCCTGTTGTAGTAGATGCTAAAGGATTTCAAACTGATGTTTATAAATTAAAAAAGAAGATGTTTGCATATAAGTATAACATGAATATACTTGAAATAACTAGAAAAAACTTCAAAAATTATTTTTAAAAATAATTAATATAACAATCCATTATAAATTGAAATTTAAATTTTTAGAGGTACATATACATCTAAACTTGGTAAGAAAGCTGGTTTAGACATAACATTACAAAATCTGATGTATCAAATCAGGACTAAATCGAATGTTAATAAGAATTTTTTAGGTTTAGTAAATATGAAGCTAGGTCATTTTAATATAATCCCGCAGTAAGGATATTGATCGAATAGAGTTAAGCTTTGTAAAGGAGAGAAGACCACACCACATTGGGACTCCCATTCAAAACACAACAAGTTTTGGGTGACAGATGTTAGGAAATCTATAAACGGGACGGCGACGGATTATAGTCTATGCCATGGGTAATATTTTAATATTGTTATATTTGCTTGATATTATACCAGCGTAGGGGAGATTTAATAAGAATATTTTGTTAAAAATATTTTTAAATATAATTCAATCAATGACGACCGGGCAAAAAGTTAAAATTAAAAAGAGCTTGTTCACAAAATAAAGTGAGCAAGCTCTTTTCTAATATATACCTGTAATATTTTTTGTTTGCGTTCAAAAAATAATTTTAGCTTAATGAATAAGGTGAACGCGATGAATTATATTTTGGCTTTTCTCATTGGCGGGGCAATTTGTGTAGTCGGGCAGATACTCATTGACAAAACAAAGCTCACGCCGTCAAGAGCCTTGATAACGCCTTTTTTGTAGTACTTCTTCAGGTCCTTGACCTGGATTATATTATCGTTTGTCACCAACGCTCATCTTCCTTTCAAAGTGTTCTATTATCTTGGAGGTCGGGAATGTCAGGCAGAAGTATACTGCCGCCGCAACCACCAGCGGCTCTGCAATACGGTAGGTTGCCCCCTTTATCGATGCAACGGCGTACATGATCTCGCCAAGGCCTATCGTGTAGCAGATAGAGGATTCCTTAATTATCGTAACAAACTCGTTTGCAATAGCAGGCAAAATGTTCTTTATAGCCTGAGGCAGGACGATAAAGCGCATATTCTGCGTCTGCGTAAGGCCGAGCGAACGGGCAGCCTCGGTCTGTCCGCCGTCAACGCTCTGGATGCCGGAGCGGATGATCTCGCTCAGGTATGCAGCGGAGTTGAGGCTCAGTGCAACAACGCCCGGGACAAAGCGCTCAAAACGGATAGTGCCGAATATCTTTATCGACGGGAGGTTAACGTCGTCAAAGGCTATGTAGTAGATGATGAAAAGCTGAACGAGCATAGGTGTTGCACGGAACACTTCGATGTAAACACTTGCAATGAACGACAGCGGATTAAACCTTCCGAGCGCCGAAAGCACACCTTCTTCACGAAGATGCCCGTTTTTATCAAGTGCCAAGAAGCCGAACGGATGCCATTTGCTCAGTCGCATGACAGCCAGCACAAGTGCGAGAATAAAACCGAATATAACGGTCAGTAGTGACAGTGACACGGTGCAGACAAGTCCGTCTATAAACAGCTGTTTATAGTTCCATGTCACTTCAAAGCCTTCCTGAGTAAAAAGCATACGCCTTTTCTCCTTTCAATCTGTCTGTACAGAGAATAGTTTATAACGGGAAAATTCTCCCCGGAGTTTTCTCCGGGGAGAAGATGAGTTTCTAATTAATTATGCTGCGGTATCGGCTTCGGGAACTTTGCCGGAGTCGTCAAGCAGACCTTCGTACTTGTCGCCGAGAGCGATGATGCCTGCTTCGTCAACGAACTTCTGGAGGCTGCCGTCGTTGATCGCCTCGTCGATGATGAGGTTGAGAGCTGCGAGAAGAACATCGTTGTCCTTGTTTACGCCGATTGCGGAGCCTTTCTGCTCGTAGGGAACATCGCACACGATGACGATCTCGGGGTACTGTGCCTGATAGGACTTTGCAACGATGGTCTCCATGAACGCACCGTCGAGCTTGCCGGAGATGACTTCTGCAATGACATCGGGAACCTTGCTCAGGTCGATGTTGTCAGCATTGGGGGTGTTCTCCTTTGCGAGCTTGCTCTGGATAGAGCCGGTCTGTGCGCCGATCTTGTACTGGGAGTTGTTTGCATCGTCAAGGGACTTGATCTTGTCGGCATTGGCCTTGGAGGTGATGAAGGACTGACCGCCTTCGTAGTAGATCTTGGAGAAGTTCATGAGGTTTGCACGGTCGGGGTCGGGAGAGTAACCTGCCATGCCGAGGTCGCACTTCTTTGCGCCGAGCTCTGCGAGGGTGCCGTCAAAGTCCATGGGGACTATCTCAAGCTCGAGGCCGAGCTTGTCGGCGATGTACTTTGCGAATGCGATATCGAAACCAACGAGGGTCGCATTGCCGTTTTCATCGACATGGTAGAACTCGTACGGAGCGAAGTCGGGGCTGGTGGCAATGGTGAGCTTGCCTTCGTTAACGGTCTTGAGCTCAGCCTTGAGCTGGTCAAGAGTCATGGATGAATAATCTTTTGCTTCTTCGGTGGGCTTGGGGTCGCTGTTTCCGCCGCAGGCGCACAGTGCAAGCACCATGACCAGAGCGAGCATAAGAGCTACGAACTTTTTCATTTTATTTTACCTCTCAATATTATTTTCAAAAATCGTTTTGGCATTGCCGTTTCTGTTAACGGTGCTTATATTAGCATCTTTATTCACACTTGTCAACACTTTTTTGAAAAAATATTCATGATTTTTTCGTTTTTCTCAAATATCGGCGAATATTATTCATTCCAATGCGAATATTCACTGAATTTACGCATATTTGAATAAACATCGGGCCTGTTTTTTGTTAAACAAGCCCGATTTTTTGTGGTTATTTCACAGTTTTATGCCCTGCGTTTTAGTAATGATGCAATAGAAAACAGTAAAAATGCAGCAATGTTGACTATGACGACACTTGCGCCGGAAGGAAGCTCGAAGGCATACGATGCCGCCATGCCGAGTACAAAGCACACGACGGAAATGACCGCTGAGAACACCACCACCGCCTTGAAGCTGCGGCACAGCCCTTGCAATCGGCGTTGTGGTCATATCCATGACAACGGGCATGAACACCGATGTGTCAAACTATATGTTCGGCAGCATTCTGTCGTTAAGCCATGCCGATGCCGTCTTGAGCATCGTGCTGTCTGCCATCGTGCTTTTGATGTTCGTGCTCCTATACCCACGCATCTTCGCCGTCACCTTTGACGAGAGCTTCTCCCGGGCCACCGGGTTGAAGGTGGACGCCTGCAACACCCTGCTGGCCATCCTCACGGCCCTGACCATCGTGCTGGGAATGCGGATGATGGGCGCTATGCTCATCTCCTCGCTGGTGATCTTCCCGGCGCTGACCGCCATGCGGCTGTTCCGAAGCTTCCGGGGCGTCATCCTCTGCGCGGCAGTTACCTCCGTGGTCTGCTTCTGCGTGGGGCTGACGATCTCCTTTGCCTTTTCCACGCCGGTGGGTGCCACCGTGGTGGCGGCGGATCTGACGGTATTCCTGCTGTCCTGCCTGACCTCTGCTCACGGCCTTCTGGAATTCCT
>OQVT01001295.1_pt1 | contig 15681 bp, 13 predicted proteins | sample 1691561 | NCBI WGS metagenome assembly OQVT01 (sample SAMN03418260, study PRJEB22391) | human gut metagenome | biome: human-gut; feature: organic feature; material: feces | host: Homo sapiens | place: Tanzania | collected 2013-01 | reverse complement strand
AACCTTACGGCTGAAGATATCGTAGCAGCAGCAAAGAAAGCTATTGCAAGAAAGTGATTTTATTATTAAAATAGAATCAGCTGATAAAAAAGGTATAATTTAATTCAAAGGAGAAATAGAAATGGATTACGCAAAAGAATCATTAAGACTTCACGAAGAATGGAAGGGCAAGATCGAAGTCGTTGCTACAGTTCCTGTAGAGACAAAGGATGACCTTTCACTGGCTTACACACCGGGTGTTGCTCAGCCATGTCTTGAGATCCAGAAGGACGTAGAGAAGAGCTATGATCTTACAAGAAGACATAATCTTTGCGCAGTTATAACAGACGGAACTGCAGTTTTAGGACTCGGAGATATCGGACCTGAGGCAGGTATGCCTGTTATGGAAGGAAAATGCGTGCTTTTCAAAGCCTTCGGTGGAGTTGATGCATTCCCTCTTTGTGTAAAGTCAAAAGATGTAGACGAGTTTGTTAATACAGTTTACATGATCTCAGGATCATTCGGAGGAATCAACCTTGAGGATATATCAGCTCCGAGATGCTTCGAGATCGAAAGAAAACTTAAAGAAAAATGTGACATCCCGATCTTCCATGATGATCAGCACGGAACAGCTATCATCACTCTTGCAGGACTCTTAAACGCTCTTAAGGTCGTTGACAAGAAAAAAGAAGAAGTTAAGATCGTTACATCCGGAGCAGGAGCAGCAGCTATCTCTATCGTTAAGCTTCTTCTCAGTGCAGGATTCAAGAACGTAGTAATGACAGACCGTAAGGGAGCCATCTACGAGGGACGTGAAGGTCTTAACTGGATCAAGGAAGAGATGTCAAAAGAGACAAACAGAGACATGGAAAAAGGCAGCCTTGCAGATGTGATCAAGGGAGCAGATGTATTCATCGGAGTTTCGGCACCCGGAACACTTACCGTAGATATGGTTAAGACAATGAATAAGGACGCTATCGTATTTGCATGTGCAAACCCGACACCTGAAATATTCCCTGATGATGCTAAGGCAGGCGGAGCTAAGGTTATCGCAACAGGAAGAAGTGACTTCCCGAACCAGGTAAACAACGTTCTTGCTTTCCCGGGAATCTTCCGCGGAACATTCGATGTAAGAGCAAAAGACATCAATGAGGAAATGAAGATGGCAGCTGCAAAGGCAATTGCAGGACTTATTTCTGATGAGGAGCTTGCACCTGATTACATCATTCCTAAGGCATTTGACAAGAGAGTCGGACCTGCAGTTGCAAAGGCAGTTGCAGAGGCAGCTATCAAGAGCGGCGTAGCACGTATCAACAAATAATTTGATGATACATGGGCGAAAGCCAAATGTTCAGATGTGAGTTTGATATAATTAAATAAGATTTAGATTCTCACCTGTAATTATAGGGAGCGGGCGTTTGCTCCGCTCCCTTGATTGCTTTTTGGGAAATATGAAAGGAGACAGAAAATGCGTTTCGGAATCCGTACAATAGATGATTTTGATTTAAAGGATAAAACCGTACTTTGCCGTGTTGATATCAATCAGCCGGTAGATAAAGCGACAAATACGCTCAAAAGCACCGCAAGGATAAAAGCCTGTGTTCCTACTATAAAGGAGCTCTCGGATAAGGGTGCAAAGGTAGTGCTTATGGCACACCAGGGCAGCGATATAGAATATAAGAACTATTATACACTTGAGCCTCACAGCAAGGTACTTTCTGAGATGCTTGGAAAGAAAGTGGATTTCATAGAGGATGTATGCGGACCTGCAGCTATCGAAAAGATAAAAAGCTTAAAGTCCGGAGATATACTTCTTCTTGAAAATGTAAGATATATGGCAGAGGAGCAGACGCTCTTCGAGCTCAAGCTTTGCCTTACTCATGAGCAGCAGGCGCAGACTGTACTTGTACGTAAGCTTGCACCGCTCGGAGATATCTATATATGCGATGCTTTTGCCGCATCACACAGAGATCAGCCTTCTCTTTGCGGATTTGAGCAGGTTCTTCCGTCTGCTATGGGAAGACTTTTTGAAAAGGAATACTGCGTTCTTTCAGAACTCATGGAAGCACCGAAGCGTCCGTGTACATTCGTTCTGGGCGGAGCAAAGATTGCAGATGCTTTCCTTATGATGAAGACCGTGCTTAAAGCGGGAGTAGCCGACAATATCCTTCCGGGCGGAGTTGTTGCAAACATCATGATGATCGCGAACGGAGATGATATCGGATCGGGAAGCAAGAGCTTTATCGAGAAGAATAATTATGCTGAATTCTTTGATGTTGCCAAAGAGATAATTGCACAGTACGGTGATAAGATCGTATTCCCTGTTGATATGGCATGGACAGAGAACAAGATCCGTAAGGAAGCAAAAATAGGAGAGATACCTGCAGATGCGGCTATTACCGATATCGGTGCTGCTACAACAGCAAAATATCAGGAGATAATCCGCTCATCAGAAACCGTATTTGTAAACGGACCTATGGGTATATTTGAAGAAGAGCCTACCGAATACGGAACAAAGGGCGTATGGGAAGCTCTCGGCGATACAAAGGCTTACACTGTAGTAGGCGGCGGTGACAGTATCACGGCTACAACAAAATATAAAAAGACAGACGATATTTCTTACATCTGCACAGGAGGCGGAGCTCTTATCCGTTTCCTTACGGGAGAGGAGCTTCCTGTTGTAAAGGCTTTAAGACACGGTGCAACGGTAGAAAAGTAAAAGAAAGACCGAGGTGTATATGAATATAGAATTTGGATACGGAAACGGTATACAAAACGTAAATGTTCCGGACAAGAACCTTATGGGTGTTCTCATGTCAAATCCTATGGAGCATGAAAGAAGAGGCGCGGATGCGGTTGAGTATGCGCTTGAAAACCCTATAGGATCGCCAAAGCTTCATACACTTGTAAATCCGGAACAGAAGATAGTCATTATAACAAGCGATATATCAAGGCCTCTTCCGAGCTTTGATGTGGTTCCTGCGGTGCTTGACGAATTATATAAGGGCGGAGTTCCGAAGGAAAACATAACGATCGTGTTCGGACTCGGCTCACACAGAAAGCAGACTCCGGAGGAGATGAAGCATCTTGTCGGAGAACGTGCGTTTAACGAAGTAAAATGCATGGACAGCACTCCTGAGGATTGTGTGGATATGGGAACGACACCGAGCGGTACGCCTGTGGATATTACAAGAGTGGTTGCAGAGGCGGATTTCAGGATCGCACTCGGAAACGTAGAGTTCCATTATTTCGCCGGATATTCGGGCGGAAATAAGGCTCTTATGCCGGGAGTGTCAACACCCGCTGCCATACAGGCAAATCACAGACTCATGGTATCAAATGATGCGTGTGCAGGAAAGCTTGAGGGCAATCCCATAAGAGAAGATATTGAAGAGGCAGGAAAGCTCTGTCCGATACATTTTATCGTAAATGCCGTTCTTGATGAACACAAGCATATTGTTTACGCAGCGGCCGGCGATGTTATAAAGGCACACAGGAATGCATGTGCTTACCTTGATAAGATGTACAGAAAACCGATACCTGAAAAGGCGGATATAGTCATTGTTTCACAGGGAGGAGCACCAAAGGATGCCAATCTCTATCAGACCCAGAAGGCGCTTGACAATTCAAAGCATGCGGTAAAGAACGGAGGAACGATAATCCTGATAGGAGCCTGCAATGAAGGACTTGGAAGCAAGAAATTCGAGGAGTGGCTTGTAAATGCAAATACCTCTCACGATCTGGTCGAAAGGATCGGAAGGGATTTCCAGCTCGGAGGACATAAGGCTGCAGCGGTTGCAATGATACTTGAATATGCAAAGATCATTCTGATATCCGAAATGGATGATGATTTTGTAAGAAGCATATTTATGGAGCCGATGCATTCCGCACAGGAGGCCTTTGACGAGGCAATGGAAAAATACGGACCGGATGCAAAGGTACTGGCAATGCCGTTCGGCGGAGCTACGCTTCCGATCTGCGAGGGATAAATGAGATAAATATCAGAGGAGCTGAAAAGGACAGAAAAAGGGTCTGATCACAGTTCTTTAATGAGAGCCGTTATGATAAGCGAAGTTTAAAACGCATACCGTAACGGCTCTTATATCACCCTTTTTTAATGCATTTTCAGCATATCGGCAGTATGCCGATACATATTGACAAAAGATAAATTATAACGCAATATTAAACAAAAATCTTATTAAAACGGGTAAAAATAACGTAAAAAACAGCAAGAAAACGATAACCTAAAATCTTAAAAGATGTAATAATGTGAGCATGATAACTAAGAACAGGATCGATATAAAAATAATAAAATCAGGTATTTTTAAGGATACCCGGGGCATTAAAAAAACAAAAAGGAGGACATGAAATGGCACTTAATATTTGCGGAGCACCCTGCTGCTGGGGTGTTGATGACATCACAAATCCTTATCTTCCAAGCTGGAAAAGAGTATTAAAGGAAGCACACGAAGCAGGATATAAGGCTATCGAACTCGGACCTAACGGATGGATACCTACGGATGATATTGCAATGGTTTCCGACGAGCTTATGAAGAACGAGCTGTCTATCGTTGCGGGAACAATTTTCGACAACTGCCTTTCGGATGACAATTTCCCGAAACTTATGGAACAGGTAGACGGCATATGTTCACTTATCACAAAGCTTCCGCCGCTTAAAACCGAAGACGGACAGAGGTATCCGACACCTTATCTTACGGTTATGGACTGGGGACATGATGAAAGAGATTATGCGGCAGGTCATTCTGACAGAGCACCTCGTCTTGAAAAGGCTGAGTGGGACAAGCTGGTGTATCATTTCAGCGAATTGTGCAAAAAGGCACGTGACTACGGAGTAAGAGCTGTCCTTCATCCTCATTGCGGCGGATATATAGAGTTTGCGGATGAGATAGACAGACTCTCGGATGATATTCCTACAGATGTTGCGGGATTCGTTCTTGATACCGGACATCTTAAATATGCAGGAATGGATCCTGTTGAATGGCTCAGAAAATACAAAGAAAGACTGGATTATGTACATTTCAAGGATATAAACCAGAAGGTTTATGATGAGGTAATGAATGAGCATATCCGTTTCTTCGAAGGCTGCTGGAAGGGCTCCATGTGTCCTATAGGAACAGGAAATATCGATTATCCTGCAGTAAAGGATGTGCTTGATGAGATCGGCTACAGCGGATATATAACGATCGAGCAGGAGAGCGATCCGAGAAACGTAGACAAGAGTCTTGCAAATGTAAAGGCGAGCGTACAGTATCTCAAGAGCATCGGATTTAAGATCTGATAATTACGGATATTTATGTGAAAGGACTTATAATTCCAACTTGAATTTGTAACATGTAACAGGGGTAAGTAACTATATGAACAGAGCAACAGATATGACGAGTGGAAATCCGGCAAGACTTATCTTAAGACTTGCGGTACCGCTTATTTTAACTAATTTGGGTCAGCAGCTATACGGTATAGTAGATGCGATAATCGTAGGCAGAGGTGTGGGAGTAGATGCATTTGCGGCGCTTGGAACATGTGACTGGCTTGTATGGCTGGTATTATGGAGTGTACAGGGACTCTCGCAGGGCTTTTCTACTCTTGTGGCACGAAACTTCGGCGCACACGAAACAAAAAAGCTCCATCAGACGGTAAGCATGTGCCTTTGGCTGTGTCTTATCATAGGATCGCTTATAACGGTGGTATTTACTATAGCGGCAAATCCGCTGCTTAACCTTCTCGGAACGCCTAAGGATATAGTAGGAGACGCTACGACATATCTTTCGATGATATATCTTGGAACGCTGATAGTCCTCGGATACAATATGTCGGCGGCAATTCTGAGGGCGGTCGGTGACGGAAGGACTCCTCTTATATCCATGATAATCGCCGGAGGATTAAATGTATTCCTTGATCTTTTGTTTGTAATGGTCTTTAAATGGGGAATAATAGGTGCGGCGGCAGCAACGCTTATGGCACAGCTTCTTGCATTTGTATACTGCCTTGTGGTCATAAAAAAATCTCCTGTATTCAGGATCGAAAGGGAGAGCAGACGGTGGAATACGGCTATGGCAAAGGAGCTTTGCGGACTCGGCTTCCCGATGTGCGTTTCGGCTGTGATCGTCGATATAGGCGGTATAATGGCTCAGGCGGTGGTAAATTCATTCGGAACGGTATTTGTTGCAGGCTGTACGGCAGCCAATAAGCTTCACGGAACACTTGACTGCTCGGCGGTAGCGATAGGTTTTGCGTCCTCCACCTTTATCGGACAGAATTATGGTGCAAGACGTATGGACAGGGTAAGAGAGGGTATAAAGAAAGCAACGCTGATAGCGGTTATAATCGGCGGCTGCATTATGGTTACCATGTTCATACTGGGAAGACCTATAGTCGGTCTATTCCTTGCGAGCGACCTTCCGAATGCCGAAGCTGCGCTTGAGGTTGGATATCAGTATGTAATGGTCCTTAGTGCAATGCTTATCGCGGCATATCTTATGAACCTTTACAGATATTCGCTCCAAGGACTCGGTAACGCTATTGCACCTATGCTCTCGGGATTCTTTGAATTCGGAGCAAGGATATTTGTAGCATTTGTATTTCCGATCTTCATGGGACAGTCCGGACTGTTCTTTATGGACGGATCGGCATGGGCGGCTGCCGGTATATTCCAGATAATCTGTTTCTATATAACTCTCAGAAAAAGAGAAGAAGAGATGAAGGCGGTCAGATAAATAGGACCGGAAGCATTAAAACCGAATAATTATCATTAAAAGGACGGATGTGTTTGAAAGAATGCAGCCGTCTTTTTAGTTTTAGCAGACAGTGATATTACACAATGTCCTGTGTACATTAAAAGTATCATGCGTTTCAGGCTTGGATTTACAGAAAATGGCATCCCTGCAAAATAAAACGATCGTATTGTACACAATTTGTACAAAAAATACATTATAACTGCATTTTGAGTTGTGCAATTGTTGCGATTGGTTTAGAATGGTATATAAATATATAGAATTGTATGCAGAATCGTAAAGGAAAATCATATGAGATTAAAATTCATGAACATAGTTGACTGGATAAAAGAAAACATAAGAAACGGCACATTTGAAGCTGGTGAAAGACTCCCTACGGAGGAAGAGATGTCGGGTCAGTTTTCATGCAGCAGATATACCGTAAGACAGGCTCTTACAAACCTTGAGAAGGACGGACTCATATATAAGATCCAGGGAAACGGAACATATATAAGCGAAAACCTTGACGGTCTTATAGAGAGAAGAAGGCGTTCTGATTCTAAAGTGATAGGTGTGATCCTTACGAACAGTCAGGCACATATTTTCCCGAGACTTATAAGAGGAATATCGGATGAGCTTGCGGAAAGAGGATACCTTTTAAGCCTTCTTATATCGGACGGGGATTTCCAAAAGGAAAGAGAAGCGATAGAAAGGATAATGAACCTGAATCCGGCAGGTATCATCCTTGAACCTGTTGGCTCGGGACTTACCTCCTACAACGATGATCTTTACAAGAAAATGGCTGAAGAGATTCCTATGATAATGATACACAGACCGCCTTCTTATATCTGCCCGGTTCTTTCTTTAAGGGACAGGGAAGGAACGAGAAGGATAATGTCATATCTTATTGAAAAAGGACATACAAAGATCGGAAGCATATATTGCTATGACGAGCAGGCGTCAAAAAACCGTTATATGGGATATCTCGATGAAATGTATGCGCACGGATTTGAGGTAAAGGAAGAGAACAGCATCTGGATAAGCAGGCGTCTTGTGGGAGATTTGTTTCCGCCTAACGGAAACTATATGCTCGAGCGTATGCTGAAAAATGTCACGGCTATCGTATGCCATGACGACAGGATAGCGTATGAGCTTGTTAAGTATCTTGAAGGAAGAGGCATAGATGTTCCGGGAAAGATATCCGTGGTCGGATACGATGATGTTGAAACGTTTGCCGATTCGGATGTCAAGCTTACAACGATGGAGCATCCTAAGGAAAGGTTCGGTGCAAATGTTGCAGGGGCTATTTTAGGACTCATAAATGATCCGGAGAACTTCGATATTACCGAATATGAGATCGAGCCAGAGTTCAAGATAAGAGAAAGCACCGGAGAGGTATAAAAACAGTCGTTTAAAAGGAATGAAAGAACAATAAGATTTCAAATAGTTTCAAATTTTAGTTTTAACAAAAAAGGAGCAGAAATGCTCCTTTTTTTAGTGAACGATATTGAACGAGAAGAGAAACGTATAAAGTCTTGCGTGCGTTCGACTTTAAAATTCGGCCGGTTCTACTGAACGTCGTCAAAAAAACTGCTGCTGTCAAGCCTAAAGTAATCTGCAAGGATCTCTATAAAGCTTCTTTCGCATTCCGAAAGCGGGACATCCTTCTTCTTTATCAGCAGAAGCTGGTTCTCTGAGCTTATAAGAGGATGTTTAACGATAGGGATCGCCTTTATCGCAGGTGACTTAAAACGGTTTATGAGCCACTTTGCAACATATGCTACGGAATCTGTCCTTTCAAGCATGTTTATTGCAAGCTCGGATGAGTTTGTGAATATTATGTTTTCTTTATTGAATACAGACATCTGATTGTCAAAGGTAAGGTTAAGAGAACATCTGTCTTCCATATCTATTGCTATATTCGGAACCTTTGCCGCTTCCTCGTAGGTTATCGAGTCACGGTGGTAAAACCTTGACGACGGACCGACGCATACAGCGGGTTCTGCAGTATCGAGAAGCTGTACGGATATCTTTTCGCAGTCCTTCTCGTTGCTCCACGGAAGGGAATGTCCGTCCTTTGAGTTCGCAACAAGGATACCAAGGTTATAAGATCCGTTTATTACCTTTTCGGCAACATCGCCTCTGTTCGTTTCGTTTATTACAAAATGCAGTTTTTTGTCTGCATTTTTTGCATAGCAGTCGGATATGATGTCATATAAAAAATCAAACTGCTGGGTTACGAGAAAAAGTCTCGATCTGACCTCCGACGCTTTGTCTGTTATGTTGTCGTTCAATGTCTGTATCGAGGCAAGGATCGAATTGGCATAATAGAGAAAGTCACGTCCTTCCTTAGTAAGAGATACGCCTTTGTTTTTCCGTGTAAATAAAGTTATATTATATTCTTCTTCAAGGGCCGATATTGATTTGGTGAGGTTCGGCTGGCTGGTATAAAGAGCCTGGGAAGCCTTGGTGATAGAACCGCATTCGGCAACCTTTACGAAGTATTCTATCTGTTTAAGATTGATATCTCAGCACCCCCTCTATAAAAAATATTAAAAATACACTAATAAAATAATTTCATATCGTCTAAAGTATACAGGAAAAAGTATTAATTATCAATAATGATTATGAAGAAAATTATATAAAATGACGATAAGGACAAAACTGGTATTCTTTTTAGTTCAACAAAATAGATAACTAACAGGTATTATACAAAACGAATCATTGGGTATAGAATGTATATCATCAAAACATATAATCGATCGGAATCATTATAAATTATTATGTTGGTCATAATATGAAAGGAGAAAAGGTATGGCTGAATGGTATGATATCTATCCAAAGGATAAGTGGAAAGCTGAAAAGTACAACATTATGGATCAGTTTTCATTAAAAGGAAAGAAGGGATTTATTACCGGAGGCTGCGGCGGACTCGGCCGTAACACAGCAGCTGCATGGGCTGAAAACGGAGCCGATGTTGCTCTTGTGGATCTTCCGAGAACCAAGGAAAGACTTGAGCCTTTATGCAAGGAAATGTCGGAAAGATACGGAGTAAGAGTTATCCCGATCTACTGTGACGTTTCGGATCCGGAATCCGTAAAGGCTATGAAGGAAGAGCTTCTTGACAAGTTTGGAGATATAGATCTTGCATATGTAAATGCAGGTATATGCATGTCAGGTGATGATGTAAATGTTCCTTACGAGACATGGAAAAAGACAATGGAAGTCAATCTCAACGGAATATATCTCTGTGCAATGGCTGCAAAAGAGATAATGATAGAAAAGGGACACGGCGGCTCTATCGTTATGACGTCTTCGCTTTCAGGATTTAGTGCAAACAACGCTTACGGCAATCCTACTCCGGTATGTGCATACGGCACATCAAAGGCAGGCGTTTATGAACTTTCAAGATTTATGGCTGCAAGCCTTGCAGGAAACGGTATAAGAGTAAACTGCGTTTCACCGGGATATGTATGGTCGGGAATCCACGAAGGCGTTATGGATAAAGACGGACATGACATGCTCCTGATGCCGGTACCGATGAAGAAGTTCGGACTTAATGAGGATATCGCTTCGGCTGTTCTCTTCCTTTCAACGGATGCGGCAAAATATGTTACGGGAACCGTTATACATGTAGACGGAGGTTACTCCGTATTCTGATGATAAAATGCAGTCGAAAGACGGCAGGAAAGGATAAAAATGAGCAGAATCTATATTGAAGATGTAAAAGATCTTATAAAAAAGGCCGGAGATGTCAGACAGACACTTGCTATGGCATGCTTCAGAAACCCCGGCATACATATCGGAGGACCGTTCTCAGCGGTAGATGTTGCAACAGCTGTTTATTTTAAACATCTTGATTACGATCCGGACAAACTCGATGATCCTAACAGGAACATATTTATCCTGAGTAAAGGTCACAACGGAATACTTTTCTATTCCATATATGTAAACATGGGTGTTTACAAACCGGAAGATCTCTTCAACGGATATAACAATTACAACGGACCTTTCGGACCTCATCCGAACCACCATACAGTAAAGGGGATCGAAGTATCAACAGGTTCTCTCGGACATGGTATTAACTGGGCAGTCGGATTTTCACAGGCACGTCAGGACATGGGAATCAAGGCACGTACCTTTGTACTCTTAGGAGACGGAGAGATGGAAGAGGGTTCAAACTGGGAAGGAATCCTTTATGCAGCATCAAAGCATATGGATGACATAGTTGCTCTCGTTGACTTTAACCATGCTTCAGCATCGTTCTATACGAACGAGAACATGAGATGGGGCGACAAGGGTGGTCCTGAAGGAATGGCAGATTGCTACAGAGCATTCGGATGGAATGCGGTCGTTATCGACGGAACAGATATGGCAGCTATAGACAAGACACTTTCGGAGCTTCCGGAGGTTACATATAAGGGCAAACCTACAGCGATCATATGTTCAACAACAAAGGGTCAGGGCGTTCAGTTTATGATGGACAGACCTACGGCATGGCATATGGGAGGTTTCGATGATGTTACATTGAAGCAGGCTCAGGAAGAGATAGCTGAATATACAGCTAGGAAATTATCGGAGGTGAAGTGATATGGCAGGATTCTTATTTTGTGTCGGTGACATGGGCGATATGATGAACGCCAAGGGAACAGTCACCAGAGAAATTCTTGATATGTGTGACGAAAACCCGAAGATCGCATATATAAATGCAGACGGAACAGGAAAGGGCAATGCGCTTTCAGATTATTCCGAAAAATATCCCCACAGGGTATTTGACGTAGGAATTCAGGAAATGAACATGATCACCTGCGCGGCAGGAATGGCAAAGATGGGATATATCCCTTATGTTCAGACTTTCGGTCCGTTCCTTCTTTTCCATGCATACGATCAGGTTCACAATGATATATGCTACAACGATTTCCCTGTAAAGCTTATAGGAACTCATGCAGGAACATCATCAGGCCTTGGACCTACTCACAATGATATCGTAGACTTTGCGATCTGTAATGCACTCCCGAACATGACAGTGCTCGCTCCGTGTGATGCAGGCGGTCTCGTACGTGCTACAAGAAAGGTTGCAGATTATCCGCATCCTGTTTACATCAGAGTACCAAGAGGCGAGGAGCCTATGGTATATCCGGCTGATTTCGATTATGACTTTGAGATAGGCAAGGCTATCGAAATCAAGGAAGGCAAGGATGTAAATATTATTGCGGTAGGATCTCTTGTATATCATGCAGTAAAGGCAGCAGAAGAGCTTCAGGAGAAGGGAATCGATGCAGGCGTTATAGATATGCATACGATCAAGCCTATAGATAAAGAAGCGATCCTTAAGGCAGCTAAATGCGGAAATATCATAACCGCTGAGGACCACAACGTGGTAGGCGGCTTAGGAAGCATTACCGCAGATGTACTTGTTGAAGCAGGTGTGTCATGCAGACTTAAAAAGCTTGGAATACCGGACAGATTCATTCCGTTCGGATATCCGGAGCAGATATATCATGAGCTCGGTATGGACAAAGACGGTATTGTTAAGGCTGCAGTTGAGATGTGCAAATAAGTAAAGGGGACCTTTATGAAACAGTTGTTTATAACCTCGATCCGTGACTGGGAAAACAATAAGATGGGAACGGTCGAGATGAGAGAAGTTCCTGTGCCGGAACCCGGTGAAGAGGAGATAAGAGTAAGGATAGCCTACAGTGCTTTCTGCGGATCCGATGCACACACTCTGGCAGGAAATCTCGGTTCCTTTGAAGAAGGAACAAAGGCTATGCTCCCGATGACATTCGGACATGAGTGCTCCGGTATCATCGACAAGGCAGGAGCAAAGGCAGAGGCATACGGATATAAAGAAGGTGACAGAGTCATTATCAATTATGCTAAATACTGCCATGCATGTGATATGTGCAGGAGTGGACATGAAAATCTCTGCACCAATGTTCAGTTCTGTATGAACGGATTTGCCGAATATGCAGTATATCATGTAACACAGGTGCACAAGCTTCCTGAAGGATATGACCTCAGGGATTCTGCTCTTACAGAGCCTCTTACGATTGCTATGTCGGCAGTAGAGCAGGCAAAGGTAAGCTTCGGAAAATCCGTTGCTATCATGGGAGCCGGCGGACTCGGACTTATGATGGTGCAGCTCTGCCGTATGGCGGGAGCATCCGAGATATCTGTATTCGATATAGTTGATGAGAAGCTTAAAACAGCACTTGAGACCGGAGCCGATCATGTGTATAACACAAAGGATCAGGATGTGTATGAAAAAGCTACACAGGCAAACGGCGGAAGATTTGATTGTGTGCTCGAGGGCACCGGAAATACTGCGGCTGCAAAGCTTGCACTTAGGCTGCTCACAAGGAACGGTGACGGTGTGTATTTTGCAATGTATGGCAAGGATCCTATCCTTCCTGTTGACATGCATCAGGATCTATACTGGGATCAGAAGCACATCCACGGACTCATAATGGGAGCATCGATGTTCCCTAAGGCTATGAGGACAGTCAAAAGGATGGACTTCAAGCCGATAATCCAAAAGGTTTATCCGCTTTCGCAATACCAAGAGGCGGTTGACGCGCTTCTTAGTAATAAATATGCAAAGATAATGTTGAAAATGAATGAAGAGCTCTAAGAGAGGGGGTATGCTCAATGGCATCTAATTCAACAGCTAAAGGTTATGATAACCAGGCACTATTCCACGGTGCAACAGCGGTTAAAAAGAAACTCTGTTTTGCATCGGGAGAACTCGTATACAATCTGCCCTGGCAGCTTGTCAGCGTTTATCTGGCATTCTTTATGACAGATATAGCTATGATACCTGCTGCGGCAACATCGATACTTTTCCTTATTGCCAGATGCTGGGACGCTGTAAATGATCCGCTTATCGGTTCACTTGCAGACAGGACCAGAAGTAAAATGGGCCGTTACCGTCCGTGGATGCTTGTTGGTTCGATAGGATTGCTGCCGCTTTGTGTGCTCCTGTTCTGGGCGCATCCTACATGGCCGGAAGCAGGACGGACGGCTTACGGATGTATCCTTTATATTGCTATAGTAGTATTCTCAACATGCTGGAACATTCCGTTCTGTGCACTTAACGGATGTATAAGCCCGTATCCTACAGAGAGAGCTTCTTTCTCCAGCTACCGTATCATGTTCTCATCGGCAGCCTGCGGACTTTCAGTGCTTATATTCCAGTCACTTATTCCTGTTCTCAGCGGACCGGATGGAAATGCTATTAAAGGATATGTACTTTCGGCACTTATCGTATGTCTTATAGCAGTACCGTTTATATTTACGTCGATCAGAGGAACAAGAGAAGCTTTCCAGCCGCCTGCACAGCAGAAATATACAGCTAAGCAGATGCTTAAGAGCTTTACTCAGAACCCGCCGCTCCTTATCGTATGTGTATCCTTCTTTGTATATGGATTCCTTAACTACGGAAGATCAGCAGTTGGTATGTATTACTTCACATATGTTTGGGGAGATGCAGGTCTCTTCATGATCTACGGAACCTTCGTTGCATTTATCTGCGCAGGAGCAGCATTCTTCAGTGCCGCTATAGTTAAACTCTTCAAGGGCAAGAGAAATGCTCTTCTTATGACATACGCAGTCGGAGCAGCTATCAACATGATATGCTTCTTCATTACACCTAGTAATTCATCGGGAACAATGGAACTTACATTCCTTCTCCTTACAGGTGTTACAAACGGTATGACAACAGCACTCCTTTATGCGATCATCGGAGATGCAACCGATTACGGTCAGTGGAAGACAGGAACAAGAGCAGACGGACTCTGCTCATCAGGTACAAGTTTCATGATGAAGCTCGGTGGTGCTATAGCTCCTACTATCCTTCTTGCTCTTCTTGCAGCTACAGGATATGTTGCAAATGCAGAAGCATAAACCTTGCCGGCATCTGAGATATAGAGTTTGCCATCCAGCGCTACTGCACTCTGATAAGCGTCACTACTTAAGCTTACGTTCATCACAATAGATGACCAGGCGCTGCCATCATTGATGGCTGACTTCAGCACCTTAGTACTACCATCGGCAGTCTTGCCGAATACATAGATATCATCACCACAAGCTACAGCCTTCAGATCAGAGAACGCTGCCAACTGACTGTTGTTCTGAGCCAACTCATGCCACTTAAATTCATAAGGCAACTCCTTATGTACATTTACGATAACCTTATACTCGGCGTAGGCAGAGTAGTCGCTGCTGTAAACTCTAATAAGGCGAGGCTTTGAGAAGTTGATGGAATCAGAACTTGAATAGTATGCTGCGACAGAATCAGTCTTGTTGATATCCATCAGGAGAATAGGGCTGCTATTCTTGCTGCTGATAGTAGCCAATATGGCAGTATCCCTCACCCCGCAAGGCAAGGAATCTACATTATAAATCAAGCGTTGTGCCTGATCTATGTAAAATTTATAGTCAGAGCCCGTCACATTAGCCTTGAGCAAGGTATCTTTACCTGCCTTCGTTTTGGTATATCTGTCAAGACTACCCAACGAGAAAGCCGTGATGGCTGTATCATGTGTATATTCTACTGTTGTTTCATCGCTGCTCAAGCAAGAAGAGAGCGAGAGCGTAGCTGTAATCAGCGCTATGAAAGCAAAAAACTTCCTTTTCATTCTATCCTATTTTATTTTTAGCTGCAAATTTACTGAGAATTCTTTAAAAACTCGACCTTTTCTCCTTATTATTATGCAAATTATTCATTTTAGGCGCATTTTTTAAGTTTTTTAGTGATTTCGAGGCGTAAAAACGAAGAAATCCCGCTTCTCTTGCGAGAAACGGGATTCCATATTTAGTATAAATTCGAAATGTCGAATTAGAGCTGTGGACCAGCAGCAACGAGAGCCTTACCAGCCTCGTTTGTCTCATACTTCTTGAAGTTCTTGATGAAACGAGCAGCCAAATCCTTAGCCTTCTCCTCCCACTGAGAAGCCTCAGCGTATGTATC
>OQVT01001294.1_pt1 | contig 15683 bp, 10 predicted proteins | sample 1691561 | NCBI WGS metagenome assembly OQVT01 (sample SAMN03418260, study PRJEB22391) | human gut metagenome | biome: human-gut; feature: organic feature; material: feces | host: Homo sapiens | place: Tanzania | collected 2013-01 | reverse complement strand
ACGGCGACCACCGAGATCTACACTCTTTCCCTACACGACGCTCTTCCGATCTCGAAATGCTGCAGACCATAAAACAACTGTAATAGAAATTTCCTGTACAGTCAAAAAACCACGTTTTTCCTGCGTCCTCTTTAAAGCGCCACAGGAAAAAACGTGTTTTTTTGTCAATATCTGTATCAATAAGAGCAATCACAGAATCGCATTTTCCGTTTTATCTTTTTATAATAGAGCAGGCAGCAGGAATCTATCGCATGCTATCTCCTTTCCTGTTGCTTTCGAGAATTGTATTCACCCGGGTTACAGCCAAACTGACGCCGGAATGCCGCAGCAAAACGGCTGGCATTGCTAAACCCTACCAGGTCTGCAATCTGTGTCATAGAGTACTGACCGCTTTCAACGAGCGACAGGCTCTGAATGGCACGGTATTCTTCCAGATACTGTGTCACCGTCTTTCCTGTCATTTTCCGGAAGAGACGACAGCAGACCTCACGGGATAAATGCACCTGTTCCCCAAGCTTTTCCAGCGAAATTACCGACTCCGAATGCGTATGGATATATTCCAGCATCTGTGCAAGCCGCGCAAGCTCCACCTGATTTGCCGGAATAAATGGCGTCTGGTGCTTCTGCTGGTGCACAAGAATCAGAAAAAAGGCTTCGCACAGAAGTCCCTTGATCTTCAGCTCATAACAGCACGTTTTTTCGTAAAACAGCGCATCCACCTCGTCCAGCTTTTCCAGCACCTCTTTCCCCCATGCTTCCGTCCCCGGAATGCGCAGGCAGGGCACAGCGGAATTTTGCAGAAACGGCCGAAAGCAGTTGCGCTCGATATCGCTTCCGAAATCGCCGTAAAGGAAATCGGGGCGCACAAGGATCGTCGTATACTTTGTCCGTTCATTGTCCGGTGAGTAGCAGCTGTGCGGCACATTGCGGTTCACAAGCAGCCCGTCTCCCGGTGAAATTTCATAGCTGTTCTGGTAAACCTGATAGATTGCCTTTCCCTCACGCGGAAGACTGATCTCTATTTCCTGATGCCAGTGGATCGGAACATTTTTCCCTTCAAACATCCACAGATCATCGTGATGAACCGTAAGCGGAAAGGTTTCTGTTCCATGCTCCGACAGTTCGCGCCTGGTATCGTCCACCAGAATTGTTTTTTTCGCCATCTGCAATTCTCCCCTCATCTCAATTTCTGTATTATCTTTATTATACTGATGCATCCGCCCGGATGCAAGAAGGAGGATTTTATGTCTCGCTCTCGTTCCAGAGAAATGGATCTGACGACCGGCAGTCCGTTCTGGTCCCTGCTGAAATTTGCCATTCCGGTCATCCTCGGCAATCTGTTCCAGCTTTTTTATACACTGGCCGATTCCGTGATCGTCGGGAAAACACTTGGCGCCGAATCGCTCGCCGCAGTCGGTTCCACCAGTATTATCATCTATTTTGTATTTTGCTTTATCAACGGTTTCACCGGCGGGTTTGGAATCTGCCTCGGCCAGCGCTGCGGTGCGAAGGATGAACAGGGCATGCGCAAAAGTATTGCTGTTTCCACGCTGCTTAGTATCGCGTTCACCATTGTTCTGACCCTTATCTGTTGTCTGCTCTCCCGGCAGATTCTTGTCTGGATGCAGATTCCAGCTGACATCGCAGAGGAAGCAAACGACTATATGTTCGTCGTTCTGCTCGGCACCGGTGCTACCGTATTTTATAACATGATTTCCAACATGCTCCGCGCACTCGGCGACAGCAAAACGCCACTGTATTTTCTGGTATTCTCATCCGTACTCAACATTGTACTCGACATCGTCTTTATCGTTCCGATGCATATGGGCGTTGCGGGTGCTGCCTGGGCAACGATTCTCTCGCAGTTTCTCTCCGCTGTCCTTTCCACGATTGTCGGACTTTCGTGTTTTCCGATCCTGCACCTGCGCCGTGAGGATTTCCACGATCTGAAAGATACGGCTGTTCTTCATCTCAAAACCGGATTTCCGATGGGATTTCAGATGTCTGTAATGTGTATTGGCCAGCTGGCCATGCAGGCGGTTGTCAATTCACTCGGAACGGCAGCTGTAGCAGGCTATACGGCAGCTTCGAAGGCTGATCAGCTCTCTGTCCTGATCAACAATGCCATGATGACAGCGATCTCCAATTACGTTGCGCAGAACTTTGGTGCCGGAAAGAAGGACCGCATCCGCCTCGGCGTACGTGCCTCCCTGTTTCAGACGGAAGCGTTTAACCTTCTGATGTGCATTGGCATTCTCCTGCTGCGCCATCCGATTGTCGAGCTGTTTCTTTCAAACCCGACCTCGGAAATTTACCATTACTCCGATTTGTTTCTGACGATCGAAGCACCATTCTACTTCCTGCTCGGCCTTCTTGCCATCTACCGTACTTCCATTCAGAGTATGCAGAATGGACGCGCACCGTTTGCCGCATGCATGATTGAGCTGGTCATGCGTCTTGCCGCAACCATCTGGCTGTCACGGATTCTTGGCTACACCGCCGTCTGCATTGCAAGTCCGCTTGCCTGGTTCGGTGCGTGTGCACTTCTGATTCCTGTGTACTATCGTATGATGATGACGTCTGCAAAGCCAGCTTAGCGTGTGTTCAAAAGAAGCCTTTCCTGGAGCGTGTTTGAAAAAGGCTTTTCGCAAGCTGCAAGTCCCGGTTTATGGGAGTTTTTATCTGAAAAAACCCCGGAATTCTTCCAGCATCTGATATGCAAAAAGGATTTCGGGGTTTTTTCTGTTTTTTCCTGTTCTTTTGTTTCTTCTGTTTCTTCTTTATTTTCTTTCCGTTTTCTCTTGCCAGATGGTTTCCAGATTGTTTCCGTCAATCCAGATGCATCGGTACACCCGCTCCATCTGTGCATCCAGTTCGGATTCCCTGCCGGTTTTTCCAATCACATGGCCAATCCGGTCCGTTCCGTCTGCCATGGCAGAAACTTCATGTCCCTCCGGGTAATCGAGGACAAGTTCCAGCCCTTCCTTCCGCAGGTTCTCGATTTGCTCCCTGTCAATTCTGGTAATCGTTCCGCTAACCGGGCTCAAAAGCAGCTTCGCCATACAAGGACAGCTTTTCGTCGGATGAAAGTCTGTTTCTTCTCCGAGCGCACTTCGGATCATCTGTTCATAAAAGTCAAATCCATAATATGTGGAAATCAACTCAGGAATACAGGTTGCACCGGTTCTTCCTCCCATTTCAATGATCCAGACGTTTTCTCCGTCAACAAATACATCCGCATTGACGGAGCACTGATCGGCACCGGACGCTGTGACGGCCAGCTGCATCTGACGGGCAATTTCTTTTTGAAGTGCTTCGCTGCAGATATACGGAAACGCATGGCCAACCGGAACTGTGGTGTGCGCGCCGCGGTATACGAATTTCGTATGCGGTGCTAAAAACACAAGCTTATGATTCTGCACAAATCCATCCACACCAATCTCCGTTCCGCGGAGGAAGTTTTCGACCAGTACATAGTCCCTTGCCGAACCGTTTCTGGCATTTTCGTATGCTTCTTCTATCTGTTCCGGATTCTCCACCACAGTGATTCCACGGCTTCCCGAACTGTCCACGCGCTTTACAACAACAGGATATCCAAGCTGTTCTGCGGCTTCCTTCGCCTCTTTGGAGCTTCGCACCCGCATGCCGGACGCGGCGGAAACGCCCCCTTTTTGAAACGCATCTTTCATCTTTGCCTTATCCGTCAGAATTTCGGCTGCCTCATATGGAATACCGGACAAATGCATCTTTTCACAGACATATCCGATCGTACTGACGGCCACATCGGTTCCTGATGTACAGATCCCATTGATCTGCTCTTCTCTGGCGGCCGCAAGTATCGCTTCTTTGTCCCGTGTATCCAGTTCATAAATCTTGTCCGCAAACGCAAATCCCGGATAATCGCCCGGAATACTCACTACAACCGTGTAAAGTCCCATTCTGCGTGCCGTTCTGATCAACGGTACCTGGTAAATCCCGGCACCTAAAATCATAATCTTTTTCACTTTTTTTCTTCCTCATCAGCTACATTAATCGTTTCCCGCACAATGTACTGCGGCGTGCGGTTCAGAATCAGAATCATTTTTCCGAGATACTCTCCGATAATGCCGAGCACCATCAAAATCAGTCCGGAAAAAACAACAATCGTACAGATTGTGGAGGACCATCCAACCATCACATTCGGATCGATGAGCTTTCGGATTGCAATGATAATGGCTGCCAGAAAACCGCCCGCTGCGGAAATTCCACCGAGTACGGAAGACACCCGAAGGGGAATCACCGAATAGTTCCAGTAGGCGAGCCATAATTTGATCAGCTTCTTTAACGTATAGTTGGAGGTTCCCACCGCACGTTTGAAGTGCTCCACCTCCACATTCCCGATTTTGTGCGTTGTACGGTAAAAAATCCCATCAATATATGGATTGAAGCTGTCGTATTTGACCACTTCTTCCTTGATCTGACGGGTGATCATCCAGAAGTTGCTGGAAACAATATTTTTAGGGCGCCCGAGAAGAATCCGTGATGAGACTTCGTTTAATTTACTTGTGATATTTTTCAGGAAGGAATTTTTTCGTTTCGGATAGTATCCGTAAACCAGATCATATCCTTCTTCCATTTTATGGATCAGTTTGCTGATCTGGGATGGATGTGTCTGCATATCATCATCCATACCAAGAATAAAATCTCCCTCCGTGTAGTGGAGTGCAGCCATCAGCGCATTATGCTGGCCAAAATTGCGCAGCAGATTGATTCCTTTGACATTTTTATACTGTTCTCCCAGCTTTTTGATCTCTCCATACGTATCATCTTTGGGCGATCCATCGTTTACCAGGACAAATTCACAGTCATATCCGTCCATTTTTTTGAATTCTTCCATCACCATCTCTACAACCTTCCGAATCGTTGCTTCGGAATTGTAGCATGGGATGACAATTGAAATCCGTTTCATTTCATTCCTCCATCGGTATCGTTCAGAATGCAGTCATAGAACAGCGGCGTTCCTCCTGTGTGAATAAAAAGCACATCACAGTTTTGCAGGTCATGTTCCTCGATATACTGCTTCATTCCCCAGAATGCTTTTCCGGTATAGGTTGGATCCAGCGGAAGTCCGTTCCGGCAGAACTCTTCCCGGATCACCTGCAGAATCCGCTCATCGTACTGACCGTATCCGCCCTGGCGGTATCCCATTTCCAGGTGCAGCTCCTGCTCCCATCCTTCCGGCAGCAAAAGATGCTTCTTCTGAAAATAGTCCGAAATCCCGCTCTCCATAATGCGGATCGCGCGGTCGTACTCACGGGATGAAATAGAAAGACCGATAATCTGCTCGGTTCCCTGTTCGATCAGTTTTCCGCTCACCAGACCACTCTGCGTTGAGCCGGTCCCGGATGCTGCAAAGATATGAGAAAAGGAAATGTTCTGTTCTTTCTCCCACTCCAAAATCTCACGGTAGCCGTCCACATAAGCCTGCACCGGTGTTCCTTCATTTCCGTTTCCGAATTTGTCGCCGAAAATATAATACGGCTGATATCCCTGCTCCTTCAGACGTTGCATGGTCTTTTCGACCGTCTGCGCAATCTCTGTCTTTCTGCACGGAATGATTTCGGCTCCAAGCCATTTCATCAGACGGCTGTTGTTTGTTTCAATCGGATGCGCCTTCAGATTGTAAAATGCGTTCTTTTCGAATGCGCTCTTGAAGAAATAGTCCTCTGGTTCAGGGGTAATGACATCACCGGTTGAAATGTCTATCGAAAAAGGAACGGCTATCGAGTCCAGTGTAGCGACAATCTTAGCCCGATAACCGCCATATAGATCCTTATTGCGGATGGGTTCAAGCACATTCAACGACCATCGGACGCCATCATCAAGTCTAACGGAAAAGACACCCTGAATCATTTCGGATACGGTCGATTCTGTCAATGGCGCATTGGACATCGTCAGATCAATGTCCATCGTCGTGCGGCGGGAGATCCCGAGATACTGGGAAATCAATGCACCTCCCTTCAATATTAGGTTCTCGCGCACTGTGGACTTGCAAAGACGGGCGAAGAAACGCTCGAACATAAAATCCTGAAGCATGACTTGCGCTGGAACACCCTCTTCTTTCGCAAGATTTCTGATACGCGACTTAAACTGCATGATATTGACGCTCACAAGGCAACCTCCATCAATGATGCGATTCTCTTGGAGAGCCCCATCACTTCCGCATAATGACCAAGTTTGGGCAAATCCTTCCTATCGGAAGCCGCATAGTTCTTGACGATTGAAAGGAACGTCTCATCGTCCATCCGCTCCCTGTCCCTAACCATGTCGCAAACCGTCCGTTCCATGTCATAACAGGGGACGATGTTTCCGAATTGCGTTCTGGCGTTTACCTGTCCGAGGGAGAAGATGGCATCTTTTACATAGAAACAAGCAAGTTTCGTTCGGAGCGCGCGCGAGATCGTCTGCGAGGAGCGAATCGAGACCGTATGGTCAAAGGGCGTTCGGTCTGATATCCCATGCAAAAATGCCGCAGTAGCATGGGAGAAGACGAATCGGTCACATTGCTTTGCCAAGGCGAACAATTCGTCTGGAATGGCAGCCTGAACGACATAGATTCCACGGGAAACTCTCACAAGAAGTCCATTTTGAACATACTTGCCGAGCATTGTGCGAGACAATCCAAGCGCTACAACGTCACGGGATGTAATCATACCACCCTGTGAGTCCAAGACGCGAACAACTGGAGAAGGCAATTTCATGGTTTACAAATGTGCCGACACTATAACATTCTTCGGCACATTTGTCAACCGCGCCACGATTTTCCGCTACCCTCGCATTTATATAAATGCGAGGGTAGCGGAAGGAGGTCTGTCAGCGAGCCGTCTGGATCGAGCGCACCGAGGAAGAGGCTGTCGGCGTGGTCGAGGATGCAGCGGTTGCGTTGGGCGGCGGAACGGGCGTCGACGCGGCGAATGGACTGCGAGACGGGCGAAACGACGAGAAGCCGCCCCTCGGCAAGCGGCTTGCGGAAGAGCGTGGGAATGTGCCGTTCGTCCCACATCCGCCGCGCCAGGACGAGAATGAGGGGCGAAGTTCCCTTCAAGAGGATGTTGAGGACTTCCTTCTCCAACGGACTCTGAAACCCGCTCATCACGCACACCCCTTCGTCGCGCATCCGCGTCGCCCAGTCGAGACACCGCATCACCGCCTCCGGCGGCACACGCCACGACGCAAGAAAGCCGACCGTGGGTCGGCCGAGCAAGTCCAGATTGCCAAGCATCGTCATTCTCGCATCCGCCTTTTGCATACTCACGCCTCCCCGTTCAATTCATCTCCCATGCGGTACTTGATGTCGTAGTTGATGATGAAGTCGAGCTCTACTGCGACAGTGTGTTAACCGCAATTGTCAGAATCCTTTTTTAAAGCGACTGCCATTTGTGCAACGAACAACTTCAGATTTTCTTGAACTACAACAGGATTATCGCAGAGATATTTCAGAAAGATCAAATCACTTTCATCCGTAATGTCCCAGAGTTTCGAAGTGTTATATGTTCCGACATACTTCCCCGCATTAAGCTTATATTGAATTGTTGAATCCGCCCGCTTCGACCATTCTGCCGAAAGTGCAAGCAACTTCTTTTTGTCCGATGTCGTCAATTCATCGAATGGGAATCTGAAATTGAGTAATTCACCCTTTGTGTAATTCAAGTCATCGCCAAAAATACACCATTTAGCAAAATATAATGCCCCACTGAACAACAAAATAAGAATACGCTTGTGTTCTTCCGTATCCGTAAAGATTTGGTACACCGTCGTCTGAGGTGCTTTCTTATTATTTGGGAAAAAACACGGTGCCTCTTTTTCTGAAATCGAAAGGAAGTTGTACGCCAACTTCTTAAAGTAAATGGCATACTTGCTATGTGAGTTTAATAACTCATTCAGATGTCTTCCTCTTCTATTTCGCATTACCTGCAAAAGACAGGTCGATTCAACCATTGGGATGACGTCAATATGTGCATCAAATGATGAGAAATATAGATTTGTGAAAATATCTTCACGCTGTTCTTCATACCAACGATGTAATCTCGTTGTGTAAGACTGTTCGTCATGAGCAGATCTTGATGTCAGATAAATTGTGTTGCGCACTCGGCAATCGCCAGAAAACAATCCAGCCGGAATGCGGCTATAGAACGAGAAGTGCCGAATAGTCGAATTCTTGAGAATCAATTTGCGTACATCAACGAAATCCGAGCTAAAGGCAAGATTATGCATCACAATAAATCCATGATTCCCGTTCAAATTCAGCAACTGGAAAGAACGGCCAATCACATAGCCGTAAAGGTCAGGACATTTAAACCTTTCTATACTCCATTTTACCGCATAGTTTTCCAAAAGATACGCGATTTTTGACTTAGCCACATACGGCGGGTTGCCGATGATGACATCGAAGCCGCCGCGCTGGGCCATGACGGGGTAGAACTCGGTGTACCAGTGGAATGGCTGGGTGTCTTTGTGCCACTGGTCATAGGTTTTGCCGCCGCCGTTCGTCGCGTAGAGCTGCCTGTCGAGAAGTGTCCGAATCGCCGTGCGGCGTTGGTTGATCTCCTTCTTGGACTTGACGAGGTCGGCATGCGAGCCGAGCAGGTTCAATTGTTCGCGGCGGAAGTAGTCAAACGCGGCGGAGGCCTTGGTCATCTCGTCCTCGATCCTCTTCTTGAGTTCGACGTAGGCGAACATGTCGCCGTTGACGAGGCCGTCCTGTATCTCCTTCTCCGTCGCATAGCCGACGAGCGTGTTGCCGCAACGGATGTTGAAGTCGATGTCGGGGAGCGGGTCGAGCCCGAGGTTCGGGTCGTGGCGGTCCACGTCCACGACGGCCACCATCTTGAGGAAGAGCCGCAGGCGGGCGATCTCCGTCGCCTCGTGCATGATGTCCACGCCGTAGAGGTTGCGCAGGATGATGTTCTTGTAGACGAAATACTTGCGGTTCGAGCGGAACTTGCCCGCAATCTCCTCCAGTTCCACCTTGAAGAGATTCGGATTCGCCGCGTTCATCTCCTCCATGCGGTCGAGACACGCCTCGTAGAGCGGTTCAAGGATGTTGAGCGCGGCGAAGAGGAACGCCCCCGATCCGCAGGTCGGATCAAGAACCGTCACCTCGCGCAGGGCGTTGTAGAAATGGAGGATGAAGCGTGAATCATCGCTTTTGCGGATGACGTCCTCGGCGAACAGGCGGATGTCGAGATTGTAGGTGATGAAGTCGTGGATGTCGGCAATCTCTCCCTCCTCGATCTTCGCCCTGATTTCCGCATGCCTCTGCCGCCGCGCCACCGTCTCGCGCCAGATTTCCGTCGGAAGCGCGTACTTTTCGGGCGTCGGACGGTTCCACTCCTCCCGCCGCTTGCGGAGATCGGGCTTCGCCGTATCCACGCCTTTCTCGATTTCGGGCGGCAGGGGCAGTTTCGCGCCCTTGCGGACGGCCGCGAAGATGTAGCGGTCGGGATTGTCCTTCAGAATCCGCCACACAGGACCGTCCGCCGCGAACGGCTTCGCGTCCACTTTCTTCACCGCCTCGAAGAGATACGGCACGATGCAGTTGCGTCCGATGTACTCGGTGATGTCCTCCTTCGTGTAGTAGGCCCCCATCTGCGCACGGTCGTTGATGTACTGCTCGAAGATGTAGCCGAGGACGTCGGGGTTGATGTCGCGTCCCGTCGCCGTGAGACGGCTGTCGAGGTGCCACCGCCACTGGTCGAAGAACCTGAAAAGGTTCTCGAAGACGGCATCGGGGATGTCGAGATCGGGGTTCTTCTCCTCGATCTCGTGCTTCGCGAACATGCCGCCATTCAGGTAGGGGATGATGCCGTACTTCTTCCTGAACGCGGCGGAGCGCGTGTTCGCCGGCGCGTTCAGCCCTTCTCCGAAGAGCTGTTTCAGGAAGCCCTTGTAGAACGACGCATAGAACGAGGTCTTGCCGCGTTGTGCCTGAACGTCCGCCAACCTCTTGCCGAGATAGTCCGTGTCGCTGTCGAGGAAGCCCTTCTTCTGGATGAAGTAGCAGAACATGAGACGGTTCAGCATGACCGAGGCATACCATTCGCGGTCGCCCTCTTCGGGCAGATTCTCGATGCCCGCCACAAACGCCTTGTGCTGGACACGGAAACCGCGATAGAAGTCCTTCGTCACCTTGTCGGCGTTCACGAGGAACGCGGCGTTCACGCGATTCACCACGTCCACGATGGACACGCCCTCATCCGCATCGAACCCGAATGAGATGTCGTTGACCTTCTCCAGGAGAAAGGCCGCCTGGTCTTCCGTCTGGTATTCGACCGTGACGAGGTGGCGGCGGTCGACGCTCCGCACGGGAATCGACCACAGGTGGTGGAAATCCTCACCCGCTCCCGTCGCCCGGTAGATGACGAAATTGTCGTGGCTCAACTTTCCGAGCTTTGCGTCAAGCACACGGCGAACCGCCGAATCGGGGATCGTCTCGCCTACGCAGACATACACGCGGAAGCCCCTCTTCTGCGCCACTTCCGAAAGGACGTAGGGTTGCCCGTTCGCCTCAATCGGAACCGGGTGGCGTGTCGTGGGATTGTCCCAGCCGCACTCGATGAAGAGGCGCGTAAAGTCGCCCGCCCGAAGACAGCCGAGGAATTCGTTGTGTATCATGTCCTACTTCTCCCGGGAAAGTCCCATTGAACAGATGATGCGGGCGGAGGCGGGCGATTCGCCGTCATCCTCCGGCACAAGGCAGAGGTCGCCGTTGCGCTGCAGTTCCAGCACGGTCTGGATGATGTCCTCCGCCGGCACGCGCTTCTGGAGCATGCGCCCAAGCTCGTGCTTCGCCGCCTCCTTCATCGGATAGGCGTAGACGAGATCGACGGCCGCCTTGAGGTTCTGTTCGAGAAGCGGCATCGGATTCTCCTTGAGACGCGCGGAAAGGATCGCGAAGACCCTGTACTTGGTCGAGGCATGCGTCCCCAATACGCCCATGCCGACGTTCGGGGCGTTCTGCAGGTCGCGCAGCGCCTGCGCGACCAGCTCGTGGTGGTTCGGGAGCGGCGGGAGGCGCGGCGTCTGCGCCTCACAGGCAAGGGCCTTGAAGATGCGCGTCGGGGACTTCGAGACGACACGCCCCGCCGCGTCGAGCCACGTCAGCACGTCGCTGTCGTTCCGCGTCCGGGCATAGGTGATGACGCCCTGCGGCTCATCCCCGCGCGGCTTCGTCGCGTAGACGACGTCCGCAAGACCCTGTATGCGTTCGCGGAGGGCCGGGCTGCCCTTCGTCGCCGCCTCCCACACCTGATAGGCCTGCGAGGCGAGATCGACCTCGCCGTCGTCCGCCTCGTCGAGAATGCCCGCCTTCTCGTTGAAGATGTCCTTCAGGTTCTGGATGTTGCCCTCGAAGAAGACCTCGTCCGAACCGACCGTCTCGGCATTCGCGTTGATGCGGTCGTTGAGCTTCTTGCGGAGGTTGATCGCCTTGTCGATGCCTTCCTGCGGGAAGAAGGAATAGCAGTAGACCTTCTCGGCCCTCTGCCCGATGCGGTCGACGCGCCCCGCCCGCTGGATGAGACGGATGATGGCCCACGGAAGGTCGTAGTTGACGACAACGTGCCCGTCCTGCAGGTTCTGGCCTTCTGACAGTGCATCCGTGGCGACCAGCACCCGCGTCTGCCTCTCCGGCGGAAGGGGAAGCGGCACATGGTTCGAGACCGGCGAAAAGCGTTTCACGCGCTCCACCACGTCGTTCGTGCCGCCGTCCACCATATCCACGTGCGCGACGCCGCGTTTCGCAAGCTGCGCCGCAAGGTAGCGGGCCGTATCGGAATACTGCGTAAAGACGAGAACCTTGTCGTTCCCGTGCCGGTGCGTCACGAGGTCTGCCAGCGCATTCAGCTTCTCGTCCTCGGCGGGATTCCACACGCGGCACTTCGCCAAGATGCCGAGGATGATCCCGTTGTCCTTCTGGAGGGCCCCGGCAAGCGACCGCCTGAAGAAGCGCGGCGAGATCCATTTCACCGACGCCTTGCGCCCCGGAGGGTTCTCCTCGACAATCTTTGCATAGGTCGCCCTGCCCCACTCTGCGTAGTCCTTCGGATCGACGGAGAACGCAAGTGGCGTAGGCTCCGACGATTCCTCTTCCTCGTAGCAGTCGCCGATTTCCGTTCCGGCGCCCAGCGGGAGATCGAGCCCGTTCTTCAGCGCGTAAAGATAGACCGCGTTGCGCACGGCGTGGCGGTGGAGCGTCATCAGGAAGGCAAGTCCGCTCGAATCCATCCGCTTGTAGAATCCGCTTCGGCAGAAGCCCATCATCCGCCGTCCGGCACGGGAAAGGTTCTTCAGGACGTCCTTCTCCGCTCCCGTGGCATCCGCATAGGCGCATTCGTCGATGTACTTCAGCAAGCCGTAGCGCGGCAGGGCAAGACCGCCCATCGCCTCGACCACCTCGTCGCCATAGAGACGCTCGAACATGTCGCCGGGGGCGGTCTTGAAGACGAGCGTCCTTGGAACGCGGTCCGGGAAGTAGTTGCGCGTCCCGTCGTGCATTTCAAGGTAGACGCGCCCGGATTCCGCATCCCGCGCGGCATAGTTGCGCCGGATGAAGGTGCGCGTCCGGCGCACGAGGTAGAGCTTCATCAGGTCGCGCCAGTCGTCCGTCTGGACGCTCGCCTCGAAGGCCCCGATCGAGGAGAGCGGCGTTTCGCTGTGCTTGACGGCGAAGGCCTGCTCGCCGCCCTCCGCCTCAATCTGCCGCTCGGGACGGATGCCAAGATCCTCGTCGGCATCGACGAAGAGCCGCAGCTGATTGGCGAGATCCGTGAAATCCTTGTTGTAGGGCGTCGCCGTGAGGAGGAGTACCTTGTTGTCCTGGTATTCCAGCAAATCCTTGATCGCGGCATACCGCTGTCCCGTGCCGTTCCGCAAGTTGTGGCTTTCATCGACGATGACGAGCCGGTAGTAGCGTTCGCGGTGCGGGTCGAACCTCTCGGCAATTGACTTTACGCCCATCTTGAGGTCATACCGTCGCGCATACTCTTTCCACATTTCGGTCAGGTTCGGCGGACAGATGACGAGCGTCGAAGCGCCCAGCGTCTCCTCATAGAACTTCGCGACGGCACAGGCCGTGATCGTCTTGCCGAGGCCCACGACGTCGCCGATCATCGCGCCGCCGCGCTTCTCGAGATGCCGAACCGCCAATTTCACCGCCGTCTTCTGGAAGTCGAAAAGTTCCGTGTCGAACGGCGCGGGCAGATGGTATTCCGAGACGCCCTGCCGCGCCTCGCGGCTGAGGTGATACATGATCTTCAGGTAGACCTCGTAGGGAGACGGCCCGTTCTCGGACGCCCAACACGCATCCAAAGCGGTCATGAGGTCGGTGGTGATCTCAATGGAGAATCGGTCATTCCAGCGTTCATCGAACCACGCGGCATAACGCTGATTGTCATGGTAGTCCCCGAACTCCGCATCCAGCTCGCCGTTTCGGGAAAGGCCGCCGAGCGTGAGATTGCTTGACCCCATGATGGACATGACCGGGTTCGAGGTGTCCGTCGGACGGTAGGCCAGATAGAGTTTCGCATGGAGCGGATGCCGCAGGTGGAGCTTCACGCACACCTTGCCCTCGCCCAACTGCCGCCGGAGCGTCCGCAAGGTCTGTTCGTCCGCCGCCGTCGGAACGCCAAGCGTCAGCTGGCGGCGGAAGTCGTTCGCGACCTGCCGCCGCCATTTTCGGACACGTTCGGAATCGACGGGCGAACGGTCAAGCCCGTACATCTCGCGGATGATCTCCGTCGGCGGACGATGCATGCCGACAAGGAGCCGGCAGATGCGGCGAACGGACGATTCGCCGCCCTTCCCGTCCATCTCGAAGACCTCACCGCCGGGGAGGTCTTCCACATCCGCCGCGACCTTCTTCCAGCCGCGCAGATTGAAGTAGCCCGTGCAGAAGTCAGCCCGCTCGACCCCGGCATTCGTCAGGATCGCGTGCAGCCCTTCCTCAAACTTCTCATCCGCGTTGTCGAAAATCCGTGCCATCGCCCGCCCGCTCCTCGCCGCCCTGTTCGAAAAACGGGGACGTGCGGCGACAAAATAGCGCGTGCCTCGTTCAAGATATCTCTCTGGAAGGCACCGCTAAGAGCCCGATGTGAAATACCAAAGAACGGGCACGCAGAGCGGGCATACTGAGAGAGGGCGTGAAATGCCCCCTGTATGCAGGCCTGCGCAGCCACATTCTTCGCTTCACATCTTGAAAATTAGCGGTTTCCAGAGAAGCAAAAAATGCGCTTGCGCACATTTGATGATGGCGGCAGACTCCTTGAAGGCGCGTGCCGCCGATATCAAAGATCAACTGTCAATCCGACGTTCCCGCCGAACAACGTAGTGGATTATATCAAATTCCGGACTGATTGGCCGAGCTTATAGATGCCGCAACAAATTAGGTGTTAGGTTTTAGGTTTTAGGTTCTAGGTTTTAGGTTTTAGCCCGGGACCGGACGGCCCCATCGGCTTGGCCCCTGCGGGAGGGGCGCGCTCCGTCGCGTCCATTCGCAGCTTGAAGAACCTATGTCGCCACCCAGTGGTAGCAGCTCTTGCGGAGGCCGCGCAGACGCGGCAGGGCCAATCCGACGAACCACCCGACGAGGAAGACGCCCAGGACGGTCCCTTCGCGGACGCCCTTGACGCGGTGCAGCAGCGCGTACGACACCGCGAGGGCCGACAGGACGAGCGTGGCGTCGAAGCACGTCTTGACCCGCGCCAGGCGAAACCTGAACGTCTGCGCAACCGTCTTCACCAACGCATCACCCGGCACGCACAGGAAATCCGAATGGACCTGGCAGACGATGCCGACCGCCAGGAGAGACGCCCCACCGACCAGCATCAGGACCTGCAGGGGATAGACCGCCGTCACCCACGGCCGCGTCAGCGCCATCCCCCCGTCGATGCACACGCCGAAGAGCGCCGTCGCCGGAACCTGCAGCAGCTGGAACGGCGCGAATCGCCGCCGCAGGACCACAATCTGCCCGAAGACGAAGAGAAGGTTCATCAGAAGCGTCAGCGTGCCATACGAAAGCGGCGTCACGCGCGTCAACACCCACGGCACGCTGGAGATGGGCGTCGCGCCCAGCCCCGCCTGCGTGGACAGCGCAACGCCCAGTCCGGCAACGGCCACGCCGAACATGAACAGCAACGCCCGTCTCTTCCAGTCAAAAACCAACATGCGACACCCCAACCGGCGGAACGGCTCACCCGAACCTCGACCCCTTCGCGCTCTCCATCTTGTCGGCAGATACGCTAGACATCCCAACCCTCGCCGTTGCGGCGGGACACGAGCAGCCACAGGAAAAACGGTGCGCCGAGAATCGCGCAGACGACCCCGACGGGCACGTCGCCCGGCAGGAAACGCCCGAGGGCCTCCGCCAGCACGAGAAAGATCCCGCCCGCAGCTGACACAGATACGAACCGTTTTGGCGTCAAAGCCAACACCGGGCAAGGTGTAGCCGATCTCTCCGATCACCCTGCGAGCAATGGCCTCATAGTCCGGCGTGAAGGTCGAAGTGATCTCGCCCATCAGATGGACTTCATCGGTGCAGGCTGTCACCTCGCAGGCAACATGCGCATTCGGGTCGTGGACGAGGATCTCGTCCAGCACCGCGTCGGCGATCTGGTCGCAGACTTTATCGGGATGTCCGCACGTGACGG
>OQVT01001284.1_pt1 | contig 15723 bp, 10 predicted proteins | sample 1691561 | NCBI WGS metagenome assembly OQVT01 (sample SAMN03418260, study PRJEB22391) | human gut metagenome | biome: human-gut; feature: organic feature; material: feces | host: Homo sapiens | place: Tanzania | collected 2013-01 | reverse complement strand
TCATCACCAACTTTGCACTGTTCCCCAACCCTACAGACACCCTTACCTACATCCCTTTCATGGAGTCGTTCCGTGAGCGTTATGGCCACTTTGCGTCAACGGAAGTGGCAGACTCCGGTTATGGCTCTGAGGAGAATTACGAGTTTATGGAGCTGAACGGCACCGCTGCCTATGTGAAATACAACCGCTTCCATATAGAGCACCGTCCGCAGTATGTACCGGATCCGTTCCGCTCTGAAAACTTCTATTACAACAAGGACGAAGACTATTGCGTCTGTCCGATGGGACAACACATGACACGCACCGGAACCAGCCACAAGAAAAGTGCGAGTGGATACGTCTCCAATAGGGCAACATACACAGCACAGAACTGCAAGGGATGTCCGCTACGCTGTCTGTGTTTCGATGCATCCGGGGATAAAAGTGTGATTGACCGGAACCACAAACTGGAAGCTTACAGACATAAGGCGAGTGAGCTGCTCACCTCTGAGGAAGGTTTAAGGCATAGAGGCCGGAGATGCATCGAGCCGGAAGCGGTTTTCGGACAAATTAAATACAACATGGCGTATCGTCGTTTTCGCCATTTCGGTGTAGACAAGGTCAAAATGGACTTTGCCTTCTTTGCCATTGCCTTTAATATAAAGAAAATGGTGGCAAAAATGACCAAGGGAGGACTTTTCTCTTATTTGAGGGCTTATTTGACCCATATAACGCCATACAAATTGTTTACAAGGCTCTTTTTCGTAGAAAAACAAAAACTCGTTGTACATCCACACAAGAACGTACAACGAGTTTTTAGTTATTTATATTGGGAGTTTTGACACACCCTCAACCAAGCAAGCAGTGGTCCTCCCACAGAAGGCACAGAACGCACAGAATCTTCTTGCAGAGAAGAGCCTTCCACAGATGGCACAGATTTACACAGAAGTTATGGTGCTTTAAGGGGGAGAAGTTCTGTGGAAGAACCTATCACAGCAAGTAACGACTGACAGAAAGGCTGGTAGATAGACTGGAAGATTTTGCATTTCCCAGTCTATCTGCCAGCCTTTATTGTTCTTATACCGTGAGAGTTACGGCGATGCTGGCAGATATGGTGGATATTTTCGCCAAACAATATTTTTATAACTTTTGTGTCCTTTATAGTTTTACCGGACAGCAATAATAAAAGAACGACCACGAATAACTCGAACAGTACGAATACGTTAGATTGATTCGGGAAATTAGTGGTCGTAATATAACGATTTGATTGCGACATTGCTTGCTGCGGAGGCCAGAGACCTCCGCTACTAAGGCGGCATCACTCCGTCTTGATGCTTTCCACCGGATTCTGCGTCGCTACGCGCCACGACTGCGCCACGACCGTTGCAATGACAACGGCAGAGACACCGACGAAGCTGAGCGGGAAGAGCCACCAGTGGAGCGGCGTGTGCTCGGCGAAGCTCTGCAGCCACTGCATGCTGAGCCACCAGCCCACGGGGGCTGCAACGGCGAACGACACCACGAGCGGCACGGTGTAGCGCATGGCGAAGAGGCGCACGATAGAACCAACCGACGAACCCATCACCTTGCGAATGCCTATCTCCTTGCGGCGATACTCGGTCTCGAACATCGTCAGCGAGAACACACCGATAACGGTGATGATGATGCAGATGATGGCGAAGAACTTCACCTGCGATATGAAGCGGAACTCCTCGACGTAGGTCTGCTGCAGGTCGTTGTCGAGGAAGTTCATCTCGTACTTCTGCGACGCGTCGAGACGGTTGAGCACGTCGGCTATGCGGCGCTTTGCCTCCACCTTGTCCTGACCCTTTGCAACGCGCACGAACACCCGGTTGCAGCGATCGCCCCACTGCTGCATGTCCGGTCCGAAGATGATGAACGCCAAAGCCACACGACTGTTGTCGTTGCGCATCGACTTCAGCTTGAAGTTGTTGCAGACGCCCACGATGAGATAGTTTGCCATAGGTCCCCATTCGTTCTGACGACCGATAGAGTCGCCCACGGCAAGCCATTTGTACTGCTGCATGGCAGCCTTGTTGAGCACGTAGGCACCCGTCTTCATGTCAGCCTCGTTGAAGTTGCGACCCTCCAGAATCTTCAGTCCCATAGTTTGCGTATACTCATAGTCGCAGGGCAGCACCTGCAGCGACATCTGATGCTCATCGTTGCCACGTCCCCAGCCCATATACTGGTCGCTTGTGCCGATGGCACTCTGCGCGAAGCCCACGCTCTCCACGAACGGCAACTTCTTCAGTTCGGTGCGTATCGTCTCGCGCTTCGCCTTTGCCTCTTCCGAGAGTTTGCTGTAGAACACCTCGTTCTTGTTGAAGCCGTAGTCGCAGCTGAAGATGTAGTTCGACTGGCTCGACATGACACCTATATATATAGCGAGCACGAAAGCCACGCAGAACTGCACCGCCATTATCGCCAGGCGCAGTTGTCTGCCGCGCGGCGAGAGTCCGAACGAACCTTTCAGCACCAGAGCCGGAGCGAACGACGTGCTGTAGAACGCCGGCACAACAGCCGCCAACGCTCCCACGACGAGTGCCGACGCAGCCATGACGGCGGCAAGAAGCCAGTGTGCCGAGAAGCCGATGTCGCCCGAAACGAGCTTCATGCACGACTCGCTGCGCTGGAACGCCACTACAAGCAGAACGCCGACAAGCAAAGCCACGAAGGCGAACAGCAGGCTCTCCATTATCATCTTAAGGCGCAGACTGCCTACAGAGGCTCCCATCACACGGCGTGTGTTGACGCCGCGCATACGCATCGGCACCTCGGAGAGCGAGAAGTTGAGCAGATTGAGTAGGGCGATGAACAGCACGAAGACAGAGGCCACGGTGAGCACGTCGACAAGGCTGCGGTTGCCCTTGTCCTGCTGTCCGATGCCAGAGAAATAGACGTCGTCAATGGAGATTATTCTGAACTTCATCTGCTTGTCAAACTCTTTCTCGTCTTTAGGACTGATGCCTTGGGCTTTCATGAAGCCCTGTTTCAAGCCACGCACTACCTTTTCAGGACTTGCACCATTGTCAAGTCGCACATATATATAGTAGCTCCACTCGCTCCAGTCGGTCATTCCGCTTTCGTTATCGCAGAGATACATGCCGTTGGGTATGGTGCAGTTGTCGGGCATATCCTCGCTCACGCCCACCACGGTGATGGGTTTCATTCCGCCATCGTCGGTGTTGATTTCGAACGTCTTGCCAGCAGCGTTCGCCGTGCCGAACATCTTCTCGGCTGTGCTGCGGTTAACGATGGCAGTAGCTCCTGTGCCCCAAGCCTTGCTTGAACCGGAGATGAGTTTGCCAGTGAAGAACTCAATGCCAGGCTTGCCAATGTTCACTACAGGCACGGTTATGGTGCGGTTGTTCACCTTAACATCGGTCTTATTGACATACGGACAGTAATAAACAGCACTCTTAACCTGCGGTACATCCTTCAGCATTGAGGCGAACGGGCGGCAGATAGTGCAACCCCAGTTGTCGCCGAACAGATTGCCGTAGATTTCGAGGCGGTACGTGTGCTCGTAGTCGTTGATGTTGTGGTTGTACGTGCGGTTGTATATCACCTGTGTCATGAACAGGTAGAACGTCGCTACAGCCACACTCAAGCCGAAGAGGTTGAGCAGCGTGGCTATGCGGTAGCGGCGGAACATATATAGGAATGTCTTCATTATTTATGATATTTTATTTTGTTGAGAATTGAGACAACTCTCAACTCTCAATTATAAACTAAAAGAACTGCCCTCCACAACCTGTCCGTCGAAGAGGTTGATGATGCGGCTTGCCATCTGCGCGTCGTGCTGTGAGTGAGTCACCATTACGATTGTTGTGCCCTCGGCATTGAGCTGCGAGAGCAGTTCCATGACAGCCAGACCGCTCTTCGAGTCGAGATTACCCGTAGGCTCGTCGGCGAGAATCAGCTTCGGCTTACCCACCACGGCGCGAGCTATCGCTACACGCTGCTGCTGACCGCCCGAGAGCTGCTGCGGATAGTGCTTTGCGCGGTGGCTCAAGCCCACCTTGCGCAGAATCTCCGTAACACGCTCGCGGCGCTCCTTCGCCGCTACGCCCATGTAGCGCAGCTGCAGGTCGACATTCTCCTCAACGGTAAGTTCGTCGATGAGGTTGAAGCTCTGGAACACGAAGCCGATGCGTCCGCGACGGTAGCGGGTGCGGTCCTTCTCCTTAAGGTTAGCCACGGGTTCGCCGTCGAGCAGATAGTCGCCCGAGTCGGGATTATCGAGGAGTCCGAGGATGTTCAGCAGCGTCGACTTGCCGCAGCCGCTCGGTCCCATTATGGCGACGAACTCGCCGTCTTCTACATTTATACTAACGCCGTTGAGGGCGACTGTCTCCACTTCTTCCGTGCGGAAGATCTTGGTAAGGTTCTGAGTCTTTATCATTGTTTTGCTTTTTAATTATTTTAGGAAATAGGCCGAACTAAGCCTCTTTAAGCCTTTCTAAGCCTTGAGAAATCAATGGTAACTAAGCCCTCCCCGACGGGGAGGGTTGGGAGGGGCTTTTACTTTATCACCAGCACCTCATTATCCTTAAACGCTTCGTATCCGCTGGTGATGACGCGCTCGCCAGGCTCCAGTCCGTCGGTCACCTCGTAGTATTGCGGGTTCTGGCGGGCGATGCTGATGTTGCGGCGGTAAGCCTTGCGTCCCGACTTGTCGAGCACGAATATCCAGTTGCCGCCGGTGGTCTGGAAGAACGTGCCGCGCGGAATGAGCGTAGCCTGCTGCGACTTGCCGAGAGCCAGCTCCACGTAGTAGGTCTGTCCGCTGCGCATCTGCGCCGGGCGTTCGCCGACGAAGATGAAGTCGGTGCGGAACGTTCCGTTGCGCACTTCGGGATATACCTTGCGCACACGCAGTCGGTAGGTCTTGCCGTCGCGACTGAACGAAGCCGAGAGCCCCGGACGCACGCGGTCGATGTAGTGCTCGTCGATCTGCGCCTGCACCTTGAAGTCGGAGAGGTCATTTATCTGTCCGATGTTCTGTCCGGCGACGATGTTCTGTCCCAGCTCAACGTCGAGCAGTCCGAGTTCGCCGTCGATAGCCGAGCGCACCTCCAGTTTGTTCTTGCGGTCGCGCACCAAGAGCACGTTCTTGCGCATGTTGTCGAGGTTGTCCTCCATCTGCGCCATCTGCACATGGCGGTAGAGGCTGTCCTGCTTCAGGCGCTGCGAGATAAGACTCTGCTTGCGGCGTGCGAGCTTATAGTCCTCACGACTCTGCAGATACACCTCCTTGCTGATGAGACGCTCCTTGTAGAGGCGTGCGTTCTGTTCGTAGGCGCGGCGCTTGCGGTCGCAGTCGGTGTCGAGCGTAGCCTGCTCGGTACGGTTGTTGAGTCGGTCCTGCTGCATCGCCACCTGCGTGTTGCGCAGCAGGTTCTGCTTCTCGGCGAGCTCAGCCTCAGCATTCAGAATCTGAAGGTCGAGGTTGCTGTTGCTGAGTCGGAGGATGACGTCGCCCTTGCGCACACGTGTGCCCTCCTCCACAACCTTCTCGCGCACTATGCCGCCCTCCTCGGGCGAGATCTGCACCACCTGGATAGGCAGCACCTGTCCGTTGAGACGCACATAGTCGTCGAACTTGCCGCGAGTGACGTCGCTGATGGTGATGTCTGAGGCGTCTACAGTCATCGTATTGGCAGTTGTGCCGAGCACTATCCACACGAGGAGCGCAGCGAGTGCGGCAGCCGCAGCGATATACCATGCGTAGCGGCGGAGGAATGATTTCTTTTCTATTTGTCGGTCCATAATGGTTTATTTTTTACTAAGCCTTTTTAAGCCTCTTTAGGCCTTTCTATGGCGGCGTTTAAGCCGAACTAAGCCTTTCTAAGCCTCTCTAAGCCGAGGAAGAACTGCTACCTAAGCCCTCCCCGATGGGGAGGGTTGGGAGGGGCTTTTTTACTTTTCATAGTACGCCAGCACCTGGCGGTTGTACATCATTGTGAGCTGGCTCTGCAGCAGTTTTACACGGCTTTGCAGGAGCGTGACGGCAGCCGTGCGCACGTCTATAGACGACGCCATGCCCTCCTCGAACTTGCGCGTAGTGAGATAGGCGGCTAAGCTGTCAGCCTCAACCTGATCCTTCATCTTCTGCACTTCCTTGGCGCTGTTCTCCACGTCAGCGACAGCTTCGGCAATGATGCGCTGCAGTTCGGAGCGCTCGTAGCAGAGCGATTCGCGTGCCCGGTCGAGAGCTATGCGGCGCGAACGAACGGAGGAAACGGAGCCGAGACGGTTGAAGATAGGAATGCTCAGCGAGAGAGCCACATATTCGCCGGCGTTGTTCTTGAACTGCTGACGGAACGGAGCGTGTCCACCCACGTCCATGTTGCGGTAGAACGAGGTGGAGACGCCGCCGGAGAGAGAGAGCGTTGGCAGGAAGGCGCCGCGGGCAGCGCGCAGGGCGTAGCGGGCTGACGCCACGTTGCTCACAGCCTGCGCTATGCGCGGATTGGTAGTGAGCGCCACATTATATATATTATAGGCATTGTCTGCAGACTGGAGCGGAGCGTCTACCGAGGGCTTCTCCACGATGAGCGTGTCGGCGATGGGGAAGTTCATCTGCTGTTTCAGTGCGAGCAGCGCCTTTGTGGTCTGGCTCTGCATGTGCGTCAGCTCGTAGTCGTCGGCAGCCAGTGTGGCACGCATCTGCGCCACGTCGGCTTCGCTCTTCTGCCCCACCTCAGCCATCACTTCTACTTGATGGAGCAGCGCACGGCTCTCTTCGCGTTTGCGCAGAGTGTGCTCCACGGCACCTTCGCAGTAGAGCAAATCCATGCACGCCTTGTACACCCTCAGTCGCACGGCGTCTTTCTCCGCCTGCAACGCCGAGCGCCCCATCGCCACATTGGCGCGAGCCATGCGCAGTTCGTTGTAGCGCTGCAAGCCGTCGAAGACGACGAGCGACGCCTGCAAGCCGTAGCCGTTATAGAAGGTGTTAACATCGGTGTAGGTGTTGGTCTCGGGGTCGATGGCGCGTCCGAAGTTCATCTGTGCGCCTACCGATCCATACACGTCGGGCAGGAAGGCGCCGATAGCGCGTGTGCGTTCGGTGCGACTTGCGTCGAGGTCGTACTGCTGCAGGCGCACCGTGTGACTGTGCTCGGCGGCGTACTCCATGCAACGCCCCACGCTCCACGGCTCGGCTGCCTCAGCGGTCATCGTGGCAAGCACGAGGGATAGGGTGACGAGTAATCGGTTCATATCGTTTCTGTTTTGTTTCTGCTGCAAATTTACGTCTTTACACAAGCAAACGTAAGGGGTTGGCAGGGGAAAAACGGCGGTTGTATGATTATCATACAGCAGAGTGTATGAAAATGATACACATGTGCCAGTGGCTTGCACTTTTTTTTGTACTTTTGCAGTAGAAACATAAAGTGCTTAATATGAGCAACTATTACAACACGATACTCATCGTCGACGACAACCCGGCGATACTCACCGCCTTGAAGATTTGTCTTGCAGGGGTGTTCACGCGCATCGTGACACTCAGCAGTACGGACCGGCTCGTAGCCACTATGAGCGAGGAACATGTTGACGTGGTGCTGCTCGACATGAACTTCTCATTAGGCGTGAACACGGGGCAGGACGGACTTTTCTGGCTGCGCACGCTGAAGAAGCTGCATCCCGACACACCGGTGGTGCTGATGACGGCGTATGCCGACGTGCAGTTGGCGGTGAAGGGACTGAAGAACGGGGCTGCCGACTTCGTGACAAAGCCTTGGGACAACGACGAACTGGTGCGCACGCTGCGCGACGCGGTGGAGAAGAGTCGCGAGGTGGTGACGCTCGACGAACTCGAACAGCAGCACGTGCATCGCGTGGTGGACCAGTGTCACGGCAACATGAGCAAGGCAGCGGAACTGTTAGGAATAACAAGGCAGACGCTGTATAGGAAGTTAAAAAGTTGAGATGGTGAGATGGTGAGGTGGTGAGATATGATGTTGAGGTGTTGTTTTGTTGAGATGTTGAGAAATCTCACAATTGTCACCATCTCACCATCTCACCACAACAACATCATATCTCAACATCTCAACATCATATCTCAACATCTCACCACAACAACATCATATCTCACCACCTCAACACCTCAACAAAACAACACCTCAACATCTCAACATGGCACCATATATAATCACCCTTCTCGCCGCACTCCTCGTAGTGCTCTTCATCCTTGAGTGGCGCCACCAGCGGCGCCTCTCCACCCGAGTGCGCCTTATGCGCGAGGCGCTGCGCAACCGCGACTTCATGTTCCGACTGCCAACGGACAGCATCATGCCCGGCGAGCGCGACCTGCAGAAGATGCTCAACGAGATGGGCGGAGAGATTAACAAGCTGATGGCACGCAGCGAGGTGGAGTCGTGGCAGCGGCTGACACGCGTGTTGACGCACGAGATAATGAACGCCGTGACGCCGATACAGAGCATCACGCAGGCGTATATAGGCAGCAAGATGGTGAAGGGAACGCCGCTCGAAGAGGGCATCCAGGCGATATACGACACGAGTCGCAGCCTGTCGGCATTCGTGGAGAGCTACCGCAAGATGACGCAGCTACAGACGGTGAGCTTCGAGGAGATTGACCTGCAGCGACTCGTCTCCAACCTGCAAGCGTTCTATCCCTCTCTCGCCTGGCACGTGGACATCAACGACATGCAGACGCTGCGCGCCGACGCAAGCATGATGCACCAGGTGCTGACCAACATCGTGAAGAATGCGGCGGAGGCTGGCGCTCACAACATAGATATCTGCGCACGACGCACCGACCAGTGCACACAACTGCTCATCAGCAACGACGGCACGCCGATAGCGCCTGAGGTGGCGCGCGAGGTGTTCGTACCGTTCTTCACCACGAAGCGCACGGGCTCGGGCATCGGTCTCTCGCTCTCTCGCCAGATGATGATGGCGCAGGGCGGCGACCTCGCTCTCGCCGAACGCCCACAAGCAGGATACCACGCCACATTCGTCGTAACGCTATAGAAGGAGCTACAGCTAACTTCAGGGGGTGCAGCTGTCCCAGCTGCACCAACAAACAAAATGGCGCTACTAACTTGGCTACTTCAGGGGGTGCAGCTGTCCCAGCTGCACCAACAAAAAAATAGTGCTATTAACTTGGATCTTTCAGGGGGTGCAGCTGTCTCAGCTGCACCAACAAAAAAATAGTGCCATTAACTTGGATCTTTCAGGGGGTGCAGCTGTCTCAGCTGCACCAACAAAAAAATAGTGCTATTAACTTGGATGGTGCACTTGTACTTGGATGGTGCACTTGAGACAAGTGCACCCCCTAAGGAATGTCATCCCCTCCTAAAAAACAAATAAAAAGTTCTCGAATGAAAAAGATTAGTTTCGCAAGCGACATATTGCCAATGAAGGATATCCTTTACCGCCTCGCGCTACGCATCACGCTGAGCCGCGAGGAGGCTGAGGACATCGTGCAGGACACGCTCATACGTGTCTGGAACCGTCGCGACTCGTGGGACACCATCGAGAACATCGAGGCGTTCGCACTCACCGTCTGCCGCAACATGGCGCTCGACCGACTGCGACTGCACGAGAACCAAAACGCGTCGCTCGACGACACGCCCGTAGACAGCAACCCTACGGCGACGGCTAACCCGTACGAGCACACCGTGCAGCGCGAGAAGGTGCAGATAGTGCGACAGCTCATCGACGCTCTGCCAGAGAAGCAACGTGCCTGCATGCAGCTGCGCGACATCGAGGGCAAGACGTACAAGGACATAGCGACGGTGCTCGGAATAACGGAGGAGCAGGTGAAGGTGAACATCTTCCGCGCCAGACAGACAATAAAACAGCAGTTCGAACGCTACGACAACTACGGACTTTGATTCTCAATTATTGCTGTCCGGTAAAACTGCAAAGAGCATAAATATCCTCCCCGAAGCCCAGTAAAAATGGACTTCGGGGTTTATTTTTGGTTCAACTGACATTTCGAGTGATACACAGCCTAAGCTTTTCTCACCGTTTGCGTCCGCCGTCCAATCAGATTGCGTTCGCCGTCCAATCAGATTCCGTTCGCCGTCCGATCGGATTCCGTTCGGGTGACGATGACTTTTCGTGAGGTTTTACTGCGAAAATATAAGAAACTATTGCTGTCCGGTAAAACTAATAATGTGGTCAAAGACGGGCTGCGCTCGGCTTTGCCGCTTGCCAGAGCAAGAAGTGCACCTACCATTCTGTTAGTGCTCCTTTTGCTTTGTTAGTGCACCTTTTGCTTTGTTGGTGCTCCTTTTGCTTTGTTGGTGCTCCTTTTGCTTTGTTGGTGCACTTGAGACAAGTGCACCCCCTAAAAGGCACCCCTAAAAGCGAATTTTGTTAAAGGGCGTTAAAAGCGCAATTTCTCTGTAACCTTTTCTCCGTTCAATCGTCGTACATATAGAAACACCCAAGAACACCCCGAGAGATATAACAAGAGGCTCAATACCCAAACACCTCAACATCTCAACATCTCAACATAACAACATCGTAAATATGGACTATAAATACATAAACCAACTCTTAGACCGCTACTGGAAGGGCGAGACATCGCTTGAGGAAGAGCAGATACTGCGCTCGTTCTTCAGCCAGATTTGCGTGCCAGAGGAACTCGCAAAGTATCGTCCGCTCTTCAATTACGAGCAGACCGAAACGAAGACCGACCGCCTCGGCGACGACTTCGACGAGCGTATCATGTCCATGATCGACGAGCCGCAGGAGCTGAAGGTGAAGGCACAGCCGATACGCATCAGCCAACGCTTCGCACCACTCTTCAAGGCGGCAGCAATGGTAGCAATAGTGCTCACACTGACACAGGCTGCACAGCTCTCGTTCCAGAGCAACGATGCGAGCAACACGGCGATGCCGGAAGTCTACTCTACGCAGCCCGTGCCCGGAGTGTCGGTGGCGCTCAACGACTCGGCTCACCTCGACTCGGTGAAGAAGACAGCAGCAGACGCCGTGCCGCAGCAGTTGGAACAGCACGACATCTCCATGCTCAAGTAAGACAAAAAAGACAATTTCTATGCTTTCTCAATAAAATCATGTTTAGTTAAAACACCAAACGAGCTGAGGCTGTGAAGTCTCCGGCTCACCAAAAAATTCATAACATACTAATGATTTGCTTGCCGCACGACCCTCAACGAGGCGTTGTGCGGCAAGTTGGTTTTTATGGCCTTATGTCGCCAGACAATGGCGGCATGGCGCATATACAGCCAGTTTTAACACTGCCTTCGCAACAAACGCCACAAAAAACGGCTCATTTTCAAAAGTTTTATCTAACTTTGCATGTTGCTTTTAAACATACTCTATATGGGTTTCAGCACAATAGAAGCCTAAGATACTATAACATTCAAAATACTATTGACTCTTATGCGAGCACAACTATTCACAGCATTGTTCGTTCTGCTGGCAGTGGCAGCACCCACAAACGCACAGAAGCGAACCTTGGCAGAGGCACAGAAAGTGGCTGAAAACTTCTTTCTGGCTAACGACAACAAAACTGCAGTCAGCCTACTGCGCATCAACAACAAAAGCGGACGCCATCTGCTGAAGAAGGCGCACGACGAAAAGCAAGCGGAAGCCTTCTACCTCTTCACCGACGAACGTGAGAAACAGTTGCTCATCGTGTCGGGCGACGAGCGCATGCAGCGCATTCTCGGCTACACCGACCGACCGCTCGCAGACAACGCAATACCCGACGGACTCGCCGACTTGCTCGACGGATACACGGCGCAGTACAACGCGCTGGGCAACGCTGCCAGCAGCGCCGCTACAACGCCCGCCCGTTCGGCTCTCTATAAGGGCGAACGCCTGCTCAGCACAGCAGCTTGGGGACAGTGGGCACCGTTCAACAACCTCACGCCGCAGCACTACCCCACGGGTTGCGCCGCTACGGCGATGGCTATCGTGATGCGCTACCACCAGTGGCCCGACGTGGGCAGCGGCAGCAAGACGCATATCTGGAAAGACTCGGTGATGACAGCCAACTTCGGCTCGACGCACTACGATTGGGCGAACATGCCCGTAAGCTACGAGTCGTACAACGACGCGCAAGCCAACGCTGTGGCTGTGCTCATGCGCCACTTGGGCGTGTCGGTAGAGATGTACTACGACGCAGAGAGCAGCGGAGCACGACAGACGCTCGTGCCCGTGGCGCTACAGCAATACTTCCGCTACGGAGCTACGGCGCGTCTGCTCACAGCGAGCGACTACGATGCCGCTACGTGGGACGGCATGATGCGCAAGGAGATTGACAGCAACCGACCGGTTATCTACACCGGCGAATCGATACAAGGACGCGGAGCGCACGGCTTCGTGCTCGACGGCTACCGCGACAACCTCTTCCACTTCAACTTCGGATGGAACGGCAGCGGCAACGGCTTCTTCGCCATCTCTGCCATTACCTCGACCGACCGCAACTTCGAGTTTGCCAACAAGCAGCAGGCTGTGATAGGCATCACGCCCGTTAAGGCTGAAAAGGTTGCGCCGCTACAGCTCGACTGCGAGGGCAAATATGAGGGATTCTGCACCACTATATCTTCATTGAAGGCGGGCGAAAAGCAAAGCGTGCATCTCTCGGCGCTCTCGGCGCTCAGCACATGGCGAGGCAAGCTGCAGTGGAACCTCTGTAAAGCCGACGGATCGGTAGTGGAATCATTGGGCAGCAAGCAGATTGACATGAACGGAGGCAGCACGCAGGCCGTCGACTTCGAACTTGTGGCGAAGAACAACGCCGCAAAGGGCTACTATCTGCAGCTCGTGGCGTGTGCGGACGGCGCTACAAAGTGGCTACCGGTGCTAAACGCGCTGGGCAGAGAGGTCGTAGTGCAGGCATACGACCGCAAGGTGCCGGTGGTGGAGATTGTGAGCGACACGAAGAACGCCACCATCGATTGCAGCAATGCGCAGAACAAGACATACAACGGAAAACCGCTCCTCGGTTCTACATATATATATAAGGTGAGCTTCGACGGCAACGTCGAGAAAAGTATCGACATGCTGAGTCTCGACGGAAAGGCTTACACGGCGCACACCGACGGCGTGCAGCTCACCGCCGACACGCTCTACATAAAGGCGAAGGGATACACGGCAGAGCAGCTTGTGGCTGAGTGCAGCGTCAACGTTGAGAAGCCCGGTCAGCTCAAGGCTGCCATCAATAAGGCCACGGCTGACGCCGACGCCATAGAGGCGCTCACCATCACTGGCGAACTCAACAACGAGGACTTGCAGTATCTCTCTTCACTGCAGTCGCTGAAGCAGATTGACCTCGAGAACGCCACCACTCCGCAGGGACTGTTCGGCGCTACGTTCAAGAACTTCAGCCGTCTCAGCAGTTGTGTGCTGCCTCGCTCGCTGAAGCAGATAGGCAGCGAAACGTTCAGTGGCTGCTCGGCTCTGCAATCCATCTCGCTGCCCGTATGCTTGCAGGCTACCGGCAGCAAGTTGTTCAGCGGATGTCAGGCTCTGGCGCACATCTACGCTCATCCGTCGTCGCCCGACTGCGTGGCGGCTGACGCTTTCGACGGACTTGCCAACCCTGGCAAGGTGACGGTTCACGTGCAGCAGGGTCTTGCCGGTGCTTTCCAACAGAGCAGCAAGTGGAGCATGTTCCAGCGCTTCACCGACGACCTGCCCGCTCTGCCGCAGCGATTCACATACGACGGCATCGACTACAAGGCGATATATGCCGGCGACGGCAACTTCGCCGAGGTGACTTTCCCGAGCGGCAACATGTACGCAGGAGCTATCACCATTCCTGCCGCAATAACATACGAGGGCATAGAATACACCGTGCGCGGATTCGACAACACCGACGGTATGTCGCCGTTCGTGGGCAATGTGTTCGTGACAGCGCTCAACCTGGAGCTGCGCATCGACACGCTACGCGCAATGCAGTTCATGGGTTGCACCAGTCTTGCCGACCTGAAACTGCCCGAGACGCTGCGATATATCGGCAGCGAGTGCTTCCGCAACTGCCCGATGCTCACGAAGATCAAGCTTCCGGCAAGCCTGGAGGCACTTGGCGACAACGCATTCTGCGGATGCCAGTATCTTACGGACATCTACAGCTACGCACAGACGCCGCCCGAAGGCAGCAACACCGACAGCTATCCGTTCGCTCAGTGTCGTCCGCAGAACGTAACGCTGCACGTGCCGGCTTCGAGCGAGGCAGCTTATCGCGCCACGGGCTTCTGGACCAGGTTCGGCAACGTTGTGGCTGACCTGCCCGACGCTCCGACAGACGCTATTACGGACGCCGCAGCCGACTACTGCACCACATTCCCAGTGAAGGTGGCAGGCAAGCAGTGGACGACGCTCCACTCACACAAGGCGCAGACTGCATACATCTACACGCTGAACGGCACACTGCTGCGCACAGCACAACTGCAGAAGGGCGCCAACAGCGTATGGACTGACGAGCCAAGCATAATCATCGCAAAATAAAACAACTTTAAAGATATAAGTATGAAGGATATTTGTTGCATAGGACACATCACGAAAGACAAGATCATCACCCCGCGTCAGACCGTATACATGGCTGGCGGCACGTCTTTTTACTTCTCTTATGCCATAAACCATCTGCCCGACAATGTTTCGTTCCAGCTTGTGACGAAACTCGGAGAGGGCGAGATGAAAGCTGTAGAGGACATGCGCAACGTGGGCATTGACGTGCTTACCTACCCAAGCAGCCACACCGTTTACTTCGAGAACAAGTACGGCGAGGACCAGAACGACCGCACTCAGCGTGTGCTCGAGCGTGCCGATCCGTTCACCATCGAGGAGATGAAGAACGTGGATGCACGCGTCTACCACCTCGGTACGCTGCTCAACGACGACATCTCGCCGGAGCTTGTGAAGTATCTGTCTACGAAGGGCAAGATTTCTATCGACGCTCAGGGCTATCTGCGCGAGGTGCGCAATCAGCATGTGTATGCAATCGACTGGGCTGAGAAGCGCGAGATACTCGCTAACACCGACATCATTAAGGTGAACGAGCACGAGATGGAGGTGATTACCGGACTGCGCAACCCGCGCATGGCTGCGCTCCGTCTGGCTGAATGGGGCGTTAAGGAGGTGTGCGTGACGCTCGGAAGCTATGGTTCTATCATCCTCGTCGACGGCGAGTTCCACGATATACCGGCTTATGAGCCGAAGGAGATTGTGGACGCTACGGGTTGTGGCGACACCTACTCGGCTGGCTATCTATGGTGTCGTGCGCAGGGCATGGACGTAGAGGAGTCTGGACGCTTCGCGGCTGCCATGTGTACACGCAAACTGGAACACAGCGGTCCGTTCGAGGGCACAATAGACGATGTGCAGGCTGTGCTTGCAACCACGCCGTGCTTCAATGAGTACGCGGAGTAAAAGCCCCTCCCAACCCTCCCCATCGGGGAGGGCTTAGTTAGCAGTTCTTCCTTGGCTCAGAAAGGCTTAGAAAGGCTTAGAAAAACTCAAAAGGCTTATAAGGCTCAGAAAAACCTCAAAGGCTATAAAAGCAAAAAGGTCTGCCTCCCGCAAGGGAAGCAGACCTTTATTTATTTGGTCTTTATCGTAAAGTCTACGAATGACGCAAGCTCTTGCGCTGAAGCGAAGAGCTTACGCTGTCAGACCCATACTTTCGTATGGATTAGAGCTGAGGACCAGCAGCAACGAGAGCCTTACCAGCCTCGTTGTTTGTGTACTTAGCGAAGTTCTTGATGAAGC
>OQVT01001283.1_pt1 | contig 15729 bp, 17 predicted proteins | sample 1691561 | NCBI WGS metagenome assembly OQVT01 (sample SAMN03418260, study PRJEB22391) | human gut metagenome | biome: human-gut; feature: organic feature; material: feces | host: Homo sapiens | place: Tanzania | collected 2013-01 | reverse complement strand
GAGTATTGGCGCGACGCGGATTCCACTTCATCTCGAAGACGCTTCATTCCTTCGTCTGAAGTCTCTGGTAGTGGGTTATTCCCTGCCTCAAAGCTGGCTTAGAAATCAAGGCTTATTCAAGAGCGCTATGATTACATTTACCGGACGAAATCTGCTTACTTTCACCAAGTATTCAGGTATGGATCCGGAAGTGGATTCTAACCTTACGGCCGGTATCCCAGGCAATACGCTTCAGGTGCTCGGAGGTATAGAACTTAAATTTTAATTAGAGGAGGAGAATTAGATGAAAAAGATATTGACAAAATTTGCTGTACTTGCTTTTTCAAGTGCGACTCTGTTGACTTCTTGTAATTTGGACTTGTTCCCGGAAGCCACGCAGGTATATGATCCGAGCCAGCCGTTCTATTATGTTGCTGCCGACGTACAGAGTGCTCACAATGCTGTGTACACATATTTCCGTAGCATAAGCGGAGGCTCGCTTAACTATAATAGCGATTTGATGTTCCAGGGCTTTAATGCCGTAGCCGGATTTGGTAACCGTGGAGGATCCATCCATAGGACTGACGACACTTTCACTACTTCCGACGATTATGTGGAATCGGCGTGGGGCGCGTATTGGGTTGCGATTAAGAATTTCAACATCTTTATCGAGGCGGCAGAAAGCGCCGAGGGAAAAGATTTCGAACCGCTCGCCCAGTATGTAAAGGCAGAGGCTTTGATAGGACGCGCTCATTCATATCTTCAGTTAGCTAGACTTTTTGCTCCTGCTTATGCGGAAGACACTAAGGAAGAGCTCTGCGTACCTCTTGTTTTGAAGTATGACCAGAACGCACGTCCTGCTCGCGCTACAAACGAGGCCGTTTACGAGCAAATCGCTCAAGACCTTCGCGATGCACGTGAGATTTTCGAAAGGCCTGAGAGTAGTGCCTTTTTGACTAAAGAGGCTCCGGGTGCAGTGTATTTCACACCGGACGTCATTAGTTTCCTCGAGGCTCGCGTGCTGCTCGATACCGGTGATTATCAGGCTGCTGCCGATACTGCTGCTGCTATAATCGGACGTGGAAAGTACTCTCTGAGTGCTTCTGCAGAGGCTCTTACCGCATTGAATACGGAAGATAAGGGTACGGAAGCCATTATGCAGTGCTATTCGAGCATCGATGAGTCTTCAAGTTCTTATAGCGTGTTTACAGGTTATGCTAAAGATAAGAATAGCTCTACCGGATTCTCATATTCGCCGGACTTCCTGCCAAGCAAGGTATTGCTTGACGGTTATGAGGCATCTGACCTTCGTAGACAGTGCTGGTTTGAGTTGAGCGGTGCGTCCGGAGAGTTGCATCCTGTAAAGAATTTAAACAACGGTAAATATGTTTCTAACATAAACGTATTTGTGAAGTATAAGGGTAACCCTAAGTATAATGCAGGAGGAATCGCTTCTGCACAGGTGGCTGCCAAGCCTTACCTCGTAGGTGAGCTTTATCTGATAGCTGCCGAAGGCTATCTTAACGAGGGTAACTCTACGGAAGCTAACAAGTTCTTGGCTCAGCTTCAAAGCAAGCGTGGTGCTACTATTACCGTGGCTAACGATGAGACCATCCAGAAGGAGTGGTTCCGCGAAACTATCGGAGAGGGCCTGTATATGAGCTGCTTGAAGCGCTGGGGTAAGGGCTTCAATGGCCGCGCCGGTCAGGTAGCTGCGGTAAATGCCGAGCTTCTTACCGATGCTAACGATGCCTACTTGAGAAAGAGTATGTCGGCTGACGATAAGGCATTTATCTGGCCTATCCCTGCTTATGAGCTGAGATGTAATTCAAATCTCGAGCAAAGCGAAGTTTGGAAATAAGCATTTAAAACATTTCGAGTTATGAATAAGAAAAGTATAATCATATTTATGTCCTTGGCCATTTTAGGGGTGACGTCTTGCTCTCAGAAAATGGATTTCAAGACAGCATCTTTCGTTTCTTTTTCGAGTACGAAATATACCGTTAAGGAAGATGCCGGCGAGATAAAGGTTCCTGTATCCATCTTCTCGGACAAGACTCTTTCTACGACGGTTACTTACACCATTACTTCCGGAGAGAAATTTGCAAAGCCAGGCGAGGACTATACATTGGAAGGGACGGGAGTCCTGAACATCACTAATGCCGAGGGTGAGATTAGCGACAGCATCGTAATCAAGCCGGTGGCTAAGGTAGGAGAAATTCAGGGTAACAAGACCATAGAGATCGTGCTGGGAGAAGTTACCGAAGATGGCCTCTATAAGGGAGCTACTTCTAAGTGTACCGTTACCATCATAGACATTGACGGCGGCATTAATCTGCTCGTAGGTAGCTGGTCCGGTTCTGAACTTAAGTCTTCAAAGAATGGAGCAGCCATAGATTGGGACATCGCTCTGGTAGAAGACGACGACGAAGGCTTGCAGGATTTCCCTAAGGCTAACGTGAAGGTTCTTGCCGGCTCTAAGGTAACTGATCCGGTGGGAAATAATTGGGACCTGGGGGCTGATTTGTATGGATTTTTCGACGATGAGACCAGCGAACTCCACATTTATCCTCGTCAATGCTTCGCCGGTGGTAATTTCGGTGACCCTGTGGGAATCGCTTATGCTGCACTGGATGTACAGGCGACCCTTAACGGAACCGATACCGATATCATATTTGTGGTCGAAGATGGCTTAATGACTCTGTCCGACGGCATTACCCTAGCTCTTTACTCAGATCCGTCCGGCGCGAAGTTTACCGGATACAGTTGTGGAGAGATACTTGCCGGAGCTCAATTGATTAAAAACTAATATATGAGTCGTAGCAGATATTATAGTTTTATCGCTTTATCGATGATAGCATTTTGTGTCTCTTGTGAAAAGGAGGCACAAAATGTCATTATACCTGAAAGGAGTGATGTGGCCGATCCGTCTTATTACGAGCCGGGAACGATGCTCGTAGACTTCGACGAAAGAGTCGTCGAGAGTCTGGAGAAGCAAGTGCCCACTAAGGCCGGATTTTTCACGAAGACAGGTATATCTAGCGTCGATAAGGCCTTTTCTTCCCTCGCAGTATATTCGCTTGAGCGAGTATTTCCGGATGCCGGGGAGTGGGAGGAGAGACACCGCGAAGCCGGACTCCATAAGTTTTACTATGTGAAATACGATGAGAGTAAGACTGTCGGAACGAAAGTCGGTAACGCTTTTTCTTCGATAGAGGGCGTGAATTCAGCCGAGATGGTTCGTAAGATCAAGCCTCTCGCCGAGACTCCGTATTTCAACGACCCGTATCTTTCACGTCAGTGGCATTACATTAACCCGGGAACCGGTGGCCTCTATAAGAATGGGGCCGACATAAATGTTCTTCCGGTATGGAAGGAGTACACGACAGGTTCGTCGGATGTCATAGTCAATGTCGTGGATGGTGGAGTTGATTTGACTCACGAAGACTTGAGGGGAGTAGTCATCGAAGGCGGAAGAAACGGAAGCTGGAATTTCGTTGATGGAAGTTCGACCATAGTCGCACACGATCACGGAACTCACGTGGCTGGAACTATAGCTGCTATAAATAATAATGGAAAGGGTGTCTGTGGCATCGCCGGCGGTGAAGACGGAAAGGGCGGCGTCAAGATTCTCTCTTCTCAGATATTCAGGTATAATTCGAATACCGGAAAAGATGAAGGTGGCGACAGCGCCTCGGCGATAGTATGGGGAGCCGACCACGGAGCCGTAATCTCGCAGAATAGCTGGGGATACGACTTCAAGACCGAAAAGGACGCCTTGAACTCGACTATCGATGCGGCTACCAGATCTGCAGTGGATTATTTTATCCGTTATGCAGGTACTGACAAAAGCGGTAATCAGACCGGCCCTATGAAGGGTGGTGTGGTTATCTTCGCTGCCGGAAATGATAATTGGTCCATAGGCTGGCCTGCTGCGTACGATAAGATTATCGCCGTGGGTTCAAGCAGCTCTATGGGCACCAAGTCATATTATTCAAATTATGGTAGCTGGGTAGACATAGCCGCTCCTGGTGGAGATGCTAATTTGGGCCCTGTCGTAGTAAGTACGGTACCCGGCGGATATGCCGGTATGCAGGGAACCTCTATGGCTTGCCCTCACGTGTCCGGTGTAGCAGCTTTGCTGGTGTCTTATTATGGAGGCCCCGGATTTACGAACGATATGCTTAAGGAAAGGCTTCTGAGTGGAGCCAATCCGGATTTTCTTCCTTCGGGCTCAGACATCGGCCCTATGCTCGATGCCTATGGCGCATTCTCTTACGGAAGTGCCAATCCGCCGGAGAAGGTGGAAAGCTATACTGTGGAAGGTCGCGGAGGAAGCGTAGCATTTGACTGGACGGTAGGTGCCGATGAAAACGGCAAGCCTGCTCACGGGTATTTGCTTTTGGCTTCAGAGAAAGCTTCGGATTTCGAAGGCCTGAATCTTAGGAAATTGCCTTCTACGATGAAATCATCTACGGTTATCGTCGGAAATCTTAAAAAAGGCGACAAGATTGGCGGTTATTTGGATTATCTGGATTTCGAAACTACCTATTATGTAGCCATAGCCGGTTACGATTACGGAAAGGCATTCTCCGAGCTTTCGGAGGTAAAGAAGGTAACTACTACAGCGAATAATGCACCAGAAATAGAAGTAGTTACGGAACTTCCGTGGAACGTTCCTGCAAGCAGGACTTTCACCGCCAAGATTCACATCTACGATCCGGACAATCACGAAATCAATGTGATATTCAAGGCGGATTCCCGTCTCAAGTCAGTAAATAGCACGACGAATGACGATGGATATTACTACCTTACGGTCAACGGTCTTCAAGAAGAGCCGGGTACATACTCAGTAACGTATAACGTGTCTGACATCTTCGGAATGGAAACCATCAAGACCTTCGACATTACAGTCTTGGAGAACAGGGCGCCTGTCGCTAAGAAGGAATTTGACAATATGGTTTTCGAAAAGTCAGGTCAGAGCGTTACCCTACGCGTAAGCGACTATTTCGAGGACCCCGATGGAGACGTACTTTCTTTCGAAGTCACTCACACAAATCCTAAGGTAGCACATTTGAACCCTTTGGGCGACGAGTTTACTTTGACCACTCTCGGATTCGGTATAGACGAGATCACGGTAAAGGCGCTGGATGCCAGAAAGGCTGAAACTGCACTTACCTTCAAGGTGAGCGTGAGAGACCCTAAGGCCGGAGCCGACATTTATCCTTCGCAGGTAAAGGACTATCTTACCGTAGGAGGCGGAGCTGAGGCTGAGACTTCCATTAAGATAGTGTCATCTACGGGTGCCGTAGTTTACGAATCCGTGGAGATGACCAGCATATTCGAACCTGCTAAGGTGGATATGAGGAATTTCGCTCCGGGAGTATATACCGTGACGGTGACTGTTAACGGGGTGGAGACCACCAGAACCATAGTGAAATTATAATAGAATAGTTAATATTGTATTACGTAAAATTTAATTAGTTATGAGAGCACGTAATTTATTTTTTGCTCTTGCTGCTTTAAGTCTTTTCGCAGCATGTAATCCTCAGGAGGATACTCCTAAGGTTCAAGGCACTCTCACAGTGTCCGGAGCTAAAGACAACGCTATCACCGTAGCCGGTGCCGGTAAGACAGTAAAGTTGACAGTCAAGTCCAATCTTTCTTGGACAGCATCTTGCGATGCCGACTGGATAGAGATAGACCCTACTTCAGTAGAGAATACCGATAATAAAGTAGTTTCTACTAAAGTCAGCGTAGTAGTTAAGAAGAACACAGATAAGGAGCGTTCAGCAGAGATTAAGTTGGGCGCAGAAGGTGTGGACCCGGTAGTCATCACCGTAAAACAGAGCGCAGAGGTCGCAGAGGAAAGCGTTCTTTGCGTATGGGATATGGACAAGTTCGTTCCATTCGAGAACCCTACCATTTCAGCTGACTTCTATGCCGCAGAACTTTCTTTCGTGGTTCACGCTAATGTAGACTGGACTGCTACTTGCCCTAGCTGGATTACTCTCGACCCTACATCTAACAAATACGACGGACAGACCCAGAACGTTACCGTAAAGGCTGTTATCGCTGCAAATGACGAGGCAGATGCTCGCACAGGCGAAATCAAGTTCGTAGGTGAGGGTGTGGCTGATCTCGTTATTCCTGTTTCGCAGGCTAAGGCTGCAAGAGTGAAGTTGACTCTTAAGGAGACTGAGCATCCATATACCGACGTAGATTTCGAAGTCGTTCCTGACGAGGGAATTACTTGGACTTCAATGAATTTCGATGACGAGGAACTTGCATTTTTAGCAGAGAAAAATCTTACCACTGGAGATTTCCTTATTTATCAATTGAATTATTTCCTTCAAAAAGGATATACTGCTGCTCAGGTTACAGCAGGTTTGCTTGCCTCAGGTAATGGTACCAAGAACGTCGAGGGCCTAAAGGCTGAGACGCATTATCAGTTTGCAGCCATAGGTGCTGTTTACGATAAGGATTACCAGCAGTTCATTCCTACTACGCTTCCTGCAAACTTGGAGTACACTACAGCGAAGGCTCCTGTAGCGGAAGCAGCATACGAAGCTCTTGCAGGTACTTACGAAATGAAGGTATATAGCCAGCGTGAAAAGAAAGAAACTACCCTTCAGATGGTAGTAGCACCTCTTTATATAAATGAAGCATACGCATTCTACTTCCCTAACGGTGACTTCTCTCCTGTAGACGGGGAATATGTAGATAAATTCGTTTTGGGATACGATAATGAAAAAAAGGCACTCGTATTGCCAAATGGCCTGTTAGGCTCTGAGGACGTTACCTGGGGCTTCAGAGATAGTAAGACCGGTGAAAAGTTTGACGGAGGTATTGTCTTCTATGCCGAGATAGGCGAGGATACTGATGCCGGAGAAAAGTCTACAGTGCCGGAGACGTTGGTATATAATTGGACTGACGATCATAATACTTTGAATTTAGCTACTGATTTAGGTGGTAAGACTATGCATTGGAAGGCATTGATAGTTACCATTGATGCAGAGAATAAATTGCAGCCAGCAGGATTATTCTCTATGTTTGATTTCACCGGCTCTACATCTCTTGTAAAGACAGCTGCTGCTGCAAGTACGAAGAGTGTCAAGAAGGTAGATTTGATGCATCCTGAATTCCCGGTAAAGAACGGTGGTTCATATCTTCTTAAATAATTCTAATGAATTTAAAGAAACAAATACTTTCATTTGCTGTTGTGCTGATGCCTCTTTTCGGGGCGTCAGCACAGTCAAGTGAAGCTCTGGGCTTCGTGAGAATCCCTCAGGATGCAGTACGTGCCGCTCTTGCAGGTGCTGGCTCTGTTTCCGAGAGATCTTCTGCATGGGCTTCGTTTGAGAATCCTACAGCTCGTCCTTATTATGCAGACCGTTTCAGTGTCGCAGCCGGCTTTAATTCTTGGGCTCCGTCCAAGTCTACATATTATGCCGTTGCAGGCGCGTGGAAGGCGACGGATAAATTGGCCATAAATGCAGGATTCCTGTATGGCAATGGTCAGGCGTACGATGTCTATTCTTCTACAGGGAAGAAGTCAGGCACTTTCACTCCGTCATCTATGCTTTTGAATGTCGGCGTGGCTTATGAGATAGTGTCGGATTTTTATCTGGGTGTGAATGTGCATCGCGCTAGTGAAACTCTCGCGGAGGGGCACAGCTATAGCGCTTTTTCTGCCGATGTGATGGGTGCGTACGAGTTTTCCGGAATGAAGGTCGCTGCGGGAGTCGTATCGATTGGCCAGAAAGTCAAGTCCGCAAGCGGAACTGAGTTTTCGCTTCCGAGCTCGGCCAAATTGGCATTTGGCTACGAAGGATGCTCGCTGGGAATTCTGGCATACGGTGCTTATCTGGATGCAGATTATTTCCTTAGCAGCAAGTCTATGGGTGCGTCGATCGGCGCGAGCGTAGGTTATAGCGATTTAGTATGCCTTCGCGCAGGCTATCACTACGGCTCCGACAAGTGTGTCATCCCTTCGTATGCGTCCGTGGGACTGGGTGCGTCGTTTTACGGCCTTAGTCTCGATTTCGCATATCTGATGGGTGGCCAGATCTCGGGCACCTTGATGCTGGGCCTAAGATACGGATTCTAAAAAGTTGCATATAAAATAAATAAGGTCGACTGAATCAACAGCCGACCTTTTTTTGTATTCAGAAGATGAATTATCTGAGTTTCTTGTAACCATACTGTGCAGTATCGCCAAGCTCGAGCTCGATCTTCATAAGGCGGTTGTACTTGCAGATACGGTCTGTACGGCTAAGTGAACCGGTCTTGATCTGGCCGCTGTTAGTAGCGACGGCGATGTCAGCGATAGTGGTGTCTTCAGTCTCACCTGAGCGGTGTGAAGTTACAGTGGTGTAACCGTGGCGGTGTGCCATCTCGATAGCATCGAGAGTCTCGGTAAGAGAACCGATCTGGTTAACCTTGATGAGAATAGAGTTACCTGCGCCCATCTCGATACCCTTCTGGAGGTATTTAACGTTAGTAACGAAGAGGTCATCACCTACGAGCTGGCAGCGTGAGCCGATAGCCTTTGTAAGTTTAACCCATCCTTCCCAGTCTTCCTCTGAAAGACCATCCTCGATAGAATCGATAGGGTATTTGTCGATAAGTCTTTCGAGATATTTGATCTGCTGTTCGGTAGAAAGTCTCTTTCCCTTAGGGTCTTTCTTCTTACCGTCCTTAAGCTGCTTGTAGTCGTAGTAGAACTTGCCGTCCTCGCCCTTGAAGCAGAACTCTGAAGCTGCGCAGTCCATGGCGATGGTAACGTCCTTACCTGGCTCGTATCCTGCAGCCTTGATAGCCTCGATGATGCAATCGAGAGCGTCGTCGATACCCTTAAGTGCAGGCGCGAAACCACCTTCGTCACCTACTGCAGTAGAGCATCCGCGATCCTTAAGCACTTTCTTAAGAGCGTGGAATACCTCAGCACCCATACGAACGGCCTCAGCCTCGTTCTTAGCGCCTACAGGGCGAATCATGAACTCCTGGAATGCGATAGGAGCGTCTGAGTGAGCACCACCGTTGATGATGTTCATCATAGGAACAGGGAGTACGTATGTGTTTGTGCCACCGATATAACGGTAAAGAGGCATATCGAGGTAAGCTGCTGCTGCGTGTGCTACTGCAAGGCTCACACCGAGAATGGCGTTAGCGCCCAATTTGCTCTTGGTAGGAGTGCCGTCAAGCTCGATCATAGTCTTGTCGATAGCTCTCTGCTCGAGTGCAGACATACCGATAAGTGCCGGTGCGATAACGTCGTTAACATTAGCCACAGCCTTGAGCACGCCCTTTCCGAGATAGCGGCCCTTGTCGCCGTCACGAAGCTCGAGAGCCTCATTTTCACCTGTAGATGCTCCTGAAGGAACAGCTGCTACACCTTTGATACCAGACTCGAGGGTAACCTCAACCTCAACTGTAGGATTTCCTCTGGAATCGAGGATCTCTCTACCTGTAATTTGAACAATTCTCATTTTTATAAAAATTTGATGTAAAAATTTCTTTTTCGGGCCAATTTCTCCGCGATTCGCGCGGTTTTCGATTCAAACCGGCTCAAAATCGCTGCGAATTTAGCAAAATTTGCAGTAATATGCAAGAATAATCCACTATTCTAGAATTATCAGCACTTCGGCCGGATGATTCATCTCGAGCGCGATCTCGTCGGCAGTGGCGCGGTTTAGCGTGGCCTTCCACCATTCCCCGAATTCCACCTCGTCCAGCGGCCACTGAAGCCCCGTAGTGTGAATCCTCAGCGACGGGTCACAGCAGAAAAACGACACCCTGCGTCCTTCTCCCACCTTGAGCCTGCAGCTTCTGCCTATGGCGAAGGCCGTGCAGTAATCGGAAACTATCTGGACCGTTATGTTTTTTTTCCAAAATCCCCACCACTTCTCGTAAGTCATCAGAAGCGAAAGATTCCCTAAGGTATGAGCCTCGTGCTTGCCCGTCGCGCCCAGAATGCTTATACTGTCGATATCCCGGTAGTGGCTCATTACATAGCGCATCGTCTTCGTGAGGTCGTTGAAATCCTGCTCCGTCTCGTGAATCTTCTTTCCCGAGAATCCGGCCAATACGCCCGCCTTTATGGAATCCATATCTCCTACCACCGCATCGACCTTCAGCCTGTGCTTCAATGCGCTCTCCAGAGCCGAATCGCAGCACACAAGAACGTCGGCGCTTTCCAGCAGATACTTCGGGTAAGCTTTTCGCGGGAAATCACCCGCTGCTAAGATAACTACATTCATATCAATAAGTTTTAAAGAGCGGCTCGCGCCTTATGGGATAATCCGACCTCAATCTTTCGAAGTTCTCAGGGTGTGCGCGAAGCGCAGCATCGTCTTTCAAGACATCGTAATAAGGCTCGGCGCTCTCCGGGATTGTTCTTACCTTCCAGTCCGTCAGAGCCTCTATGCCCAGGGCATTGGCCACGGCGCGAACTGCAGTGGTGGTGCCATTGGCCTTTCCGTCAGCACTGTAGCCTGCGATATGGGGAGTGCCAATCGTCACGCTCTCCAGCAGCTCCCTGTCGATTCCCGGCTCGTTTTCCCAGACGTCGAGTGCGGCGGCGCGGAGATGCCCCTCGCGCAGAGCGGATTTTAACGCGCCGCCATCCACGATCTCCCCACGAGCGCTGTTGATAAGAATCTGCGCACTGCTCAGGGACTTTAGCCTCTCCGAATCGAAGAGATGGAAGGTCTGCGCTGTGAGAGGGGTGTGGATGGTGATGATGTCGCTCCCTCGCGTGAGGTCCTCGAGGCTCACGAAACCCTCCGGTCCTTCGGATTCGGCCCTGGGTGGGTCGCACAGCAGGGTGCTCATTCCTAGGGTAGGGGCCAATCGGGCCACCTCGCTCCCGACGTGTCCCACGCCTACGATTCCGAACGTCTTCCCTCGAAGGTCCAGGCCCAGCCGGTGGCTGAGCGCAGAGAGGGTGGAGCCTACCCATTGGCATACCGAGCGGGCGTTACAGCCGGGCGCATTGGCCCAAATAATGCCGTTCTGCTCGCACCAGAGCGTGTCTATATGGTCGATTCCTATCGTGGCACTGGCGACGATCCGCACCTTCGTGCCCTCGAGAAGGGCGCGGTCGCAGCGGGTTCGGGTGCGCACGATGAGAGCGTCGGCATCTAATATGTCGTCTCGCGTGATGTGGCTGCCCGTCAAGTATTTGACTTCGGCGAAAGGCTCGAATACGCCCCGAAGGAAGGGGATTTTGTCGTCGCAGACTATCAGCATTCTACCCAATGGATTTTAATTCCGGAGCGCTCCATTCCGCGGAACCAAGTCATCTGACGCTTGGCGAACTGATGTATGGCTATGGCGAGTTTCTCTCTCATGTCCTCGCGGCTGCGCTCTCCTATAATATATTCGGTAACGAATTTGTATTCAAGTCCGTAAGAGATTAGCTTCTCGGCCGGAACGCCGCTGTCGAGAAGCTCACGGATTTCGTCTATCATACCTTCTTCGAGCCTGGCGTCGAGTCTGGCGTCTATGCGGCGGTTTCGTTCGTCGCGGTCGACTAAAGTTCCTATGAAATAGGTCTTTAGCGTAGAGTCTGATTTCGCGCTGCTGAGCGGTCGCTTCTCTCCGTCCCAGTTATAGCCGCCTGTCACTGCCGAAATGTAAAGCCCGGTTCCTCCGCAGAGGATGGGAATCTTGCCGCGCGAAAGTATTTGATTGTAAGCCTCGAAGAAGTCTTGCTGGAAATCGTGGACGTTGTACTGCTCGCCTGCGTCGCGGATGTCTATCAGATGATAGGGGACCTCGCCGTATTCGCAGATGTCCTTACCTGTTCCTATGTCCATCCCACGATATATTTGGCGCGAGTCCGCGGAGATGATTTCCCCACCTATCCTTTCTGCCAATCCGACCGCGTATCTGGTTTTTCCCGATGCCGTGGGCCCCAGCACGCAGATGAGATTGATTTCTCCTGCGTCCCAGTCTCGCCTGATTTCCTCCAAATCTATTTTCTCCGCCCGAGGCAGCGGTGCCATCTGTGTTTTCATATTACGCTATCAGTGACGAATTATAATAGGAATGGTGTACTGAACATCAAAAGGTTTTCCATCGATCATTCCCGGAGACCATTTAGGAGAGGAAGACACTACTCTCACGGCCTCCTCGTCGAAGGCGGGATCAAGGCTCTGTGTGATTGTTACATTGCTAACTGAGCCGTCGGCCTTAACGATAAAGGAAACCTTAATACGCCCCTGAATGCAACTTTCCTTAGCGATGTCAGGGAGAACGTAATTGGAAGCCACCCATTTGGTAAAATAGGAAAGGTCCTTTCCCATAAAGGAAGGTTTCGGGTCTACCATTTTATAGACAGGTTGCTCGCTTGGAGTTTTCGTACAGGTAAGAATGTATTTGGCGTAATTGATAGTGATGACGCCATATGATTCTATGTATTCTAATTTGCCGTCGTTTTCATCGTAGTAAGCTATTTTTCTATTATCAAAAGACTCAGAGCGAGAATCTTTAATGGTAATGATTTGGTCGCCGATGATAAAACGAGACGGTGATTTTATTACTGTCTTGAATGGCCAATTCTCTTTTTGTATTTCAATGTAATTATAAGACATCTTTGTGATTACAAGGGTGTCTGATTGCTGCGGCACGGGTAATTGACCATATGCGCATAGACAAATGCAGGTAATTGCCGATAAGAGGCAGATAGAATGTTTGAAAAGGTGTCCCATCTATTTTAACTTTAAGTAGTGGATAGACTCAAAACATAGCAAATTTACTAAAAAGTGTCAATATTTTGTTAAATTTGCGGACATTATGGCAAAGGCGAAAAGTAAAGTTCAGATAAATAACAAGAGAGCGTCGTATGACTACGAGTTTTTGGAGCAATACGATGCGGGTGTGGTTTTGGTAGGCACGGAGATCAAGTCGCTTCGTGCGGGGAAGGCGTCGCTCCAAGATGCCTTCTGCTACTTCGTGAACGGAGAGCTTTACGTAAAGGGAATGAACATCGCCCCATACTTCTGGGCATCGTGGGGAGGACACGACCCCGAGCGCGACAGAAAGCTGCTGCTGACTAAAAGAGAACTTCGCCATCTCGGCCAAGCCGTTAAGAACAAGGGCCTTACCATCGTGGCTACTCGCTGCTACATAGCAGAAAACGGATATGCCAAGCTGCACATCGCCCTCGCTCGCGGTAAAAAGGAATACGACAAGCGCGCGTCCATCCGCGAAAAGGACATCCGTCGGGAGATGGAGCGCGGTTAAAAAAGAAGCGTCCTCTGTCGAAAACTTGAGAAACTTTTTTCGGGCCAAGTTCGTAACTTGCTGATATGCTAAAATATCACTATGCAGATTTCGTGTCGAAAATCTGCAAAAATATTTTGTTTATTCAAAAAATTATCTTAATTTTGCAGCCCTTTTAAGGGAGAGGTGTCTCCCGAAGGGTGGTAAAAGAATACAAATTAATTAAAGTAATATAGCAATGTTACAACCAAAAAGAACCAAATTTAGAAGGGAACAGAAGAACCGTATGAAGGGTATGTCTCAGAGAGGCAACCAGCTTGCATTCGGCTCATTCGGAATCAAAACCCTTGAGAATTGTTGGCTGACAGCCCAGCAGATTGAGGCTGCCCGTCAGGCTATGTCGCGTTTTATGAACCGTGAAGGCCAGGTTTGGATTAGGGTATTCCCTGTTAAGCCTGTAACCAAGAAGCCTCTTGATACTCGTATGGGTAAAGGTAAAGGTGATCCTTACGGATTCGTAGCTCCTATTACACCGGGCCGTATTCTTTTCGAGGCTGAGGGCGTATCGCTCGAGGTAGCGAAAGAGGCTATGAGACTTGCAGCGAACAAACTTCCAGTTGCGACAAAGTTCGTTGTTCGTAGAGATTATGTTGAATAATAAACAGAGGAGAAGAAAATGAAAGCATCAGAAGCACGTGAAATGTCTGTAGCAGACCTTCGCGACCGTATCGAGCTCGAGAAATCAAACCTCGACACAATGAAGATCAATCACGCTATTTCTCCACTGGAGGATACGTCGAAATTTCAGAAGACCAGAAGGGATATCGCTCTTATGATCACTATCCTTGCTGAAAAAGAAAAACAAAACTAAAAGTAGAGCAGACTTATGGAAAGAAATCTTCGTAAGGAAAGAACAGGAGTAGTGGTCAGCAATAAGATGGACAAGACCATCGTAGTTGCCGTTGAACGTAAAGAGAAACATCCTTTGTACGGAAAGTTCGTCAAGAAGACCACCAAGTTTGTCGCTCAAGATGAGAAGAACGAGTGCGGAATCGGTGATACCGTCCTTATTATGGAAACTCGTCATCTTAGCAAGACAAAGAACTGGAGATTAGTTGAAATCGTAGAAAAAGCTAAGTAGTAATTATGATACAGCAAGAATCACGTTTACAGGTGGCCGACAACAGCGGTGCTAAGGAAGTCCTTTGCATCCGTGTACTTGGCGGTACAAACCACCGTTATGCGACAGTTGGTGACAAGATTGTCGTATCCATCAAGAGTGCTATCCCTGGCGGTGACGCTAAGAAGGGTACAGTTTCTAAAGCTGTTGTAGTACGCACAAAGAAAGAAATCCGCAGAGCAGACGGTTCATATATCCGTTTCGACGAGAACGCTTGTGTTCTTCTTAACAACGCAGGTGAGCTTCGTGGAACCCGTATCTTTGGCCCTGTAGCCAGAGAGCTCCGCGAGAACTATATGAAAATTGTTTCACTGGCACCGGAGGTCCTTTAACATTTGGCAATTATGAATAAGTTACGCATAAAGAAAGGCGATAATGTAATCGTCATTGCGGGAAACGACAAGGGAAAGACAGGTAAGGTTCTTTCAGTCATTCCGGCAGAAAATCGTGCAATTGTCGAAGGCGTGAACCTCGTCAGCAAGCACACAAAACCTAATACAAAGGCTCCTCAGGGTGGTATCATCAAGCAGGAAGCTCCTATCAACATTTCAAACCTTTCACTCATCGACCCTAAGTCAGGTAAGGCTACACGCGTAGGTTACAAGATGGAGGACGGTAAGAAAGTTCGTTTTGCTAAGAAATCTGGGGAGGAGATTAAGTAATTATGGCAAAGACAAATAAAACCGCAGCGGGACAGCAACCAGTTCCAGCAGGATATGTTCCTTCACTTAAGAAAGTGTACAAGGAGCAGATCGTCGACGCTCTTATGAAGCAGTTCAACTACACGACCGTAATGCAGGTTCCTAAGCTCGTTAAGATCACCATCAACGAAGGTCTTGGCGAAGGAACTCAGGATAAGAAGATCGTAGAGGAGGCTGCAGCAGAGCTTTCAGTAATCACAGGACAGAAAGCCCTCGTTACTGTATCTAAGAAAGATATCTCTAACTTCAAACTTCGTAAGGGTATGCCTGTAGGATGCAAGGTAACTCTTCGCGACGTCAAGATGTACGAGTTCCTCGAGAAACTCATCCGTGTATCTCTTCCACGTATCCGTGACTTCAACGGTGTAGCAGAGAATATGGACGGTCAGGGTAACTACACACTTGGTATCAAGGAGCAGATTATCTTCCCTGAAGTAGATGTGGACAAGAACCCTAGAATTCATGGCCTTGAAATTACTTTCGTAACAAGCGCCAAATCCGATGAAGAGTGCCGCGCATTGCTCGCAGCATTCGGTGTTCCTTTCAAAAAACGTAATAACTAAAGAATATGGCAAAAGAATCAATGAAAGCTCGCGAGGTTAAGCGCGCGAAATTAGTTGCTAAGTACGCCGAGAAAAG
>OQVT01001276.1_pt1 | contig 15757 bp, 15 predicted proteins | sample 1691561 | NCBI WGS metagenome assembly OQVT01 (sample SAMN03418260, study PRJEB22391) | human gut metagenome | biome: human-gut; feature: organic feature; material: feces | host: Homo sapiens | place: Tanzania | collected 2013-01 | reverse complement strand
GGATTTGAGCGTTCCGCGAGTGATGGGTATTCTCAATGTCACCCCCGACTCCTTTTATGCCCAGAGCCGTAAGCAGACCGAGGCAGACATCGAACTGCGCACACGGCAGATGCTGGCCGAGGGAGCCGATATGATTGACATAGGAGCCTATTCGAGCCGGCCGGGTGCCGACGACGTGTCGCCCGGGCAGGAGATGGAGCGTCTGCGTCATGCGCTGGCTGTCCTGCGACGTGTGGCTCCCGATGCTGTGGTGAGTGTGGATACCTTCCGCTCCGATGTAGCACGCATGTGCGTGGAGGAGTTCGGGGTGCAGATCATCAATGACATCTCGGGTGGCGAACTGGACGAGAATATGTTCTCCACAGTGGCCAGCCTGGGTGTTCCCTATATTCTCATGCACATGAAGGGCAATCCGCAGAACATGCAGCAGGCACCTCACTATGATGACTTGCTCACCGAGATGCTTCAGTACTTCGCCGCACGTGTGCACCGACTGCACGAGATGGGGGTGGCAGATATCATCCTCGACCCTGGATTCGGCTTCGCAAAGACGCTGGAGCACAACTACGAGCTCATGCACCGCCTCGAGGATCTGCATGTGCTGGAGCTGCCAGTATTAGTGGGCATCAGCCGCAAGTCGATGATATACCGCCTGCTGGGCGGAACGCCGCAGGATGCACTCAACGGAACCACCGTGCTCAACACGCTGGCTCTGCAGAAGGGTGCAGCCATCCTGCGTGTGCATGACGTGAAGGAGGCCGTAGAGGCAGTGAAGATAACCAATAAGATGCGCTCATGTTAGAGATGGGATTGAAGGATGTGATAGACATCCTGCTGGTGGCCGTCATCTTGTACTACTGTTACAAGTTGATGAAGCAGTCGCGCTCGGTGAACATCTTCTATGGTGTGCTGCTCTTCATAAGCTTCTGGATAGTCATCAGCAAGGTGCTCGAGATGAAGCTCCTGGGCAATATACTCAACCAGCTGGTCAACGTGGGAGCCATTGCCATCATCATCCTCTTCCAGGAGGAGATACGCCACTTCTTCTACACCATCGGAGCTCATCAGCGGGCCAGGCGCTTTATCCACCTCTTCCGACCCGAGAAGAAAAGGGGCATACCCGGCATGGCACACGAGCGTGAGGATATCTTCCCCATCGTGATGGCTTGTCTCAACATGAGCAAACAGCGCGTGGGAGCACTCATAGTGATGCAGAACCAGCTGCCGCTGACCGACTTCATCCGCACGGGTGAGGTGCTCAACGCACGCATCAGTCAGCGCCTCATTGAGAATATCTTCTTCAAGAACAGCCCCCTGCACGATGGTGCTATGATCATCTCGGGCGAAAAGATAACGGCTGCAGGCTGCATCCTGCCCATCAGTCACGACATGGACATCCCCAAGGAGTTCGGCCTGCGTCACCGCGCTGCCAAGGGTATCAGCAAGGAGACAGACGCTCTGGCCATCGTGGTGAGCGAGGAGACGGGTAACATCAGCGCCGCCTACAACGACGAGTTCCGCTCGCGCCTGTCGGCCGAAGACCTGGAGCTGCTGCTGATGAAGGGTAAATTCTGACACGACATAACAACACATAATTATATATATAAGGAGTAAGCATCATGAGCTTAATGGACAAGATCATCCTCCGCGCTCAGCAGAACAAGCAGCGTATAGTGCTGCCTGAGAGCCTGGAGGAACGTACACTGACCGCCGCCGACCGTGCTCTGGCCGACGAACTGGCCGACATCATCCTCATCGGCAACGAGCAGGAAATCTTCTCACTTGCCGACAAACTGGGTCTCAAACACGTGGGCAAGGCTACTATCATCGACCCTGCCACCAGCCCCAAGACAGAGGAATATGCGCAACTGCTCTTCCAGCTGCGCCAGAAGAAAGGCATGACCATCGAGGAGGCCCGCCGCAAGGTGTTGGACCCTCTCTACTTCGGATGCCTGATTATCAAGAACGGTGATGCCGACGGACAGATTAGCGGCGCACTCTCAACCACCGGCGACACTCTTCGCCCCGCACTTCAGATCATCAAGTGCGCTCCTGGAGTGTCTTGCGTGAGCGGCGCTATGCTGCTCATCACACAGGCTCCCGAGTACGGCGAGGATGGTGTGCTGGTAGTGGGTGATGTGGCTGTTACACCTGTTCCCGATGCTGCACAGCTGGCTCAGATAGCTGTGTGCACCGCACAGACTGCCAAGAGTGTGGCCGGTTTCAGCGACCCTCGCGTGGCTATGCTGTCATTCAGCACCAAGGGAAGCGCCAAGCATGAGGTGGTGGACAAGGTGGTAGAGGCCACCCGACTGGCTCATGAGCTGGATCCCAGCCTGAAGCTCGATGGCGAACTGCAGGCTGATGCCGCTCTGGTTCCCTCGGTGGGAAGCAAGAAAGCTCCCGGTAGCGACATCGCAGGAAAGGCCAACGTGCTGGTGTTCCCCTGCCTGGAGGTGGGCAATATCAGCTATAAGCTGGTGCAGCGTCTTGGTCACGCCGAGGCTATTGGCCCCATTCTGCAGGGTATCGCCCGTCCTGTCAACGACCTGTCACGCGGCTGCTCGGTGGATGACATCTATAAGATGGTGGCCATCACAGCTTGTCAGGCGATGGACGCAAAATGAATCGCGCGTTGCGCGAAGTGAAAAACGAAAAGTGAAAAGTGCATAGTACTGGGTGCTACGGGTCTGTTCTCGCCCTCAAGAGCGAGGCTTTCGCCGACCGTATCATCAGGATGGCGGGCTATCTACATGATAATGCGCCCAGATACTTGTCGCCTGTCATACAGCAGATATTGAGGTCGGGGACCTCGATATCTGCCAATGTGGGCGAAGCACAATTCGCTTCCAGCAAGGCTGATTTCGCCTTCAAGCTGCGTATAGCGCTCAAGGAAGCCAACGAGACACGCAACTGGCTCCGACGGCTTGCCCATGCAGCAGCCATCACGGAGTTGCAACACGCTAGCATGGAAAAGGATTTAAGCGAAATCATCGCACTGCTCGTTTCTTCAATCAAAACAGTAACAAACAAACTTAAAGAATAACAACCCGAGTGAAGGATGAAATGACGAAGGGTGCTCACAAGGCAGCACTCTTCACTTTTCACCTTTCACTTATCACTTACATAGTAATGAAGATTTTGGTACTCAACTGCGGAAGCAGTTCTATTAAGTATGCACTTTACGACATGGCAGACCACTCTGTCATCACCAGCGGCGGTATCGAGAAGATAGGTCTGCCTGATTCTTTCATCAACGTGAAGCTCAATGGTGAGAAGCATCGCATCATGCGTCCCATCGAGGAGCACACTGCCGGCGTGCAGTTTATCTTCGAGGTGCTCACACAGGGCGAATATGCTGTGCTCTCCGACCTCAATGAACTGGGTGCCGTAGGCCACCGCATGGTGCACGGAGGCGAGCGTTTCAACAAGTCGGTGCTGCTTACCCCCGAGGTGATGGAGGCTTTTGCTGCCTGCAACGACCTGGCTCCCCTGCACAACCCCGCCAATATCAAGGGCGTGAATGCCGTGAAGGCTCTGCTGCCCAATATCCCTCAGGTGGGTGTCTTTGATACTGCTTTCCACCAGACAATGCCCGACTACGCCTTCATGTATGCTCTTCCCTATGAGCTTTACAAGAAGTACGGTGTTCGTCGCTATGGTTTCCACGGCACCAGCCACCGCTATGTATCACAGCGCGTGTGCAAGTTCCTGGGTCTGCAGAGTGCCGAGGGCAAGAAGATCATCACCTGCCACATCGGCAACGGGGCCTCTATTGCCGCTGTGAAGGACGGCAAGTGTGTGGATACCTCAATGGGTCTCACTCCCCTCGAAGGTCTGATGATGGGTACACGCAGCGGTGATATCGATGCCGGTGCAGTGACCTTCCTGATGGACAAGCTGAATCTCGACACCCACGGCATCAGCAATCTGCTCAACAAGCAGTCGGGTCTGGCAGGCGTGAGTCAGTTGAGCAGCGACTTCCGCGACATCCTGGCAGGCATCGCCAACGGCAATGACCAGGCTCGTCTGGCCAAGGAGATGTACACCTACCGCATCCGTAAGTACATCGGCCAGTATGCTGCTGCTATGGGCGGTGTGGATATCATCGTCTTCACAGGCGGTGCCGGTGAGAACCAGTGGGAGGTTCGCGAGGGCGCTACGCAGGGGCTGGAGTTCATGGGCGTCAAGATGGACGAGACCAAGAACCGCTCTTGCCGTGCCACCGAGGCTATCCTCTCTGCCGATGACAGCCAGGTGACTGTGTGCTGCATCCCCACCGACGAGGAGCTGATGATAGCACTCGACACCGAGTCTCTGGCCTGCTGATCAGGCACGTAATCATATCAGAAGAAGGCATCCGTGAGGCTGAAACGCTCTCACAGGATGCCTTCTCTGTTTTTCTCTGTCTTCTGTCCTTGGTGTGGCGCCGGCCTCACTTCTTCTCATTCCATATCTCCTCGGCCAGGTATTTGTCGCTTCGGCAGTGCAGGTCAGCCACTCCCTCTTCCATGAGTTGCAGCGTATCCGAACTGTAGAACCTGTCCATCGCCTCTTCCATGGTGATATGATACATCTTGCTCATCTCCTCTATGATGCGCGCATACTTCGCTTCCAGTATGGCGTGATAGGCTTCATCGTGCTCTACTTTCACTGGTGATGCGTGATAGACTTCCATTATGCGAGCACTCCTTTCTCCTTCATATATTCGGTGAGGTCTTCCATGAGACATTCTTTGCCAAAGGTGTGCAGCACATCATAGCTTGGCATGATGTAGCCCGTCAGTATTCCCGACTTCTTCAGAAGCGCATAGATCTCCCCAGGCTTCATGTTCAGTTTGCGCGAGAGATTGCCTACGCAGTAGGTGATGAAGTTGATAATGTCACTGTTCATACCGTTTTTACTTACCTTTCACATGCAAATCTACAGCTTTTCCTTTGATTGTGGGGCAGGCGGGGAGGAAAATGTGGTGGGGAGGGGATGATGGTGGGTGGCGGCTCTTGGGCGGCTCTGTCGTGCCTTTCAGCGATGGAATGGGGGAAAATATGGTAATTACCGTAATCAATACGGCCAGAATGTGCATTCTTACCAACTTTGATGCTTCACTGCCCAACTCTCCTGCTAACTTTGCGTAACGAGAATTGAAGGGGTAGTGAAGAATATGACGGGTTCCTTGTGAATACAGGGGACTGGTTGGTCTGTGCTTTCCTTTCTTCTGATGGATTTGTTATAAATTCAAAACTGATGATATATGAAGAAAGTTGTTTTTCTGTTGATGGTGCTTGTGGGCTGCATGAGTGGTGTGCAAGCGCAAAATGTGGCGAGCACGCCCACTGGTCCGTCTGACATCAAGGACGGCTATTATGTGCTGCTTGCCAAGACGGGTGAGGGAACGAAGACTGATGAGGCTGGTGCCTTTGTGTATTACAATTCCTCCGACAATAAGATTTACTATGATGCCAAAGGCGCAACGACAAACTTGCTTGGCAAGACAGTTGAAAGCGTGGATGAGTTCAAGTATTTCTTCCATGTGGAGAAGAACTCGGATGGAACGGTAAAGATTTGTGCTTGGAATACAAGTACTTGTTGGCAAAGTGTTTCAAAGGCTACTATTGTACGTCCACATCCAGGCCAAGTTGATCAAATAACACAGGCAAGCGATGGGGCAAGCTTCACGCTTAAAGCCACCGATGGTAAGTGGTGCAGATTGTTCTTTCCAGGAACATATTATGACTGGGGAGTTAGAAATTGTACGGACTATGTCGTGCTAAACGATAACCAGCAAGTGGGATATAAGGACGATTCGTCATCTGCAGATGCTCAGTTTCAGTTCTATGCTGTAAGCAATGTGCCAGAGGATGTCGTGACTTTCACCTATAATTATACATTCGAAGGGGTTTCCAGGAAAAAATCAGGCAGTCGCATGGGAGTCATTGGACGTGATTTTCCAGCCCCCAACGATGTACTTCCAGATTATGTTGTGGCCAACAAACCTTCTCGTAAGGTGGCTGCCGAGGATAATGGGCAGAGCATAGAAATAGTATGCACCGAGAATTTCCCCTTCAAGACCAGCACGGACGATGCTCCTGTCTATTATTACTTGGAGAATGTGATGGACGCAGGCACTCGTCTCTATGGTAACGGAGGCTTGAAATATCGTACTGCAGAGAATGCTTCGGCGGTCAATGATGTGCGTAACGATCTGTGGTATGTCACAGGCAATGCGTTCGATGGGTTGCAGTTCCACAGCGTGGGTACGGGTCAAGTGGCAAAGACAAATCTTACAATAACAGCATCAAACTTATGTTGGCTCACCGCCAATGGTTCTGGCTCTAAGGATGAATGGTTTGTCTATCGCATATCAGATAGCACTTTCGGCATACATGCCTATTCGATTGTTGGTGAAGACTTTGCTTGGAATATGGAGGATGACAAGGATAATGTGAGGTTTGGACACCCTGACAAATCCGATGCATTTGCCTTCCGTATGGTGGAACCCACTTTCACCTTCCCCATGTATAATGGTGGTGACGGCAATGTGTATAACACCTTCGCAGCTCCCTTTGATGTGGCGCTGGCCGATGATAATGTGAAGATGTACAAGGGAAGCGTGAATACTGCCATACACGAACTGACACTGAGTCAGGTGGATGCTGCTCCTGCCAATGCCGGTGTGATGTTGCTGGGCGAGAACAGCAGTGCCGATGAGGTGACGCTCAAGGCTGTATCTGGTGTTGCAGCACTCGAAGGCAACAGCTTGGTGGGCATTACCAGCGAACTGAGTGACCTTACTGGCAAACTCATTCTGGGCATCTCCGATCAGACAGGTGCGGTGGGATTCTTCACAGCAGGCAATTCGGTGGCATCTCTGCAGGCCAATCATGCCTATCTGCCCTGGGCAGACAGTCAGGTGAAGGGCATCTCCATGCGTATAGAGGGAGAGGCTACCAGCATTGGCAAAATAGAGAGCGGCCAAACCAACGCCAGTGGCAATGGTGCCATCTACGACCTCATGGGTCGCCGCGTGCTTCGTGCCGAGAAGGGCGGTCTCTATATCCAGAACGGCCGCAAGTTCATCGTGAAATAAACAGAATACTAATCAATAGCAGAACAGGAATATGAAGAAGAACTATATCAGCCCCAAGGCCATCGTTTGCGAGATGGCTACCAACGATGCGATACTTACTGTGGCTTCACCAGGACAGACAACCACTGGCTTTGGCACAAACAGCAACTCAGGTGTCAAAGCCGAATTCGGCAGCGATATAGATATGAGTGAGGTGGGCGGCAACGCAGTCGGTTCGGGCCGACGCAACCCTTGGGACAGCCAGTGGTGAGAATAGCCCTTCCGGGATGCTAAGGTTACTTGGCCAAGTAGCACGTTTTCCCCAAAAAGACTCTGCCCGGACATGACACTCTGAGGCCCGTGGAATCTGCTCCAGAAGATGGACTCGGGAAGTTGTCTTTAGGGAAGGAAAGGGGCTGCTCGGTATTGGCAATGCGAGGCCAACTCTATTCGTGGGCGAATGGAAAGTGTCTTGTGTGCAGGTTTCATTCAGCCTCCAGGGCCGGTGCATTGCTTATGTCCACCGTCCAACCCAAGGCTGGACGGTCAGAGAATATATACTGACTTGGCAAAGTAAGCTTGCTTCTTCTACCGTCCAGCCTTGGGTTGGACGGTTGTGGACAACTTCTTTCCTGATTTGAAGATATACAGGAAGTGTCGAAAGAGCCTACATCTCCATGTTCATCAATTGCTTTCCTTGTACAGCCTCGAATTTACCATCACCGAAAGGATATGGGATCCATCCTTGAACTGGTAGCTTCCATCGCAAGAGTCTTCGGCATCATGGATGAAGAAGTGCTTGAAGCTGCGGTTGACGAATCTGATGGACTTGCTCATATATGCGAATTATATAGATGTAAAAATGGCGAGTCAAGGATTCCCGAAATATAAATCAAATTATATAAAAAGAGGGCTTCCTCAGGTGAGACGAATGGATGCCTGGGGAAGCCCGATACTCATGTCAACTTGACAGAGTGAAGCGGATGGTGAGTCCTCCATGAGGAGTGAGTTCGGCAGTGACGGTTCCTCCGTGTGCAGTGACGGAGTTCTTCACGATGGCCAGTCCCAGTCCTGTGCCGCCCAACTTGCGTGAGCGTCCTTTCTCTACGCGGTAGAAGCGCTCGAAGAGGTGCGGGAGGTGCTCGGGTGAAACGCCCTGGCCGTTGTCACTTACCGTAAATTCATAGGAGTGGCGGTCGCCTTCCTCCACCTCGATGCCTATGAGGCAAATCCTGGTTGCTCCTGTGGCATAGGCGATGGAGTTATCCACCAGATTGCGGAAAATGCCGTAGATGAGCGTTGGGTTGCCGTTGACAATCATCTCGTTCGGTGTATTCCTCACCACCTCTATGCCTTTCTCCTTCAGTTGCAGCGAGGTGTCCTCCAGCACATTGTCTATTACCTTCGACACATCCACCTGCTGCTTCATCTCGGGCAGGTCGGCTCCTTGTTCGATGCGCTCTTGTGTCTCGTCGAGCTTGGTGAGTGCCGACATATCCTGAAGCAGTTTGCACATGCGCTGGCTCTGGGCATAACACCTTTCCAGGAAATGCTGGCGGGTATCCTGCGGCATGTTGGGGTTCTCGATGATGCTCTCCAGAAATCCTCTGATACTGGCTGCCGGCGTCTTGAGTTCGTGTGCTGCATTCTGCGTGAGCTGCTTCTTGATGCGCAACTTCTCCTCCTCTGCATGGTGAAGCTTCCAGTAGAGCATGATGATGGTGTGGGATATGTCGCCCAACTCATCATCCGGCAGACTGCGTTCCAGTTCGTGATCCAGCTCCTCGCCCTGTTCTGCCTTGCGCGCGAATTCACGCAGACAACTGATGTGACGGCTGATGCGCGAGGTGTGGAAGTAGAGAATGAAGCCCAACAGAATGGTGAGCATGAAGGCAAAGAGCAGATAGGTGTTGTCGGCCTGAAGCGCTTGGGTGAGTTCTACAGAATAGGGTACAGCCGAACGGATGACCAGACCGCCGAAGTTGGTGGCCGAATAGAAGTAAGTGGCATGCGTGGAGGCTGACAGACGTTTGATGGCAAAACCGTTGCCACGATGTAGAGCCTCATCCACTTCATGTCGCTTCAGATGGTTCTCCAGCCCTTTTGTGTTGTTCTCGTAGCTGTCCATCACCACCCGGCCGGTGCTGTCGATGACCGACACGCGCATGCCTTCGTAGTTGTGCTTGGCAATGTAGGCCATGAAGGTCTTGCGGTTGAGCAACCCCTCGCGGCGCAGAGAGTGCATCATCTCATAGTTGTACATCTGCAACCGTGCGTGCAGTATGTCTATCTTGTACTCCTTCTCCCTCCTGTACTGGTATATGCTGAAGCAAAGGGCGAAGAGTACAAAGACAGTACCCACGCTGAAGAACATGTTCTTCTGAAAACTCTTGGACTTGATCATAAGTTTGTCTCCGTGTTAAGGTTTGCAGCTACAGCCGGTTAGCCCCGCGTAGCTGTATTATCCCTCGAAGGTGTATCCGAAGCCCACTCTGGTCTTGATGTATTTGCCATAAGGGCCTATCTTCTTGCGCAGTCGGTTGATATTGACATCCACTGTGCGGTCCAGCACGATGGCATCCTTGGGCCAGCAATGGTCAAGCATCTCTTCCCGGCTGAATGCCTTGCCCATGTTCTTGAGCAGGAGCGACAGCATCTCAAACTCCAGTTTGGTCAGTGCCACAGGCTCCCCGTCTATAGAAGCCGACTTGGCATCCCTGTTGAGTGTGAGGCCCTGGAAGGTATAGTTGTCCTGCTTGGCAACCTGTTCGCTCTCGGGCTTGGCGCTGCGCCTGAGTACGGCCTTTATTCTGGCCTTCACCTCACGCACGCTCAGCGGTTTCACCATATAGTCGTCCGCTCCGATGTTTAGTCCTCGCACCAGGCTGTCTTCACCCTCAAGTGCAGTAATGAATATGATGGGCACATGGGCGGTGACAGGATTCTCCTTCATCTTGAGAGCCATCTGGAAGCCCGACATCTCGCCCATCATCACGTCGAGCAGTATCAGATTGAATGTCTCAAGGGGCAGGCTGAGCGCTTCTTCGGCAGAATTGGCCGTGTGCACCTCGTATCCTTCGGTCTCCAGGTTGTATTGGAGAATCTCACAAAGGTCTTGCTCGTCATCAACTACCAGTATTCTCATATTCTCGTGTGTTTATCTTTTCGTCGGCAAAGTTAGGTCGTTTTGTTCACCCAGCGTGTTTTTCACCATTACGATGTTGTGACATTTGTCATACACATTTTGTCATCTGTCCTGCCGGGCGGTAGAGAGCACGTAGCCTCGTGCGGGATTGCAGATGGTGCTGAATTGTATTCCCCGCTCATGAGCCTCGCAGAGGATGTGCGGGAGGTTGTCGGTGATGCCCGTACCCAGGAGCTTGAACACAGCCTCCTTGCGTGTCCACAGGCTGATGAACTCCATTTCGGGGTAAACAGAGGCCATTATCTGCTCCTGTTCCTGCCTGTTCATCGTGCGCTGTACAAGGGCTGGTTTGAGCGGACGGATGCTCTCGATGTCCAGTCCGCAAGGCTTTTCGCTCACCATACAGCCCACTGCCAGGCGGCAATGGCTCATGCTGAAGTGCAGGCCAGGACACTCAGGCAGAGTGGGTTTGCCGTGAGCGTTACACTCAAAACGCGGTTTCTGCACCTGCTCACCACGTAAGGCCAGCGCCCGGCAGAGTTCTATATAAGCCAGAGCAGAAAGCAGTTGCCCTTCGGGATGCCTGTATGCCAGCGCCCGTTCCCGTCGCCACAGGGGCAGGAAGGCGAGTGCCCTCTGGAGAGCATCGCCGTCCATCGCCTCTATATGGTCGTTCAAGCAGAGCGTCATACTTACATGTAACCCTTGAGCATCGCGTTGAAGTACATGGGCTTCAGGAAGTAACGCTTGAGCCACATGGCTGTTCGGCGCTCCTTTGACATGTCTTGAATGGAGAAGGGGAATGTGATGACCGGGCGCTTCTGGTAGTCGAACTCGCACAGCAGCACGTGGTCATAGTCGGTCACAATGGGGCAGCACGCATAGCCGTTGTAGCTGTGTGTGGGCTCTTTGCCCTGCATGATGTCCAGCAGATTGCCCTCTGCAATGGGCAGCTGCATGCGTATGGCCGAAGAGGTTTTGCTGGTGGGTATGCCTGCGCAGTCGCCCAGCGAGATGATGTTGGGGAAGCGTGTGTGCACCAGCGTCTCCTTATCCACCTCCACCCAGCCTCCTGAGGCCAGTTTGCCTTCCTGCCATGAGAGTCCGCTCTCCTTGATGAAGTCGGGTGCAGACTGTGGTGGAACGAAGGACAGAATATCGTAATCCTCGGCAAAGGGAGTCACTACGGGAGTCTCCTGTTCTACCTCCTTGCCTGCCTCCTGATCCCATACCTTCTCCTTCAGAGTCTCATGACGCTCCAGATATACACGTTTGGCCTGGGTGTCGATGCCTTTCACGCGGCAGTTCACTTCCAGGTTGATGCCTCGCTGGTCGTACAACTGGAGCAGGCGTGGGGTATAGTAAGGCACATCGTAGAGTGCTTTCTCCGAGCAGAAATAGTCGAGCTGCACACTGTCGCGGGTGCCTTTCTTGCGTGCCATATGCTCGGTGAGCATGCATATCTTCTTGGGTGCACCGCCACACTTGTGCTTGGTGTAGGTGTCGGTAAAGATGCCTCGTCCGCCTTTGGAGGTGAACTCCTGCATCGCCTTCCAGTACCTCTGAGCGCCCTGGAAGTCGTAGATGCTGTGGGCGTTACCCTGTCCCAAAGTCTCACGTGAGATGCCTTCCACCTGACACCAGTCGAGTTGCAGTCCCGGGCAAAGCACCAGGAAATCATAAGTGAGCTGTTTGCCGTGGGCAGTAATCGCCACTTGCTTTACGGGGTCAAGTGTCACCACAGAGTCCTTTACCCACTTTACCCCCTTGGGCAGACACTCCTGCTGGGGTCGCCACACCTCGTCTGGCTGGAAGATGCCGGATGCTATGAAGGTGAAGCCAGGCTGGTAGAACTGGCGGTCGCTGGGGTCAACGATGGTGATGTCGGGATGCTCTATGCGTCGCATCAGCCTGGCAGCCATGCTGCATCCGGCTGCTCCTCCGCCAATGATGAGCACGCGGCCCTTCACATCCACCGTCTTCATGAAGTCGTAGGCAGCTTTTCCACCTACCGACAGGACGCCTATTCCTGCCACACCAGCCGCTCCTGCACAAAGGAAGGTGCGGCGGGAAATATGATGCCCAAAGGGGCTTTTGTTGTCTGTTTTACTCATTATATATATATGTCGATACACAAAATTACGCTTTTTATCTCACTCCTCCATCATCTGCTGCCCAAAAAGATGTCGCCCGGACTATGCTTCTTGGGGCAGAAAGCGTAATTCCGCTCTTTCCAGAAGAGCCATCTCGCAGAAAAGCGGTACATTTGTGTGGCCTCACGCGAGGTTTCTGTATAGATAAGACAAACGAGATGGAAATGAATATGTTGCTGGTCGCACTCGTTGCGGCAGTTGTGTTGATGACCCTGCTGGGCTTTCTGGCAGGACGCAAACTGGCGGCTCCCGGCGGTCAGGAAGAGCTGAGGAAGAAGCAGGAGGACGAGTTGCAGAAGACAAAGCAACTGCTCTCGGTACGCGAGCAAAGAATCCAGGAAATGACCGAAGAGGCGAAGACTCTCACGGCAGAGCGTGAAGTGCAGCGCAACAGAGCCGATAATGCCGAGCGCCTCATCATGCAGGAGCAGAAACGTAACGAGCAACTGAAGCGCGAGAGCCAGGAGTCTCTGCAGCGTCAGATGGAGGAATGGAAGCGTGCCTATGAAAACCAGTTGGCCGAGGTGAGGCTCAATGCCGAGCGGCAGATAGCAGCCCTCAGGGAGATGAACCAGCAGCAGGTGAAGAGCCAGGCCGACGTGATAAGGGAACAGATGAAGGCTACGTCGGAGCAGATACTGAAGGAGAGGGAACAGGAGCTGGCGCTGAAGAACCGCGAGCAGGTGTCTCTCATCATCGACCCGCTAAACCGCAGTCTGAAGGAGATGCGCGAGGCATTGGACAAGAACAAGGAACAGCAGAACCAGGCACTCAACCGACTGGATGCCACCATACAGGCCAACATGCAGCAGAGTTCGGCTTTGGGCGAAACGGCAGACAGGCTTACCAGAGCACTTACAGGTGAAGTGAAGGTGCAGGGAAACTTTGGCGAACTGAAGCTCAGGCAACTGCTCGAGGATATGGAGTTGCACGAGGGAGAGCAGTTTGATACGCAGGAGACGCTTCGTGACCGTTTCGGGAAGGCTCTGAAGGACGATGAAGGCAAGGGACTGATACCCGACTTCATCCTGCACTTCCCCAATAACAGGCACGTGGTGGTGGATGCCAAGATGTCGCTTACCGATTACGAGCGCTACATGAATGCAGAATCGCCCGAAGAGCGTACTGCCTTCCTGCGGGCACATATCGATAGTGTGCGGGCGCAGGTAACCCGCTTGGCACGCAAGGACTATTCCAAGTATCTGCCGGCTGGGTATAACAAACTGAACTTCGTCATCATGTATGTTCCCATCGAGAGTGCGCTCAGCCTGGCTTTGCTCAATGATGCCACACTCTGGCATGATGCTTACAACCAGGGGGTGATGATTCTGGGACCGCAGAGCATGTACATGAATCTGAGGGTGCTGGAGATGATGTGGACGCAGGTGAGGCAGTTGCAGAACCAGCAGGAGATGATGGATGCGGCCAACATAGTGATAGAGCGCATTCAGGACTTCGGCATGAGGTTCCTCGATGTGGAGTCTGCTTTGGATGACACACGCAATAAAATGCAAAAGCTCAGAACCACTACAGCAAGCGACGGACGCAGCATCATCACTGCAGCCAAGAACCTGCTCAAGGCGGGAGCCAGGGAGAACAAGAAGAAGAAAGGGGTGACGGAGATGGAGGGGACAGTGTTCCTCGAAGCGGACAGCCAGCCGCAGAAGAGTCTCCAACAGCCTCAAGATGAATGATAACCAAAGCATACAAGCACAAGAAGCACAATGAAATACGACATCATAACCATTCTTGGTCCCACGGCATCGGGCAAAACCTCATTGGCCACACGGCTGGCTCTTATGATGGGCAATGCAGAAATCATAAGCGCAGACAGCCGTCAGGTGTATAGGGGGATGGACATCGGCACTGGAAAGGACCTTGCCGACTATGAGATAGAGGGTGTGAGCATCCCTTATCATCTGATAGACATAGCCGATGCGGGCGACAAATACAACCTCTTTCAGTTCCAGCAGGACTTCTGGAATGCCTATAACGACATCCGCAGCCGGGGTAAGTTTCCCATTCTGTGTGGTGGAACGGGCCTCTACATCGAGTCTGTCCTCAAGAGTTACAAGATGGTGCCTGTACCCGAGAACCCTCAGTTGCGTCAGGAACTAGAGGGACGTTCGCTGGAGGAACTCACCGAGCTGCTCAGCACATACAAGTCTCTGCACAATACCACCGATGTGGATACACCCAAGCGCGCCATCAGAGCCATCGAGATACAGCAGTACTATCGTGAACACAAGATAGACGAAAGGGAATTCCCCTCGTTGCGTAGCCTTACGATAGGCGTCAATATCGACCGCGATCTGCGCAGGCAGAAGATTACCCAAAGGCTTCACGACCGCATGCAGCAGGGGATGTTGCAGGAGGTGGAAGGTTTGCTCCGGCATGTGCCTGCCGAAGACCTCATGTATTATGGACTGGAATACAAATACCTGACCCTTTGCTGCCTGGGTCAACTCACGCGTGAGGAGATGCTGCGCCAGCTGGAGATAGCCATCCATCAGTTTGCCAAGAGGCAGATGACGTGGTTCCGAGGCATGGAGCGACGCGGCACTCCCATCATTTGGCAGGATGCCAGTGAGAGTCTGGAGAGTAGGGCAGAACGTATAATGAAGCTTCTCAAGGAATGATATTCATGCAAATCGGTCAATGGAAAGGCATGTGGTCGCCATTCCCATTGACCGGTTTCCTGCTCAATAGCATTCTGTAAGGTGCTATGAGTTGAGGGGTGTTGGAAAAGAGGTCATTCTCAACTGTCCTTTTTATGGCATGACCATCTTTCTATTTTTTCACGTACATGGACAGTCTTTTCATCGCCTTCGAAGAATTTATAGGTGATGACAATGGGTGCTCGCTTATGTTTGAGCCTCACTTTTGCCTTAACTCTCACGAAGAGAGTATTGCCAGGTTTCTTGCAAAGTTCTTCTCCAAGGTTTAGGAACATGCATACTGCTTCGTATTTCCCTTTCCCGTTTCTGATGGGGATAGCTCCAGTCGCTCCAGTGTTTTGTATTTTTTTGATGCTGCTGTCGGCTATCTCAATGTATGTGTCAATATATACTTCTTGTTCTACCGCGCAATAGCCTATAATTCTTGGGGAGATTTCATATTTGATACCATTGTATTCTATATACGCACGCTCTGATTCAAAGCATCTTGGGCGAATATGGTGGTTCCATCCGCAGCGAAACTCTGAAGCAGTCACGCGTTTTCTTTGCGCTTGGCATGCCAGCGAGATGAACACCAACGCAATAAGCGGAATGAGGTTGCGAATGTAGTTTTTCATATTGATGCAGTTTTAAGATGGTGAGATGTTTATATGCTTTTTTATGGTATTCAGTTTGTTTGCTCGATTGCAAATGTAGTTTAATGTTTTGAAAAGGA
>OQVT01001275.1_pt1 | contig 15757 bp, 12 predicted proteins | sample 1691561 | NCBI WGS metagenome assembly OQVT01 (sample SAMN03418260, study PRJEB22391) | human gut metagenome | biome: human-gut; feature: organic feature; material: feces | host: Homo sapiens | place: Tanzania | collected 2013-01 | reverse complement strand
AGTAGCGCCGGCAATCAAGTCCGTCCAAAAGTCTCAATAGATGCGACACATGTCTCTTTTGATTATTCAAACCCTCGAAAACGATATACTCGAACGTCAGTCGCCTTTGTCCGTGCCAATCATAACGCTTCAGCAACTCCGCCACATCTTCTATTTTGAACGATTTCTCTATCGGCATTATGCGTTTCCTTTCTTCCGATATGGGATTGTGCAAGCTGATTGCAAGATGCACATTGGTAGTATCAAGGAAACTTTTGAGTTTTGGCAATAAACCCGATGTGGAAACGGTAATACGGCGACCGCTCATACCGAAGCCCCAATCCGAAGTCAGCACTTCTATGCTTTTAATCACGTTGTCGTAATTATCCAAAGGCTCACCCATTCCCATATAAACCAAGTTGGTGATTTCGGAGTACTCCGGCAGACTTCTTATGATGTTCAAAATTTCATTGCAAGTAAGATTACGCTTAAAACCTTGGCGTGCCGTTGCACAAAACTGACAATTCATTTTACAGCCTACCTGTGTCGAAACGCACAAAGTAACTCTGTCTTTATCCGGTATCATAACCGCTTCGACGAAATCCTTTTCACCGTATTTATAAAGATATTTCTTAGTTCCGTCTTTTGAAACCGCACAAGATAAAGGTGGAATAAGTCCAATGGTATAGTGTTCCGTCAATTTTTCCCGGCTCTTCAAAGAAAGATTTGTCATCTCTGCTATCGAAGAAATATTCTTCTTGTACAACCAATCTGCCATTTGTTTTGCAGCAAAGGCCGGCATAGAAAATTCTTTGCAAATATCTCCGAGTTCGGATAAGGTTTTGCCGAAGAGTGTATCCATTTTATTTGAGCTTTATTCGTCTTAATCGTCCCTGATAGGTATTTCGTGCATTCATCTTCTGCTCTATGGCAGCCACAACTTCTTCATTGCGTAGCATATTCCAATTATAACCGGCTTGAAAGCGTGGCGGCACTTCGCCTGCAAACCTTTCTATGACTATTTCCGGCGAAAGCCTTTCCAAAAACTCTATTATGAAATCGCTATATTCCTCAAAGCTCATGAAATTGAAGTCTTCAGGTTTCTCCTCATACTCTTTCAACATGGCAGTTCCTTTAACCAACAACAGTTGATGGAATTTCAAGGTATTCAAACCCGATTCGCTCAAAATTTCTGCTTCGTTCAACATCATTTCACGACTTTCTCCGGGAAGTCCGAAGATGATATGACCGCCTGTTGTTATACCTCGTTCCCTTGTTTGCTTTATTGCTTTGAGTGCAGTGGCGAAATCATGACCGCGATTTATCCTTTGCAGCGTCGTATCGTAACAACTCTCGATTCCATACTCCACCACAATATGATAATCCTTATTCAAGTCTGCCATATAGTCCAATTTATCTTCGTCTATGCAATCAGGACGTGTTCCGATTACCAATCCGACAACCTGAGGGTGCGAAAGTGCCTGCATATAACGCTCTTTCAATACGTCCAAAGGAGCATAAGTATTGGAATAAGCCTGAAAATATGCAAGGTATCGGCTTACATGTTTGTACCTCCAAGCATGGTTACTATACCAATAATGCCGTTCAAGATTCTATAATCTGCAACCGATTCCACGGAACCTTGTATACCGAGAAAAACAGGTCGCAAATTGTAGAAAGAAAACTGGAAAAGGCTAAAAGAAAATATATTCATGCAATAAGGAAGCATTTCCCTAAATGACTGTTTGTCCCATTTGGGCATGAAACAGATATAAGGAATCTGCTTCTTTATCATTCCTATCGACATTGGCACTATCGCCAACTGTGCCAAACAAGTCAATATAAAATACACTTCTATTGAGAAGTCAAACAATACAGTTGAAACCAACGCCACAATCATCAATATCTTTGTAACCAATGTACGTTTTTGTATCCATGCAACATTTTCTGTAGCCTTGATGATTTGGTCAAAGCAAGACGAAAACCACTGACAAAATGCCGAGACCGCCAAGATGTAAAACAAATGCTTCAATATAGTATCTTGAGCCGTAGTCACATTGAATATAGCATTAGAGAAGCATGCCACGACCAATAAAACCACTGCATTTATCAAACCTATCACGCTATAAAACGAAAGACTAGTTTGGAATCCTTTCAGTAACCTCTCGTGTTTGTTCTGAGCCAACCAAGTCGAAAAGAAACGCACATTAGTTGAGTTGAAGCCCATGTCCATCAAATTCATATACACATTGACTGACATAGCCAAACCTATCAAACCATACTCTGCCTTGCCAAAATGATTAATCAATATGGGCACAGCGATAAAACCATACACCGCATTTACCATATTGACTATCGTACTCCAGACAACACCACTAACTATTTTTTTACTACTACCCATCTATTTTAAATATTTGCTTTTTTTCATCAAAAGAGGAACGGATGTACCTATTATGAAATAAAGAATAAACCATCCTTGCTTAGAATAATATTCAATAACTGGGAATTCTGCTAATCGTTCAATAGGCAAATTATACAAACCTATTATCATTAAACTAACTACCTTGAAACATAACATATGCCATGTCAAAATAGTTAAAGTATTATCTCCTATAAAAGTTAGCCAATCACAAATTTTAATATTTTTTACAGCTATTCTATTGCTTAAATAAAATATTGCCAAAGTTCCAACAATAGCAGTTATTGCATAGGGTATAACTTGCCACCATAGAAAATGCAACAAAGAAGCTTGATAAAAATATTCTCCCAATGTGACCAACACTACACTAATAGGAACTATCAGCATTCTTTTATGAATATCACATGCCGTTTTTTTATAACAATATCCAACAAAGAAGAATTCTGCAGAGAAAAAATCTCGTGCACCTATTTCGAAATAAGGAAAACTCTTATTCGTCAAAGCCAAGATTATAGTTATACATAAAATAATCCCCCCCAATCCATTTATTCTTTACATATTTTATTGTAGTATATCCAATTAACGAACCTAAAAATAAAGATTTCAAAAACCAATATCCACCTAACAATTGCTCATTGTCAGTCATCCTCGTTATAATATGAATAATACCAACTAAAAATTCTTTCCACTCATAAAGATGCGACACGCTTCCCCTAAAACCATAAACCCCATTATAAATATTCAAATGAAAGAATATATTATGAATCAGCAAAAAGAGTATACTCCATTTTACAAAAGGCTTATATAAACCACAAATTCTTTTGTTTAGAAAATCTTTGGGCAAATTTATATACTTATCTTTAAAGCAATATCCTGCAAAGAAAAAGAAAAGGGGCATATGAAACATATTTATCCAATAATTTGCATATTGAGAGAAACATGTATGAGCCAAAACCATCAATAAAATAGAGATGGCTTTGGCTATAGAAATAGAATTGTCACGCATTACTTATGGAAAAATCGCTTGATACCTTTAATTGTATTTTCTCCCACAACAGATTTTACAGCATCTTTAAGAGCAGCATTATCATCATACTGTCTTCTATAACTACTTTTCAAAGCAAAAACAGTTTCTCTATCTTTTATCTGGTCTGTGAACACTTCAAATAAAACAGGCTGCTTATTATCCGATCTAATAAACTTAGAAATATTCTTATCATATTCTTCTGAGGAAGAAGCTGATAAATAATTGAAACCAACACTTTCAGCCCAAGCTTTGGCATTATCTTGATGACTTGCTCCAAGCCCCTGAGGGGTTGTAGGCATTATTGGCTGCTGATAGAATTCATTTCCTCCATGGTTATTAATAAGCAGTATATGACAATTTGCCTTATTATGCTTTATTCGAAGAGAACTCATATCATAAAAGAAAGACAAATCACCAACTATTATAAAATTCTCACAACTACTACTTGCTGCTTGACCAAAGAAAGAAGATAAACAACCATCAATTCCGTCAGTACCAACATTGGCATAAACCTTCGTCCCTTTAGGCAATTGATAATACTGAGAAATTCGAATACTATTCAATATGCTCAAATGAAGATTTGAATTATCTGGCATTTGTTTGATAAAATTACCAATAGCATATACATTAGAGAAAGGAATGGTGAAATCTATATTTCCTTTAGACGCTGTCAACCATTTATTATAGTATTCTTTATTATTATTTATACCTTTTGGAGCATTATTATTAAAGAATGAGAAAAATTCTTCTGGCGTACACTCAAATATATCAGTTAAATTTTTGTAAGCATCAATAACGCCACCAGCTTCATCTATTAACCAATGCTGGCATGTCTTTGTGCGAAGACCTTCCTTTAGACGTCTTGTAATTGCCATCGTTCCATGAAAAGAAATCAAAATGTCCGGCACGAATTCATCAAACTTATCCTCAGGGATTACCTCGCTACAACCAGCCAAATTCAATTTACATGGTGATTCTATGTTTCCCATGTGCTCTGCATGCACTGTACAATTATATCTCGAGAAAAATTCTTCTAAAAGTCTCACATCAAAGTTGCGGACATTTTGTCCAGCTAATACCAATATTTTTTTTGCACTAGCTAATTCATTAACTTTTTTAGACAACTCTACCTGATATTTTTCAGAGATTTCGTATCTACATATTCTCTTAACCTTTGGATATTCGGTAATAGGCTTATCATCATTCCAATATATTATTGCTGGAACAGGTACATTAATATGTACTGGCCCCATTTTATGATGATCAAGTTCCAACAAGGCCTCATTGAGTAATCTCTCACAATACCATTCATCCGCCTGTGTTCGAACAATTGGTAATGTCACCGACTTTCTAACAATTCTATCATACATCCCTACCTGATTGATCATTTGATCTTCCTGGCATCCAAGCATATATGGATCACGATCTCCTGTCAAAACGATAATAGGAACATTCTGATAAAAAGCTTCTGTTACACCTGGTACATAATTTGTGGTAGCTGTACTTGAAGTACAAGTAATAACAACAGGCTCATTTAATTGTTGCGATAATCCTAGTGCAAAATATGAAGCACTTCTTTCATCTGTAACATCATAAGTTGTAAAGAAAGGATCTTCCTCTACAGCCAACACAAACTCTCGCATACGACTTCCTGGAGAAATCACAATATGGCGAATATTAAATTCTTTCAGCATTGGAATTAAAAGCTGAAAAGTACGATATTTAGGAAAATTCATACTAAAATTATTTTATATATCTGTTAATTAAATATTTTATTCTATTTCGAAACCCAACAATCTCACTCAAAGGTGTTCGTTCATGAGTTACCTTATCTTTCTTGGCTTCAAATACCCAATTTATACCTCTCCAATGAGGCTCCTTCAAGAACTCTGCTAGACACCTTGACAACCCTTCTTTTGGGGTTAAGAATTTATCAGCATCCGCAAATTCAGTTTCCTTTGTTGTATCAAAATCTCTATCATATTTTAATTGATAAATCAAATAATCTGGTCTTAATTTAAGAAATATATCTGTAGAAACTTCCTTCATTCTCAATTGATGACCATTTTTGTCCTGTATCAATTCACGATAGATAGCAAATACCTCATACCATTTCAATAAATGTTTATTAGTTATATGAAAAACTTCTCCAAGAGTCTTGATATTTCCTACAATTCTATATATACCATATGCGACATCATATCCATACGTCATAGTTGTTGTACAGTTTAGCATTTCTTGTGGTAGAAGAATTGTTCTGCCATGCAATCCTCTGTACAACCATTCTTCTTTTTCCATAACTCCTAACTGATACCTATAAGTACCATAAGTTATATAAGGTCGAACAATCGTATAATTCTGATTTTGTCCAGTTAAAAGAATATTTTCTTGCCTAGCCTTTGTCAAAGCATATTCATCTGTTTGGAGATATACATCATCATTTATAACATCTAATAATCTTGGTGATGATTCTTTGATTGGATGCTCATTATCTCCATAAACTCTTGCACTACTGATATAAACATACTGTTTTGTCGCTCTGAGAAATATATCAACTCTAGCTTTAAATTCCTCGGTCTTATATGACATAAAATCGACTATTGCATCCCACTTTTCTGAACAAACCTCCGATATAAAGCTAATGTCATGAGCATTACCACAAATATATTTTATATTACCATGATTTTCGTGCTGACGACGACTAGTTACAAAAACTGTATTTTCAGAAGCCATCAACTCAACCAAGTATTTTCCAATGGCTCCTGTACCTCCTAATATTAAAACCTTCATAAGTTACAAATTAAAGAAAGTATTCAAATCTTCAACCAACATTTTACGCCGTTCTGCAACAATTCCAGTCATTTGTTCATTAATCATTTCCTTCAGGTTACTACGGTTTGCAAAATTTTTGGTTATCTCTGACAATATTAAATTATTATTCATTGTCTTCATGTCAACCATTGCATCATATTGCAGTGTATCAATAAACAATCCATTAAACTTGCGACTATATGCCATCGGTACAACTGGCACACCAGAAGAAAATGCACCAATAGTAGCATGCATTCTTGCTCCCATAAAGAAATCCATTCCGGCAATATATGACTTAATTTCAATCGGTCCTAAAGCAAAAGGTGCTAATACTAGATTGGCATTATTGTATTCTCGCCATATTTCATAACTTACCTCGTAGTCATTTTCAATACCTCTTTCTCCTTCTACTACATGAGGGATTAAATGTACCTTAGTATTTTTTAGAGACAAGAAATAGTTAATTATTTCCTTCACAAGCTTTTTATAATCACATTTTAATCCAAATTGGTTCTCACGAGTATAACCACCATGCCATAATAGTGAAGAAATATTCAAACCGACATGAGTATATCCAGACTCTTGTTCTATCTTTTCATAAGGCATAAAGAATGCGACATCAATATATTCTGCAATTTTTTGCTGTTCTGGAATATTTTTTATGACATAATCATAACTTTGTTTGTCGCGAGCCATACAACAAGAAGCATTAGCTATACTTTCATGTGCCAGATTTGCTATCATTGTATCTTTAAAAGGTCCTATAGTTTGAGGTAATATACAATATGGCTTTTTATATTTTCTGGCCAACATATGAATTCTATCAATTATTTTAAAGCGATGCTCCCCATAAATGTCCGCAAAAGAATCACCTTGACCTATGTCCAGAATGAAATCTGCATTTTCAAATATTAGCTTAGCTTTATTTCCACTTTTTGTAAGAGATTTAAATTGCATCTTTATATTTTCTTTAAAATAAAGCCCTTTAGGATAACTGCAATCTTCAAAAGAAATTACCCTATTGTTAATCTTATACTCATGTTCCTTCTGATCATCGAACTGACTATCTGGTAAGAATAAGCGATATTGCGCACCTGCATTATTCATGACTTCATCAATCAACGACATCATCGTTATGGCTAATGCTACACATCCCCTATTACCATTTTTAATAGAGGCATTTGCTAAAATTATATTACATTTCTTCATTTTAAAGACTCATAAATTATTGTATCATTATCAGGATCCCTCCATACACCTTGTTTTATTAGTTTTAAAGGATTTCCACTCACTAAAGAATAACTTGGTACCTCAAGTTTACCTGAAACAATAGATTTTGCTCCAATCACACAAAAATCCGGAATTACAGAATTTTTCAAAACTAATGTACCATTTCCGAACCATGTATTCGATCCAACTAAAATAGCACCATAACCTTTAGAATATCCACCAGATAATTTGGTAAGTTTATGAAAATCCGAATCCATAACTAAGCAATCCCATCCAAACAACACGTCATCTTTGAAAATAATATGGTATTGAGATGCTAATTTAAAAGTTGTAGAAGCTTTGAAATTCTTACCAAACTCAACATGACCTTTCTTACCAATTGCTAAAGCAGAATTGTTACCTATACTACAACAACCATGAAAGATTAGGGCACCACCATTATTACTATATATTAATCCACTATTGGGATATAAAGCAACTTGATTTTTTCCAAATTCAATCATACCAGTTTTTACCCCCCCAGAATTGTAATCGTACCTTTCATCAACTTCAAATGAGGCTTATAAAGAAATATAGGTAACTTTACAGCCTGCTTAAACGGAAGATAATGAAAATTAAAATATATTGTTGGGATGATTGAACGTAAAACCCAAAATTTTGATTAAAAATGCATATGCATATGAATATGACTGTAAAAATCAGTGTGACGGCAATACTCCAGTAGACGGTATTTTGTATCTTGATTTTTTTCTTCATAATATAACGTATTCTTCTTTCTATAATCGTAACTATATAAATCCATTTTATCAGAATGCAGATTAGATGACAATGAAAAATAAGCAGTTTATTGTGGAAAAATAATAAAAAATGAAATGAAATCATAAAATAACTGGTAAAAATGCATCTTGATTAAAATTTTTGAATAGAAAGAGCCAGAATGGCCGCTGTACATGGCAACCGTTCTGGCTCTGGTTTTAAATTTCAGAGAAATCAGTTCTGTTATCTAGGCATATCCCACTTTGTATGATCTGTATGAAGCAGCATATGTGATTTGTGTGACAATGGTTTCTCAAGGAAATCGTTGTACAATTTCAGAACATCCTGGTTCTCATGGGAGAATCTGATCTTCGCATTCTTATCAAGGAAGTAGAGGTTTGCACCGCGTGTATGTGCGAGCTCTTCTCCATCGTGAATCGGCTGTCCGCCTCCGCCAACGCATCCGCCCGGACAGGCCATAACTTCAACAAAGTCATAGTGAACCTCACCGTGTTCTATTGCTTCAAGCAGTTTGCGTACATTTCCAAGACCACTGACAACAGCAGCACGGATCGTAGCATCACCGATCTGGACTTCAGCTTCTACAACACCCGTCTCAAAGGATGGGCTGCGGACGATCTTGAATGCATCCGGGTCAGGATTGCGTCCTGTTACAAGATAATGTGCGGAACGAAGTGCAGCTTCCATAACACCGCCGGTAGCACCGAAGATAACACCGGCACCGGACCACTCTTTCATGAGCGGATCACATTCGCGGTCTTTCAGGCTCTTCGGGTCAATATGTGCAGCACGGATCATTCTTGTCAGCTCTCTTGTTGTGAGAACTGTGTCAATGTCATGTCCGGCATATTCACCGTAGAAAAGTTCCATGTTGCGTTCGCCTTTTTTCGCTACGCAAGGCATGACAGATACGGTGTAAATATCTTCCGGAGCAACGCCGATGGACTGTGCGAAATAAGTCTTCATAACAGCACCGAACATCTGCTGTGGTGATTTGGCTGTGGACAGCTGTGACACCAGATGTGGGTACTGTGACTTGATGAAACGGATCCATCCAGGGCAGCAGGAAGTGAACATCGGACGCAGCTTTAATTCTCCTTTGGTGAAGCGCTGCAGGAATTCATTTCCTTCTTCCATGATCGTAAGGTCAGCGGAGAAAGAAGTATCGAAGACATAGTCTACGCCGATCTTTTTCAGGGCATCCATGATCTTTCCAATTGTTGCTTCTTCTCTGGAAAGGCCGAGAGCCTCTCCCCATGCGGCACGGACCGCCGGAGCAACCTGTGCGACAACGACTTTCTTCTTATCAGCGATCGCACTCCATACATCTTCTGTATCGTCACGCTCGCGAAGTGCGCCGACAGGACAATGAGTGATACACTGTCCACAGAGAGAACAGGATACTTCGTTGATCTTTTTATTTCCATTTACATTGATCGTGGTTCTTGAACCTGTACTTGTAACATCCCAGATGTTCAGTCCCTGAATCTTATCACAGATCTGGATACAACGCATACATTTGATACATTTGCGTGAATCACGGATGAGTGGGAATGTCTTGTCCCAAGGGGTATCTTCAAAACGTTCTTTGAACGGAAGATCGATCAGGTTCAGGTCATTCGCAACCTGCTGAAGTGTACAGTTTCCGCTTCTGACGCAGGTTGCACATTTGCAGTCATGCTGGGAAAGGATAAGCTGTACAGTCTGCCTTCTTGCAATACGTACCTTCGGGCTGTTCGTGTAGATCACCATGCCTTCGGTTACGACGTTATTACAGGATGTGACCAGACGGTCTTTTCCTTCAATCTCAACAACGCAGACACGGCAGGCCGCAATCTCGTTGATATCTTTCAAATAACATAATTTCGGAATCGGAGTTCCAAGCTTTGCCGCAGCTTCCATGATAGTAGTTCCGGAAGGTACGGATATTTTCTGATTATCAATTGTAACATTTACCATTTTTCTTTCCGCCCTCCTTTGAAAATACCATAACCGAAATGATCGCAGCGCAGGCATCTGTGGGATTCCTGTTTTGCTTCGGCTTCTGTCATACAGTTTTCAACGCCTTCAAAGTCACAGACACGGCTGCAGGCTTCGCGTTCTGTCAGTTCAACTCTTCCGCAAGGTTCGCGGTCGCTTAAGCGAGGTTCCGGAATCTTAACATCGCAGCTGATAATATGGTGGAAACCAAGATATTCATCGATATTGGCAGCAACAACCTTTGCAGCGGCAATTGCCTTGATTACGGAAGCAGGACCGGATGCACAGTCTCCACCGGCGAATACGCCAGGGATGTTGTCGAAACCGCCATAACGCTCTGTCATGATCTTACCGCGGGAAACCGGAACACCGGCTTCTGCGAAGTGTTCAGATTCGATATCCTGTCCGATCGCAACGATGAGTGTCTGGCAAGGGATAAGGAAATCTTCTTCACCTGTCGGACAGACACTTGCACGACCGCCTTTGATCTTGCTGATCATCTGTGGTGTGACATAGATACCGGATACATGTCCATTCTCATCCGTCTCGATTCTGGATGGTGCTTTCAGTGTGAGTACTTCGATTCCCTCTGCAACAGCACCTTCGATCTCAGCCGGAAGAGCAGTCATATCTGCAGTACGGCGTCTGTATACGATGCTTACTTTCTTTGCACCGAGACGTTTCGCTGTACGGACAGCATCCATGGAAACGTTGCCGCCACCGATGACAGCAACTTCCTGTCCGGTCAGATCAGGGGCGTTGTCTTTTCCGACATCACGGAGGAAAGAGACTGCGGAAATCACACCTTCTGCCTGCTCACCTTCAATTCCAAGCTTCTTATCTGTGCTTGCACCGATCGTGATGAGAACAGCGTCATATTCCTCACGAAGACTCTGGATGGTGATTTCTTTACCAATACGTTTTCCGAATTCCACCTGAACACCTGTCTCAAGGATTGCCTGAATGTCTTCATCCAGACGATCTTTCGGAAGTCTGTAGTTCGGGATACCATAGCGGAGCATTCCACCGAGTTTTGGAAGCATCTCGAACACGGTTGTCTGGTGTCCCATCAGCTGCAGATAGTAAGCGGCACTGAGTCCTCCCGGGCCACCGCCTACGACAGCGATACGCTTTCCGGTGGAAGGTGCACATTCCGGTGGTGGAACCTTGCCGGCATAATCAGCCGCCATACGTTTCAGACCACGGATATTGATCGCATCATCTACGATATTTCTGCGGCAGCGTGCCTCACATGGATGTTCACAGATGAAACCGCAGGTTGTCGGGAACGGATTATCCTTGCGGATCAGACGGATTGCGTCAGCGTAGCGTCCTTCTCCTGTCAGTGCGATATATCCAGGAATATCAACGTGTGCAGGACAGAGGGAAACGCAAGGTACCGGCTGTGCATAGTGGCAGGTACAGCGTCCCTGACGGACATGTTCTTCATAATCTTCGCGACAGTCTCTCAAGCTCTTATGTACCATGGCACCGGCTTCATATCCGATCGGGCAGTCAGATCCTTCGCGGATGGATTCGGACAGTGTGTCGATCAGATCAAGTGTCTCCATTGTAGCAGTACCGTTCATAACATCTGTCAGAAGGTTCTTCAGCTGCCACAGCCCGACGCGGCACGGGGTACATTTTCCACAGGATTGTGTCTGACACATCTCGATAAATGCACGAGTCATGTCAACCGGACATAATCCCGGAGGGCTGGATTCAATTCTGCGTTCCAGATCTTTGTATAGCTCTTCAACGACGAGCTGGGCTTTATCTGGACCTTGGATTTCAAGTCTACTCATTTTAAACCTCTCCTTTTACCATAACGTTCGTTATTGCTCTATTTAGTAATATTGTACAAATGAAACTAAAAAATAGCAAGAAAAGTTTAAAAAATGACAAGCCTGTTATTTATTATACAAACAACAGACTTGTCGGGAAAATGTAGATATATGCTATGAAATATTAAGAAATAGCTAAAAAAATTTGAGCTTAAACAACGGTAGCAATGAAAATAATAACAGATCGTTCGCCTAAAAATATTTTAGATTTAACGTCAGGCATCAAATCTTTGTGAAAAAACTGACGTTTCGGATCACCGGTGTTGACAGCTACTTTCCATTCATATTTTTCCGGCAGTTCCGGCAGTGTGAGTGTGACCGGATACCATCCGGCATTCACTGACAGATAAACAAGGTCTTCTTCCTGTGTTGCTTCATTATAGCCTGCAAATCGTACACAGACAACATGGCTGTCGCCAGAGAAATTTGTCTCATCCGGCGTGAGTCCGTGGACGCTCATTGCAGGGATGCCAAGGTAACTTGGCTCCAGATCCTTACGGATGACAGGATGATCTTTGCGGAACTGGATCATATATTGGAAGAAATCGAACAGCTCCTTATTTTTTTTGAGGAGACTCCAGTCCAGCCAGGAAATCAGGTTATCCTGGCAGTAAGGGTTATTATTTCCATAACGTGTGTCTGCAAATTCATCACCGGAAAGGAACATCGGGGTTCCACGGCTGCAAAGGAGAACAGCGCAGGCATTTTTCATCAGGCGCATGCGGAGTGCGAGGATGGCAGGATCGTCTGTCTCTCCTTCTACGCCACAGTTCCAGCTGTTATTGTCGTCAGCCCCGTCGGTATTTCCCCAGCCGTTTGCTTCATTATGTTTCTGGTTGTAGCTGTACAGATCAGAAAGCGTGAAACCATCGTGGCAGGTGAGGAAGTTGACAGATGCATTTCCACCGCGGTAAGCTGGATCGTACAGATCAGGAGAACCTGTGATCCTTGCGGCGGCGGTCTGGGCAAGGAGATCGTCTCCTTTTAAAAAGCGGCGCATATCATCACGGTAGCGCCCATTCCATTCAGCCCAGCGCTTCCAGGAAGGGAAAGATCCAACTTGATAAAGTCCTCCGGCATCCCATGCTTCGGCGATCAGTTTTACATTTCCAAGGATCGAGTCGAATGCAAGGCTTCGCAGAAGCGGTGGCTGGCTGAGTGGTGTTCCGTCATCATTTCGTCCGAGGATCGAAGCAAGGTCGAAACGGAATCCATCTACACGGTATTCGATGACCCAGTAACGCAGACATTCAAGAATCATATCCCGCACGACAGGGTGATTGCAGTTTAATGTATTTCCACATCCGCTGAAGTTATAATAATGTCCGTCCGGAGTCAGCATATAGTAAATGTTGTTGTCAAAGCCTTTGAAAGAAAAGCACGGACCGAATTCATTTCCTTCGGCAGTGTGGTTGAAGACAACGTCGAGGATCACTTCGATACCATTGTCGTGGAGATCCTTGATCAGTGTCTTAAGTTCAAGTCCTTCGCGGTTATATTCCATGGAGGAACAGTAGCTTGTATTTGGCGCAAAGAAACTGACCGGATTATATCCCCAGAAGTCAATGAGTTCGTTTTCATCGATCAGGCGGACGTCACGCATCTCGTCAAATTCGAAGATTGGCATCAGCTCTACTGCATTGATTCCAAGCTCTTTCAGATAAGGAATCTTTTCGCGCAGACCTTCGAAGGTACCGCGGTGTTCAACACCGGAACTTTCATCCATGGTAAATCCGCGGACGTGAAGTTCATAGATGACCAGGTCTTCCATAGGAATGGAATGGTGACGCTGGCCGCCCCAGTCAAAGTTGGAATGTACTACGCGGGCGCGGTAACCGTGCTGGGCGTTGTTCACATGTCCCCACTGGCTCTGTCCGGTGACGGCGCGTGCGTAAGGATCCAGGAGAATCTGATTTTTATCGAAGCGGAGTCCTTTTTTCTCATCATAAGGTCCGTCTAAACGATAAGCATATTCAAATTCTTCGATATCCAGATCAAAGACGATCATGGAATAGCAGAACCCGATCCTGTAACTTTCCGGAAATGGAATCACGGCGTAAGGTTCTTCCGCTTTGCGGTGAAACAGAAGCAGTTCGCAGGATGTGGCTCCGTGGCTGTGAATCGTAAAGTTGACACCACCCGGAATGGCAACTGCACCGAATTCACGGAAAAAGCCGGGACGGATTTGGAATCCATTGACGGTATCGATCGGCTTGAGTTGTTCGGATATTACTGGCATACAGGAAAACTCCTTTCTAATCGTATTCAAGTTTGAATGAATTAAGAATCAACGTAATAATTAACATAAGTATAACACTTAGAAAAATAAAAGCATAGGTTCAGCCTATCATTCTGTGAGAAAATGTGCTACAATGATAGCACTATTTATTTGTAGAAAAGAGGTATGATATTATGGCAGAAGAGCAGAATACATCAGGATGCTCAGAAGAATCCTGTGCCAGCTGTGCCAGCGCAGGAACATGCAAAAGTAAGAAAGTTGATATGCATGAACCGATGAACATGTATTCATCCATTAAGAAAGTGATCGGTGTTGTCAGCGGAAAGGGTGGTGTTGGTAAGTCACTCGTGACAGCATCCCTTGCAAGAATGATGAGAGCAAAAGGATATAATGTAGGTATCATGGATGCAGATATTACAGGTCCATCTATTCCGAAGATGTATGGTCTTCATGAGATGGCAGTAGGAACAGAGCAGGGAATTCTTCCATGTGAGGCAGCAGACGGAACAAAGATCATGTCTGTCAATCTTCTTCTGGAAGATGAGGAAGCACCGGTTATCTGGAGGGGACCAGTGATCGCAGGTGTTGTAAAGCAGTTCTGGACAGACGTTATGTGGGGAGATCTTGATTATCTTTTCGTTGATATGCCACCAGGAACAGGTGATGTTCCGCTGACTGTATTCCAGTCTCTTCCGGTTGATGGAGTTGTGATTGTTACGTCTCCGCAGGATCTTGTACAGATGATCGTGAAGAAGGCATATGGAATGGCGAAGCAGATGAACATTCCGGTTCTCGGAATCGTTGAGAACTACAGCTATGTGAAATGTCCGGATTGTGGCAAAGAGATCAAAGTATTTGGCGAGAGCCACATTGACGAGATCGCAGCAGATCTGAATGTTCCGGTTCTCGGAAAGATGCCGCTTGACCCGGCAATCGCACAGATGGTTGAGGAAGAGAAGTTTTCCGAGGCAGAGAATCCATATCTGGAAGGATTCGAGCTGTAAAGCAAGTTGAGTGTATGTAATGGGAGTCATGGAAGACGAGGTTGGGGGATCTTGTCTTTCATGGCTTTTTTCAAAATCACAGGAGAAATTAACACATGATAGGCGAAAGAATAGAATTATGGCACAAAGAAGAATATCATTACCCGGCGGCGCATGGATTCATTCCAATCATGGTCAGCTATATTCATGAGGATGAGCTGATGCATCCGGCAATGCTGGTTGTTCCGGGTGGCGGTTACAGACTTGTTTCTCCGTCGGAAGCACATCTGGTTGCTATGGAATTTTATCAGGCCGGTTATAATGTGTTCGTCCTTGAATATACAGTGAATCCGCTGGATGAAGCACCATTAAAGCTTCAACCATTGAATGATATTTCCAGAGCGATGCGAATGATTCGTTTTCGTGCAGAGCAGCTGCATATTTTATCGGATCAGATTGTGGTCTGTG
>OQVT01001274.1_pt1 | contig 15758 bp, 14 predicted proteins | sample 1691561 | NCBI WGS metagenome assembly OQVT01 (sample SAMN03418260, study PRJEB22391) | human gut metagenome | biome: human-gut; feature: organic feature; material: feces | host: Homo sapiens | place: Tanzania | collected 2013-01 | reverse complement strand
ACATTCCCGGCAGAACGCCTTCCGGCACATCTGCGCCTCAGCCATCAGCGACTCCTGAAGTGATAAAATAATGGTAGACACAAAAGAGCCTACCATTATTTTTATGCTATTATAGACATGGAGGTGGCAATATGGCTGGTAAATACACGATGCGAAGCAAAGAAGAAAAGTTAGCTATTGTAAAGAGGAATTTAGCAGGAGAAACTTCAAGGTCGCTCGAAAGAGAAACAGGATGCGGTCATCGGTTAATACAAGAGTGGACCACAAAGTATTTAGCAGAAGGTGAAGCTGGGCTGGAAGTTAAGAAGAAACCTGGTAATCCTTTATCTCGTTATGAGCGCCGGAAGGAACTGACCTACGAGGAGCAGCTGCAGTATCAGATCGAACTGTTGAAGCGAGAGCTGGTTAAGAAAGAGGCGGAGGTACTTCGCTTAAAAAAACGGAACGAACGAAAAGGGGGCGATGCCCGAAAAAGATGATCCAAGAGATGTATGCTGAGATTCAAAAACAGACAGACAAACACTCTGTCCGCGAACTGTGTGAAATCTACGGTGTTTCCCGCAGCGGCTACTACAAGTGGCTGAAACGAGCAGGACAGCTAAACCGGTATGAGAAAACACATAAGATACTGGACAGCTATGTCCTGGACATCCATTCCCACCATCCAATGATGGGATACCGCCAGATCAGGGACAAGCTGCGCCTTGAATTCGGTTGGATCATCAGTGATCCTACTGTTTGGAAGTCAATGAAGCGGCTGGGAATCCACGGATACACCAGGCACAGGAAAACTCCGGCCACAGGAAGCAACTTAGAACACATCCGCTATTCCAACGTACTGAACAGAAAATTCAAAGCAGAGCAGCCTATGCAGAAGATTGTAACGGATGTTACCTACATCAAACATAACGGCAAGTGGTATTATCTTGCGGGCTATTTGGATCTGTTCAACAACGAGATCGTGGAATGGGAACTCAGCGATACCTTTGACAATTTCCTTGTTATGAGGCCCGCAGAACGTCTCCTGAAAAGAAAGATGAGCACCGAACACCAAGTCCTTTTGCACAGCGACCAAGGTGTCCAGTACTCATCCGCAGGTTATTGCAACCTACTTAAAAAATACAATGTAATCCAAAGTATGTCAAGAGCTGGAACCCCTCACGACAACGCAGTTATGGAAAGCTTTTGGGGGCGGTTCAAGGACACGCTGCGCAAGCACTTCCGTTACTGGGAGAGTGATGATCTGAGATCTACCATTGAACAGGCGATCTACTATTTCAACAACGAGCGACCTGTCCGCAAACTAAAAGGAAAACCACCAGTCCTGTACAGAACAGAACTGGCGGCTTAAGAATTTTTGTGTCTACTAACTATTGACTACTTCAGATTTCGGTCAGTGGGCTTTTTCTATTTCTGCCCCTATTACATCCTCGTGATGTGATAGGGGCTTTTTTTGTCCCTGAAAGGCGGTCAGAAAAATTTTTTTGAAAAAATTCAAATTTGGTTCGTTCAAATCGAAAAAAATTTCCCAGTTGGTTAGTGAGGGCGAAAACCTCACGAACCTTGAAAATCGAATACACATTCAACAGGTACATTCCTGATCGGGGGCGAAAGCCCCAGCCGGATGAAGGTGCGCCACGAACTTCCTGCCCACAAGGGTTATCACGGAAAGCAAGGTTGGTAGCGATTCCGAACCATTCTGAAATATCCGCTTGCTACGGATAAGGCGATGAAACGATTCAGGGACAATGATACTTCCCTATGGGGCTGGCGGAGTACCCGGCAGAGGTGAGATTCCTATGAGTTCGGTCAGCAGCCGAACGCCTGTTGATTTCCTTTTACGCATTTGGGGGATGAGATCGAGTTAAATGCGACCACCAAAGCACAGGAATCCGCTTCCTGTGTTTTGGTGGATCAAGCGATCCAAATCTAATAAGAAGGAGGAAAAGCGAAATGCCAAACTGTAAAACCATTGCTATCTGCAATCAGAAAGGCGGCACAGGCAAAACGACCACAACGGTCAATTTGGGTGTCGGGCTTGCACGACTCGGCAAGAAGGTACTCCTTGTAGATGCCGACCCGCAGGGCGACCTCACGACTTGCCTTGGGTGGCGAGATAATGACAGTCTTACGACGACCATTACCGATAAGCTATCCGGGGTTATCCGTGAAGATCATATAGACCCACGAAGCGGCATTCTGCATCACGAGGAAAATGTCGATCTGCTCCCTGCCAACATCGAGCTGTCTGCTATGGAAATGATGCTTGTCACCGCAATGAGCCGTGAAACCATTCTGAGAAGCTATCTGAGCAAGGTCAAAGACAATTATGACTATGTACTGATTGATTGTATGCCTTCGCTCGGTATGGTAACTCTGAATGCTTTGGCGGCGGCAGATAGCGTAATCATTCCCGTGCAGGCGCAATATCTTCCGGCAAAGGGAATGACCCAACTGATGCAGACCATTGGAAAGGTCAGGCAGTACATCAATCCGAGCCTGCGAATCGACGGTATCCTATTGAACATTGTAGATAACCGCACCAACCTCGCAAAAAGCACTGCCGACGCACTGCGAAAGAACTTTGGGAGCGTTATTAAGATATACCGTTCCTCCATTCCTATGGCAGTGAAAGCCGCAGAGGTTGCTTCCAAGGGCGTAAGCATCTACAAGTATGAGCCAAGCAGTCCTGTTGCAAAGGCTTATGCTGAGTTCGCAAAGGAGGTGTCTGCCGATGGCAGGAAGAAAGAGCGACTTCACTCTGCCGACGCTCGATGACCTGTTTTCTACACAGGAGCTTCGGGACGATGCCAAGCTCAGTAAAATCCGAGACATTCCCCTTGAGCTGATCGATGATTTTCCCGACCACCCATTTAAGGTGCGGGACGACGAGGATATGATACAGCTTGTGGAGAGCGTCAAGGAGCGAGGAGTCATTACTCCGGCTACCGTCCGTCAGAAAGAGGACGGCAGATATGAGCTGATTTCCGGTCACAGGCGAAAACGGGCTTGTGAACTTGCAGGATTTGAAGCACTTCGCTGCGAGGTCGTAGACCTTGACCGTGATGCCGCCACCGTCCTTATGGTGGAGAGCAATTATCAGCGGTCGCAGATACTTCCCTCAGAAAAGGCGTTTGCCTATAAAATGCGGCTGGAAGCGATGAAGCGGCAAGGACAGCGTTCAGATTTAACTTTGTCCCCAGTGGGGACGAAGTTTGATAGAAGCTCTGAAGCCATAACAGAAGAAACAGGCGATAGCAGAAATCAAATTCATCGCTATATCCGTCTGACAAATCTTGTCCAAGAACTCCTTGACCTTGTGGACGAAGGGAAAATCAAAATGCGTCCTGCGGTGGAGCTATCCTATTTGGACGAGGACAGCCAGCGGGCGGTGGTTGATGAAATTGACCTGAACCAATGTACCCCGTCCCACGATCAGACCATTCGTATGCGGAAGTTCTTCACGGAAGGCAAACTCACACCGGAAGTAGTATCTGCCATTATGAGCGAGGAAAAGCCAAACCAGCGTGAGAAAATCGTCCTGCGTGGGGACAAGGTGCGAAGCCTGATCCCGAAGAATATCCCCGTCAGCCAAACGGAGGATTATGTGGTCAAAGCATTGGAGCATTACAGTCGTTTCCTGCGCCAGCGGGCAGAGCGTGACAGCCGATAGGCACACGGAGTATGTTTTCCGCTGTCCCCTTCCTCACACTCCATCCCCAGAACTTCCAGACTATCCGAGAATAAATAATCTATCTCCTAACTTTATCTCTATCTCTCTAAATAAGTCTATCTAAGAGAGGCTCGGAGATCGCACAGTTTGGAATTGCGCCCACCGGCGATATGATAAAAAGTTGCGCTTCAAAACGCATCTTTGTCTGAACGGTTATCATCGGGTAGAATGTGGTCGAAGGGAGTGAAGCGTGTGAAATCCAAAAACGCAGTTCTTTTTCTCATTGTCCTTTTGTGCCTGACTTCGGGGTGCAGCAACACCTCGCAGATTGCAGAACAGCCCGCCCCGGTTTCTTCTTCGGAGAGTAACAAAGCTCCTTACCAATCAGAAACGGCGCAGGCAACAGAGAAAACTGAGGTTGAACAGCCCCGAAGTACAGAGCCGAAAGACGATGACCGTTCAACAGAAGCAACGGCAGGCGTGTTGGATAGCAGTATTCAAACAAAACCGGCATCCGAACAGCCTAACAGCGGCACAACGCCGCCACAGGTAAGCGAACCGTCCAAGACACCTGACGAGTCCGAGCACCATCCGGAAGTCTCTGCACCGTCCGAAAAGGAACAGACCACACCTCCGGCAATGGAAGAACCAAAACCGTCAGAACAACCACAACCGACCGAACCGCCGCAGGAAGAACCAACAGAGCCGGCATTTGACATCGGCTATTGGATCGGCTTTGCCAAGAGCTATGCCGAGAGTGTCGGTCTTACGCTGAACAGCGAAGCCGTGTACTGCTGGGACAATCCCATTGCCGCAGGTTCGCAATGCAAATACACCGAAAGGGACATCAAGGGTTACTTGAGCCGCTACGCCAAAGATCCCGACATCACGGATGTTTGGATTTGGTATGAGCAGACCGGAACCGGTTCCTTTGAGGTGTATATCGGCTACGCATAACAACAAAATCAAATCACACTGAAACGCATCGTCAAAGTACGGTGCGTTTTTCGTTTTCAAGGAGGTAATCAACACAATGAAAACACATTTTTTCAAGCGAGGAATTGCAGGAATGCTTTCTCTCGTGATGTGCCTGTCCGCATTTATCGGACTTGGCACGACTACCGCCTTTGCCGCAGGAGAGCAAGCGGAAGTCTATCTCATTTCTTTTCCGAGAAGCGGAGATGCAAATCTCGACTACAGCGGTACTTGGGGACACTCCAATCTTCACTATATGAACGGTTGGTATTCAGGTGAGTCCAAGTACACTACCATTCGAGCAATGCACTCGTATGACGGTAATATCTGCTACTGCATTGAGCCGGGTACGCCGCAGGACACCGGCGACAGATACACCAGCAAGGATGAAACCTTTTGGGATAACCTCCCCTCGGATTTCAACAGCACCATTTCTCCCTACGATATGAAACTGTTCATCGGTCGTATTATGCAGTACGGCTACACGGGACCGATCAGTACCTCGTGGCGTTCTCAGAACGCAAGCGATGCCGAAACACTGGCACAGGCGATGGCGACGCAGGTTCTTATTTGGGAAACCGTGGTCGGTGAGCGAGATGAGGACTTCAATCATATCAGTCCCGGCAGCTATGATGCCGTCAAGAGTGTTGTCAGCACAGCGCACCCTCTGTATAGCCAGTTCATCAGCTACTACAACAGCATTGAAGCAAGCGTACAGCGTCACTCTGCTATTCCCAGCTTTATGGCGAAAACTCCCGGCAAGGCGCAGAATGTCGAGCTTGCTTGGAACGGCACGAACTACACCGCAACTCTGACTGACAGCAACAATGTCCTTTCCAATTATAGCTTTTCTGCGAATGAGGATGGCATTTCTTTCAGCGTCAGCGGAAACAAGCTCGTCATTACGGCGGCTACCGCACCCTCTGACAGCGTGAGAATTACTGCAAGCAAGTCCGGTGCAACCCGCCGAGGAATCATTACTTGGACGGATGGAAGATACGCTCCCGGAAGCGGTATTCAGGATGTCATCAGCTACGCCCAAGAGGTCAATGACCCCGTGCAGGCATTTCTCAATCTGGAGGTATCCTACGGTTCTGCTAAGATCATCAAGACCTCTGAGGACGGAAAGGTAGACAACCTTACTTTCACCGTTACCGGCAATGGCGTCAATCAGACCGTCAAGACCAACTCCAAGGGAGAAATTCAAATCGACAACCTGATGCCCGGCGTTTACACCGTGACCGAGATGGATTACGACAAGTATGAGCCGCAGGAGTCTCGCCGTGTGACGGTGGTTTCCGGTCAGGTTTCTACCGTGACTTTCAACAACAAGCTCAAGCGTGGAGATTTGCAGATCGTGAAATCCTCGGAGGACAATCTCAACGAGGGTGTGACCTTCCACATTTACGGCACTTCACTCTCCGGCATTGCCGTGGACGAGTATGCCGTGACCGATGAAAACGGCGTGGCGACCTTTGAAGATGTCCTCATTTCCGGATCTTCTCCTTATACGGTGGAGGAAGTGGACACCGCCGTTCGCTATGTCATTCCCGAAGCGCAGTCTGCGCCTATCCGCTGGAACGAGGTCACGAACCGTAGTTTCCTCAATATTTTGAAGAAGTTTTCCGTGACCGTTACCAAGAGCGATGCCGAAACCGGCACGGCGCAGGGTGATGCTTCTCTTGCCGGTGCTGTTTACGGCATCTATAAGGGCGAAACCCTTGTGGATACCTACACCACCGACAAAAACGGGCAGTTCGTTACCAAGGAGTATATCTGCGATAACGACTGGACGGTGCGAGAAATCACACCCTCCGAGGGTTATCTGCTTGATACCACCGTTCATAAGGTTGGTGCAGAGCCGCAGCTTTATACCGTGGAGCATAATCAGACGGCAAATGATGTGACCGAGCAGGTCGCAAAGGGCAATATCGCCATCATCAAGCACACCGATAACGGCGAAACGCAGATCGAAACACCCGAAAATGGTGCCGAGTTTGCTGTGTACCTGAAAGCCGCAGGCAGCTACGAGGTTGCCGAGGACACCGAGCGTGATTATCTTACCTGTGATGAAAACGGCTTTGCTCAGACAAAGGATATGCCTTACGGCATCTACACCGTCCATCAGGTATCCGGCTGGGAGGGCAGCGAACTGATGCCCGACTTTGATGTGTTCCTCTCTCAGAATGGGGCGACTTATCGCTACCTTATCAACAATGCACCCTTTAACAGCTTCATCAAAATCGTGAAGCAGGACGCAGAAACCGGAAAGACTATTCCTTACGCCGGTGCGGGATTTAAGATTTATGACCCGGACGGCAACCCCGTAACAATGACCTTCACTTACCCGACGCCCACCACCATTGATGTGTTCTACACCAATGCAGAGGGTTCTCTTGTCACGCCGGAAAAGCTGCCCTTTGGAAAGGGATACTCTATTGTCGAGGTACAGGCTCCCTACGGCTATGTCCTCGATGAAACGCCCGTGTACTTCGATGTCACGGAGGATAATTCCACAGAAGAAAGCGGGGTTACGGTAGTAAAAGTGGATAAGCCCAATATGGCACAGAAAGGCACCATCACCGTGGAAAAAACCGGCGAGGTGTTCTTCGGCGTTTCCGTCATCGGCGGCGTAGATGAAAGCGGAAACGAACTGCCCACCATCTATCAGCCGCAGTATGAAAAGCGTGGACTTCCCGGTGCGGTCTATGAGATCATCGCCGCAGAGGATATTATCACCCCGGACGGCACTGTCCGAAATCAGAATGGCGAGGTCGTGGACACGGTTACAACCGATGAAAACGGCACAGCCGTGAGCCGTGAACTCTACCTTGGCAAATATGAGGTGCGTGAGATCACAGCACCCCACGGGATGGTGCTAAACCCGGAACCCCACTGCGTCGAGCTTGTTTACGCCGGTCAGAATGTTGCCGTAACGGAAACGGCGACTTCGTTCGAGAACGAGCGTCAGAAGGTGGAAATCAGCCTTGTAAAGTCCATCGAGCAGAATGAGCGCTTCGGCATTGGCACAAACGGTGAAATGAAGAATATCTCCTTTGGGCTGTTTGCCGCCGAGGAAATCGTATCTGCCAGCGGCACTTCCATTCCCGCAAATGGTCTTGTTGAGATCATCTCTATGAATGAGGACGGAACGGCGAAAATCAAGACTGACCTTCCTTTTGGAAGCTACTATGTGCAGGAGCTTGCTACCGACAGCCACTATATGCTGTCCGATACCAAGTATCCCGTAACCTTTGGGTATGCCGGTCAGGAAACGGCAGTTGTAAAGATTGCCGCTAACGACGGCAAGGCAATCGAAAATGATCTGATCTACGGTTCGGTTTCCGGCAAGAAGGTCGATGAAAACGGCAGTGCTCTCGGCGGTGCGCTGATTGGTCTGTTCCTCACGGATGACGGCAAGTTTACAAAGGAAAACGCTCTGATGACTACCACTTCAGCTGAAGATGGTAGTTTTTCTTTTGAGAACATTCCTTACGGCACTTGGTATGTCCGTGAGATCGAACAGCCCGCCGGCTTCGTGCTGGATGATACCATCTATCCCGTGACCATCGGCGCAGACGGGCAGGTCGTGGAGATCGAAATCGTCAACAGGTATGTCCGTGGAAACATCCATCTGACCAAGGTGGATTCCGAATATCCTGACAATAAGCTGACCGGAGCGACCTTTGAGGTCTATAAGGACAGTAACGCAAACGGCAAGCTGGACGACGGTGATGAACTGCTCGGCACACTGACCGAAAAGGAAATCGGTGAATACGGTATGAATGACCTGTTCTATGGTCGCTACTTCGTCAAGGAAACCAAAGCGCCGGAGGGGTTTGTCCTTGATACCGGCGTGTATGAAGTGATGATCGACACCAACGGCAAGACCTACGAGGTGGAGAACAAGGCAGGTGTCGGCTTCGTCAATGATGCTATGCGTGGCAACCTGAAAATTGTCAAGACCTCCTCTGACGGCAAGGTCAAAGGCTTCGCTTTCCGCATTACCGGTGCAAATGGCTATGACATTATCCTTGAAACCAACGACAAGGGTGAGATCTTCATTGACGGGCTTCGCATCGGGGACTACACCATTTCCGAGGTGAGCAACTCGGCTTCTTCGATGTATGTCATCCCTGCTGATAAGAAGGCAACGGTCAAGATCGGCTCCACTACCATTGTGGAGATGCACAATGTTCTGCGTGATACGCCCAAGACCGGCGACACAACCAATCTGCCGCTTCTCTATACCCTTTCAGGACTGTCCGCAGTGGGCATTGCGGTGTGCGGCGTTATCGGCTTCAAGAAAAAGAAGAAGGAGGACCGTAACTAATGGAACCTAAAACCATCGTGGCTATCGTACTGGTAGCCTTTATCATCGGCGGCTTTATCTTCTTGCAGATTAGATCGAAAAACAAGAAGTGAGCTGATTATCCAAGGGGCGGAGCAAAAACTCCGCCCCTTTTCTACTACCCGAAGGAGGGATCCAATGAATCAACAGAAAACGGTGGAAAGCCGTGTGCTTTCTATCTTGAAGGACTGTCCGAGAGCAAGGTTCGACGATATGATCCTTGTTATGCACTACTACAATCGCTATGCGACTTATCTCAGAGCCGGTGAACTGCCTCTCAATGACCTTGCGTTCAACTACAAAGTCTACGGACTGCCGTGTTTTGAAACCATCCGCAGGGCAAGGCAGCGTGTGCAGTCACTTTTCCCTGAATATTCCCGCAGCGCCAACCCTGACGATGACAGTATGGTTATCATCATCGGCATTCTCTGAGGTAACGACTATGGAAAATGAAAAGAGAATGGTCGGTGATTACACCGTCCTCTGCGCCGTGAATATCGGCTCCCGTGAAATCATCCTTGCCGAGAATGAGCAGGATAACAGCGGTGAACGCTTCCTCTGCTGCTACGGAGAGCGCAACGACATCTTTGAGAAGTTTACCGAATGTGCCGTTGGCGACGATTATATTGATGCAGCGCTGTTCTTTGCAGAGCGCATCAAGCAAGACGCCGAGAGGTTTCGGGCAGAGGTTGAAAAGCTGGATATTCCCGTGACGGTTATCACCGAGGCGGATTGTATTCCTGATCACTACAAGAACGACATCAACGGCAAAATCATCGCCATCAATCCAGCTGTTCTCAAACCGGAGTATCAAAGAGCCGACCGGCAGCTTTATCTTGTAACCGGCGGCTTCGGTGCTTCTGCAAATGCCCGTGGCAGCGCTGTATTTTGCAGAAATCTCTATGACGGTAAGGATACCCGTTATGAGCGTATGGATGTGCTGGGTGAAGTAAAGCCGGAGTGTATGCCCGATTGGGCAAAAGAAAAAGCGGCTGCTTTTAGCCGCACAATTCAAGGAAAAGACCACGAGCGATAAGGAGGCAGATTTCTATGGCAACAAAGAAAACCGCAGCCGAACAGGGCTTGCAGCAAAAAATGAAGGTGCTGGCAAAGCTCTTTGACGCAGGCTGTAAAACCGAAAAGGATTTGAAGGCGCTGACCTTGCCGACGATCCTGAAAATCCCCGATGTGACCGTGCCGGATATGACGGTCATCACCGAGCTTCAGGAGCAGGTCGCAAAGAATCGTCTTTTCTCATACTTGGGAGGTGGAACAGATGAGCCAAGCGACACGACCGAATGACCGCCACATCATTTGGAGCAACCAAAACCTTGATGTGGACGACTGGCGAGAGGATTACAAGGAGTTCCTTGAAGCTAATGAACTGGACGACGACCCGAATGATGAGCAGGCACTCTATGAGTGGATGGAGGAAACCAATTACGACTACCTCTCCGATGAGCGAGTCAACCTGAATGTTCAGCTTTCCCAGCCGATCATTGTCATTGGCGACATCGGCAGATGGAACGGCAGAGTGATGGGCTACAAGGACATCCCCTCCGGCAACATCCGAGATTGCCTGTATGCCGACACCGACTATACCGAATGGTATGTAGATAAGTACGGCGATCTTCGTGCCGATGCAACTCATCACGACGGCACAAATCACTATCTCTACCGTGTATTCAAAGACGGCGTTTCCGAAACGCAGATGGAAAACCTGAGAGATAAAATCTATCACGGCAAAGCCACACGAGCCGATATTACCCGACTGACCCGGCGACTTGGGGATGAGATCGCCGCCGTTTACGGCTTTGACATCCCGAAACAACGAACACCGCAAGAAAGGGGCGCAAGATAATGACAGATTTCACACTGCGACCGCTGACCGTTCCCGAACGCAAATACACCTACGCTCAAAGCTCGCAGCTTCAAGGGCAGACAGGCAATATCGGTTATCTGCGTGGGGACTTCGGCTCAAGCGGCGATCAGTTTTATACCACTTGGTTTGATACCCGACCGCAATGGAAAAGCGATGAGTTCAAGCGGGACTTGGACGATGTAATCAACGCCCTGCGCTCCGAGGAGTACGGACTGCTTCAAAGCCGTTCTCAGATGGTGCGTTATGGGCGTGAGAACAAGGAAAGCGAAATGCAGGGTGCTTATACCACTGAGTTCGGCTTCCGAGCAGATACCGAGAAATATGCGTTCGTGCTTCGCTGTAATCCAACGAGGGGCGACTATAACTTCTACTGCCTCTGCTATGTAAAGGAATGGCTGGACAAGCACATCGAAGAAGCCAACCGGGATATTCGCTTTATTGACAGCCACTATAAGGAGCTGTTCCGTATCCCGGACGGAGAGCGCATCATTGTGACCGACCGTGACGGTAAGACGGAAAGCTATCCCTGCCGCTATATTGACAACTATCACACAGAGGTTGGACGCAATCTCTTTCACATTTGCGAGTTTGCCGAGCGTATGGAGCAAGGCGGCTGTACCTACGCTCCAATGGAGCCGCCCTTGCCTCCGATGTGCTATTCCGTATTGCCGTCTACCGGAGAAGTCATTCAAATCGACCGCTGGCAAAAGGGCTATACCGCCACAAGTTTTAACGACGGGAACCGTGCGGAGAACGAAGCAATCAAAGACAAGTTCAATGAAAAGCTGGGTGTCAGCAAGGCGCAGGAGCAGGCGATGCTTGCCGGTTCTATGATCCGGTGGGACTCCATTGCCGCCAAACCCAAGAGCTATGATGAGAACGGCAAAGCCATCAAGCCAAAAGACTATGAACGATAAGGAGGTGTCCGCCGATGGCACGAAAATACGACTTCATTTCGGAGCTGTATAACCGAACCTGTAAAACGGTCGTTGCAAACCCCGAAAGCTGGGAAGCGTTTCTGCGCTCTGCCTGCTACAACTACCGTCTGCGTTTTGATGAACAGCTTTTGGTTCACGCACAGCGACCGGACGCCACCGCCGTTCTTCAGATCGACGACTGGAACCAAAAGTTCGGGCGATGGGTCAACCGTGGGGCGCACGGCATTGCCGTTTTTGAGGATGCCGACCAACGCCGCCAGCGGCTTGTCCACTACTTCGATATTTCCGACACGCATCCCAGCCGCTTTTCCCGCAGAGTTCCCATTTGGCAAATGCGGGACGAATACACGGCAGAGGTGATCGACACGCTGGAAAGCACCTTCGGAGAGTTGAACGACAAGGAAACCCTTGCCGTTGCCATCGAGTCGGCGGCGAGAAATGCCGTAGAGGACAACATCCCCGACTATCTCTCCGATCTGATCTACAGCGTGAAAGACAGCTTCTTGGACGGCGTATCCGAAGAAGAAATCACCCACATTTTCAAAACGGCAGTTAGAAACAGCGTCGCCTATATGACGATGACCCGCCTGGGCATTGAAGCCGGAGAATACTTTGAACCCGATGATCTTCGGGATGTGGTGAATTTTACGACCCCTGCCACGCTGAACGCCCTCGGCTATGCCACCAGCGATATTGCGGAGATGGGACTTGCGGAGATTTCCCGCACCATTCTTGCCCTCGACCGTCAAAATCGCATAATTGCAGAGAAAACCAAAGCCGATTACAATGTAGGCAAAGAAAAAACCGAAAGGAGTCCTGACGATGAACGAGATCACTTACACGAGGCAGGGGGATTATCTGCTCCCCGATCTGGCAATGCCGGAGCAGCCGGAGCTGTCGATGGGCAGGTACGCCCGGATGCGGAAGAAGTTCCTGAAGGAGCATCACAAGGTACGCTACTACAACCTGCTGACGAGCTGCGCCCTGAACGAGCATCTGAACGACACGGAGCGCAGAGCGAACGAGATGGAACAGATGCTGACGGAGCAGATGGCAGCGTCGGAGGGCGTGACGGAGAGCCTGAAAGCGACGGATATGATGAGCTGGGTTCGGAAGATGAACAGTATCCGGAGCCGGGTTCAGGAGATCGTGATGGCGGAGGTAATCTTCGCTTAGACTATTACGACCGAAGTCACGAGGATAAAAGCCTGCCGTTCTTTGGCGGCGATGATACGATTCGTGAAATCCTCGGCACCACGCCGCACCTGAAAGCAAGCAAAGACGAGATACGGGCATTCTTTGAAGCTACCGCTGATGAGAACGCCCGTATTTCTTATATCAAGCGCATTTTCAACAACGACTATACCGAGGTCATTCTGAGCGATGGACGGCGTGTGGGCTACAAGACCTATCAGAATGTGTTGCAGCTTTGGGAGGGCAGTTATCTCTCCCGCACGGCGCAGAGCTTCTATGATTGGGGCGTAATTGCCCAGCATTTTGAAGCGATGCGGCTGCTTGGAGAGTTGCAGGACACGATGAAGCCGCTGCCATCCATTGACGGGCAGTTGAGCTTGATGACAGCAGGAGCAGAGGAACGAAAGCCCTCTGCTTTTACTTTCTCTCAGGAGATCATCGACGCTGTTCTCACCCGTGGCAGCGGCATTTCTGAGGGGAAAATGCGAATCTATGAGCAGTTCCAAAAGAGCCTGTCTGCAAAGGAAAATGCCGACTTTCTGAAAAATGAATACGGCTGGGGCGGTGCTTATCCCGTAATCGTCGGAGCCGGTATTGATGAACAGCACGACGGTAAGGGTATCCGTATTTCTAAAGGCATCGGAAGTGATAAACCCCATATCGACCTGAAATGGAGTCAGGTGGAGAAGCGTATTGCCGAGCTGATAAAACTCGACCGTTACCTGAACCCCAAGGAAAAGGCACAGTACCCTGAGTGGCTGCAAAGGCAGGAGGAACGCCGTGCAGCACTTGCCGAGGAACGAAGGAACAGAGAAATCTTGTCTACCGCACCTTCCGAAAAGGAAGAGCCGAAAAATGAGCGATATGAGTACCATCTCGGCAGCACCGTCTATCTCGGCGCAAACGAGTATGAAATCCTGTCCTTTGATGATGAGCGTGTAATGCTCTATGATACGCAGTTTCCGCTTTTCAACAAGGAAATGACGAGAGCTGAATTCGACAGCAAGGTGCAGGAGAACCCGCTGAATGACCATTTGAAGGTCGCTAAAAAACAGTCCGAAGAAAAAGCGGTCGAGTATGACATCGGGATGGGCTATCTCGGCAACGGACTGACCGTTTGGAACCGTGCTGTGGAGGTCAATGGGGACTATCAGAACATTGCTCATATCTCCCCCGAAGGTGAGATCACTTTCTATGTGCAGGACTTGCCGCAGAGCGTTGTGGAGCGTATCAGACAGACGGCAGAAAGAGAAAAGCCAAAGGATGCTGCTTTGCCGGAGTTCTATCAGGCGTATCTTAAAACCAAAGCAGACAATCCGAGTAGCCTTTTGCTGTATCAGGTGGGTGATTTCTTTGAAGCCTATGCTGATGATGCAGAGGTCGTCGGGACTGCTCTTGAGCTGACACAGACTACTCGTGCCGTCGATCACAACACCCGTGTCCCAATGGTAGGATTTCCGCTGCACCGCTTGGAAACCTACCTTACAATGCTGACCGACAGAGGGTACGATGTAGCGGTCAACGCTTTGGAGGACGGTAAACGCATTACCCGCACCGTGGTTTCCACCACGAAGGAAGCACCCATCGAGTCCAGACCTATCGGCAGGATCGACTATCTCGGCACGGACGGCAAGGTCGGTGAAAGCATCGAGTATACCAGCCCTTATAGTTTCGAGAAGGACATCAAGGAGGAAAACTACTACGGTGTGCCGATGAGCATTGTTCTGTATAAGGACAAGGACGGCAACACGATTCCCTATGACTTTGTTACTCGACTTGACCCACCTCCCACGGGCTTTGAGATCATCGACAGCCCGTATTTGCCGGAAAATGCTCTGGACAAGGCGAAGCATCTCATTGATGATTTTTGCCGTGAGGAGTATCAGCGTGAGGACGGTGCGGACTACACCGACCTTACTGATGTCGGTGTTGCCTACACCACGACTGAGGACGACAAGCACGAGATTCAGGCAAGGGTCAACCTTGTGGATTTCCGCATCGAAACTCTTGCGGATGGAAAAGTCGTCCGCAGTGAGCAGTATGCGTCCATTGAAGAACTGACCGAAAAAGGATTGCAAGCACTGTCTTTTGACGACCTTGTTTATCTCTCCGAGGAAGAATTGGCACAGGTGGAAGCACCCCTTGCACCCGCTTGGGAGCATCCGAAGAAAAGCTCGGCGTTATGGACGATTTTGCGTTCTTCGAGCGGCGAGACCATGCGCGTATAAATGTGCAGCGTTACGCCGTGCTTTTCGCCCAAATGCCGCAGGATGGCAAGATCGTCGGTCGATGTCGGATACTCGCGCAGCGCCCAAATGCAGCGGAACGTGTTGCCGCAGATGTAATAGCCGGTTTCAAATTTCACGATGCTCGGCGCAATCATGTCCAGAAACGCTTTGAGATTTTCAGTTTCCTCGTCCGGTTTTCGTTTGCGCTTAAAAAGCCCCACTAGATCACCTCCAGAAACCGCTGACCGTCGTAGTCCTCGAAGCGCTCCGTTGTGGTGTTCTGCTCGAAATAGATGGCAAGCAGGCGCTTGAGGTCTTCCTTTCCGGCGCGGCGCGTGGTGAAGCCGTTGTCGCGGAATTTTGTCTCGATGGTGGACAGCAGCGTGTACGCCGTGTCCGGCTTCTCGTTTTTCAGTCGGACGGCGAGATAGAACTCACGTGCCAGCGTCATCTGCACCTGCTTTTCGTCCAGAAATGCACGATCCTGTTCGAGCAACTCCCGGATCGCGGGGTTCTG
>OQVT01001270.1_pt1 | contig 15783 bp, 13 predicted proteins | sample 1691561 | NCBI WGS metagenome assembly OQVT01 (sample SAMN03418260, study PRJEB22391) | human gut metagenome | biome: human-gut; feature: organic feature; material: feces | host: Homo sapiens | place: Tanzania | collected 2013-01 | reverse complement strand
CAAGAGTAATAAATATCCATAATTTAGTTCCTGTTTTTGGATTTTCTGCAACGTCTTCATTTGTTTTATTATCTTTATTTTCTCCTGAAGTATTATCTTTATCTTCAACTATCTCTGTTGCATCTATTTTTTTTGTATATGTTGCATTGGTAGAATGAAAAATAATAGCACTATATGTTACTTCACATTCTCCCTCTATACTAGTACATGCATCAACACTACATTTTGAACCAAAATTACAAGAATCTACTAATTTCCATGTATCTTGATCATCATATTCAATGGTCTTACCATCTTCACTAAAGTAATATGTGGCATTATCTTTTCCAATATTTTCTCTTTTTCCATTTTGAGCTGGATTTATTACTCCTGGATCACCTTCATTAGGAGAGTTGTATCCAGCTCAAAATGGAAAAAGAGAAAATATTCTTTAATCCACTTCTCTTGATCCTCATTATCTTTATCTTCCGCCGAAAATAATAGCCCTGAGATGAAGATTCCAATAATTGACCCGATTAGTATTCCACATGCAAATGTAAATAGCATTTCCATATCCAAATTCTCCATTACATATCTTTAATTTTTATTTTCAATGCTTCTAGTTCCGTGTATTTCTGGCTATTATATGCGTCTGGATTTTTGACAATCTTTCTAATTTGCTTGTCACAAATTGCTCATACTGGCGGTTTGCTACAAACAGGCGGTTAAATTCTAATAGCTGCTCTATGATCATGATTGATTTTAATGTTTAGTTGTTATAATCTTTTTCCATTATCTCATAATCGTCCATGCACCAAATGATCTTGCCTGTGAAGTCGAAATAATGGTTACGGCATTTCCAGCGACGTTGCTCAAAGGGTGCTTTTGAGTTGCAACAATAATCGGCTTTGCCAACCACTATACAACCCTTGCGCTTCTCTACTCTGAATCCTTCAAAGAGCTTCCTTGTTTGGCGGTTGAGCGTGTTTATGACCCACAGCTGCTGGCCGTCACACACATAGTTGGTAGCGCGTGTCCCCATGTCAAGAACAACAAAAATGCGGCTCTTGGCAGGACTGAGATAGATGTCTTTTATCTTTTCGTAGCCATTGTCGAAGGGAATGTCGCTACTGAGTTTTTGGGCTTTGTCGTAACAGTAGATACGTCCGTTGTATGTGAAGAAAATAGTGTTCTGACGACCACTATAGTTGGCTATCAACTTAGCCGACTTAGGTATGGTCGCGAGCATTTCTTCATCATCGTTTGGTAGGTTGACAAAAGTTACTTTATCTTTGAGCATACTCTTTATGGTGTCCTCGTCCCAACTGTGTATGGCTATGAGCAGAAGGGCGAGGACCATGAAGAGAGCCAGACCTGTCAATATTTTCTTGTTCTTTTTTATTCGGTCTATCATATAATGTTATTGTAGATTAGGTAAGCAGGACATGTGCTCTTGGGGTTCTTTATGTAAAGAGCTGTCCTATTTGGTAAAAGGCAGCGGACACTATCCATGCTACGCCTGTGGTGTAGACGGCTACAAAGATGGCCCATTTCCATGTGCCTGTTTCGTTGCGTATGGCTGCGATGGTGGCCAGGCAAGGGAAATAGAGCAGAACGAAAAGCAAGAAACTGTATGCAACGAGGGGTGTTATGCCGTCGGCTGTCATCTCGCTTCGCAAATCTTTATATTGTTGGTCGCTGTCGGGCGTGTCGGCTCCGTTGTTGTAGAGAATGCCCATGGTCGATGCCACAATTTCTTTGGCTCCTATGCCAGACACCAAACCGACGTCGAGCTTCCAGTCGAAGCCTTGAGCACGGAAAACGGGTTCTATGGTCTTGCCGATGTGTCCTATGAAGCTTTGCTCCTGTTGCTCTTGCGGCGTGAGACTTTCGTTGTGTGGAAAATAGCCTAAAGCCCACACTATGATGCTGGCTGTGAGGATGATACCTCCCATTTTCTTTAGATATTCCTTGCCTTTCTCCCATGTGTGGCGGGCTATTGCCTTGGCTGTGGGGAAGCGGTAGGGTGGCAGCTCCATGACGAAAGGCGTGTCTTCGCCCTTGAAGAGAGTCTTGCTGAACAGTCGGCTCATAATTATGGCCATCGCTATGCCTACCACATATAAGGATATAAGAACGGTAGAACGTAGATGGGCGGCAAACATGGTCCCTACAATCATGATATAGATGGGCAGACGGGCTGAGCAACTCATGAACGGCAGGATCAGCATGGTTATCAGTCGGCTTCGTCGGCTCTCTATTGTTCGTGTGGCCATGACAGCAGGGACGTTGCATCCAAAGCCCATGATGAGGGGTATGAACGATTTTCCGTGCAGTCCCATCTTGTGCATGAGCTTGTCCATGATGAATGCTGCGCGTGCCATGTAGCCACTATCCTCCATTAGAGAGATAAAGAAATAGAGAATGAGAATTTGTGGCAAGAACACGATGACGGAACCTACACCTCCTATCACACCATCTACGAGCATGGCTTTCAGAGGTCCGTCTGTCATGTTGTCTGAGAGCATATTTCCTAACATGCCGACACCTGTCTCGATCCAGTCCATAGGATACTGGCCGATGGAGAACGTTGCTTCAAACATCAGCCAGATTATGAGAATGAAGAGAGGGAAGCCCAGAATGCGGTTTGTCAGCAGGCGGTCTATGATGTGTGTCATCTGATAGGTGTCGCGCTTGTTTCCCGTTGTGTAGCCTGCCTCTTGCAAGGCTCCATGAATGAAGCCATATTTTGCGTCCATGATGGCTGTTTCGCTGTCCTCGTGTGTGTATTCGAGCACCTCTTGGGCTGCCTTGTCGCGTGCGGCTATAATGTTGGCATAATTAGGCAGAACCGTAACTACATGTTCTGCCGTCTCGTCTTTTTCAAGCAGCTTTATGGCGAGATAGCGTGTAGAGTAGCGTTGGCGCAAGGTGTCAACCTGTTTGAGCTCCTTCTGTATCTCCGTTATGCCTTTCTCTATATAAGGGCCGTGGTTTATGTGAATGTGCCTGAACACGTTGTTTCGTGGCTTTACGCCGTTGGCAAAATCTTCCTCATGGTTGGCTGTCGCTTCGTCGGCACTTGCTTTCTCATATTCTGCGTGCCAAGCCTTTATTTGTTGTGCCACCTCAGGATTGAGATTGCCTTCGTGGTCAAGAAAGTCGCTTCCCTCATAGAGGTTTATTATAACATGGAAGAGAAGCTCAACGCCACGTCCGCTCTTGAAGGATGTAGGGATCATGGGTACACCAAAGAGTTGTCCGAGCTTGCCATAGTCGACGTTGTCGCCACGCTTCTCTGTCTCGTCAAACATGTTGAGCGCACAGACCATGCGTGGGTGCATGTCTATGAGTTGCGTGGTGAGGTAGAGGTTACGCTCCAGGTTGCTTGTGTCGATGACGTTTATAATGACATCAGGGGTCTTCTCTATGAGTTGCTTGCGCACATAAAGCTCTTCTGGCGAATAGGCCGAGAGCGAGTAGGTGCCAGGCAAGTCGACGAGGTTAAACTGATAACCTTCAAATGTGGCGTGGCCTTCTTTGGCATCAACGGTAACGCCTGAATAGTTGCCGACATGTTCGTGGGCTCCTGATGCGAAATTGAAGAGAGAGGTCTTGCCGCAATTCGGGTTTCCGACAAGCGCTACATTTATGATGCGACGCTTCTTCATGGCAGCATCGTGGAGCTGCTCGTCCGTGATGTTGTCCTCACATTCGGTCGGCTCTATATCGGGTGTCGTGCCTGCCTTTGCTGCTTCGCTGTCTTTCAGCTTCTTGGCCTCTTCTTCTGATATTACCTCGATCATCTCGGCTTCAGAATGGCGCAAAGACACCTCATAGCCCATGATTTTATATTTAACAGGATCTTGTAGAGGGGCGTTGAGGAGCACATCGACAACTTTGCCCTTTATAAAACCCATCTCCACGATGCGCTTTCTGAAGCCACCATGTCCGGTAACTTTCACTATGACACCGCGTTCACCTGTTTTAAGATCTGATAGTTTCATCGTTTAATTCGATTTATGTTTATTACGCGATATGGGCTCAATATATTCTTGTTTTATTTTTTATGAGCCCTTTACATCTACATATTTTCAAAACATTACAAAATTAATATTTTTTCTTTATATAATGTGTAGTGATAAAGAGAAAGATGTGTTGTTTAGCATAAAATACCTAAAAAAGGGGACTACAATGTGCGTTTTTTATAATATTTCCGTATATTTGTCGCCTAAAAAAGACGGTTATTGCCGATTTAAACAGAAAAACTATGACAAGAAAACAAACAGGAAAAATAGTGTTGACGCTCTTGCTTGCAAGTTGTGCGTTTGGCAGAGTGCAAGCTCAGATGGTGGTAAGGGCCAACCGGCAGGTGCAATTTGAGAAGACGCTACCGGCAGGCAATTATAGCGGAATGTCACATTTTGCCGATAACCTTTATATGCTTGCTGATGATAAATATGCCAGCGACGGGTATAGGCTCGTTGAGATAGAAACCGATTCGGTTTCCGGGCAGATTAAAAAGGTCGTGGATAAGGGTTTTGTCGTAGGAGCCAACAATAAAAACCGTGATGCTGAAGGTTTGGCGTTTTTGCCTCATCGTCAGTCGGTTATGGTCGTTGGCGAGGCGGATAGCATGATAAAGGAATACTCGCTTGACGGTAAGGCCGAAGGACGCCAGCTACAGCTTGAGAAGGGTGTCGGCAATGGCGGTTATGAGTCGTTGGCTTATGACGGCTCTAGAGGTCTGTTGTTTACATGTACAGAAAGCCCTCTTCCTGAAGACTTGCAAACAGGCGACAACGAACCATGGCGCTTCCGCATACAGGCCATCGACGAATCGTCGCTAAAGGTGCTTGGCAGCTGGCTGTATGTGGCAGACAAGCCCGTAGGCAAGGCTTATAAGGCTGGCAATTATGCTTTTGGCATTAGTGAGTTGACGGCTCTTGACAACAACAAGGTGTTGGTTCTCGAACGCGAGTGTTATGTCCCGAAGAAGAAAATTGGTGCGTGGGTGCGAAACAAAATCTATTGTGTCACGTTGAGCAAGAAACATGGATTTTCTGAGAACCTGTATGGCTCTACACAAGCTGTAGACAAAACCCTTGTCTATGAATGGAAGACCAAGATGAATCTTACGGCGCGGTCTTTCGCCAACTATGAAGGAATGTGTCTTGGTCCTACCTTGACAGACGGCTCGCGTACGCTGCTTCTATGTGCCGACTCGCAGAACCAAGCACACGGGGTGTTGAAAGATTGGTTTATGAGCTTGGTTATTAGATAATTGAACTTTCATCTTCAATCCATTTAACAATTATCTTCAATCCATTTCACAACAGCATCGTCGTCGTTACAGCCAATAACCTCGTCGGCTTGTGCTTTTACCTCGTCATAGGCGTTTGCCACAGCCACGCTATGATCGGCTATGCGCATCATGGACAGATCGTTGCGATTGTCGCCAAACACAACAATGCGTGTGGCGCCAAGCTCATTGGCCAGACGCTTTATGGCCGACGCCTTGTTGGTGTCAGGAGCATAAATGTCAAGGATTCCTTGTGAGGAGTCGTCAATGTCATAATAGCATGCGGGTGAGCAAGCCACGCCGCGCTCTCGTAGCTCTTTGTTTATGGCGTCCATTGCAGGGTAGGGGCCAAGTGAGAACACAAGCATGGCTTCATCGACGTCGTGGGCAGCGATTTTGTCGCACAGGCGCAACTGCTTCAGGGGTGTTTGAACGCGAGGTTCCATGAAGGCCTTCTCGCGCTCCGTCATGTTGTGGCTATGGTGCACTATGAGCGTGTTGCCATGTCGACGATAGACGAAAGGGGCAACATGGTGTTTCGCAAAGACCTCTAATATTTGTTCTACCGCTTCATTGCTCATCGTCCTTACGTTTGAGAAACAACTTTGCTGTGGATCCCACAATGCGGCACCCGTCATGAGAATGTAAGGAATGTTGCTCTTTACATCTTTCATCAAGATTGTTGCTGTAGCTGGTGTGCGAGCTGTTGCTACGGTAAAGAGCACTCCCTTGTCGTTGATGAGCGTGTTAAGGCGCTCTATTGTTGAAGGCGACAGCTCAGACTGGCTATTGAGCAACGTGCCGTCCATGTCGCTCACAAATAATGTCCTTTCTTTCATTAATGCTCTTTCGTTAATGTTTCAAAAATTGCTTTTCAAGAGAAATCTTCAGAACTTTTCTCTCACGCCTTTGTTGCTTCTATTTCTTTAAATTGGCAAGCAGAGTGTTAAGCTGGTTTTCATCGCTTATTAGCACCTCGCGTGGCTTGCTGCCTTGAGCTGTTCCAACGATGCCTGCCTTTTCGAGCTGGTCCATGAGTCGTCCGGCACGATTATAGCCTATAGAGAAGCGGCGTTGAATCATGCTGGTGCTGCCTTGCTGCGTGCTCACAATGGAGCGTGCTGCTTCTTCAAAGTAGGGATCAAGGCTTCCTATCTCGCCTGAACCTCCAGCTGCCATGGTTGAGTCGCCACCGTCAGGATTGACAGGCTCAGGTATGGGCATGGGTTCCACGGGACCGCTTTGTTCTGAAATGTACTTGTTTATGCGCTCTACCTCAGGCGTGTCGACAAATGCACATTGCACACGGATGGGCTCGCTTCCGTTGATGATAAGCATGTCGCCCTTTCCTATGAGCTGGTTTGCACCAGGCCGGTCGAGGATGGTTCTTGAATCGATCATGGCGCTCACGCGGAAGGCCATACGTCCAGGGAAGTTGGCCTTGATGGTGCCTGTTATGATGTTGGTCGTAGGACGCTGCGTGGCGATAACCATGTGTATGCCCACGGCACGGGCAAGCTGTGCTATGCGGGCTATAGGACGCTCAATGTCCTTTCCTGCTGTCATGATAAGGTCTCCAAACTCGTCAATGATGACGACGATGTAAGGCATGAACTCGTGACCGTGAGCGGGGTTGAGCTTATGGTTAAGATATTTCTCATTATACTCTTTTATGTTTCTCGCTCCCGCGTCTTTAAGCAAGCCGTAACGGTTGTCCATGAGTGCGCAGAGACCGTTGAGGGTCTTTACAACCTTAGACGTGTCTGTAATGATTGGCTCATCCACATTTTCGTCTAACGAGGCCATAAAATGGTCAGCAATGGGGTTGTAGACGCTAAACTCGACCTTCTTCGGGTCAACAAGCACAAACTTCAGCTCGTTTGGATGCTTCTTGTAGAGAAGAGAGGTTATGATGGCATTCAGACCAACCGACTTGCCTTGGCCTGTGGCACCGGCCACAAGGAGATGAGGCATCTTTGTGAGGTCAGCAATGTAGACATCGTTGGTGATGGTCTTTCCGAGCGCTATAGGCAGGTCATACTTACACTCTTTAAACTTACGCGAGTTGAGAATGCTCTCCATCGACACGATGTTCTTCTTCTTGTTTGGCACCTCTATACCTACCGTTCCCTTGCCAGGTATAGGTGCTATAATACGAATGCCGAGAGCGCTAAGGCTGAGGGCGATATCGTCTTCAAGGTTACGGATTTTCGAGATGCGCACGCCCTCGGCAGGTGTCACCTCATAGAGCGTGATGGTGGGGCCTACAGTTGCTTTTATCTCTTTTATGCCAACGCCAAAACTGTTGAGCACTTCTACAATGCGAGCGTTGTTGCTGTTGATCTCGTCCATGTCGACTGTAGGCGTGGCGTCGTCATATTTTTTTAGCAAGTCGAGCGTCGGATACTTATATCGTGTGAAAGGCTCTTTGGGATTGATGGGTGTGTGGAGCTGACTCTCTACATTTAAGGTTGATGCGTTGGCCTTCTCGTCACCCTTTGCCACCTCTATAAGGAGAGACCCCTTGCCGTCTGTCTTTGCTGCGTCTTGGTAATTGTCATTTTTAACTGGCGTTTTGGGGTCAAGAGTAATGGTTGTTGCGTTGCCCCTGTCTTCTGTGGCAGGATCGTCGCCTTGCTTGCCGTCGGCTGTCTCGTCTTCCGCTTTCTTTAGCTCAGGAGTGTTGGTGTCGGTCAGATTTATTACCGTCGCTCCGTAACGTGGTTCCTGAGCGTCTTGTTGCTCCTGTTGAGAGTGCTTCTGCTCGTTTTCATCGTCCTCGTTTTGCGTGTTTACGTCTGTTGTGTGCTCCTCCTGATTATAGTTTGCGTCCATTGAGTTTGTAACCGTAATCTTTACCTTACTCGTAAGATATTTCACAGGATTGAGCATCTTTCTTATAAGAATGATGGTCTGCGAACTGATGAAGGTAAGGAATATAATGGCTGTTACAACGAGTGTGATGGTTAGACCAGGAGAGCCTATGAGGTTCTCAAGATGTTGCATGCAATAGAGACCATGGTTGCCGCCCGGGTTATAAACTTCGTCTCGCATGATGGGCGCAAGAAACTTTGCAAAGGCAACGGAGCTCCACACCATGACAACCGTCAGGGAGAAGAACCATTTCCATATATTAAGGTTGAAGATGCCCATGAGCTTCATGCCTACGGCAATCATGAATATTGGAATGACGAAGGATGAGAGACCGAAGCTTAGTGTTATGAAAAAATAAGACACGATGGCTCCAAAACTGTGGCAACAGTTGGAAAAGATGTTCTTCTCGTTCTGCCACTCGCTTGGACGCATGTTCTCCAATATGCTCTGGTCTGCCTGTCCGGTGCGCAGGAATGACACGAAAGCGATGAGCATTATTGCTGCGACAGCAAGAAACAATAGTCCGAAAATAAAGTCGGCACGTTCGTTACTTAATATGTTTTGAAGACTCGTCAAGCTGTTTGTTTTTGCCTGTTTTTGTCCTGATTTTCTTTTTCCCATTAGTATGACTTACTTATTTTACTGCAAAAATAGTGTAAAAAAGTTGGAAACGTTCAAAAAATCATAACTTTTTTTCTAATTTTGCAATTTGTAAGTAAAAGGGACGATGAAAACAATATACAACAAATACGACAAAAACAAAATTAACGCTTTGCCCCAAGTGTTATTTCCGGGAAAAATAGTTGTGGTGCAGAGCGAGAGCGAGGCCGACAAAGCGGTAGACTATCTCTTGTCTTGCGACATCATGGGTGTGGACACAGAGACCAAACCCTCGTTTAAGAAGGGACACATGCACAAGGTGGCCCTCCTTCAGGTATCTACGCGCGAGGTCTGCTTTTTGTTCCGTCTTAACTTTATCGGTATGCCTCCTTCGGTCATTCGTTTGCTGTCAAACACTACCGTTCCGATGATCGGACTGTCTTGGCATGACGACATATGTTCGTTGCATCGCCGTACCGACTTTACCCCCGGTCTGTTTATTGACATCCAAAATATTGTTGGACGTATAGGTATAGAAGATCTGAGTTTGCAAAAGCTCTATGCCAACATTTTTGGCGAGAAGATAAGCAAGCGCCAGCGCCTTACCAACTGGGAGGCAGATGTTTTGAACGAAAAGCAGAAACGTTATGCTGCTACCGATGCTTGGGCTTGCATAAACCTGTATCAGGAAATTCTGCGTCTTGAGGCAGAAGGCGATTTTAAGCTTGTCAAGGTAAAGGAAAAACCTGTTGAGGCGGCTACTCCCAACGATGCTGCCAATGATAAGGAAGAACCTACTAAAGACGTCTCTTCAGAGGCAGCTTTAAATGACAAGGAGGCTTCGTCAAAAGACAATCAGCTGACGCTTCAGGAAATGCTAGTCAAAACCAAGGAATCTTTAGCTAAGGCTAAGGAAGAGATGGCAAGGGTTAAAGAAGCTTATGCCAAGGCAAAGGATAATCTTGCAAAGGTAAAAGAGGAGATGGCAAAAGCAAAAGCAGAAGAAGCTAAGGTTAAAGAGAAAGAAGTAAAGCCAAGGGCAACCAAGACCAAAGCTAAGCGCTTAACTGCTGCTAAGGTGGAATCTGAAACAACAGAGGTAAAGGTAAAAGAACAATAGAACCTTATTGTTGAAGACAACACTTTCTTATTAGAGATTGCCCAATATAAAAAACAAAACATCAAAAACAATATGTATAAATCAATATATCTTAAGAGAGGCAAGGAAGAGAGTTTGAAACGTTTTCATCCTTGGGTGTTCTCAGGAGCCATTGCCGCCATTGATGATGGTGTGGAAGAGGGCGAGCTTGTGCGTGTGATAAGCAGCAATGGAGAGTTTATTGCTGTTGGCATGTACCAGATCGGTTCCATCGCCGTGCGCGTACTTACATTCAAAGATACTGTCATAGACCATGAGTTCTGGACCTCGCGTCTGAAATCGGCTCTTGACATGCGTCGTGCAATCTCTATTGCCGACAATCCCCACAACAACACCTATCGATTGGTTCATGGCGAGGGCGACAACATTCCTGGTTTGGTGATTGATTGTTATGGTCCTACCGCCGTTATGCAAGCCCATTGTGTAGGCATTCACCTCATGCGCCACGCTATCAGCGAGGCGTTGGTTGAGGTTATGGGGTCGCGCATACAGAACATCTATTATAAGAGTGAGACAACGCTTCCCTTCAAGGCTGATGTGGAACATGAAAACTCTTTTATATATGGTGGCGACGAAAACGATGTGGCTATGGAGAACGGATTGAAGTTTCATGTCGACTGGCTTCGTGGCCAGAAAACCGGCTTCTTTGTTGACCAACGCGAAAACAGAAGCTTGCTTGAGCAGTATGCCAAGGATCGTTCTGTTCTCAACATGTTCTGTTATACAGGCGGCTTCTCTGTATACGCCATGCGTGGTGGTGCCAACATTGTGCACTCAGTAGACAGTAGCGCAAAGGCAATAGAGCTGACCAACCGCAACATTGCCGACAACTTTGGTAACGACCCTCGTCATGAAGCGTTCTGCGAGGACGCATTCAAGTTTCTTGACGCCAACGACAAGAAATATGACCTTATAATTCTCGATCCACCAGCTTTTGCCAAGCATCGTGCAGCTCTTCACAATGCGCTCAAAGGCTACACACGTCTTAACGTGAAAGGTCTTCAGCGCATAAAGCCAGGAGGCATATTGTTCACCTTCAGCTGTTCGCAGGTTGTGTCAAAAGACAACTTCCGCAATGCCGTGTTTACTGCTGCCGTACAGGCTAACCGCAAGGTGCGCATCTTGCATCAGTTGCATCAGCCTGCAGACCATCCGATAAATATCTACCACCCTGAGGGAGAATATCTTAAGGGATTGGTGCTGTATGTAGAATAGTAACGCAGCTTTAAGAGCTAACGGCTCCTTGTAAAGGCAATTACTTTGAAACAACAGCTTGTTAAACCCAAATCGGTCATTAGGCCGTTTATGTATGATTTTATAACTGCTTGCAGTCTTTTGGTTTTTATAAGTTGTCTTTTGCTTGTTTTTAATTCGCAATAGCTCGCTATTACTCATTAAAAGCCAAACAAAATCCATTCTTCTAAAAATCCAAAATCCAAGCAAGCCCTAACGACCGATTTGGGTTAAACGATCGGTTTTATACAAGCTGTTTGTTTTGTATATGGCTATTTTTTTACAAGCTGTTTGTTTAGAATAGTAAGATAGCTTAAAAAGGCTGTGAGTAATAAATGGCTATTTTAGAAAACGTTTATTCCTTATAAAAATCTTTTCATGTTACAAGGTGAAAATTGCAAAATAGAAAAACAGTTCTTATCAAAGGTAAAGACCTATATAGCGCAACACAATGTGGTTCGTGCTACAGGTCATTATCTTGTTGCCTTATCTGGAGGAGCAGATAGTGTGGCGTTGCTGTTAACCATGCAAGACATGGGGTTTCATATAGAAGCGGCTCATTGTAATTTTCATCTTCGTGGAGAAGAGTCGGACAGGGACGAACAGTTTTGTAAGAACCTGTGTGAGAGCCGTGGGGTGTCTCTGCACCTTGCCCATTTCGACACGCGAGGTTACGCCGCTCTTCATCATGTGAGCATAGAGATGGCAGCCCGCTCGCTCCGCTATGCTTATTTTCAAAACCTGTGTAAAGATCTTTCGCTTGATGGCATTTGTGTAGCCCATCATCGCGACGACAGCGTGGAGACAGTTCTCTTGAACTTGGTTCGCGGTACAGGCGTTCATGGCTTACGCGGTATCTTGCCTGTAAACGGCAATATTCTGAGGCCTCTTCTGTGCGTGAGCCGAGCAGACATTATAAATTATCTTGGCTGCAAGAATCAAAACTACGTCACAGACAGCACTAATCTTGTGGCTGATGTGATGCGCAACAAAATTCGTCTTCAGATTCTTCCTCTTCTTCAAGAGCTGAACCCTGATGTGAAAACAACAATAGCAAAAGCGGCTGAACATGTAGCTGAAGCGTGCAAAATTATAGACCATTCGTTAGATGAGGCTCTTTCTTATGATTTGAAAGTTAATAGTTATGATGTAGAGCGTTTGCTTAGTTTTCCGTCACCCGAATATCTCCTTTATACCCTGTTGAAGCGTTACGGCTTTCAGCCCAGTCAGATAAACGAGGTTTATCGTTCCATAATGAGCCAGGAACAACATGGCACAAAAGAGTGGCAGAGCGAGGATTATTCAATGGCTCTTACTCGTGGACGCATACTTATTGATAAACGAGAGGAGATGGCGTTTAAGCCAATTAAACTGCCAGAGGTTGGCACCTATGTTCTTAACCAAGAAAACGATAAATTAAAAATTGAACAGATAGAACGTGATTCCACGTTTTCATTAAGCAAGCAAGCCGATTGTGTTTGCTTGGATGCGCAAAACGTGTTGTTTCCGTTAACTGTTCGTCGTTATGTTGCAGGCGATAAGTTTGTGCCGTTCGGCATGAAGGGCTTTAAGCTTATAAGCGATTATCTTACGGATAAAAAAAAGAATGTGTTTGAGAAGCGTCGTCAGCTTGTTGTCTGCGATGCTGAAGACAAAATTGTGTGGCTTGTAAATGAGCGCGTCGATGACCGTTGCAAGGTAACCAATGATACAAATTCTGTTTTAAGGCTTAGCTTTATTTTAAACCAATAGATGCGCAAATAGGCCATTATTGCAATCTGTATTGTTATTCCCGCTTGTTACAATTCTCTTATGATGTGCTTGATGGCAGCAACCGGGTGATACAAAATCATTCTCGGACCTGCCCAGCGCATCACTTTGCACATTTGTTCTTTCATCTGAGGGCGATAGCAGTGGATGGGACATTTCTTGCAAGTGGGCTTGTTCTCGCCGAACTTGCAATGTTCCAGTCTTGCAGAAGCGTATTGTAGCAAATCTTTGCAAGAAGGGCACAATTCCTTGTTGCCCTCCATCTTCCTGCAGTACAGACGTATCATCTGCTCCACTACTTGCTTCTCTTCCTTTATTCTGTTCATATTCTATCTCAAGAACGTTTTTAGCTTGTCTGTCAACATCAATATTTGAAAAAATCTTTTCATAAGTCACAAATTTTAAAAATATAATAACTAAGTTGTGATGGATTTTTTACACCATCTAAGAATTAGACGCAGATTATACCTGAAAGTTTAAGGAGAAATGTTCAATTTCGAGTAGAATTATGTTCGTTATTCCTGTTTCCATCCGCAATCGCCATGGTAAATGCATTTGCCACGCTTGGGTCGATATAATCTTGCCATTTATGGTAAATCCCCAAATTTCTCCGTTGGAAGTCTTAAACTCATTTAATTTATTTACATCAGATTTGGCAGAATCACACTTTTGTTGTACCTTTACATCTAAATTAGTGTTGTCGTTATCGTTATGTGCTATTAAGTTAGTTTTTGTCTCATCATTGAGACTGTACGTCTTTAACGACAACGCTTTTTTGTTTGTATCAATACTCTGTTAATTCTGTTATATTACAAATCGTGATATAACAAATAATACTGGCATGTTCTCAGACCGCTCACCATATGATGAGGCTCGCGGGAAAGGTCTGGGAAAAATGGTGGACGATGTCCTTTATTGTTTGTTCTTCGCTCTGTCTGCCAATATCTCTTCCATGTTCTCCTTTGCCCAGTTTATTATGTTTTCCACGAGTGGCAGGAAGGAGAGGGCGCGTGGTGTTAGGCTGTATTCCACACGTGGGGGGATTTCAGGGAAGACTTCACGGCTTATGAAGCCGTCTTCCTTGAGGGTGCGGAGCGTCTGTGTGAGCGACTTCTGCGAGATGTCGGGCATCTGACGTTGCAGTTCCTTAAAACGCATAGGCTCCTTGTGCTGTAGGTTGTACAGCACAAGGAGCGACCATTTGTCGCCTACACGCGCAAGGACATTGCGGATAGGGCAGTCGATGAATAATGCGTCTCTTATGTCTCTTTTGGTCTGTTCTTTTTTTTCGTTCATTATTTGTCTAACGGGATGATGTTGGCATCTTCCATGAAGTCTGTGATAGGCTTCGACTCGTACTGAATGCACATCATCACCATGTCTTTGTCTGAGGTGTTGCGCAATGCACGTACGCCTGCTGGAGATACACGGATGATGGTGCCTTCGCTTACGGCTGTCTTCTCGCCGTCCACTTCATACTCGCCTTTGCCCGAGATGATCACATAAAGCTCTTCGTGGGTCTTGTGCGAATGAAGGAATGGTGCGTCTTCGCCAGCAGCAATACGCTGTAACGATGCTTCTGCACCGGTCATTCCGAGTTCCTTACCAAGGAATATCTTGCCTTCTACGTTCTGCCAACCATTTAGGTTCTTGATTGCATAATTCTTCATAATTTACTGTTGTCTTTATTGTTTTGTTTTTTGCAAAATTGCTCTGCAAAGTTAATGACATTCAGCGGATTATACAAGAAGGCACTTATTGTTGCCTCAGTTACCTAAAGGTTAGTATTGGCTATGTCAGATGCTTACGGATTTTGCTTTAATGTATTTTAACTAGGTTCTGTTTTTATTTTTCATTTTTACACCTTCAATGTCTGCAGATATTCCTTCTGCTCAGGCGTGATTCTGTAGCTCTCGATGGCCTTCTGGATGGTCTTGTTGTGCGTCCAGGGAGCAAGGTGGCGTTGCTCGATGTAGGGAATCGTCTGGTCCCATTGCTTGGCAAGGGCGGTAGCGAAGAACCAGGCCATCCATCCTTATATTGCTTAGCCAACTGACTTACAAAATTGAACTTATATATATGTATTCATGGCGTTCTGAATGAAGGCTGCTTTGGTGGCCCACTATGCTTGACAGCTGACCCTTGCCAGCGCCACTATCGGTTACGATATTTGCCAACATTCCGCTTGTTTCCTTCCAACTTTTGTCGGGATACATGAATTCTGCCCCCACTTATGTGTGCGCCAAGTATTGGGAAAAGCATTGGACGAGTGGCTGATGCATGTCCTTGGACACTTGCGATAGCAAAAGTTGCACGCATTCGGTGCCTTTTCCGAGGCGTGGCATAGCTGGAGGGGTGTGTTTACTTAGATTGTATTTAAAATTTGTCATGTCTGATGATTTGTTAAGTTGTTGATTTTAAGCCTTTTAGAGAGAGTGGGGTGTGGGCTGTCATTACAATTACAGTTATTACAGTTTTATTTACAAGGGTTGCCATTTCCGTCTTTTCTATATATAACTTATTGATTATTAATTAGTTATAAAGTCTTTAATAGGCGTGTGTAAGATATTCCACCCTTTTGTAATAACTGTAATAACTGTAATTGTAATAGCTCGATGGTGTTTACTGCTCCATTCTTTTCTCCTCTCCAAGGCTTGTGGCGAAGCCACTCGCCACCTGCATGAGTTCTTCTTCTATTCCGTAGGTTTCACCACAGCTCTCCACTCCATAAACTGTTTGGTTGTTTCTCCGCTATGATGGTCGAGGAAGAGACTGTGGGCGGTGTCGAGCGCAGCAATCTTCTGCATGTCCTCAGCATCAAGTTCGAAGTCGAAGAGATTCAGATTCTCCTGCATTCGTTCCTTGT
>OQVT01001269.1_pt1 | contig 15795 bp, 15 predicted proteins | sample 1691561 | NCBI WGS metagenome assembly OQVT01 (sample SAMN03418260, study PRJEB22391) | human gut metagenome | biome: human-gut; feature: organic feature; material: feces | host: Homo sapiens | place: Tanzania | collected 2013-01 | reverse complement strand
GCTCTGGATCAAAGAGATTAGGGAATATCCATTCGGTCAGTGCTGTTTTCTTCAGAAAAGCCTCACGCACAAACGGAATGGTTTCAAAATCGCCATTTGCCCAGCAAAACTCTTCAAAGTCAAGCGGATGCATATTAATCACATCTTCCTCACTTGGGATAACAATATTTTCCACATTTTTGTGAATACTGATGAGTGAGCCTGTTTCTATGTAATCATAACGCCCATCAGCAACAAGATATTTGATCGCTTGCCTTGCATGAGGGCACATTTGCACCTCGTCAAAAATAATAACCGACTCGCGCTCATGTAGAGTTTTTCCTGTCAAAATCTTTAAATGCGAGAAAAAGGAGTCAATCTCACCAAGGTTTTGAAACAACGATTTCACATCTTCTGTGGTGTTGGCAAAGTCGATAATCAGGTGACTTTTGTATTCTCTTTCTGCAAAATGCCTGACTATTGTAGATTTTCCCACTCGTCGCGACCCCTCAATCAACAATGCTGTTTCGCCTGCCGATTCGCGCTTCCACTCAAGCATTTCATCATATATTTTTCTCTTAAAAACCGTTTTTTTCATACCCACTTTTTGATTTTTTACAAAAATACTAAAAATCAATTAGATACAAAAGATTTTTTACAAAAAATACCGATTTCCGCACGTTTCAAAATGGCAAAAATGCCGATTTCCGCATATTTCAAAATGGCAAAAAAGCCGATTTCCGCACGTTTTGAAATTAGTCGAAAAGGGAGAGTTGTTTGTGTTCGAGATTGAAACTTTTGCGGTGGTAGGGAGTGATGCCGAAGCGTTCGATGGCGGCATAATGCTCCTTGGTGGGGTAGCCCATGTTGTGGTCCCAGCCATATTGCGGATATTCCTCGGCAATGCGTCGCATATACTCATCGCGGTGCGTTTTCGCCAAAATCGACGCGGCAGCAATGCTCATCATCTTTCCGTCGCCCTTCACGATGGTCTGATAGGGCGTGTCGCCATAGGGCTTAAACTTGTTGCCATCGACCAAAACAAACTCCGGGCGCACCTTGAGTTGGTCGAGCGCACGGTGCATCGCCAAAATCGAGGCGTTGAGAATGTTGATGCGGTCGATTTCCTCAGGCCACACATGCGCCACAGCCCACGCCAGCGCCTGCTCCTCAATCACGGGGCGCAGCAGATTGCGCTTCCGCTCGGTGAGTTGCTTGCTGTCGTTGATAATGTCGTTGTGAAAATCGGGGGGCAAAATCACCGCGGCGGCGGTCACCGGCCCCACGAGCGGTCCACGACCAGCCTCATCGCACCCGGCTTCGATTCGTCCCTCAACTAAAAAGCGTTGTAATTCCATAAATTCAAAATTACTATAAAATTCTATAAAAAAACCACCTTTGTATCGTTTTTTTCTTTAAGTTTGCATTACTATGGCACAAGAAATAGAACGAAAGTTCCTTGTAAAAGGCGATTTTAAGGCGGAAGCATACAAGGCAACGCATATCACGCAGGGCTATCTCTGCTCTGTGGCAGAGCGCACGGTGCGCATACGCATAAAAGACGACAAGGGTTACATCACCGTGAAGGGCATTGCAAGCGAGAGCGGCGTGTCGCGCTTCGAGTGGGAAAAGGAAATTCCTGTGGAAGATGCCCGACAATTGTTACTGCTTGCCGAGCCTGGCATTATCGACAAAACGCGCTATCTGATTAAGGCTACCGACGGTGTTCACACCTGGGAGGTTGACGAGTTTTACGGCGACAACGAGGGGCTGACGATGGCGGAAATCGAACTTGCCGACGAACACGAAGCGTTCGCCAAGCCCGAATGGCTCGGCGAGGAAGTAACAGGCGACACCAGGTATTTCAACTCCATGTTGATGAAAAAGCCTTACAAAAGTTGGAAATAAACCGTCAATCCACTTGATATAAAAAACAAACTCTGGGCGTTATGATAGAGGTGAATACGAGAATACACGACAAGTTTTCCATAGAGTTCAAAACGAGTTTTGTGGCGCGACGCAAGGTGAAGGACAACGATTTCTCCGCCTATATGTGGTTTTTCATTCCTCACAACCTCGACATCAATCGTGAGACTTATCCCAAATCACGCTTCTATCAAGACATCAAGTCGTATGTGCGTGTAATCACGCCCAAATTCCTGCTTCAAGACATAGTGGGCGGCAGTGGCATTCCGTTCACCAATCTGAAGGCGGCGTTTCAGGATTTGGCATCGTCGCCCACCCGCTCCGCCACCAAGGAGTATGAGTATCAGGTGAAGATGTTCTCTGCCATCACCCACAGCGCGGCTCGCAACGGATGCTACAATCTGATGGGTTCGCACATTTTGCCCGAAGTGGTGCCCACGCTGTGCGCACAGTATTTGCAGGCGTTCGACGAGGTGCTGCGTGCCTTCCGATCGCTGCGCACTATTGTGTACCAGCCCACCATTGCCGACGGCATACGCAACTATTTCCGCTACGGCGATGAGTTTATCAGCAATATGTTTAAACTCTACACCACCCTCATTCTCGATTTTATGCAGAAAGATGCGGAGCATCGTGAACTGTTTGCTGCCTCTATCAAGAGGCTCCAGACCGAGATTAGCCATGAGAATGCCTACAGGGATAAGGTGGGATATGTGAACTTGAAGGAAAACGATGCGAAAAACAACCGCTACTTGATTTACCGTAGCGGTGTGCTGAAAAAATACGTTGACAGCGACCTCTACTTGAATGTGCCGAAGAAGAAAGATGGCAAACTGGTGGAGCAATTGTATTTGGGCATTGCCGCCGGGCTGGCGATGATGTTTGCCACGGTGGTGAGTTTCTTTTTCCAGCAGAAATTCGGCAATTTCACTCTGCCGTTTTTCATCGTGCTGGTGATTAGTTACATGATTAAAGACCGCATCAAGGAACTGTCGCGCTACTATTTTGCGCATCGCATTGGCAACAAATATTTCGACAATAAGGCGGAAATACTGCTCAACGAGGATAGAATAGGCACCATCAAGGAGGGTATGGACTTTATCACCCACAAGAAGGTGCCTGAAGAAGTGAAGCGTGTGCGCTACAGCAAGCGACTGATGGAGGTGGAGAATAGGGTGACCGATGAGAAGGTGATGCTCTACCGCATGGCGCTGCACATCGACAGGGTGAAACTCAACAACCTCTCGCACTACGAAACCGCCGGCATCAACGACATTATTCGCTTCAACGTGAACAACCTATTGCAGAAGATGGACAACCCGAAAGTGAACATTCGTCACATGAACGACGATGGCACGGTGGTGACCATTCCATGCGACAAAATCTACTATGTGAATATCGTGCTCCAACTCCGCTACGAGAGCGACACCACGCTGCGCCGCTTCCGCGTGACGCTCACCCGCAACGGCATCGAATCAATCAACGAAGTGGAAATCGACTAAATTGCCTAAATCAACTAAATCGAATCCTCGAAAACTCGAATTTTCGAATTATCGAGATTTCGAATCATCGACAAGTTGCCCCGTTGACCCATCGACTCGTTGACTTGTTGACCCGTTGACTCGTAGACTCTCCAACACCGACGCGTGGAAGATGTATTTGCCATTGGTGGGGCGCACCACGCAGCGTGCCATATCAAAGATGGGGAGTTCACCGTCGGGGAGCGTGAACAGTAAAATGCGGTTGCCATAGTCAACAGCGGCAGGGTCGCAAACGCCAGGGCGCGTCCACTCGTTGTGCAGATAGGCGGCTTCGGGTACATTTGGCTGTAAAAACAGCGTCACACTCTTTTGCCAAGCCTTTAGTTTCCATTCCACAGGGCGCACACACTCTGGCGGCACCATCGCCGTCACCACACCGTTGTCAGCCACCATCACCGACAGCCGATCTTTCACATCTTCCACTGGCACAATGCCATCGGGTGCCGACAGCAACAGCGACGCATACCACTTGCGAATGTGGATAAGCAAAAGTTCGTCAATATCGATGCCATCGGTGCGCTCAATGGTGCAACCGTAGTGCGCAGGTTGCAACTGCATCATCGTTTTCCACAAATCCAGCATTTCGCTCTCTGAAAGTTCCATAAATTGTGAAGTGTTCTCCATAGTTTTTTTTCGCGCAAATTTACGCCCCCCACCACATCGCCATCAACGCCAAAATGGCAACACAAATCCCACAGCCTTGCTCCATGCCTCGCTCCAAATCCACTCCATGCCTCACACAGATCGCACAGATCTCACTCTAAGTTTGCACGCCTGATGTTAAATCTCACTCTAAGTTATTTTTTTAAATCTTATCCGTAAAATTCGTTGAATCCGTGTTCGCCTTCCCTGCCTCGAACTTGCGTTTTTGTTGAATCTCGTTGAATCTGTGTGAGGGAAAATGTGTGAGGGAATTGTGTGGGGTGTTGGATTTTTCTGAGAAAATTGGTAACTTGCAGCGTTAAACTAATGATTTGTTATGAAGGTATTTCAACATGTAAGTGATATTGGCGACTTGAAAGCCGCTGTGAAAGAAGCACTTGAAGTGAAGCAAAACCGCTTCGCGCACAAGGCTCTCGGTGAAAACAAAACGCTCTTGATGGTGTTTTTCAACTCCAGTCTGCGCACTCGCCTGAGCACACAAAAGGCTGCTATGAACTTGGGAATGAATGTGATTGTGCTTGATGTGAACCAGGGCGCATGGAAACTCGAAACCGAGCGTGGCGTGATTATGGACGGCGACAAGAGCGAGCATCTGCTGGAGGCTATTCCTGTGATGGGCTGCTACTGCGATGTGATTGGGGTGCGCTCGTTTGCACGCTTCGAAAACAAGCAAGACGACTACGAGGAACGCATCTTCAACCAGTTTGTGAAATACTCCGGCCGCCCTGTGTTTGCGATGGAAACTGCCACCGTTCACCCTCTTCAGGCGTTTGCCGATGTAATCACCATTGAGGAACATAAGGAGGTGGAGCGACCCAAGGTGGTGCTCACATGGGCTCCTCACCCCAAGGCTCTCCCACAGGCCGTGCCCAACTCGTTTGCCGAATGGATAAATGCCACCGACTACGATTTCGTGATTGCATGCCCTGAAGGCTACGAACTTGACGAGCAATTCACCCGCGGCGCAAAAATCACGCACGACCAAGACGAGGCTTTGCGTGGTGCCGACTTTGTGTATGCCAAAAACTGGAGTTGCTTCCGCGACCCCAACTACGGTAAAATCATCAGCAAGGATATGAACTGGACCATCACCGCCGAGAAGATGGCACTCACTCGCAACGCCCACTTCATGCACTGCCTACCTGTGCGCCGCAATATGATTGTGACCGACGAGGTGATAGAGGGCAAACGCTCGCTGGTAATCCCCGAAGCCGCCAACCGCGAAATCTCCTGCCAAGTGGTGCTCAAACGCATCCTCGAATCCCTCGCCTAATCAAAAAATACAGGTATAATAGGGAGCATTGATGCAACAAAACGACAACACCAAAACGTAGGGACATGCCTTCGGCATGTTTCCAATGTGTTGACACGTTTGGTGATACCGAAGGCTTGTTCCAATAATCCGTATGTAAATAAAAATACACCTATTTAATCCATTATCATCCTATTGACACCTAAGAAAAAATCGGTGTAAATTGGGTTTTAATTGGATTAAATAGGTGTTTCGTTTTTACCCTGTAAAGGCAATATCCTGTAAAGGTATATTTTTATTTTAGCCAGCCGGCTTGTTTGTACCAGGCGATGGTTTCTTTCACGCCGCGCTCAAGGGAATATTGGGGGGTGAAATTGAAGTCGCGCTCGGTGTCGGCGGTTTCGCAAAGCCAGTTGCGCTGCTTGAGTATGCGGAATTTGTCCACATTGAGCGTGGTGGGTTTGCCTGTGAATTTGGTGTAGATGGTGCAGAACACGCACACCATTTGCACGAGCCATATCGGGCAAGTGATGGGTATCACGAATTTCTTTTTCAACTCACGGCACACGATTTCGCGGAACTCCTTCTGCGTGTAGCCTCGTGATTCGCTGATGAAGTAGGCACGGCGTTTCGGGCCTGCTTCAAGAGCGTTGATTACCGCTGTGGCAAGGTCTTTCACATAAATGAATGTGAGCATCTGCTTGCGGAAGCCCACGCTGAAATCAAAGCCCGATGCTATCGACTTCATCATCAAGAAGTAGTCGCGCTCGTGAGGGCCATACACGCCTGTGCAGCGGAAAATGGTGTAAGGGAAGTCGGGCACCATCTTCAGATAGGTTTCCGCCTTCGCCTTCGACATTCCGTAGCGTGTGTTTGGCACAGGGTCGTCGGTGATTTTAAATGGCGTGTAGCCTTCGTCGTCGCCCACGCCCATCACGCTAAGGCTGCTCATGAGCAAAAACACCTCCGGCACTGCGTCGAGCGCCTTGAGGGTATCAACGAGCAGTCGCATGTAGCCGTAATTGATACGCTCGAAGTCGAGATAGTTGGCAGCCTTGGTGGCACCGAGGTTGTGCACCACATAATCCCACTTGCCGCCATTGTCGCCGATTGCTTGCGCCAGCGTGGCTTTCAGCGCCAACTCGTCGGTGAAGTCAAGCTCTATGAAATGAATACGCTCATCTTGCAAAAACTCACGGTTGGTGGTTCGGCGCACGGCAGCCCAAGTTTCGTAGCCGCGTTTCAATGCCTCAGCCACGATAAAGCCTCCGATAAAGCCACCAGCCCCTGTCACGAGTATTCTCTTAGCCATATATCACTTTCTTTATTTTTTCAACAATCATTTCTGGTTCAATGCCTGTGAGGCATCGGTAATCGCCATACTTGCATGGTTTTTGCCCAAACACCGAGCATGGGCGGCACGGCATGTCGAGTTGCACGGCGTTGGCTTCCGATTGCTTCCAGCCCATGAAACCACAATAGGGGTGCGTTGCGCCCCACACGCTCACCACAGGCAGATTAGCCACCGATGCGAGGTGCATGTTGGCAGAGTCCATCGAGAGCATCACGTCGCACTTCTGCATCAATGCTATCTCGTCGGTGAAACTGTGTTTGATTTCGGCTATCGAAACCGTGTGGGCATATTTCTGCACCAGTGGGCGGAGTGCCTTTTTCTCCTTTTCGCCACCGCCAAAGAGCATTACCGTCACGCCTTCAATCTGCGTGAGGCTTTCCACCACCTTTTCAATCAGCGGCAGCGGATATTCCTTGCCACGGTGTTGCGAGAACGGAGCCACAGCCACCCATCGCTCGCTCGCTTGCTTTTGCGGCACAAGTTCGCTGTCGGTAATGGGCGCAAAGCCACTGAACGACTCCTGCCACTGGAAACCTAACGCGCGAAACACTTCCTCATAGCGGTCGTGCGAGGTGGTGAGTTGCTCACGGATTTTGCCGCTCACCAAGGCGCGCTTTTGCTTGCGCCCCTTGTCGATGCGCGCCACCTTCACCCCATGCAGACGCATGAAGAAACCGATAGCCCAAGTGCGCATCACACTGTGCAAGTCTGCCATGTGGGTGATGCCATACTTCTGGCGCATTTCCGCAGCCAGACGGCGCAACCCAAGCAACCCATCATACTCCTTCGGATTCACACCCTCCACCGTCAGGTTGGCAGGGCGCTGAATCATCACTGCGGCAGGCCAAGGGCGAGTGAGCAGCACAAAGTGCACATCGGGGTACGCACGGCACACCGAATACACCACCGGCACACTGATCACCACATCGCCCAACGCCGAAAAGCGGGTAATGAGTACGGTTTTGCTGTATGTTTTATTTTTTGCCATAAAGCACCGGATTGGTAGCCGGGTCGTTGTAAAGCTTCATTTGGCGATACACCTTCATGTATTTCTTGCCGGCAGCAATATCGTCGAGCAGTTGGTCGATAGCGGCAGTAAGGTCGGTGCGTTGTTCCAAAAGCACATCGAGCTTAGCGCGGCAGCGTTGCAAGTGAGCCTCGTCGGCATCGGTGCGCGAAGCCTGTTCGTGCATGTGGTAGATTTTGAGCGCCAAGATAGAGAGGCGGTCAATAGCCCAAGCAGGACTTTCGGTATTGATGGTGGCATCGGCGCAAACCTTCACATCAGCGAACTTCTCGCGGAAGTAAGTATCGATTTCCTCCACCAAGTCGGTGCGGTCTTGATTCGACTTATCGATACGGCGCTTCAAAGCCAAAGCCTCGATAGGGTCGATTTCAGGGTCGCGGATAATATCTTCAAGGTGCCATTGCACAGTGTCAATCCAGTTTTTTACAAAGAGTTTTGCCTCGATGGTGCCATCTTCGTAAGGGTTGGCAACTTTTGCGTCCACATCATCAGTCTGATGATAAAGATTAACGGTGGCATCGAAAAGCCCATTACATTTTTCTGCAAATTTCATCTCAGATAAATTTCAAAGTTATTAATTCGCCCCCATTCCGCTGATGCAGAACAGTTGAGCGCACATTTCTCCAATCAATCCACAAAGATACAAAAGCCCCACCACTCCCACAATTTTTTTTTAAAGTCAACAAGTCTACGAGACAACAGGTCAACGAGACAACGAGACGAAAATTCGATAATTCGATTGCCCCCTCTACTCGTTGACCTGTTGGCTTGTTGACCTGTTGGCTTGTTGACTCGTTGACCTGTTGACTCGTTGACCTGTTGACTCGTTGACCTGTTGACTTTTTTGTGTCGTTTTTTGAAAAATTTGTAACTTTGCAGTTGCAATCTATGATATTAAGGCTTTTTTATGGAAAAATCTAATAACCGACTTCAAGAACTTGATTCCGCACCACTTGGCAAATTGCTGTGGAAATACAGTCTGCCTGCCGTTGTGGGCATTGTGGTGATGTCGATCTACAACATTATCGACCGCATCTTTATTGGTCAGGGTGTGGGTCCCGACGCTATCGCCGGTCTTGCCATCACGTTCCCTGTGATGAATGTGAGTGCTGCTTTCGGTGTGCTGATTGGTGCTGGTGCCAGCGCGCGCACGTCTATTCTGCTGGGTATGCAAGCCAAGGACAAGGCTGAGCAGGTGTTGGGCAACAGCATTGTGATGACTTTGGTGTTTGGCACTATCTACATTGCTCTGTTTGGCATGTTTATGGACCCTGTGCTCCGTCTGTTTGGCGCAAGCGACACTTCGCTACCATACGCACATGATTTTATGCTTTTCATTCTGCCGGGCTTGATTTTCAACAACATCACTTTCTCGTTCAACAATGTGATGCGTGCATCGGGCTACCCCACTAAGGCGATGTTCACTATGTTTATAGGTGCCGGGCTCAACGTGATTCTTGCTCCTATCTTCATTTTTGTGCTGAAATTGGGCATCAAGGGTGCGGCTATCGCCACCGACATTTCGATGGGTGTGTCGATGCTCTTTGTGCTGGCTCACTTTTTCAACAAAAACACTGAAATCCACTTCAAAAGTGGCATCTACAAGCTCCGTAAAGACATTTTGATGCCTATCTTCGCAATCGGTGCGGCGCCATGTATTGTGAATTCGGCGGGCTGCGTAATTAATGCCGTAATCAACAACACCGTTTATAAATACGGTGGCGATACTTCTGTGGCTGCTATTGGCATCTTCACCGCCGTCACTGGTTTGGTGATTACCTTTGTGGTGGGCGTGGGTATGGGTATGCAGCCTATTGTGGGCTTTAACTATGGTGCCAAACGCTTCGACCGCCTAATGCGCACCTTCTGGATAGCAGCAGGCGTATGCACAGTGGTCACCACCATGGGGTGTCTCGCTTGCCAATTCTTCCCCGAAGCCATCTCGCGCTTGTTTACCAACGATGCCACCCTCATCGCCGCCAGTTCCAAGACACTGCGCCTTGCCACCGCCATGTTCTGGGTGGCTGGTTTCCAGATGATCACCACCAACTTCTTCCAGTCGGTGGGTGAAGCAGGCAAATCCATCTTCATGAGCCTCACGCGCCAAGTGCTGTTTATCATTCCATTCCTTTTGATTCTTCCTCACTTCTGGCACATCGACGGTGTGTGGCTGGCATTCCCATTCGCCGACGCCTGCTCCATCACCGCCGCCATCCTTCTCATGGCATGGGAAGTGAAAAAAATCAAGAAAATACAGCAGAGAGGGTAGAAGTTAGAGGTTAGAGGTTAGAGGTTAGAAATTATATTTTTAGAAGTTAAGGAGTTAAGACGACACCTTTGGCACTTGACGCGATGGTGTCCCCACCATCCCCTGTCGGACTTGTCGGACTTGTCAGACTCGTCAGACAAAAAACTTGTTGACCTGTTGACTCGTAGACTTATTGTCTTTAATTCAATTTGGAGATGAGGGAGAAAAATATTAACTTTGCACCGCTCAATAAGAGCGGATTCGGGGTGTAGCGCAGTTGGTTAGCGCGCCACGTTCGGGACGTGGAGGTCGGAAGTTCGAATCCTCTCACCCCGACCAACAAAACAGCGAAAGGGCTGTGTCGCAACATTTCAAGCGACACAGCCCCGATTTTTTTCCCCCTCCCTACCCCATTTTTGGCATCATACACCCGAATTTACATTAAAAATAAAAAGATATTCACTAACTTTGCCTATATGAAGAAGAAAAGTATGCTTGACCTTGGGCGTATCACCGCCGAGGAGTTTAAGAGCGTGGATAAGATACCTGTGGCTGTGGTGCTCGATGATGTGCGCAGCGAGATGAATATTGGTAGTGTGTTTCGCACCGCCGATGCCTTCGTTATCAATCACATAGCCCTGTGTGGCATTACCGCCACCCCCCCATCTGCCGAGATTCACAAAACGGCACTTGGTGCGGAAGACAGTGTGGACTGGGCGCACTACCCCACAGTGATGCAGGCTATTGAGCATCTGCGTAGCGAGGGCTACAAGATTTGCACCATTGAGCAGGTGCACGGCAGCATCAGCCTTCAAGAGTTTGACGCTAAGCCGGGCGAAAAATACGCTATCATTTTCGGCAACGAGGTGAAGGGTGTGAGCCAAGAGGCGGTAGATGCCAGCGACTGCTGCATCGAGATTCCGCAATGCGGCACCAAACACAGCCTCAACATCGCCAACACCGCCGCCATAGTGATGTGGCATTTTTTCCTGCAATTCAAATTGTGAACACTACTATAGTAGTATATAAAATTTAAGAATACAATGATTACTATTTCTGACCAAACATACTCTCAATGGATAAATCAATTGAGTAGCCGATACCGAAAAAGTCAAATTAAGGCAGCTATCAAGGTAAACCGTGAAATGTTGATTTTTTATTGGAGCCTTGGAAGAGATATTGTAAATATGAAAGCAGAGCAACAATGGGGAACAAAATTTTTGCAAAACCTTAGCAAAGACCTCAAATGTGCGATGCCTGACGCAACTTGTTTTTCTGAAACAAATCTTAAATACATGAAATATTTTTATGAAATGTATGAGGATTTTTGTCCCCAACTTGAGGACAATTCTAATGAAAAACGTCCCCAAGCTGGGGACAAATTGAAAATTGATATATTTTCTTTGCCATGGGGGCATCATAAATTATTAATTGATAAATTAAAAAATAATACCGATGCAGCCTTTTTTTATATTCGTAAAACATTAGAAAATGGGTGGAGTCGTGATGTGTTATTAAATTATTTATCCACTGATTTATACAAACGTGAAGGAAAAGCTCTTTCGAATTTCAACAGCACGCTTCCTTTAGAAACAAGCGATTTAGCACAAGAATTAACACGTGACCCATATAGTTTTGCATTCACAGGACTAACTGGAACTTTTAATGAAAAAGTCTTAAAAGAAGCTTTGTTAAACAATATCACTCAGTTTCTTTTAGAACTTGGTACTGGATTTGCATATATTGGGAAAGAATACAAATTACAAATTGATGTAAAAGAGAAATATATAGATTTGCTCTTTTATAATCTTAACTTATCATGCTATGTTGTTGTAGAGGTTAAAATTGGAGAATTTGATTTTCAAGATATAGGTCAATTACAAGGTTACGTTGTTGCGGTTAACCATCTCTTACGCAAAGAAGAACGGGATAATCCAACTATTGGTATTATTATTTGTAAATCAAAAAACAATACTCTTGCACAATACGCTCTTGAAGGTAGTAACTTACCTATTGCCATTTCTGAATACGATCTCCAACGCCTTTATCCAACTGAAGTGGAGGGTACAATTCCAACTATAGCACAAATTGAAGATGCAATAAATAAAAGTCTAAATAAAGACAAACCATAATATAGTCATGTGGCATTTTTTCCAGCAATTCAAATTGTGAAAGCAAAAAAATTGCTTTTGAAGGTCGGTTTTGGGAAAATTTTGCGCCAATTTTGATTAACTTTGTGTGTGGCTATGAATCTACGGAATGTATATGACTCGCGACGAATATGGAAACTGGCTCTGATTGCGGTTTCCCTGATTCTTGTGGCTGGATTTATCTGGATTTCTAACAATCTGGTGAAAGACCTCGCCAAGCAGGAACGCGACCGTATGGAGATTTGGGCCGATGCCACTAAGGAACTGGCGTCGATGAGCAACGAGCCCGCCACCGACGAACAGGGAAATTTGTTGATGCCCACCGACATCAATTTCCTGTTCAGCATCATTGAGCGCAACCACAATATTCCGGTGCTGCTGGTTGACGACAACGACCAGATTTTGCAATACCGCAACTTCAATCTGCCAGAACCCATCGATAGCCTCAACCCGATGGTTCTGTCGGATGCCAACGAACAATATCTGCAAAAACGATTGGTGAAACTGAAAAAATCACCAAACAAAATCGACATAAAAATCGACAAAACCACCACGCAGCACCTCTATTACGAGGATAGCGACGTGCTTCGCCGCCTTGCCTACTATCCCTACATTCAGTTGGGTGTGCTGCTGCTTTTCCTTGCCATTGCCTACTTCGCCCTTATCAGCGTGAAGAAAGCGGAGCAAAACAAAGTGTGGGTGGGTCTGTCGAAGGAAACGGCGCACCAACTCGGCACCCCTATCTCGTCGCTGATGGCATGGACGCAACTGCTCGAATCAATGGGCGTGGACAAGAATATGGTGGCTGACATGGATAAAGATGTGAACCGCCTGTCGAAAATCGCAGACCGCTTCTCGAAAATCGGCTCTATGCCCGACAAGGAATTGGAGTTTATCAACGAGGCGGTGGAAACTTCGCTCGAATATATGAGCAAGCGCATTCCCAAACGCGTGATGCTCACTCTGCACCTGAAAAACGAGGAAAACTGTGGTGTGATGCTCTGCCAGTCGCTGTTTGAATGGGTGATGGAAAACCTCACCAAAAATGCCGTGGATGCCATGGGCGGTGAGGGTAAAATCGACATCACCGTGAAAAGCCGTGGTCAGCAGAATGTCACCATCTTGGTGAGCGACACCGGCAAGGGTATTCCTCGCAAGAATTTCAAGACGGTGTTTAACCCGGGCTACACCACCAAGAAGCGCGGTTGGGGTCTTGGCCTCACCTTGGTGAAGCGCATCATTGAAGAATATCACGACGGCAGGATTTTCGTGAAGGAGTCGGAAGTGGGAAAAGGCACCACGTTCTGCATCGAAATCCCTATCGTGAACGGTAATAACTAATCATTCCTCACAAGTATATAATATGAACTCTATCACTTTTCTCGGCACTGGCAATGCAATGTGCACACGCTGCTACAACACCTGCTTCTATCTCCGCTCACAGTCGGGGGCTATGCTCGTGGACGCTGGCGGCGGCAACGGCATTTTCCGTCAACTTTACAAGGCTCATATCCCATACGAGGAAATTCGCCACATATTTGTGACACATGTCCACACCGACCACATCCTTGGCGTGGTGTGGCTCATACGCAAAATTTCTCCGCTTATCCACAAGGGCAAGCACCCCGGTAAACTGATGATTTACTGCAATAGCGAGGTGCGCCATGCCCTCACCACCATTTGCCAACTACTCATTCCCCGAAAAATTCAGCGTGCCATAGGCGACAGCATCATTTTGAAGGAAATCACCGACGGCGAGGAAATCATGGTCGACGACATGAAAATGACCTGCTTCGACCTGGGTTCGGAAAAGGCTTCGCAATTCGGATTTGAAATGCTCATGCCCGACGGACAGCGTGTGGTGTGCCTTGGCGACGAACCCTACTATCCACGCAACGAGAAATATGTGCGAGGCTGCGACTGGCTGCTCTGCGAGGCTTTCTGCCTCTACAAAGACCGTGAGCAATTCCGCCCCTACGACAAGCACCACAGCACCGCCCTTGATGCCGGCAAGCAAGCCGAAGTGCTCGACGTGAAAAACTTGGTGCTCTACCACACCGAAGACACCAGCCTCGCCACACGCAAAGCCGCCTACACCGCCGAAGCCAAAATCCACTTCCACGGCAACGCCTACTGCCCCGACGACCTCGAAACCCTCCCCCTCACAAAATAATTTCCCCTATATCAAAGATTTCTCACCAAGCAATATTCAACTGCTATAGCATGAACGAAATGAGTGAACGAAATAATATTGTGCTGAGCCATCCTGATGAATTGATGGAATTTTTATGGGTTAAACCAAAAATTTCAGGTATCAATGTGGATATATTTGTAGACGATAGCAAGTCTTACCAAAGAAACAACCGCCCATTGCTGCTGATGAAGAAGAAACTGATGCAGAAAGAAAAGAAATGGGTGTCAGTGATGATGAATTTCAAAAAAACCCAACAAGAAATCCATTAAGAAGCCCAACAGTTGAGATGGATGAAGAAGAATTGGAGCAAAAGCAAAAAGAAGTTGATAAGGCTTTTGAAAATGCTAAGAATGACAATTCTTCATCTTCAAATGATGGGTTAAATGAAATGGCTAAACAATTAGCCGAAAAAGAAATTGCACAAAACCAGTGCAATAATCTAACAAAAAACTTCAAAGAAAACGAAGATTATTTTGTTAGGTCAAGGGCAAATGTTGTAAATACGCAACAACACCCTTGTAAAAAAGGGGATCAAGAAACTTATAAAGCAATTTATAAGGAACTTGAGCCAACAATCAAGGCTTGCGTTAGAAGAATCAAACAAGTCTTGAAAAAAAGAGACTTTGACGATGAGGAAACAGGATTCTCATCTGGTCAAAAACTTGTTTCAAGGGAACTCTATCGTCAAGATAGAAAAGTCTTTTCAAAGGACTTAGTTCCCGACGATACTCCAGATGTAGCTTTCACAATCATGGTTGACGAAAGTGGATCTATGTATGGAGAAAAAATTGCAACAGCTAGAAATACAGCAATAATGTTCGATGCTGTTGCAAGGGAATTAGAAATTCCAACAAGAATTGTTGGACATGATGAAACTTATGATATTGTGAATGTTTACAATTATCGTAACTTCGTGTCTAACAATAAAGAAAAATTTTCTCTTGTTAACATAGAAGCCAGAAGTGGTAATATCGACACAATGGTTTTAACAGGACTTTGTGAAGAAATGTTAAAAAGAGAAGAAAAAAGCAAGGTAGTCATAGTCATTTCTGACGGGCTTCCTTGTGGTCTTGATGATAATATCATCAAAGACAACTTTAAAGGTGTGCCTTTAAAGATACTTAATAGCGATGATGTTCGTTATCGTGAAGATTACGATATGCAAGAATTAAATGCTTGCGTTAGATATTATCGTAAAAAAGGTATCAAGATTATAGGTGTAGCTATTGATGAAAAAGATGGAATCAAAGCTATCTATGAAGAAGGTACACTTGACTGTACTGACTTAAATAGACTTCCAATAGAAATGTTGAAGCTATTTAAAAAGTATGTCTTAAAGTAATTAAAGCATCACCGTAAGGTGGTGTTTTAATTTGGGTGTCATTTGACATCCTAAAAATTGTTATTATTTCAACCTCAATTTATCTGATAATTCAGTAATAAGAGGACGTGTACACGCAA
>OQVT01001267.1_pt1 | contig 15798 bp, 13 predicted proteins | sample 1691561 | NCBI WGS metagenome assembly OQVT01 (sample SAMN03418260, study PRJEB22391) | human gut metagenome | biome: human-gut; feature: organic feature; material: feces | host: Homo sapiens | place: Tanzania | collected 2013-01 | reverse complement strand
AAGCGCTACGCTTGTAAGTAACTTTATAAGCATTTTCGCCCGTAGCTTCGATGTTTTTGCGGCAAGCGTGTACAGGAAGAAATTTAATATTAAGGACGCAGAAAAGATACATATAATTTCTTTTCTCGGTGTTGCTTCGTGCCTTGACTTGTATGTAAACGGCGAATTTGTCGGATACAGCGAAGGCTCGCACAACTCTGCCGAATTTGATATTTCGGAATTCCTTGTAAACGGCGAAAATGAGCTTGTTGCGGTTGTCCGCAGATGGTCAACGGGAACATACCTTGAATGTCAGGATATGTTCAGAGAAAACGGCATTTTCCGTGATGTATTGCTTTATGAATACGACGGCTGTTATATAAACGATTACGAGATAAAAACAAAGAATGTCGGCGGTGCTAACTATGACCTCGACACCTGCGTTGATTTACACGGCGAATTGGATAACTGCACGGTAAAGCTTGAGCTTTACGATAAAGACAAGTGTATTTTATCGGAGGAAAAGCCTGCCGAGCACCACGTTTGCTTTGATTTTTCAAGCTTGAGCGTTACCGAATGGAGTGCCGAAATCCCCTACATATACGAAATGTATATCACTCTTAAAAGAGATAATAAGACTGTCAGCATTATAAGAAACTATACGGGCTTTAAGTCTGTTGAAATCATTGCAGACATTTTCAAATTCAATAAAAAGGCTATTAAGTTCAAGGGTGTAAACCACCACGACACGAACGAAAAGAACGGTTATGTTATGTCCGCCGACGATATTAAGCTTGACCTTACGCTTATGAAAGAGTTTAATGTCAACGCAATCAGAACCTCGCACTATCCGCCCGACCCGATGCTTTTGACCCTTGCGGATATTATGGGCTTTTATATCGTTGACGAGGCTGATATTGAAACTCACGGCACGGGAAGCATCGGTCCCAACCACTTATACAAGCCTAATCTTATAAGTAACAATGTTAAATGGGCAAACAGATATATGGACAGGGTTTGCCGTATGTATTACAGGGACAGAAACCACCCGTCAATTACAATGTGGTCACTCGGAAACGAATCGGGCGGTTATAAATGTCAGGATATTTGTTATATGTTCTTAAACGGTATGTGCCCCGAAATTCCCGTTCACTATGAGGGTGCTATCAGAACAAAGCGAGTTGGTTATGATGTTATATCCGAGATGTACACAAGCTCGCAAAATTGCGAAAAAACAGGTAAAAAGGAAAGAGGCAGCAAGTATATCGGAAAACCCCTGTTCCTTTGCGAATACTGCCACGCAATGGGTGTAGGCCCCGGTTGCCTTGAAGATTACTGGGAAATTTTCTACAAATACAACAACCTTATGGGCGGTTGCATTTGGGAATGGGCTGACCATGCCGTATGGCACGATTTGTCCGATCCTAAGAACAAATACGCTTATGAATACACCTACGGCGGCGACCACGGCGAGAAGATGCACGACAACAACTTCTGCGTTGACGGTCTTATGTATCCCGACAGAACTCCGCACACGGGCGCATATGAAATGAAAACAGTTTACCGTCCTTTGAGACTTGAAATGCTCTCTCCGAACAGATTTAAGCTTTGGAACACAAATTCATTCAAAAGCTCGGGCTATATTACAATCAATTGGGCACTTATGAAAAACGGTGTCGAAGCGGAAAGCGGAACACTTGAACACGATGTTCTTCCGACAAGCTTTGAAATTGTTAAAATCCCCTATTCAAGACCTAACACAAACGACGATTATCAGCTCAACATTACATACACCGACGAAGCAGGCTTTGAAATTGCAAAGGAGCAGTTTATTCTTCAAGACGTTGAAAAAGAGTGCAAGCTTCCCGAAGCTAAGAAGCTTACCGTTATGGAAACCGCTGACAGCGTAGGAATTTCCTTTGAAAACGGCAAGGTTGTATTTAACAAGAAAACGGGCGAGCTTGCAAGCTACACCTGCGACGGCACAGAGCTTATGAATTCAATGCCCGCAGGCGGAATAAAGGGCTTATTGCCGAACGTTTACCGTGCTCCGATTGATAACGACTCACACGGTCCGTCTCCGAAATGGAACGTCAAGAAGCTGTCAAATGCGAAGCCTAACTTTATGTCGCTCTCCTTTGAGAGTGAGGACGACTCGGTTGTCGTGCTTGTGAAATATATGATTGCTTCCGGCAAGAAAAAACTTTACAGAAGTGATATCAGATACACAATTTTTGCGGACGGCGCAATATCCGTTTTGACAAATCTTGAAAGAGAGCCGTTCTCCGATAAGGATATTCCGAGATTCGGAATTACGCTTGAGCTTCCGCCCGAGCTTAAATATGTTGAATATTACGGCAGAGGCGAAAAGGAAAATCTCTGCGACATTAACCGTCATGCTCTTATCGGTGTTTATAAGTCAACGGTCGAAGAAATGCATGAGCCGTATATTTTACCGCAGGATAACGGCAATCACGGTGGCACAAAATACCTTAAAATCACTGATAAAGACGGAAAAGGCGTTGAATTTGTCGCTCATCCGAAATTCAGCTTTAGCGTTCACAACTACACTCAGGCTTCTCTCGTTAAGGCTCAGCACAGAGAGGATTTGAAGGACGAAAACACAACCTTTGTTTCAATCGACGGCTTCCACAGAGGCGCAGGTACAAACAGCTGCGGCCCCGACACGCTCGAAAAATACAGATTTGTTTTCGATTACGAAATCCGGTTCAAATTCACAATCAAGCCGATTGTATAATAAACAAGGGAAGAGTTATACGCTCTTCCCTTATTTTAGGAGAAATTATGGAAATTTTACAAGCTTATACACCTGTAAAAATGGAGTTAAAAAACTCAAAAACGCTCGGAAAAGCTCCGACAAAATATCACGCAAACAAAAATGCCACAAGAATAGTAAACATTCCCTATAAAAAGTACATTAAAAAAATGAACGCACCGACAGACTGCGTTATCCCGAACATTTCTGAAAATTTCACTCCCGAAGAAAACGCAAAGATAATAAATGAGTGCATAAGCTCATTGGAAATCGGCGGAACGGTTTATATTCCGAGCGGCGAATATAAAATTTCGACAGTTACGCTCAAAAGCGATATGACACTGTTTATTTCAGAAAACGCAAGGCTTATTTCAATGAGCTTTGAGGAAAACGAAAAAAGCACTTCTCCCCTTTTCGGCGGGGTGATATACGCTGAAAATTGCGAAAACATAACCGTAACAGGCGGCGGAAAAATCAGCGGAAGCGGCAGAAGCTATACGAATGAGCCTGAAATATCCGAGCCGCTTTTTGCCCTTTGCGAATTTAATTTATACACAAGAATTGTCGAAGCACGCAAGCGTATACGCTTTTCAAAAACAAAAAACAGATACAGCGTTTTGAAATTCAAAAGCTGCAAAAGCATTGTCGTTGACAGCGTGATTTTGGACGAGTCGGCAAGCTGGACTCTTGTCATTGAAAGCTGCGACAACGTTATGATAAAAAACACTGTTATTGACAATGATATGCGTGTCGCAAACACGGACGGAATTGATTTGTGCGGCGGCGACGGCTGCGTAATAGAAAACTGCTTTATCGCTACGGGCGATGACGCTATCGTATTAAAGCCGATTTACAATAAAATCAGCAATGTTAAAATCAGTAATTGCGTTATGACTACCTTTGCAAATTGGTTCAAAATAGGAACAGAGTCGCCTTGTGATGTGGAAAATGTTAAAATGCAAAGCTGTGAATTTTTCCTCCCTGACGGAATTACGGGCGGATATTCGGGAATTGCAATCGAGTCGGCTGACGGTGCAAATATCGACAGCGTTACAATAAGCGATATTGAAATGGACGGCATAAGTTCCCGGAAAAATGGGACGGCAAGATCCTCGTCCCCTTCTCCCCCGAGTGCGAGCTGTCCGGAGTCGGCAGACAGCTTCAGCCCGACGAATACCTCTGGTACCGCCGCGACTGGGTGCGCCCGGAGGACATGAGCGGCAGAGTGATACTGCACTTCGGCGCGGTCGATCAAAGCTGCACGGTCTATATTAACGGACTGCGCGCCTTCCGTCACAAGGGAGGCTACCTCCCCTTTGAATTTGACGCAACGGGCTTCCTGTCGAAGGACGTAAATGAGCTGTCGCTGAGCGTGCGCGACGAGAGCGACACCTCGTATCATGCCCGCGGCAAGCAGAAAATGAAGCGCGGCGGCATATGGTACACCCCGCAAAGCGGCATATGGCAGAGCGTTTGGGCGGAGTGCGTGCCCAGAGACTGCATCAGAAAGCTGCACATTACGCCCGACTTTGACCGCGCCCTCGTTCGCGTAAACGCCGATATCGTCGGCGACAGCCGCGCCTACGCCGTTTTTAACGGTCAAAGGTATCAGATCCCCGCCGAGATACCCGTGCCGAATTTCGAGCCCTGGACGCCCGAAAACCCGAAGCTCTACGATTTCTCGGTCGAGTGCGGCGAGGACAGGGTGGACAGCTACTTTGCCATGCGCAAATTCTCCGTCGAAACCGACGCCAAGGGTGTGAAGCGCCTGTTCCTGAACGGACGTCCGTATTTCCACAACGGTCTGCTCGATCAGGGCTACTGGTCGGACGGAATGTACACCGCACCCTCGGACGCGGCGCTCGTTTTCGATATTCAGACCGCAAAGGACATGGGCTTCAATATGCTGCGCAAGCACATAAAGATAGAGCCGCTGCGCTGGTACTATCACTGCGACAGGCTCGGAATGCTCGTCTGGCAGGACATGATAAACGGCGGCGGCAGCTATAACCCCGCAATCATCTCCACACCGCTCGTCACTGGGATCCACCTGAGCGATAAAAACTACAAGCTCTTCGCCCGCGATGAGCTCGAGGGCAGGGTCGAATACGAGACCGAGCTAAACGAGATGGTCGATCTGCTGTATAACTGCCCGTGCATCGCAATGTGGGTGCCGTTCAACGAGGGCTGGGGTCAGTTTGACGCCGCACGCATCGCCGAAAAGCTCGAGCGCATGGATCCGACGCGCACGATCGACCACGCCTCGGGCTGGCACGATCAAAAAACGGGGCAGACCAAGAGCCTGCACGTTTATTTCAAAAAATACGTTTTCAAGCCCGACAAGCTCGGACGCGCCGTGCTCCTGAGCGAGTTCGGCGGCTATAACCTCCGCTGCGAGGGGCACAGCTTCGGCAGCGATAACTTCGGCTACAAAAAGCTCAAGTCCGACAAGGAGCTCAAAAAGGAGCTCGAAAAGCTCTACCGCGAGCAGATACGCCCCGCCTATAAGGAGGGCCTGACCGCCGCGGTCTACACCCAGCTCTCCGATGTGGAGCAGGAGGTCAACGGTCTTATCACTTTTGACCGCAAGGTGGTGAAGCTTGACCCCGAAGCCGTGCGAACGATCGTATCGGTGGAGTAAGGCGTATATTTTAGCCTTGATTTATAACTGCATATGGTGCAAAAAACCGGCGGTCTCTTTGCGGAGGCCGCCGGTTTTCGTTTTTATTACAGTGCAGCGTTACGAGGTCTTGTATTCGACGGGTATGACGCTTCCGACGACGACGGTGCGGGAATTGTCGTACTCATACGCGCAGGTGGACAGGGTCATTATCCGCTCAACGCCCTGCGTGTCCGCCGCGGTTCTGAACTTCGACTTTCCGAGCGCCTCGGCAAGATACGCCTCAAGCTCCGCAGGCTCGTCAAACATCTTGTAGCTGTCCGAATCCGAGGGCGTGACAAAGGTCGCAAGCAGCTCGATCTTATAAGCGCGCTGCTCGGTCAGGTACCAAACCACGGGGTGCTCCTCGTAAAAATCCTGCTCGACGAACTTATCGAGCACCGCAAACATCGCGCCCGAGCGCATATGATGCCCGTAAATGACGGTGTTGAGGCTGCCCATATTCGGGTCGTCGCGGCAATCCATGAACAGCGTGCCGTTCGAGTTATAGCTGCCGTCGAGCATACGGCGCAGGTAGTAGCTGTTGTCCTCGGCCTGCACGACGGGGTAGTTTATCACCGTACCCTCGCAGTAGAGCCAGCCGACGACGTCCTTGCACTGAGCCTTGAGCCCCGCGAAATCGACCGTCAGCGGTATCTCCGAGCTCTCCTCCTCGGCCGCGACGAAATCGTTCACAATGCCCTTGTTGAGCTCGGCGCTGCGCCTGTTTTCGCTCACGTAGCCGTAGATTTTATACGCGCACAGCAGCATCACCGCGAAGCACAGTACAAGCAATATGATCCTTACATAACGTTTCATAATTACTCCGATTAGAGAAAGCGCCTGCCGGAACGAAGGGGCCCGGCAGGCTTGATTTGTGGGATCAGACTTCCTCTCTATTGCGTTTTAACAGCACCACGATGCCGCACAGAGCGACAACGCCGATGCCGGCATAGAGCCAAATATTGAAGTCATCGCCGGTTTTCGGGTCGGTAGACTCGATGGGGAACTCCTCGACCTTGAACTGCCAGTCGAGGTAACCGACGGACTCCTGAAAATCATTGCCCATCTCCAGCGGTACGTTCAGCGTGACGTCGAGCTTAATGTCGGCGCCTGAGTAGAACGTGCCGAGGCAGACCCAATCCTCAAGGGTCGCCTTACTGTCGGCGGGCGCGTCGAACAGAACAGATTCGCCGTTCTGCTTGACGGTGAGGTTCATCTGACTGAGGAACTCAGCCGACTCCTCCTGCGCACCGAGGGCGCGCATGTAGATCTTCACCTTGACCTTGTTGTCGGCGTTATTTTTGACCCGGATCTGCTGTGTGAGCTGATCGCCGGGCATAACGCCTTTGAAATCCTCAAAAAGGTCGGTGGGCGAATAGTCGCTGCCGGGGGCAAAGACGAACTTGTCCGCCTGCCCCTCGTAGCTGACCGACGCGGCAAGCGCCGCGGGCGCGAGGCCGATGCAGAGCGCAAGCACCATGATAAGAGCAAATACTTTCTTTTTCATGTTCACGCCCCCTTATTTTCAAGCTGACTGGCTATGGCATCGCCCCAAGCTGCTTTAACAGCGTCAATAGGTGTTGCCTGAATACCCTCGGCGAGGACTTCAACGACTTGGCCGTTTGCGAGCGTTATTCCAGCTTCGCCAATTAAAGCCGAAGTTCTTACACTCGGGGCAACAGGATTACGGAAGTAATAAGCATCACTATTGTTATCATAAAACCAGTTTTCACCCGGTGTAAACTCAGGAATTGTAGCCGTCCCGGCAGTAGGGTTGCCACTTTCATCAACCATATATGTAACAAGCTTCACCCTAATGTAAGCATCGGTAGTTCCGGTGTTCTCAACAGCCACATTTTTCTTAACCTGACCGTCAAAATTCTCGTAAATATCAATCGTTACGTCAGCCGGATTGAAAATATTCTTAACCGCATCTGTCTGTGTCACGATGTAAGCGATCGTGCCGCCGACAGCGACGCAGATGATAAGGACGAGGGCTATCAGAGCTGCGAGGCTGCGTTTTCCGTTGTGGCTTCTGCCGCCATAAAGTTTCATGTTTCAGCCCTCCTCCTTATTTACTTCCGAAGATGTTTTGGACTCTATCCACAAAGCTCAGCCACTTAAATTCAACAAGTCTGTTTGTGAATACAAGTCCATTATTCGTTCCGTCTTTCGGAGTGTATGTTGCCGAGTAACCGTCCGTGTATCTTAACTCACCGTTAGTTTCGCTTGCGCGAGCGACTCCTTCGAGCTCATAGCGCCAAGACCATGCGTGGTTTTCCGTTATCGTGTAAGTTCCGACGGGCAGACCCTTGATGGTGGTGCTGCCGCTGGTGCTGTTTGCATCAACATGGACAACAACGTCAATATCAGTCTTGCCGTCCTCGCTCTTTACATTAAACACGAAGTCGCGTGCGCCGTAGAGATCACTCTCGTCAGATGTAATTCTCTTGGTTATCGTCAGATCAAAGGTCTTGATGTGAACGACAAACTGACCTTGCGATTTATCGAAATTGCACGGTTCATAAGTGCACGTCTCATGTTCGAATTTGACATTACCGGTAACATCAGTGCCGCCGATCTTGACCGTCACCTTAACATGGGTATCAACGCTGAACGCCCCTGCTGCGGGATCATAGCTCAGCGTGAGCGTCGGAGCAGTGCCTACCATGGTAACGGTTTCGCTATCCGTTCCTTTATGATTCCACGCCGTGGAAACATAGTTCTCGGTACCGTAATTAGGCGTCGTGCCAAGGTCGATCGCGCTGTCCTGATAGGTCAGCACAGGAGTGAACACATTGACCTTCGCCGTGCCGGTGCCGGATTTTTCTCCACTGCCGGTTTTAGGCGAAACCGTTACGGTCAGCGAATAATCCTGATCGACTTTCAAATCATAAAGGCTTGTGACTGTTTTACCGTCTTTGTCTTTTATGACAGGCGTAATATTAACATATTCATTCTGCCAAGACTTAAGCCCAAAGTTATTATCATTGAGTTTAAGCGAGACATTGCCAGCCTTAACAGTCGCGCCGTTCTTGAGTTCCTCTGCCGTTAGGTCGGACATCAGGTAGACATTCTTATCAGCTGCCGCAACCGTAACATCTTTTATCGGAACATTGACGGTCGGCTTATTAAATGTAAAGATGGGCTTATCTGCGTCCTTATTGGCATAAATACCGGCATTTGCGTTCGTAGGCACACCATTGCCGCCAAGGAAGCCGTCCTTTGCCGTTACATTGAATTTGATGACAAGCTTATGACCGCGATGGCCGGTCACTGCTCCGGCATCATTTTTTATGTCGGCAACATAATTCTCTTTGAAATCAAAGCCCGTCACGCTCACTTCGCCGGTTGCCGTATTTACGCTCGCCGTTGCACCCATGGCATCCGGATTTTTAGTCCACTTGTTTTCTCCGTCATATTTATAGGTTTCAAGCGTAATATCCTTTCCCGTTGCGCCGTTGGGCAGCTTGAACGCGTCGGAAACAACGTCCTTGATGACCGTTTTGCTGTCAAGCGTTGTGGTCGCGCCGCCGGTTTCGATTTGATCGGATATTTGCTTAAAGATGTTATTCAGCGAAGCGGAATCACCTGCAGAGAGGTAAAAGCTCGGGTTGCTGACTTTACCTTTGTTGGACGAAAGCTTCTGCATGAACCAGTTGCATGCATCCGTCATCTCCTTGTCAGTATATGCTGGATTACCCCAGAAGTAATTCTCCAAATCTTTTGACGGTTCTTGTCCTGCTTCGTTTGCATTTGCGCCGGAGAAAACACCTATTGTATATACGGTCGCCCCGCTATCTTGTATTCTTTCAGATGTTGTTATAGCGCTATTTGCCACTGTCTTTTGGAAGCCATTTGAATTCGTGGGTGACCCATCAGTAAAAACAACGACAACTCTGTTGCGCAGTTCTCCCTGTTTTACGGGGTTAGCGCTCAAGATGCGTTCAGCCATATCCATGCCGAGGTCGGTCCTCGTCGCACCTTCGGCAGCCAATGCTTTAATGGCGTTAGAAACCATGGTCTTACCGGCCGCGGTATCCATACTCTGCAAAACATCTTTATAATTTTGCTCAGTAATGGCACCGTATTTTACACCGACTTCGCCGCTGTTATTGTCCTTTATCGACAGAAGCTCTGTGTTGTTTCCGTTGCCGGATTTACTTGCAAAGCCGACTATCGCAATGCGGTGGTTGATGTTATCGGCTGTTGTTGTGATGTTTCCGTCTTTTCCGGCCGCCTTCTCCGCAACAGCATTTGTAAATTGAGTAACGGCAGTCGTAAGCGCTTGCAGACGAGTTTCTTCTACCTTCTCAGCTGCTCTGTAAAACTGAACATGACCAACGGTAGTATCTGACTCTGATGTCATCGGGAAAATTGTTCCTTGTTTTTCAATGAAGTTTTTGTGATACCAGCCCGATGTCGCTAAATCAAATTTTACCCAGCTATTTTCATGCTTATTCAAACTAGCGCTATGATTATTTGGGCAGTAGCGCATCTTAACACACTCGCCGTCAATATAAGCATAGTAAAAATCATTTGTATTTACTTCATTCGCATAGATTGGCTCTTTGCCAACCATGTGTCCGTTGCAGTTTTCTTTTCCGCACTGCATGCAAAATGCCATTGAGCCGGACTGGTCAAGGACAAGAACTATATCGGTGGGGACGTCCTTGCTAATTTGGGAAATGACCTTCTCGCCGGTGGCATATGCTTCAAGCGTAATGGTGTAAGTTCCGTTGCCGTTAGCGGTTGCGGTCTTGTTATACACCACGCCCTCGTCCTTGCCGCTGCCGTTGGCGGCAGCTCTTGCAAGCTTGCGCGGAGCCGCACCCTTGACCGGGTCAAGCATCGGCGCAACGTTTGTGAAGTTGACGGCAGGAATATAGGCAGGCTCGCCGCTCTCCTCCGCCGTTTCCTCGCTTGCGGGGGCAAGCGCGGCATAGTGCTCACTTGCGGCGGAAATCTGCTCCTCGGTGAGAAGCGCGGCGATTTCCTCCTCGGTCACGCCGTCAATCAGCGCGTCCATTTCCTCCTGAGTTTCGCACGCCATGAGCTGCGCAAAAAGGTCGGACTCGTCCTGCTCGGGGGTGCTCGACGGCTCTGCGCTCGGCTCGACGGTCGTTTCGGGCGCAGCCGTGTCCTCGTCGCCTGTGAGCACGTCAATTCCCACGCCCATGCAGGTCACGAGCATGACAAGGCACAGGAGCAGCGCGATCAGTCTCTTTTTCATGCCTTTGCTCCTCCTTCCTCGCCTGCCGCGGGCCAGCCCGCAGCCTCAAGCGCACTCGCGCCGTTATTCGCGCTCTGCGTCGCCTGAGCAAGCACGCTCACCGTCGCGGTCGAGCCCTGATAGAGGTTGCCCATGCTGCGCGCAAAGGTCACCGCCGTGAACAGGGGCTCGGTCGTCTCGCCCGCCGCGAGCGGCGCATTATAATAATAGTAGCCCTCGCGCTCGGTCCAGTGCTCGGTGTCGATATCAAGGCCGACAAGGTCGAGATCCGTCTCGCCCTCGAGACCCTGCGCAAGCTCGATCGCCTTCGTCACGCTTATGCGCACCCATGCCGTACCGCTTCCCGTGTTCTCAACGGTCACGATCTTCGAAACGACGCTGCCGGGCATGACGCCGGAAACATCCTCGAACGGGACGGGCTCCGCGCCTTCCTCCCTGACCGTCGTCTCGTGCAGCTTTATCTTCACGCTGCCGGCAGTGATGACGTTGGTGGCCGTGCCGTCGGCGGTGAAGTACGCCGCCGTGCCCAGGGCGAGCACCGCGACCATCGCCACGATAAGCGCGATCACCGTAATTTTCTTCTTCATCTATCTTCCTCCTTTTAGAGGTGCATTTCTGCGCAATCTACATTGTGATATTCCATTATAACCCGCCCGTGCGCAATTGGCAAGAACAATTGCCGCTGCGTTTGCGCGGGGTGCGCTGCCTCCCTTGTGTAAAGGGAGGTGGGTCGGCGTAAGCCGAGCCGGAGGGATTGTTTTTTTAATAGCGCCTTGAGATAGCGGAATACATCTATTCTGTCAGCCCGAAGCTGTTATTCCGACAAAACCGTTGCTGCTTCGCTCTACGATAGTGCGCGGCAGATATTGTTTTATCCGTATTTTCGTAACCGTGCTCACGCAATAAGCGTATTCACAGTTGCGTCAAAGCGCCTATGAAAATACGATCCCTCAGTCAGCTATCGCTGACAGCCCCCTTTACGCAAGGGAGCCAATGACGCACCCCGATAGTGCGGCAGCCTTACGGTTTTGTCGGCATAATCGTCACCGTGCTACCGCAATCACTGTATCCGTAGGAGCGCTAAAGCGGAATTAAAAAGAAAAAAAGGCGTGCCGTTTCCGCACGCCTTAAAAAACCATGTACCGATAGCCGAAGCGTTTGCTTCGGCGTGAACTCAGATCTCGTCTTTTACAAAATTGAATACCTGAGTGTTGCCGGAATCCATGGAGGACGGTTCGGAAACGGGAGCGGGCTGCTCCTTCGGTATTCGTATCTGCTCGGGCTTTGCAGCGGGGGCAGCGCCGGTCGAGCCGGCGATATTGTCGATGGCCTGAAGCTGGCGCTTGCTCAGCTCGCGCGCGGACTCGATAAATTTCGCGGTTGCGAGCTTGGCCGCCTGAAGGCGCGCCTCCTCCTGCGCGATGCGCTCGTCGATGCTGCCGAGCATGGAGTTTGCCTTTGCCTCGGCCTCGGCGACGATGCTGTTCGCGCGCGCTCTCGCGTCGTTTTCGATCTGAACGCTCAGCTTCTGAGCGGAAAGGATCGCCTGATTAAGTGCGCTCTCGTTGGTCTGATAGTCCTCAAGCAGCTTCTGATCGTCCTCGATCTTGCCGACGAGGACCTTCATCTTGGTCTTGAGCTTGGCATTCTCGTTGAGCAGCTCCTCAAAATCTTTTGCAAGCTCGTCAAGGTACTCGTCGATCGTTGCCATATCATAGCCGCCGAACATACTTCTTGCCTTGTCAAAGCTCTTTTCGCGGATCTCCTGCGGGGTCGTCATATCTTAGGTTCCACCTTTCCTGTTTTAGAAATAGATGCCGGCGCTCTCAAAATCGGCCAGCGCATCGCCGACGAGATCGACGTTTGTCGGGGCGATTATATACGCCTGCGCGGAAACGCGCATTATCTTTCCGTCAAGGGCATACGCCACGCCCGAAAGAAAATCGAGCAGACGGCGGGCATCGCCCGTGTCGGTGTTTTCCAGATTCATAAGAATCGCCTGACGCTGCTTAAGGCTGTCGGCAATTCCGGCCGCCTCGTCATAGCTCGAGGGCTTGGCAAGCTGAAGCTTGGTCTTCTGCTTCTCCGGAGCGGGCGGCGGAGCGGGTGCGGCCCTGTTCTCGCGGCGGGAAAATGCCGGACGGGGCGGCTCGTAGGTCTCCTCCTCGGGAGCGCGCTCCTGCTCGAGCTCATCCTCGGCAGTGCTCTCCTCGTTTTCGATATATTCATCATCGTAGGGGTGAATAGCATTGCGTATGTTATCAAAAAACGCCATGTCACGTCCTCCTTTGCGGTAAATTTGCCGTGGGCACGCTCAGTAATGTCTTGCGCCGAAAATACCCGTGCCGACGCGAACGATATTCGCGCCCTCCTCGATCGCGGTCAGGTAATCCGCACTCATGCCCATAGATAGATAGTCCATAGAGACATTATCGTATTTTTTTGCTCCAATGTCAACAAAAAGCTGCTTCATGTTGCAAAAATATGGCCGAATTTCGTCGGGCTCGCGGCAAATCGGGGGTATCGCCATCAGTCCGCGCACCCTCACGGCGGGAAAATCGCCCATTTTCGGCAGGCTCTGCATCAGGCTCTCGGGCGAAAAGCCGGACTTCGCCGCCTCCGCGCCTATGTTGACCTCAAGCAGGATATCCTGCACGACGCCGAGCTGCGCGGCCTTTTTGTTTATCGCCTCGAGCAGCTCCATGCAGTCTACCGACTCGATGAGGCTGACCCTGCCGACGAGGTACTTGACCTTGTTTTTCTGAAGATGCCCGATAAAATGCAGCGGGCAGCCCTCGTAAGCGCCCTGCCCGAGCTTTTCGGTGAGCTCCTGCACGCGGTTTTCGCCGCAGATGTCAACGCCCGCCTCGATCGCCTCGCGCACGCGGGCGGCATCGTTCATCTTTGTCGCCGCGCAAAGCCGCACGCTGTCCGGCTCAAGTCCGAGCTGCACGCACTTATCCGCGATGCTTTTTTTCACAGCCAGCACATTTTCCGTAATGCTCATTTCAAAATCACTTCCCATGTTTTTTCGGCTATTTTATAATTATCTGCATATTTTGTCGAAGCCTGTCCTCTTTCACGAGATACCAGCCGTCGCCGGTGAAGATGACCTCGACCTCGTATTTGACGCTCTGCCCTGCGCGCAGGACGCGGACGAAGGCGCCGTCTGTGCCCGTGTGCAGCGCCTCGGCGGGAATTTTTATGCCCGCGGCTCGACACAAAACGAGCTCTATCGACATTTTTCGCACGTTTATGACGCTTTCAAGCCCCTCGCGGCAGCGAATGAGCAGCAATTTCTCCGAGTTTTCGACAATTTCCCCCTCGCAGGGCTCGGGCAGACACAGCGTCACTCTCATTCCCCGTCGAAGATTGTCGAGGCTTGTCGAAGCGTTTGTCGAATCTGCGCGAAAGTACCAGCCGCCGCTGACGATCTTGCCCGCCGCGCCCTCGGGAACGGAGGGCGAGTAGCTGTCGAAATTTGTCGGCGTTAAGCCCTCGAAACCATCAACAAGGCTGCTGAAAACTCCGGCGCAGGGAGCGTACAGCCCCGCGGCAAGCCGCTGCCCGCCGAGCACGCGCCGTCCCGTTTTTATATCCGCAGCCTCTCCGCACACGACGCACTCCGAGCGCATGACCGTCCCCGTGAGCGTCACGGTCTCACGAAGCTCCGTAAGCTCCGCCGTCACGGTCGCGGGGGCGTTTTCGCGCAGGTACGCCGATGCGATCCCCCACGCGCACAGTGCGATAAATATCGCGCAGACGGCAGGGCGCAGCGCAGCGCCGCTCCTCATTTTTCGCTCGGCTCAAGCTCAACGGGCTTGGGCGGGATTATCGTAGAGATGGCGTGCTTATAAATAAGCTGCTGCCGCCCGTCCGAGTCGAGAACGACGGTGAAGCCGTCGAAGGCGCGGACGACGCCGTGCATCTGAAATCCGTTCATGAGAAACACCGTGAGGTTTACCCGCTCGCGGCGCACCCGATTGAGAAAAGCGTCCTGAAGGTTTTGTGTCTTTTGCATGATGCGTGCTCCCGTCTATGTATAATTTGTCCCATAGGACGGTTTATATCATAAACCACGCGAGTGCAAAAATTCGGTCGAAAGCCGCCGCGCCTCGGCAAAGTCGGGCGCCGTGCTCCAACGCAGCCAGAAAATATCCTCATCGCGCCGAAGCCACGTGAGCTGGCGCTTTGCGTAGCGGCGGGACGAGAGCTTTATGAGCTCCGTTGCCTCGTCCATGCTCATTTGCCCCGCAAAATACGCGGCGGGCTCTTTATAGCCTATGGCCTGCATCGCGGTGCTCTCGGGCGAAAGCCCCGCGTCGAGAAGGCGCTTTACCTCATCATACAGCCCCATGCGCACCATCTCGTCCACGCGGGCGTTTATCCTGTCGTACAGCTCCTGTCTGTCCTCAAAGCACAGAGCGATCTTCGCCGCGTCGTATCTTTTCTCGCGCAGCTTCGTTTCGCGGTCGTGCTCGGTGATGGTCCTGCCGGTGAGCTCATAGACCTCGATGGCGCGCACGATGCGTCTTTTGTCGGCGGGGTGGAGCTTCTCGGCGCGCTCAGGGTCAAAGCCGCGCAGCCTTTCGAGCATCGCCTCGCCGCCTGTCGTGTCGTACTGTCTGCCGAGGGCTTCGCGCAGGGCGTTATCCTGCTCGTTTTCGGCAAAATCGAGCCCCGCGATGAGCGAGTCGATGTATAGATTCGTGCCGCCCGCGACGATGGGGAGCTTGCCGCGCGCGAGAATATCGTCAATGCACGCGCTCGCCTGCTCGACGTAGCGCGAGACGGAGTACGCCTCAAAGGGCGAGGCAACGTCGAGCATATGGTGGGGCACGCCCTGCATTTCCCGCTGCGTCACCTTCGCCGTGCCGATGTCCATGCCCTTATAAACCAGCATCGAATCACCAGAAATAATCTCGCCGTTATATTTTTTTGCTATCTCAATCGCGCAGTGACTTTTGCCTGTCGCTGTCGGACCAAGGATAACCAAAACCTTTTGCTTCATAACAAACCTCAAGCTAATATCCCATACTTAATTCTACTATACTTGCCGCCAATAAACTCTGTGCAGCCATATTGCCGCAGAACGTACTCGCTGCGCTCCTTGATAACAACATGCGCAGCGGCTCTGCGTGCCAGCGC
>OQVT01001266.1_pt1 | contig 15808 bp, 6 predicted proteins | sample 1691561 | NCBI WGS metagenome assembly OQVT01 (sample SAMN03418260, study PRJEB22391) | human gut metagenome | biome: human-gut; feature: organic feature; material: feces | host: Homo sapiens | place: Tanzania | collected 2013-01 | reverse complement strand
TCGGCGAACGGGTGGAAAATACATCTGTAGAGTACAAATAAAAACTATGGGGTGTAGTACAAATTGTGTCATCCGTCTCCGATAGATAACATCATTTTTTCAGAAGCGGCTGTCTGATTGAGTTCGGGCAGCCGCTTTTTTATCCTTTTCGCGACTGTTTTCTTTGGTGATGACATCCTTTAGTGGTTAATTTTCCACCGGTTAAGTATAAATCTTTTGTACAATTCAAAAACTTGTAGTATCTTTGCACGTCCGTTAGTGAACGGATATGCCGGAAGGCATACATATTTTTGCGATATTGGTTCTCAATTTGCTGTGGCAGAGTTGAGATTAAAAGGGAATCGGGTGCAAATCCCGGACAGTCCCGCTGCTGTAAGTTTTACTACAAAAGCACAATGCGTAATTTGTACTCCGTGGCATAATAGCCACTGTCGGGTTCTACCGACGGGAAGGCGCAACGGAGAAAACGAGTCAGAAGACCTGCCGTATCGTAGTCTGAAACGGCTCTCGTGGTCAAGAGCAAAGGACAAAGTCGATGCACAATGCATAAACCAGGGAATGGTATGTTCCCTGTTGATTATAGAGCCGTTTGATGAAAGTCAGGCGGCTTTCTTTGTGGGCAAGTATATAAAATAAACTAACTAAAATAAACATGAAAAAGAGATTCTTTTTATTAGGATTGCTGGGTCTGCTGACCCTCATCCCGCTTGGGGCAAGTGCGGAAGACAAGAACATGCTCCAATTTGGTCACGAAGAAGTGACCGTAGAAAGAGGTAAACCCATTACCTACTATGATTATAACGGCACGGGAGACATAGGTACGGGCTATGCCTTTGCTACCACCATCTTTAAGCCCGCTCAAGAGGGAGACAAAGTTACCATTACTTTTGAGGAAGTAGGTCTGCACAAGACTTACAAAGATTGGGACGAATGGGATGAAGATTGGGCATATAATTATAATATTGCTACACTCAAAGTGTACAATGGTGTATTTGATGTCAATAGTGTAACTTATCCAAAGTTCGGCAAAGCAGAAATTATGTTTCCAAACAATACGCAGTTGTTAGACACGTTGGCAGACAAATTTACCAACAAAGTCTATACTTCCACGGATGCTACCGGAGCACTCTCTTGCTGCTTCCATGCGTATGATTGTCTCACTAATGCTACCGGTTGGAAAGCCATAGTGAGCGTGATAGAGGCTGCTCCTGCTGTAGAGGATATTGATGTCAAGCAACCGCAATGGGGCAAACAGGTGGTTATCGTACAGTCGGGGCAAACCGTTTCTTTCTACGACTATACAGGACACTATAAGGGTGAAGATGCCACAGGTTGGCAGTTCGAGACTTTCGCTACTACCATCTTCAAACCTGCAAAAGAAGGTGAGAAAGTAAAGATTGTCTTTGAAAAGGTCAAAATGGCAGGTGATGACTATGAATCTGTTGCTTCATTGAAAATCTATAATGGTGTATTTGATACCACTTCGGTTACATACGGCAAGTATCTTGATACGCCCTTCCCTACGACAAAAAAGACTTTGGAAGAACTATCAAGTGGCACCTATACCAATAAGATTTATATGTCATCTGATGCCACAGGGGCATTGTCTTGCTGTGTTTGTGCTTATGAAACCGATTACGACAAAGAACAAGGTTGGAAGGCTACGGTTACCACTGTCAGCAGCAATCCCATGGAGGTGAAATCGGCAACAGCCGACTACACCAATACTCGCAGTGAGTTGTATGTAGGCGAACAGAATATCAATATGGGCGGCATACGTATCCTTACTGAGGGATTGGGCGACCCGGACTATCTGACAAGTATCAGTTTCATGCTCAGTGGCAATGTATTTGATGCCAACCAACTGCGCCTATATCAAACTGATAAGGCTTCTGTTGCCGGACTTACTCCTATTGAAGGCACTATTACCAAGAGTGGCAACATCTATACACTCACTTGCAACCAAGTTCTTGACGCAGGTACTAATAATTTCTGCCTTGCAGGCGATATGCTAAGCAAGACGACTATCGGTGCCACTTCTACACTCACCATTACAGGCTTGACTACCAAGAACGGCTTTAAGACCCTTACCGCCGCTACAGCCAAGGAACAGAAAGTAACAGAAGTGCGTATGGTAAACGGTTCGCACCTCACCGTGTATGTAAGCGGTGATATGCCTTTCTATGACGACGGCGGTGTGGACGGCAAAATCAGCAATAACTTTAGTGGATATATTACCTTTATTCCTGCTACTGAAGGCAAGAAAGTGCAGATAGACTTGCATGATATTCATATTTTTATAGCATCTATAGCGTCCAACTCTGATGTTTTGAAATTCTACAATGGCAAGACCGTTGACGAAGCAAATCTGTTGTACAATGTCAAGGATAGTAAAATCGATAACTTGACTTTGAAAAGTACCTCGGATGATGGCGCGATGACGGTATATTTGTATAGCAAAACACCGGGTAGTTACGTGCAAGGTTCCGGTTTCGAGGCTGTGGTGAGCGAGTTCAGTGCCGTACAGATGACAATGGCATCGTCGTCGGTAACCAAACAAATCGGCAAGGTGGCAGGTTGTGCTGCAGGCGTACAGGCAATGCGTTTCTGCCTCACTACCGAGAATACTGAGCCGGCTTTGCAACCGACCCTGTTCCACTTCAATACGGGCAATACCCATGAGCGTATTGATAGTGCAACACTCTATTTTACAGGTGTTTCCAATGCTTTTGCTACCACGCAAAAGGTAGGCAAAGTAGCCGTTACAGCCAACGAGTTCACTATCCCCGCAAGCGGCATATCGCTCACCGAGGGAGAGAACTATTTCTTCCTGACCTATGACGTGGCTTGCAATGTACAGAACGGACAAACCATTGCTGCCAACATCACGCAGGCAGACTTCTCAAACAATACATCATACAAAGCCTTCAGCAACTCGGCAGATGTGCTGACCATCGACAATACATACTATTCGGTTTGCGGTGAGAAAACCATATATGTCTATGGCGAGTGGATATTTACGCACACGCCGCAGGATGCTTATTCCACCAGTTACAAGGCAGAAGAGTGCAACCAACAGACTACTTTCGTTCCGACTACAGAGGGAATGGTTATTCAGATGGACTTCACTGACTTTGCCGTATCGTACAACAGTTATTCCAAAGCCACTTTCCGCATCTATGCGGGACAGGGTACCTCCGGCGCACTGCTTTGGGAAGCCGACAAAGACAACTGTGCCACGGGTCCGGGTTTAGTCCGCTCTACTGCCGAGGACGGCTCGCTGACTGTTGTCTTTAATGCCAATACCGAATACCGTACGTATGTAGGTGCCGATAAAGGCTGGCATGCCACCGTAAGCGAGTACCTGCCCAAACCGATGGCTATTGAGGCTACCACACTGACTGCACTCTCGCAGGATGCCTTGACGCGCGGACAGAAGAGTGCTGCGCTATTAGGGCTCAATATCACCACCACGGGCGACCTGACCCCGCTGGGCGTGAAGAATATCACCGTTACCTTGAGCGACTGTGCTGCGGCTGTGGATTCACTGCTGCTCCTGCGGGGCGGAGAGGTGATAGCCAAAGCAGCCGTTACTGGTACCAATGTGGTGCTGTCGGCAAACACCACACTGCTCGAAGGCGAGAACGCATACACCCTGGCGGCTAATATCGCCCACGACGCAGCGATTGGTACCGAAGTGTCGGTTCTCGGTGTACAAATCGCCGTAGGTGAGGCTACACTCACTCCCGCCGTTCCCGCCAACAAGCGCACTATCCGCAATATGTATCTTCTCAAGAGCGGCAACCAGCGCGTGGAGGTGGACAATGCTCCGCTCTCGTTCTATGATGATGGCGGCGCTGAGGGCAAACTTACACTCGGACTGAAAGGAACGGTTACTTTTGTGCCTACCGTACCCAATACGGCTATCCAACTCAAGTTCAAACAATGGGCACTCAACGGCGCGGATAACTTCTATGTATATTATGGAGAGAATACCAAAGACAAAGCCGATGTGAGCCTGTCATATTACACCAAAGATATCGACAAATTGACACTTATCTCCGAGGACGCTACCGGTGCCATCACCGTTACCTATGAGAGCCATGGTTCCATAGCCACCGACGGTTGGGAGATAGAGGTGAGTTGCCACGAGTTGCAACCGCTGACGCTTGACTCGGTCAAAGTGGAAGATGTGTCGGCTGCTACGGTAAACCGTGGTAGTGCAGATGTACAGATACTCCGTGCCGCCGTATATGTATCGGGCGACCGTGGCAAACTGCCAGTAGAGAATTTCAATGTAGAGAATACGCTCGGTGCAGGAGCCGTAAAGGTGTATAGTACAGGCACACTGGATGCCTTCGGAACCACCGGTCTTGTGGCTACGGCGGATACCATTACCAACCGTGGTACGTACTACTATTGGATTACGATAGATGTACCCGTTTCTACCGAGGAGGGGGCTACCATAACCGCTACTCTCAAGAGTGTGGACGTGAATAAGACCACCGTTCAGCCCAAGAATGTCGTAACGGCTTCCTTTGAGGTTATCGGCGGTATGCACGGCACCTATCTTGTCGGTACAAGCGATGCAGCGAAGTATAAGACCATTCAATCGGCTATCGATGCTTTGCAGAACGGTATCGAGAGTGCCGTAATATTCCTGATCGAACCGGGTATGTACACAGAGTACCTTACTATCCCCGAGATAGACGGTGTATCGGCAGAGAATACGGTTACTTTCCGTTCGCAAACAGGCAACCGCGAGGACGTGATTATCAAATACGACACCTATTCGCCGCAGTCTTCTTTCTTGGGCGACGATACGCAAGGTATTGTCAATGTGAACGGTGCGGACTATATCACGCTGAGCAATCTGACGCTCACCACAGGCAATGATAGTTACCACTCGGTGGTTCTGGTGCGCAACAAGTCGGAACACGTTACCATCGACAATTGCAATATCTATCGTGCGGAAAACATCGCTTCTACCAACGTGCGTCTGGTGTATGTTACCGCCAAAGACGGAACAGTACTGAACAACTATTTCACGCTCAGCAATTCAACGCTGACAGGCGGTTACTCGGGTGTTACCGTATCGGGTAACTGGACAACGAAACAAACGGGTGCGCATATCATCGGCAATACTTTTGAGGGACAAGGTGCACAGGCTATCAACATTTCGTTGGGCGAAAAGAACGCAATAGTAGATGGAAACATTGTCCGCAAGACGGTGGAAAGCAGCAAGAGTGTTTGGTGTATCGACCTGCGTCTCTCCGAGGGGGCACAGATTAGCAATAACTATGTGTCTGTCAATCTTTCCACTACAGCCTGCCACGGTATCTATATCCGTGACATCAACGGTACGGCGGAGGCACCTGAATACATCTACAACAATGTGGTGGATTTGACAAGTGCTACATCCGATTCGTATGGTATCTACATCAACAAGAATGTGAAAAATGTAGTCTTGGCACACAATACCGTGCGTACATCGGGAGCAACCGCATATCCGCTGTTCATTCAGAGGAAAGGTGATAATCTGCAGATAATCAACAATCTGCTCTATAGCAAGGACATGCCTGCTGCATGGATATCGAGTGCAAATTATGTCAGCGAGTTCGAGCATAACCTGCTCTACTCGGAAAGCGGCAAATTGGGTAAGATAGGTGCTGATGAGTACAATGACATCGCTGCATGGCGCACTGCCATCAAAAGCACTACCGACATCAGTGAGTCTGTACAATTCGAGTCCGCAGAGGTGCTTCGCCCGACCAACAAGGGCAACCTTGTGAGTGCGCAAGTGCTTGATTTCGTCACCACCGACATCACCGGTCTCAAACGTGCTGCCGTGCCTACGATAGGTGCGTATGAGTGGAAGGACCAGATAGGTACGGGCTGCCGTCCCGCTGAGGCCGGTAGTATACGCATATTCCCGACCATCACTTGCGATATGCTTCATATCTATGGTGCTGCCGATGCAGAGGTGCGTATATTGAATCTGCAGGGGCAACTGATGTACCGCACCATGCTCGCCGCCGATGCAGAGACACTCGATGTAAACGCTCTGCCGCAAGGCACATATCTGATTGCCGTGAACGGAAACGTACTCCGTTTCATCAAACAATAGAGTTGTACGTAGAGTCGGGGTCTGGATTGGGTTTGCTGCCATGAACCGAATATCCGGCCTTGACCTAAACAAAAGAGGCTGCCAGATGAACTCTGGCAGCCTCTTTTAGCGTTAAGAATACCGGTTTATTGCAGCAGGAACTTATGTCCGCCTTGTATCACGATTCCGCGGTACGTATTATCTACCTGTACACCGAGCAGGTTGTAGAGCGGTGCGTCGGTAGCGGGGGAATCGGCATTGACAATCTCGGTGGGTGTCGGTGCTGTGTAACCAAAATAGATAGCATCACCGTTTGTCATGTCGAGTGTGAAATAGATGTCGTACTTGCCATCAGCACCTACTACATAGTTTTTGTTCTCTGTATCGATGGTGATGTTTTCGGTGCTACTCTCTTTGATGTTTTCGATTACCCATGCTGCTTTCTCGCAGTTGTTATACATAGTGAAAGTATTGCCTTTCTTGAGGTCAAGAGCCAAAATCATATACTCTGCTGCGTTCTCGGGGTTGGTAACGGCTGCGGTGTAGTCTGTGCCAACCATCACACCAAAATCGGGTGTGCAAGGAACAGGTATCTCGTCAAGAGTTGCGTACCATGTGTCGCCATAGAAATAGAGTTTGGTTTTGTCAATGATCAGGTTGTCTGTCTGATAACCTACACCACCATAACCATTGTTGAAGACTATCGTGGTATATATTTCTGCAAATTCGTAAGAATATACATCAAAACCGTTCTTTTGGTCAGCAGTCTTTGTCATTTCTTCGCCGGGCCATTGGGCTTTTATTAGGCCGCCATTATTATTATAGATATAAGCATACACTTTCTCCCAATTGTTGGTGTTGACATAGTAAGCAGTGATGTTCTGCACAGGAACAGGTGCGACAAAAGAGCCTGTCAGGCAGATCTTGGTGCCGTCGAAAGTGAGTGTAACATCACCTTGTGCCGTGAGAACAAATACGATGTTATTGTCCTTGTCAGTCATGATGTTTTCTGAGGAGCAGGTGTTGTTCAACGCTTTGTAACCGAAACTTAAGTCCCAAGTGCCGTTGGTAACTTTGAGGCGCATCGTATCTTTTGCAGCAAGATTCTTGAATGTATAGGTAGCTGGTTTATCTGCAGTGGCTTTGCCGAGTTCGATAGCATCTGATTTCCATGCCTGTTCCGCCCCGACGAGTTTGTCATTACCCGTGATGTAGTAGGTAGGCGTCTCTACGCTCGGTGTGTAGGTTGACCATGTGCCTTCTCCCTTGTCCCACGCACCGTCTGCTATGGTGTAGCAGTTGTTGTCCGCGGAAACGGCTAAATCCGATGTCTGGTTCCATTTGCTGTCCCAACCAGGAGTAGTGGCAGCAGGATTGTGGCGAACAAAAATGATTGTTTGTGCCGCATCGGGAACGGTTGTTTCATAGTGAATACCGTCGGTTGTGGTCATAAAGTCCGTAAAGGATGGGGTGATTCCCTCTCCTCCGAAATAGTTTGCCGAAAATTTGGCATCAGCCTGTTTCCAGTTGCCGTTGGGAACAAGGTAGATGGTTTTGGCGTTCAGCGAGAATGTACACACGAGTGCGGTGCACAATAATGAGATAGATTTTTTCATACGGTTTGTTTTAGATGGTTAATAATTAGTTGGTTATGTTGTCAGGCGACGCATCTTGCATCGCCTGAAGATATACTATTGCAGCAGGAACTTATGTCCGCTTTGTATCACGATTCCGCGGTACGTTGCGTCCACGGGCATCCCTAATATGTTATACATGGGTGCGCTTAGGTCGAGCACAGCGGGACTTTCTTCAACCTCCTCTATGGCAGTATAGATACAGTCGGGCTGCAGTTTCTCCGCGCCTGCCGACCATACATAGCATACGTCTTCGTCTGTCCACAGGTCGGAGGTCTGCTCCTTGCCGCTGCCGCCGTTGAAGATAAAGTTTACTTCTTTTATGGCGGCGTCAAACTGATAGAAATAGAACCCGTTTGCGTTCTGCTGTGTCAGTTCTGTGCCAGGCCATTTGCCCGTATATTTCGTTTCGGTCGTACCGCTGCCTACCCAGGAATAGAGATACACTTTTGCCCACGAAGCGGGTTTGTAGAAAGAGACGATAATCGGTGTTGTCTGCGGATCCTTGCGGGTATAGGTGTAGGTTTGCACGGCCGTCTCGGTGTTTGCCGTCTTGGCGTATGCCATCAGGGTGATGGTGTTGTTGATGGTGAATGAAACCTCGTTGCCTGCGGCGATACGGGTGTCGGATGTCTTCGGGTCGGTACCGTCGGTGGTGTAGAAAATCTCCGCGGTCTCGGTTCCGCCCACGGTCTTCATCTCGATACGAAGGGTGTCGGTCTTGAAGGTGGTGCTGCCGGGCGTAACGAGCAACTTGGGTGCCACTGCCTGCGTCGTCTTTATCCATATTGCATAACCTGTGCCCGCTGCGGCTTTGGTATAGCCTGCTTGCGAAGCCGATACGCGGTTGCCGAGTTCGAGAATCAGCATACCGTTCTTGCCTGTTACGGTCGCGCGGTAGCCACCGGTGTCGCCCTCGTCGGAAACGCTGCTCTCCGAGTGGACGCCCACTGCCTGACGTGCCAAAATCATCGGCGCAATAGCCTCTTTATACTCTTTCCAATGAGGATAGAATACACACGGTACACCAGGCATCGAGAGGATAAACGCGTTGGCTTGCAGCACTTTAGGTTTCATGCCGCTTGTCATGGAGTTGCCTTTTCCTCCGAACTCATTTTTGTCGCGTTGGTAGGTGTCGTGGCTGTCCACAAATGTAACGGCGTACTTGCTCTTGCCGAGTCCCAACAGCCCCGGTGCTTTGCAGCCGGAGTAGTTGCCTGCGGCGAGCGAGTTGTTGAAGGCATCGTATTTCGTACCGAAATCGAATGTCAGCGTGTTGCAGCCCGCGTCCTGTATGCGGCTCCAGAGGATATCCTTGTTGCCGTCCCAGTATTCCATTACCGAGAAATAGTTGCCTGCCGCTTGGTTGTATTCGTTGATGTGCGAGTTATGGAATCCCTTGCAGTAGTCATATCGCCAGCCGTCATACTTCATCTCGTTTTTCATCCATTTGAGGTAGGCGCAGAACATCTTGCGCACTTCGGCGTTTTGGTGGTCCCAGTCGCGTGCGGAGGTGTAGTTGGCTTCGCTGCCGTATCCGTCGTCGGCTGCCCCTGTGGCTTTGCCCTTGCACGTCCCTGCCTTGGCATCACTGTTCATCTCGTCGGTCTTGCATATCCACGATGCATCGGGGGCAAACGAACCGTATTCGCCGAAGTCCTCCGTATAGAAATCGCACCAACTCGATTTGTTGCCGCTGTGGTTAATCACAATGTCGGCTATTACTTTCGCGCCCCCTGCGTGCAGGTTGCTGATGAGTGTCTCGAGGTTGGCACGGCTGCCCCATGCGGAGTTCTGGTTGCAGTATTGCGCAGGGTGGTAGCCAACCCCCTCGGATTTTGCCGAAGGCGGAAGCCATACAAGGTCGAAATAAGCGGCTATCTCCCCCGACTCTGCCAACAGGTCCTGCCAGCGGGTACTTCCGTGCTTCAGTCCGCTTGTCTTATAGGAATCCCAATAGAAAGCCTGTAGCATCACGTCCGTACATTGCGAGGGGACGGAAGTGGCGTAGGTAATCGGTCCTTCGGGGTCCGGGTCGGGATTAGGGTTCGGGTCGGGGTCGGGATTTTCGGGCGTACTGCCGCAGTCTTTTCCCTCCTCGATATACCACATATCATCATTGTATCTCGTCTTGATGTAGATGTTGTATGTGCCGGCGGTGTTGCAGATCAATCCTATGTCGGAGGCGATAAAACGGCTGTATGCCCCGTAGGGGTCTATGGCGGCAATCGACCATGCCGCGGCGGTCCCCTCGTCGTAGCAGGTGAGTACATCGTTCTCCTGAAGGGTTATGCAGGCTGCCAGGTACTGGCTGCGCCCTGCGGGATCCGTCTCGCTCATAGCGGTGGCGGGATAGTCGGTAGTGCCGTTTACGCGCACAAAGAACGGTTCCGCCCAAACAGACATACTCAGGGCTATCGCCGAAAAGAACAGGTAAACTTTTTTCATTCGAGAAATAAATCTAAGGTTAATACACAAAAAATAATTAAAAAACGCCGCAAAGATAGTGTATTTTTCCAATATATACAATATTTCCGGTCTGTTTTCAGCATTTATGCCCATAGAGCAGGGGTAAAATACCTATTTTAAGGTATGGTTAACCGGTGTAAAACGGTATAATTCTTGCACTTTTCTGTCGGTTTTATAGAAATAACTATGCAGAGATACATCAAGAACATCGCTTTTTCGTTGATGGGCGTGATAGCGGTATTGCTCGTGATTGCTACCATTGTGGAGAAACTATGCGGCACGGAGGTGGCGGTGCGATGGTTTTATACTGCGCCGTGGACGGTTGCGCTGTGGGCGTTGGCGGTGCTGTTCGGCGGGTGGTATGTCGTTACGGCTTTCCGTCAGGGCGCAATGCATTGGTCGGTGTTGGCTGTTCATTTGGCTTTTGTGGTGATTCTGCTCGGGGCGATGCTCACGCATACGCTTGCCATAGAGGGGGCGGTACCCCTCCGCATAGGCGGTAGCAGCCGTACTTGTTTCACGCGCGAGGGGACGGAGAAAGAACTGCCGTTTTCCGTTACGTTAGACGATTTCCGGATTCGCTACTATGCCGGTACCGCTACGCCGGAGGACTACCTGAGCCGTATCTCCGTACAGTCGGCGGACGAGACCGCTACTGCGGAACTATCTATGAATCATATCTTCCGCTATCATGGTTGGCGGTTTTGTCAGGCGTCTTACGACGAAGATGCGGGCGGGTGTACTCTTCTCCTGACGCACGACCCTGCCGGTATAGCAGTTACCTATACGGGCTATATACTGCTGTTGGTGGGGCTTCTGCTGTATCTGTTTGTGCCGGACAGGCTGCATAAGGGATGGGCTGTAGCGGTTCTGCTCTTGCTCCCGCTGTCGTCTTCGGCAGCGCCGAAGACGTTGCAACGCCCTGTGGCGGAGACGTTTGGCAATCTGTATGTGGAATACAACGGGCGTGTATGCCCGATGTCGGTGCCGGCGAACGATGTCTGTACCAAACTCTACGGGCATAACTATTACCGTGCCGAAGACGGTACACGCTACACGGCGGAGCAGGTGCTGACGGGTATATTGTTCTACTACGACGATTGGACGCAGGTGCCGCTGCGCCGGTCGCGCAAACCGCAGCAGAACAATGAACGCGAGGCTGTCTTCCGTATGGTAGCGAGCGGCTCGCTGCTGAAGATATGGCCCACTGAACACGGCTGGTGCGACATCAATTCGGCGGGGGCGGCGGACAGCCTGTCGCACGACGAATGGAATTTCCGTATGTATGCCCTGCAGTATGTGGCTTACGACCTTATGCAGGGGCGGAATATCGAAGCCAACGAAACGCTGAAGAAGATACGTCTCTACCAGCAGAAATACGTCGGTACGGACAACCTACCCACGGAGACGCATTTCCAGGCAGAGCAACGCTGGGCGTCATTCCCCTATACCAAGCCTCTGGCAATGGCGACTATCACCTTGGGGCTGTTGTTTTTCTTGGTTTATTGTATTGCGCAGGGGCGCGGAAAGGTGCTGCCCCGTTGGTGGCAGATACTGAATACGCTATGTATAGCGGCAATATGGCTGTTTCTGACGGCTATGCTTGTTTGGCGTTGGTACATCAGCGGGCATATACCCCTCTCCAACGGACACGAGACCATGCAGTCCCTTGCATGGTTCATTATGTTGCTGGGATTGATTGCCGACCTCCCCAACCCCTCCAAAGGAGGGGCTTACGGAGCATCAGTGAACCCCCTCTTTGAGGGGGCAGGGGGAGTTCTGCTTTTAGCAGGTATGCCTCTTCTCGTGAGTATGATGTCTGCCTCCAATCCGCAGATTACCCATCTCACGCCTGTCTTACAGTCGCCTCTGCTGAGTCTCCACGTCAGTGTTATTATGCTCAGTTATGCCCTCTTGGCGTTTGTGATGCTCAATAGTGTGGTGGCATTGTGCGGCAAGGTGGAGCAGCAGCAACGGTTGATGTTTTTCTCCCGTACTCTCTTGCGTCCTGCTGTGTGCTGCTTGTCAGTAGGTATCTTCCTCGGCGCGGTATGGGCAAATGTGTCGTGGGGACGCTATTGGGGCTGGGACCCGAAGGAGGTGTGGGCTTTGATTACGTTGCTCGTCTATGCTGCGCCGTTGCATGCCCGCTCGCTGCCTTTCTTCCGTCGCCCGCGCGTGTTCCATATATATTGCCTGTTGGCGTTCTTGTCTGTATTGTTCACCTATTTCGGCGTCAATTTCCTCCTCGGCGGCTTGCACGCCTACGCATAACCGACAGGACCCATATTATCCCCATTCGTCCTATGGACCCATAAGCCCCGTTAACCATCAGTGGCTTTTTTCGTAAAAATACACCGCTTTCTTGCGTATATCAAAAATAAGCGGTATTTTTGCGCAACATTTGTTACATAATAGTAGTTGCATAACGGGTGTTTTTCTTTGTAACTAACAAATAAACAGTGTGTTAACTCGTAATTCTTAATTAGAATTATGCCTCGTAAAGTACAATACAGCCGTGAGATGATTATCGATTCGGCTATCGAAATGGTGCGTGAGAGAGGTCCCGAGTGTATCAATGCCCGCGACTTGGGCGACTATATGGGTTGCTCCTCCCGACCGCTCTTCACCGCTTTTCGCAACATGGATGAACTCATAGATGCCGTGCGTATGGAAGCCTCCGCGCGTTTTCTCGATAGTGTGCGTGCTGCCCGCGATGCGAAAAGTGCCGGTCCCGCAGCCAAACGCATGGGAATGTGCATTGTTCGTTATGCACAGACGGAACCCAATCTGTACAAATTCATTCACTGGACGGGAAGAAAAAATGTTCGATGTGGAAGAATTGTCCCGTATCATGGCTACGCAATATCAGACGGATTATCAGTTGTCTGACGAAGATGCCAAATCGTTTTTCGACCACATGATGATATTCAATATGGGTCTCTGTTCGCTCATTACCAACGGTATGCGCCAATTTGCGCAGGGGGAGGTGGAGCGGATATTGCTGGAGCAATTCTCCGCCACACTCGCTTACTATAAGTCGGGCAAACACAATATAGAGGAGAAAATCCAGACTCCCCAAAGCCCCCTCAGAGAGGGGGATGTGCAGTAACGAACAATAAATTACATTCCTTATTATATTTAGTTAGATGAAACGTATATTCATTTTTTGTGTGGCACTTCTATGTGCCATGGTTACTTTTGCCCAATCCAATCTCGCGGGCAAGGTGCAGGACACCCAATCCGCCCCGATTGCTTACGCCACCGTCAGCCTTCTGCGCACCGACAGCACCCTCGTCACGGGCACTATCACGGACGATGCAGGTGCCTTTGCACTCTCCGCGCCCTCGGGCAAATACCTTCTCCAAGTCTCTTATATAGGCTACCGGACCGTCTGCCGCAAGGTGCAGTCGGGCGATGTAAATCTGTTGCTGACGCTTAGCGAAGAGAGCAAGCGACTCGGCGAGGTGGAAGTGAAAGCCAAGAAGCAACTCATTGAGCGTCAGTTCGACAAGATAGTGCTCAACGTCAGCAACTCGCCCTTTGCGATGGGCAGCAACGGCAAAGACCTGCTCAAGAAAGCCCCGGGCGTGAACGTGGACAAAGACGGCAACGTTATGGTCAACGGCAAATCCGTAGAGGTATATATCGACGGGCGTCCCTCCTACCTCAGCGGGGAGCAACTCAAGGCGATGCTTGAGGGAACCGACGGCAGCACCATCGAAAAGATAGAGATTATCTCCAACCCGTCTGCCAAATACGACGCCTCGGGGCAGGGGGGTATTATCAATATCAAGACCAAGCGCAATATGATGCGCGGGCTGAACGGTACACTCTCAGCCGCTTACGGCGGAATGTATTACAAGGATATAGACACATGGATGAACACCGAGATGTTCTCGCTCAACCTCAACTACCGCACCGAGAAGACCTACACATTCGGTAGCCTCACGCAGGTCTATACCAATCAGAATGTGGGTGTAGAGACAGGCTCCACCTATCTCGATACGCTCACCCATACTACCACCGAGCGATACGACAAGTCGGAATACGATTGCGATTTCCAATACTATATGCTCAAACTCGGCAACGACTGGTTTATCAATGATAAGAATACCGTTGGCTTTATCTTTCAGGCGCCGTTTATGATTATGAATCAGAACGTCCCCGAGGGGCACGGCTACGGCTGGACCAAGGTGGGCAACGACATCGCGGAGAACTCCATGCTCTCTATCAGCAGTCCGATGTTCTCGCAGCAGTACACCGCCAACCTCAACTACACCCATGTCTTCAACGATTCGTTGGAGCGTGAACTGACCGCCAACATCGACTACAACCGCAACGGTTGGAAACAGCAGAACGAACAGAGCAACACTTATACCTATCCCACGCGCCCCGACTCGGTACTGCATACGGGACTGAATATCAATACCAACCAGATAGTGGACATCTACTCCGCCAAACTCGATTTCCAGACACGCTTCTGGCAGACGGGTATGATAGAGACGGGTGCCAAATATGCCCTCTCCAACACCGACAACCGCATGACCACCGACAGCCTCTTGAATGACTGTCAAAGCCCCACCGCCCACTCCGACTTCTCCTACTCGGAGCATGTTGCAGCCCTATACATCTCGTTGGCAAAGCAGTTCGGGCAGCACTTCAATGCCAAACTCGGACTCCGCGGCGAGTACACCCACTCCAACGGTAACTGGCGCTCGGCGGACAGCACCTCCACAAAGGACTATTTCAACCTCTTTCCCACTGCCTTCCTCGGCTACAACCCCACCGACAAGTGGGCGATGAACATCTCCTACACCCGCCGTATCAAACGACCGAGTTACTACCAACTCAACCCGTTCCGCACCTATATCGATGCGCACAACTACGCTGAAGGTAACCCCGAACTCACACCGGAGTTCAACAACCAAGTGGACTTGAACTTTTCTTACTCGCAGTATGTATCGTTGGCATTCAATTTCTCCCACACGCAGGATATGTTCTCGCAGCGGACGGAGATTCTGCCCAACGGCGACGGGCGTATGAAGTGGAAGAATTTCGGTACCTGTACCACCCACGGCGGCAACCTGTCGCTCACCGAACAGCCTCTCGTGCCTAAGTTTGTTACGGGCGAAGACGGCTCACGCACCATGCAGGGCGCATGGCTTGCCCTCACACTCAATGGCGGTTACTACTATTTCATCAACCGTTCCTACGACGGCACGTATGTCAACCGCAGCCATTGGGGCTACGGCTCGGCAAACCTCAATGCCTACTTGCCCAAGGACTGGACGCTGTCTATAGACGGCTTCTACAATGCGCCTATGGTGAGCGGTTACACACGTCAGTCGGCATTCTACAGCATGAACTTCGGTGTGCGCAAGATGTGGCGTGAGAAGGGCTTGATTTTCAACCTCCAGGTGCAGGACTTGATGCGCTCCATGCGCGGCAGCAGCGAGTCGCTCGGCTTGGCAGAGGGCAACAAAAGTTACACCGCATCGGACTATCGCAACCAGAAAGTCATGTTCTCCCTTACGTGGATGTTCGGTCAGCAGCAATACGTCAAACACCGCAACGTCGGCAACCTCGACGAGTCTTC
>OQVT01001264.1_pt1 | contig 15814 bp, 17 predicted proteins | sample 1691561 | NCBI WGS metagenome assembly OQVT01 (sample SAMN03418260, study PRJEB22391) | human gut metagenome | biome: human-gut; feature: organic feature; material: feces | host: Homo sapiens | place: Tanzania | collected 2013-01 | reverse complement strand
AAATATACGTTTTTATTTTTATGATGAAATATTTGGAGATGAACATAAAAAGCAAAACATCTTGTCTGGTGCATAGTACGCACCGCTGTTAGTCGTCTGACGTTTTCTTTTCCTTTTGGATAAGAATTTTGGAAAATACGGGTACGTAAGGAATAAAACGAATACGAATTTTGGCACAGATTTTGCCAAAAAGACATTGAATTTATATCCTGCAATATGCAGATGTTATGTTGTATAACATAGAAAAGTGGTAGACTTAGTTTCCAAATCACTTTTTGTGGGATAAACGTTTGTCAGAGCAGATTATTTTTTGTACCTTTGCGCGGATTTTTGGGGGAAAAGAACTTTCTCTGAAAAAACAAGGTTCGTCCGTTGCAACAAATTTATGTTCCATAAAAACTCCATAATGTAAAATTAAAATCAAAATACAATGAACTTATCAGAATTGACCGACAAAATCTACGCTGAAGGTGTAGAGAAAGGTAATCAAGAGGCACAACAGATTATCGATAAAGCCAATGTACAAGCGGCTGAGATTGTAGCCGGTGCCGAGAAAGAGGCGCAAGCCAAATTGGCTGCCGCCGAAGCGAAAGCACAAGAGTTGGATAAGAATACACGCGCCGAGTTAAAACTATTTGCCGAGCAGAGTGTAAACGCACTTAAAACAGAGGTTGCTAATCTTCTGACCGACCGGGTGGCACAAGATAGTGTAAAGGCGGCTACAGCGGATGCAAAGTTTATGCAAGGCATTATCTTGAAACTCGCTGAGCAGATGGCAAAAGAGGGCGAAGTGGAAATCGATGCCAAAGATGCCGAGTCGTTGAAAGACTATTTTGAGGCAAATGCGAAAGGCTTGTTGGACAAGGGAGTACAAATCAACGAGGTGAAAGGTATCAAGACTGATTTTGCCATCAAACCTGCCAAAGGAGGATACAAATTGGCTTTCGGCGAGAAAGAGTTTGTCGAGTATTTCAAAGAGTTCCTTCGTCCGCAACTGATTGAGTTGCTTTTTGCTAAATAATACAGAAGCCCTTTTTACTATGGGATATGAATGTTTAATGGCTGGTTTGCCTGAGTTGAAAGCAGGTGGCGAGGCTCCAATGACTATGGAGACTCTTTTGCTGTTGCTTGAGGAAAACTTGTCAGAAAAAGATAAGCCGCTGCTGGCCTTGCTCCGAATGAAAAGCGACGCACCTGAGATAAGCGAGCTCGTCGAACGATATGATGACTCGATTATTGACCAACCTGATTGGTGGGAGAATGCGCGCAATACTTTGTCGGAAGCAGATTTGCGCACACAGTTACTCTACGAATACGGGCAGAAAAGCAAAAATAAATTTGTTCGTAAATGGTTTGCCTACAACCAAGATATGAATAATGTATTGGTGGCTGCTATTTGCCGCAAGCATGGCTTTGATGTCCGCAAGATGATTGTTGGTCAAGGCGAAGTGGCAGAAATACTGCGCAAGAACCTGCAGCAGAAAGATTTTGGTTTGGGCGGCGTAATGGATAGCCTGCAAGAGATAATGTCTTTGGTGGACATTGACAACTTGATGGAACGCGAGAAACGTATGGATGCTTTGCGATTTGTATGGCTCGAGGAGGCTACACTATTTGTCGATTTCTCAATAGAAAACGTATTGGCATATTATCTGCAAGCCGAAATGCTCAATCGCTGGTCATTGCTGACGGTGGAGCAGGGGGAAAAAGTATTCCGCGAATTGGTTGCCGATATGAAGAAAGGGGTCAATCTTGATGCTGAAGCATAACTTGCGGAAACAACTAAAACAAAGAAAATAACAATAAAAAATATGACAACAGGAAAAGTAAGAGGTATTATCTCCAACCTTGTTACGGTGTTGGTGGATGGTCCTGTCGCACAAAACGAAATCTGCTACATCACATTAGGCGATACCAAACTGATGGCAGAGGTCATCAAAGTGATTGGCGATAATGTTTATGTGCAGGTGTTTGAATCTACACGTGGACTGAAAGTCGGAAATACGGTAGAGTTTACCGGTCACATGCTCGAAGTTACGCTCGGTCCCGGTCTGTTGAGTCGCAACTATGACGGTTTGCAGAACGACTTGAACAAACTGACTGGCGTATTCTTGAAACGTGGTGAGTATAATTTCCCATTGGATAAAGAGAAACTATGGAAGTTTGAACCACTCGCCAAAGTGGGCGATAAGGTGGAGGCTGCTGCATGGCTCGGCGAAGTGGACGAGAACCACCAACCGCACAAGATTATGGTGCCGTTCGTGTTTGAAGGCGAATACACCGTGAAGAGTATCGTTGCTGCCGGCGAATACAAGATTATGGATACCATCGCCGTGCTGACTGACGCAGAAGGCAATGACCATGAGGTTACGATGGTACAGAAATGGCCTGTGAAAAAGGCTATTCTGGCATACAAGAGCAAACCGCGTCCATTCAAATTGTTGGAAACCGGTGTGCGTACGATAGATACAGCCAACCCGATTTGCGAGGGTGGTACAGGCTTTATCCCTGGTCCTTTCGGTACGGGTAAGACGGTGCTTCAGCACGCTATCTCGAAACAAGCTGAGGCAGACATCGTGATTATCGCAGCCTGCGGTGAGCGTGCCAACGAGGTTGTGGAGACCTTTACGGAGTTTCCGGAATTGGAAGACCCGCATACAGGACGTAAGTTGATGGAGCGCACCATCATCATCGCCAACACATCGAACATGCCTGTGGCATCGCGTGAGGCTTCGGTTTATACGTCGATGACGATAGCCGAGTACTACCGTTCGATGGGCTTGCGCGTGCTTCTTATGGCCGACTCGACGAGCCGTTGGGCACAGGCATTGCGTGAAATGTCGAACCGTCTGGAGGAGTTGCCCGGTCAGGACGCTTTCCCGATGGACTTGTCGGCAATCATCGGTGCTTTCTACGCACGCGCAGGATATGTGTACCTTAATAATGGCAAGACTGGTTCTGTGACATTCCTCGGTACGGTTTCGCCTGCCGGCGGTAACTTGAAAGAGCCGGTAACGGAAGGAACCAAGAAAGTGGCACGCTGTTTCTATGCTTTGGAGCAAGCACGTGCCGATCGCAAACGTTACCCGGCTGTAAACCCGATTGACTCCTACTCGAAATATATTGAGTACCCGGAATTTGAGGAGTATATTTCCAATTTGATCAATAAGGAGTGGTTGCCGAAAGTGAATGATATGAAGACCTACCTGCAACGAGGTAAGGAAATTCAGGAGCAAATCAACATTCTCGGTGATGATGGTGTGCCTGTTGATTACCATGAGGAGTTCTGGAAATCGGAAGTTATCGACTTTGTGATTCTGCAACAAGACGCCTTCGATAAGATTGACGCAGTCTGCCCGTTGGAGCGTCAGGAGTATATGCTCGACCTCGTGATGGACATCTGCCGACACGACTATGACTTCCAAAATTTCTTGGATGTGAACGACTACTTCAAACGCGTCATCAACCTGTGTAAACAGATGAACTATAGCGAGTTCCACTCCGCTGAGTTTGAAGAATATCAGAAAAAATTAAACGAATTATTGGCTGAGAAACAAATAAAAGGATAACGACTATGGCAAAAGCATTTCAAAAGATTTACACCGAGATTACGGCAATCACGAAAGCAACCTGTTCGCTGAAAGCCGAGGGTGTGGGTAACGATGAACTCGCTACCGTAAACGGCAAACTTGCCCAAGTCGTTAAGATTATGGGCGACGATGTAACACTCCAGGTGTTCCAAGGTACAGAGGGTATCCCTACCAATGCGGAAGTGGTGTTCCTCGGTAAGGCTCCTTCGCTGCGCGTGAGCGACCAGTTGGCAGGACGTTTCTTCAACGCTTATGGCGAGCCTATCGATGGCGGACCCGATGTTGAGGGCGAGGAAGTGGAAATTGGTGGTCCGAGTGTGAACCCCGTGCGTCGTAAACAACCATCGGAACTGATTGCAACAGGTATCGCGGGTATCGACTTGAACAATACCCTCGTTTCCGGTCAGAAGATTCCTTTCTTCGCCGACCCTGACCAACCGTACAACCAAGTGATGGCAAACGTGGCACTGCGTGCAGAGGCCGACAAGATTATCTTGGGTGGTATGGGTTTGACCAACGATGACTACCTCTACTTCAAAAACGTGTTCTCCAATGCCGGTGTGCTCGACCGTATCGTGTCGTTTGTGAACACCACCGAGAACCCGCCTGTAGAGCGTCTGCTTATCCCCGATATGGCTCTGACGGCTGCCGAGTACTTTGCTGTACAAAAGCATGAGAAAGTGCTTGTCCTGCTGACCGATATGACGCTTTATGCCGACGCATTGGCTATCGTAAGTAACCGTATGGACCAGATTCCGTCGAAAGACTCTATGCCGGGTTCGCTCTATTCCGACTTGGCAAAAATCTACGAGAAAGCCGTGCAGTTCCCTGAGGAAGCCGGTGGCGGTTCTATCACAATCATTGCCGTTACAACCCTTTCGGGCGGCGACATCACACACGCTATTCCTGATAACACGGGTTATATCACCGAGGGTCAGTTGTACCTCCGCCGTGATTCCGACATCGGAAAAGTGGTTGTCGATCCGTTCCGTTCGCTGTCGCGTCTGAAACAATTGGTTGCAGGCAAAAAAACGCGCGAAGACCATCCGCAAGTAATGAACGCCGCTGTTCGTTTGTATGCCGACGCCGCAAACGCCAAGACAAAGAAAGAAAACGGTTTCGACCTCACCAACTACGACGAGCGTTGCTTGGCATTTGCCAAGGACTACTCGCGCGAGATTTTGGCTATCGACGTGAATATCAACACCACACAGATGTTGGATGTGGCGTGGACATTGTTCGCAAAATATTTCAACCCCGAAGAGGTCAACATCAAACAAGCCCTTGTTGATAAATATTGGGCAAAATAAGTAAGTTTTCATGGCAATTACTTATCAATTCAATAAAACATCCCTGCAATCGCTTGAGAAGAATCTCAAGATGCGGCAGCGTACCCTCCCTACGCTTCAGAGCAAAGAGTCGGCTCTACGTCTCGAAGTGAAGAAAGCAAAGAAGGAAATCGCCGAACTCGACGAGGAGGTGAACCGCCGTATCAAGGATTACGACCAGATGTTGGCGCTTTGGGGAGAATTTGACACTAGCCTTATTCACGTGGATGATGTGAAGATGTCTGTCAAGAAGATTGCAGGCGTGCGCATCCCCGTCTTGGAGGAAGTGGTCTATTCTACCAAAGAGTTCAGTCTGTTCTCCAGTCCGAAGTGGTTCGCAGACGGATTTGAGCAACTCAAAGCGATAGCCGATGTCGGTATCCGTCAGGAGTTTGTGCGCCGTAAGGTGGACTTGCTGGAGTATGCCCGCAAGAAAACCACTCAAAAGGTTAACCTCTTTGAGAAGGTGCAGATCCCGGGCTATCAGGACGCTATTCGCAAGATTAAACGCTTTATGGAAGACGAAGAGAACCTCTCTAAGTCCAGTCAGAAAATCGTAAAAGCCAAGCGTGAGGCAGAAGCCCGCGAGGAAGAACAAAAAGCAAAGGAGGTGGCTGTATGATCACACAAATGAAGAAGTACACCTTCTTGGTGTTCCATCGCGACTATGAGGCTTTCTTGGAGCAACTGCGCAATCTCGGCGTGGTTCATATCACAGAGAAAGCCGCTGGTATGGCTGATGACGAGCAACTCCAGACACTCTTGCAGAAAGCCGGTGCGCTCAAGAAAACTATCGCGCAAGGGGCGCCCGACCAACTCTTGCAGGAGAAATCAAATATCGAACAGCGTATTGCCGCCACTCGTAAAGAGGTTGAGCGTATGGCTGTTTGGGGCAATTTCTCATCGAAACGTATCGCCGAACTGCGCCAAGCAGGATATGATTTGCGCTATTACACTTGCTCCAAGACAAAGTTCTCGGAGGAGTGGGGGATAGCCCTCACCACTGTTGGTTCGACCACCTATTTTGTGCAGGTGGTGAAAGCCGGTGAAACACCCGCAGAATTGCCCGATTTCTGCCAACAGCAGACGCTCAACGAGAAGTCTTCTGCTGATTTGGAGAAGGACGTAGAGGGGCTCAACGGGCTTTTGGTGGCGCAGAACGCGCGTATTGAATTGTGGGCAAAAGAGAATTTTCCTGCGCTGAAGCAAGAACTGCAAGACACGTTACAACAGATTGATTGGAAGCGTGTTACGCTCAATACAGACACATTGGCGGAAGGTAGCCTGAAATTGTTGGAGGGCTTTTGTCCTATCGATAAGGAGCAGGAACTCAACCAACTGCTTGAGCAACAGCATATCTATTATCAAGAGGAAGATCCAAACGAGACAGACAATACACCTATCAAACTGCGCAACAATTGGTTTACGAAGATGTTTGAGTGCCTGACCGGTATGTATGGTTGGCCCTCGTATGGTGAGTTCGACCCGACGCCTGTTCTCGGACCGTTCTTCCTGCTCTTCTTCGCCATCTGTATGGGCGATTGCGGCTATGGGCTTCTCCTTATTTTAATAGGTATCCTTATTTCAAAGGGCAAACTCAAGATTCAGATGTTCGAAGGTCTCGGACCTATCATCACTACTTTGGGTGTAGGCACAGCGGTCATCGGGTTCTTCTTGGGTACGTTCTTCGGTATCGACCTGTACGCAGCGTCGTGGGTGCCGGAAGCACTCAAGTCGGTGATGATTAAGGGCAGTGTCTCCGTAGCGGGCTCATCGTATGATATTCAGATGGTTATGGCACTTTGCATAGGTGTATTCCACATCTGTTTGGCTATGATCATCAAGGCTATTTGCTATACCAAACGCTTTGGCTTCAAGGAGAATATCTCTACGTGGGGGTGGCTCTTGCTCATTGTGGGCGGACTGATTGTCGTGCTGCTCGGTATGACTCGTCTCTTCCCGGAGGAAGTTACCAAATGGACACTCATCGTAGTGGCTGCTATCTCGGCTTTGGGAATCTATATCTTCAACAAACCGGGGCGTAACCCGCTGATTAACATCGGTGCAGGCTTGTGGGATACCTACAATATGGCTACGGGGATCTTGGGTGATGTGCTTTCGTATATCCGTCTCTATGCCCTCGGTTTGGCTGGCGGTATGCTCGGCGGTGCGTTCAACAACCTCGCAGAGATGGTGCTCGGTGCGAACCCAACTTGGCAATGGGTGCCGTTTGTCATCATCCTGTTGATTGGGCATGCGCTCAATCTCGCTATGTCGGCGCTGGGTGCGTTTGTCCATCCTTTGCGTCTGAGTTTCGTGGAGTATTTCAAAAACTCGGGCTACGAAGGCAAAGGTACACTCTATAAGCCTTTCGCCAAATAATACTCGTCCTTACTTTAGGACTTTTATCACTAAAATAATAAACAAATAAAACAATACACTTATTATGAATGAAATTTTAGGTTATCTCGGCTGGGGACTTATGTTGGGTCTCGCCGGAATTGGTTCTTCCTATGGTACTACTATTGCGGGTAAGGCTGCAGAGGGTGCGCTCAAAAAGAACAAAGACAAATCGAGCAGTTACATGATTCTTTCCGCTCTCCCCGCTACGCAGGGTTTGTATGGTTTCGTGGCTTTCCTGATGTGGATGGGTAAGGACTTCGCTGCTAATGGTGCTATGTATTTTGCTGTTGGGCTGGCAGTTGGTTTGGTTTGTCTCTTCTCGGGTATCCGACAGGGGCAAGTCTGCGCTAACGGTATCGCCGGTATCGCTGCAGGTCATGATGTACAAACCAACACGATGATTTACGCGGCTCTTCCTGAGTTCTACGCTATCTTGTCATTGGTTGCAGCCCTTATGATTTAATCTGCAATACTATTTATTCTCTATAATTATTAAAACGGTCTTCCCTTGGTGGAAGACCGTTTTGGTAACCGCCTTTTCCTATTATCCAAAACACACAAAACTTGTGCTTCATTACGTATATCCATTGCGTATTAAAAAGTCGGGGGGATACCGAGAGGATGTCAAGTGGATACGTAGAGAATGAGGTAAAAACGGAACATTCTATGCATATTAATTATTAATTCTTAATTTTAAATACTATGTTATTTCATGTCTATGGCGCAGATGCGCTTTCGCAGTGGCTTATGCTGCTGGCTGTTTTGGTCGGACTGATTCTTTTCAATGAGTTCGCACGTCGTACCAAGTGGGGGGGAATTATCACTTTCGGGGTTATTCCTGCGGCGCTCACTGTCTATTTCCTTGCTATCGCCATCGGTGCACAATGCGGTACCGAGTGGGCACTCAACAATCCTACACACCTCTATATGGGAGGTTGGTTCCATTACGCCAAACTCTATGCCGCTCTTGCGGGCTGTATTGGGTTTATGCTCATCAAGTATGAGATTGGTATTGGTAAGCAGCATTGGTTCCGCTGTTTTCCGTTTGTTATTGTGGCTATCAATATTCTCATTGCCGTATGCTCTGACTTCGAGTCGGCTATTACGGGGTGGGGGGTATGGCGCCTTTCCAACGAGGGCGTTTGGCTCTACGGAGGTTGGCACAATGTTATGAATGGTATTGCCGGTATCCTTAATATATTCTGTATGACGGCTTGGTGGTCGGTATATTCTTCTAAAGACAAAACCGATATGCTTTGGCCGGATATGACGTGGGTCTATATACTTGTGTATGATGTATGGAATTTTGCTTATACATACAACTGTCTGCCTACTCACTCGTGGTATTGCGGTGTAGCCCTGCTCCTTGCGCCTACTATTGCCGCTATTTGCTGGAACCGTGGCGGATGGATTCAGAACCGTGCTAACACATTGGCTATCTGGTGTATGTTTGCTCAGTGCTTCCCCTTGTTTCAGGAGGTATTCGCTGCTACTGGAGAAAAAGCACATAGTTGGGTGGTTCTGCCATCGCTCTATGCTGATGGTACCCTCAATGGCATAGAGGCGGGTACAAGCGTCAATGCTGATCCTACGGCTATGATTGTTGTCAGTGCTTTGGCATTGATTGTCAATGTGGTTGCGTTGAGTTATATCATCTACCAAGCCAAAAAACGACACATTAACCCATACACCACCGATGTATTTGTCAATCAGAAATACTACAAAGACGCCGCTGCACGTATGGCATAAGATTTTGTATAGTGTTTCTCGTTGAAACAATAAAAAAACAGACTATCCCTCAAAAGGATAGTCTGTTTTTTGTCTCCGATGCCAAACCGTATTTAGGTTTTTCCGATTTCGGCGAGATAATATATTTGCACATTCCATTTTTTTGCCGTACCTTTGCAGGATAAACGAGAATTTTCTGTGAACCAGTACCCCTCGATATTGTTGGAAAATGCCGTCAATCAATTTGCCTCCCTTCCCGGAATGGGGCGCAAGACGGCTTTGCGTTTGGTGTTGCATCTGCTTAAGCAGTCCGACAGAGACGTCGAAGCCTTTGCGGGAGCTCTAACGCGACTCAAAACGGACGTGCACTATTGCCGTATATGCCACAATATCTCTGACCAAGAGGTATGTCCTATCTGTCAATCGCATCGCCGGGACAGACAGACTATTTGTGTAGTGGAAAATGTACAGGATGTGATGTCCATAGAGAATACTGGGCAATATTCCGGGTTGTATCATGTTTTGGGAGGAATTATCTCTCCTATGGACGGGGTCGGACCGAAAGATATAGAAATCGACTCCCTTGTTTCTCGTATTGAACCCGAAGACATTCAGGAGGTTATCCTCGCTTTGCCAACCACTATGGAAGGCGATACCACCAACTTTTACATCTACCGCCGTTTACAGAATGCGGGGATTGCTACAATGCCGAAAATCAGTCAGATTGCGCGTGGCGTGGCGGTAGGAAACGAACTGGAATACACCGACGAGATAACTCTCGGTCGCTCTATTGTCAACCGAATAGATTTCAAAGCCTAATGGAACAAAAGATTGCTCGCCAATTGAATTGGTATTATTATGGAATGATGGTGCTTGCACTTGTTGCAATGGTTGCTATGTATCTGTTGGTCTCCAAGGGGACTATCGCTGTTATTGATACAATGTCCACTGCCGGAAAAGTGATACAATATATTGTCATCTTTGATGCACTTATTACTATCCCGTTGGGGTTGTATGGTTTTAAGCGCGTATGCGACAAAATTCGCAGTATGGAAAACGAAGAACTGAAATTCTCGCTCTATCGGCGTTATGCTGCTATTCGCATCGTGATGGTTAGCAATGCCATGCTACTCGGTATCATTACTTTCTATTGGTTAGGATGCTACCGTTCTATGTTGTGGGTGGCTGCTATTGCGGCTATCAGTTGGTATTTTACCAAACCCACTGCACGCAAGATTCAAATCGAACTTGCACCTAAGCAAGACAACGAGGAAACCTACTGATTTCTATCATTCTATTATTCTATCATCCCATGATTATTGCTGTTGATTTCGACGGAACCATCGTTACTCACGAATACCCGCAAATCGGAAAACCGATTCCGTTTGCTATTCAGACTCTTAAAAAATTACAAGACGAAGACCATCACCAGATTATTCTTTGGTCTGTTCGCGAGGGAGAATTGTTGCAAGAGGCGGTTGATTATTGCAAGTCACGTGGATTGGAATTCTACGCCGTCAATTCCAACTATCCCGAGGAAAACCCCGCTACACGCCCTAACCGCAAACTGACAGCCGACTTGTTCATTGATGATCGTAATCTCGGCGGGCTGCCTGATTGGGGAGTGATATACCAAATGATTCATACCGGCAATGCGTTGAAACCTGTCCCACAAGCGGACGCAGAGACTACCAACAAGAAAGGTTTTTTTTCTAAATTGTTTGGAGCATAATGGTGCGACTGCGTAAATTAGAGCCGTCTGATTTGCCGTTTCTCTACCGCTGGGAAAACGATGCGGCTGTGTGGGCTGATAGTGATACACATAATCCGCTTTCGCAGCAGGATTTGCGCAGTTATATCGAAAACACCACGGGAGACATCTATCGTGACGGACAACTGCGTTTGATTATTGAAAACGATATCGATCATTCCACGCTCGGCTGTGTTGATTTGTTTGATTTTGACCCGCGCAATCGCAAAGCCGCCATCGGATTGTATATCGCGCCGGAAGCACGTCGGAGTAGAGTGGGGTATGAGACAATGAAACTTCTGGAACAATATGCGTTTGGTACACTCAATATGCGGCTGCTCTATGCGGTAATACGTGCCTCTAATGAGGCTTGCTTGGCTTTGTATCAATCGTTGGGATATGAACATATAGCCGTATTACCCCAATGGACTTTAGAAAGCGAGGCATACCTGCTTGTAAAATACAATAAATAGCAGAAAAAAACGAAAGGCATTTGCATAAGTCGGAAAAAAGCAGTATCTTTGTACCCGCTTTCGATGAGAGATACGGAAAGTTGTCTGAGTGGTCGAAAGAGCCACACTCGAAATGTGGTGTACGCATTACGTCGTACCGGGGGTTCGAATCCCTCACTTTCCGCACAAAAGAGGTTGTCTAACATATAGGCAACCTTTTTTATATTTATATTGTTGGTGTGATTACTCTGCGCCGGTTTGTAGTTCGGGTTCGCCCATTATGGCAACCAAGGTATCCCAACGGACAATAGCATCGTGGCCGTATTTCCATATTTGCTGGCGTATTTTTTTTATATCTACGGTGTCTCCGATATGCCCCTTTGAATAGAATTTGTCGGCATAACATACTATCTTTTCCTCTAACGATATAGGACAATAATCGCGAATAGGAATGGGTAAGTGTTCACGGATTACTTGATCCATGGTTATACCCGTACCCGTATGGCGTTCTGCTACCAGGGCATGCTTGGGCAATCCCTCTTTCCTGAGCAGTTCTGCTCCCAAATACCCGTGCTCTATATAGGCGTGTGTGCCAACACAAAATATCTTGGGGGCGTTACAATAGATGATGCCTATATCATGCAACATAGCAGCCTCTTCCACAAAATCTCTGTCCACTTCTCCGCTTTCCGTCCATTCGGGATGTGCATCCACTATCTTTAGTGCACGATCGCGCACTTGCATACTATGTGCCAATAGTATATTTTGCAGTTCCGGCGAAGTGGCGTAGTATTTGTCTATCAGTGTGCGATAATCCACCATTGTCCTTTATTTTAGTCCGTTCAATAGGGCATGGGCGTCCATACGTTTTTTTCCGGGTAGTTGTAATTCTAATATACGTACATAGCCGTCTGTGCAAGGAACAACTATCTCTTTATCGTTCATACTGTCGCATGGCTCTACACGATATACTTTCACGTTCATATACTTTTTCCCGTGAATAGTCAGGTTGCACCAAGCGGCAGGGTAGGGGCTTAAGCCACGCACAAAATTATGTATTTCCTTCGCCGTCTTGCCGAAGTCTATTTCGCACGTTTCTTTGAATATCTTCGGTGCCGGACGCAAATCCGCTGTTTCTATTTGTGGGGTAGTGGGGACGGCAATACCGCGGTTCTCGCTATCAATAATCAAATCCACCGTCTTCAGCACCAAATCTTTGCCCAAGACCATCAGTCGGTCGTGTACGCTACCTACATTCTCGTCATCGCCAATCGGCATGCGTTCTTGTAGGATGATGTTGCCTGTATCAATCTCATGTTTGAGCATAAAAGTAGTAGCCCCCGTTTCTTTATCGCCATTGATAACTGCCCAATTCAACGGAGCCGCTCCGCGGTATTGGGGAAGAAGAGCCGCATGTAGGTTAAATGTACCTAAACGTGGCATTGCCCATACTACCTCAGGGAGCATCCGAAATGCAACAACTATTTGTAAATCTGCGTGGTATGATTTCAGTTGCTCTAAAAATGACGGGTCTTTCAATTTCTCGGGTTGTAGGATGGGCAAGCCGGCCTCTAATGCATATTGTTTTACTGCGGAGTATTGAATCTGGTGTCCTCGTCCTGCCGGTTTGTCAGGCATAGTTACCACAGCCACTACGTTGTAACCGCCTTCCACCAATGCTCGCAGGCTTTCTACGGCAAACTCGGGCGTACCCATATAGATAATGCGTAAATCTTCTTTTGTCATAATATTGTATCTATCAAAGGATTAGCAGGGATAATCACTGATTTTTCGGAATCAAATAGCCCGAATACGGTTGAACCGGAACCGGACATGGATGCGTAAACGGCTCCCGCTGCCAATAGTTGTTTTTTCAGGCGGGCTATCTCGGGATAGAGCGGAAAAATCGTTTGTTCAAAATCATTCACCAATACATCACGTATATCCTTTATAGGCTTGCCGGAAAGCAATGCCTGCAGCATCTCGCCGGAGTGTTCGGGGTGTAGTGTGATGCCCGTGTACGCTTCGCGTGTTGATACCCCGAAATCGGGCTTGTATAACACTAATCGCATACCGTGTAAGGAGAAATTCGTAGGGGTTATTTGCTCCCCGATACCTTCCGCATAACAGGGTGTGTTGTATATAAAAAACGGACAATCCGCACCGAGGGAACTTACCTCTTGGGCCAATGCAGATTGGCTCAATCCTAACCGATACAACTCATTGAGAGCCAATGCCGTATGGGCTGCATCGCTACTACCTCCGCCAAGTCCGGCACCGAATGGGATGTGTTTCCGAAAACGTATCTTTACATTTCCTATCTGCGGATAGCGGGCACGCATTTGCTGATAGCAACGCACTATCAGATTTTTTTCCGGAGGACAATCCACGGAAATCCCTTCTTGTACAAAAGAAAACACGTCTGACGGTTCTATCTCCAACTCGTCGTGTAGAGCATGAACAGGGTAGAATAGGGTTTCTATGTTATGATAACCGTCAGCGCGTTTACCAACAACGCGCAAGCCTATATTCAGTTTGCAATTAGGATGTTGCAGCATATATGTATGATCCGTTACGAATTATTTATACCGTATCCATAAATGAACGCTGTACTTTGTTGAATACCACGACTCCTGTTATGAGTAGCACTACCATAAAGCCAAAACTATACCCCAACATCCACCATTCGTGGCAACCGACGCCGAGCATTCCGTATTTGAAGAACTCAACAATACCCGTCAGGGGGTTCAATTGCATTACCAACAGCAGTTTGGGATTGGTAATGGTGGAAAGAGGGTAGATAACAGGAGTTGCGTACATCCACAGGCTGACAAAAAAACTGAGAAGTAACTGCAAATCCCGATACTTGGTAGTCATACTCGAAAAGAGGATACCAAAGCCCAATGACAACCCCGCTAACATCATTACTAAAATGGGGATAAGCAAAGCATACCAGTTGGTGTGAATGGGAGCGTCTGTGAAAATCATATAGTACGCATATACGCACAGAAACAACCCGAATTGTATGCCGAAACGTACCAGATTGCTGATAACATCGCTCAAGGGGGTAATCAAACGGGGGAAATAGACTTTGCCGAAAATACCTGCATTATTGACAAAGGTATTGCTTGTTTTGGTTAGGCAATCCGAGAAATACTGCCAAAAACTGATACCGGCCAGATAGAATAGGGGTTGGGGCAATCCGTCCGTTGATATTTTTGCTATTCCGCCAAACACCACCATATACATAATAGTGGTCATCAGAGGTTGTATCAGATACCACAGCGGGCCTAATATCGTCTGCTTGTATTGGGTTATGATATTGCGTTTGACAAAGAGCATCATCAAGTCTCTATATTGCCAAATCTCCTTAAAATCAACGCTTAATAATTTGTCTTTTGGCTTAATGACAGTAGTCCATTGTTGGGAGGTATCCATATATGTTGTGCTAACTCGTTTTTGAATTGTCTGTAATAATTATCATTTTTGTCCGTACCAAATCGAAACGGAACAATTTGCTGCAAAGTTACAATAAAAAAATCATATACACAACTTCTTATCACAAGAGGAAGTACTTGCAATATTCGTTTTTTTTACGTACCTTTGCACTTTGATTGAAAGTATTGAATGTAAGATGATGAACGCATTTGTTTTTCCCGGACAGGGAGCACAGTTTACGGGGATGTGCAAAGACTTGTACGATACCTATCCCGAGGCACGAGAGATGTGCGAAAAGGCGAACCGGTTGTTAGGATTTTCGCTTACCGATGTTATGTTCGAGGGTTCTGCTGAAGACCTCAGGCAGACTGCTGTTACGCAACCGGCTGTTTTTCTGCATTCCGTAGTGGCATCGCGGTTGATGACCATTGGAAAACCCGCTATGGTGGCAGGGCACAGTCTCGGCGAATACGCTGCTTTGGTTGCCTGTGGTGCACTTCGTTTTGAAGATGCGCTCTTATTGGTCAGCAGGCGTGCACACGCTATGCAGCAAGCCTGTGAGATAAAAAAAGGGACAATGGCAGCCGTTTTGGGGATGCCGGACGATAGAGTGGCTGATTTATGCAGCCAAATCACGGATGATATAGTGGTGGCTGCCAATTTCAATTGTCCCGGACAAGTTGTTATATCGGGTACGCTCGAGGGCGTTGACAAGGCTTGCGACCTATTGAAAGCCAATGGTGCTAAAAGGGCTTTGCGTTTGCAGGTGGGAGGTGCTTTCCATTCGCCGCTTATGCAACCGGCAGCAGAAGAACTGAAAACGGCCATTCTGGAGACGGAGTTTCATACACCGGTGTGTCCGATATATCAGAACGTGGATGCGATGGCGCACACCAATCCACAGCAAATACGGCAGAATTTGCTCTTGCAACTCACATCGCCTGTACTCTGGACACAATCTGTCAGAAATATGCTGTCTGATGGTTGCTCAGCCTTCTACGAATTTGGTCCCGGCGATGTCCTCAAGAATCTGATTCGCAAAACCGCCCCCGCAGAAATCTTTATAGGCTAATGCAGGATAATGTGAATTATGTAAAATAGCGTACACTTGGATGTATCCTACTA
>OQVT01001260.1_pt1 | contig 15834 bp, 15 predicted proteins | sample 1691561 | NCBI WGS metagenome assembly OQVT01 (sample SAMN03418260, study PRJEB22391) | human gut metagenome | biome: human-gut; feature: organic feature; material: feces | host: Homo sapiens | place: Tanzania | collected 2013-01 | reverse complement strand
AAGCGGAGAAGAGATTTCCCCAGATGCAAGTTCATTTGCAGAAATCCTTGGAGCGGATATCAATAAGACCAAGGGAGACAAAAAATATCTCTGCAGTAATGCTCCCTGGTTGTACGGAACGGAGAACGAACTGACTCTGAAGACACTGGGGAAGACATTGAAGTCTCATTCCAACAAAAGAACAGGAGGGGATGTGAAGACGACCTTTGACCAAAAGCTTCAGGAACATCTGGAAGAGACAGCGAAAGTAAAAGGGTATAAGCGTCAGTACATCGTAGTCTCAAATTACAAGACGGGAGAGATACTCGGAATGTACAGTAATGCCAATGCCGGAAGCAGCCTCAGTGATGTATTATATTCACCCGGCAGCACAATTAAGCCTCTTTTTCTGGCGGCTGCTCTGACGGCAAGTCCGGAATTAAAGGATTATACATACGATTGTGTAGATGACAATTATCAGAATATAGCAATCCATTGCGCCGGACATCACAGACATGGATTGTGTGATTATAAACGAGGTACGGCACTGAGCTGTAATAAATACTTTCTTGGCATGCTGGACCAGATGGACAAAACGGAGAAACAAAAGACGTTAAAGACGTTAAGGAAAATAGGTTTCGACAATTCACACACGTTCAGCCAGCTTCGCTTTTCAGATCCTACTTTCACAGGCGGAGATGACAGTGAACGACAGTTATATTTTTCGGTATTAGGACAGGGAAACTGTAAAATCTCACCTTTTTTTCTGAATGCAGCGACTGGGATGCTGTTCAATGGAGGCACGATGACAGAACCGCACTGGATTCTGCAAAAGCGTGTGAACGGACAATGGGAAGAAGTAACAACGGAAAAGAAGGAATACAAGATGTGTTCCAAAGAAGTAGCAGGTCAGGTCGTGGAAGCAATGACAGAAGTGACAGCGTATGGAACAGGCCGTTCAGCCGCTATGCCGGAATATGGGATGGCAGGTAAGACTGGAACAGCAGAGATTGAAGACAAGTATCACGCACTGTCCGGAACGAACACAGTCTGGTGGACCGGCGGCCTTACCAGTGAAGACACCCCGTATGCAATTACCGTGTGTTTGGACGATGTGATGCCGCAAGAAGCTGACAGCGGTACAGCTGCGGCATATGCGAAAGAAATCATGGAATATGTAGTGAGTACACGGTAGTAGGAAGGAGAAGATCATAATGAACAGAAAAATTGCGAGAAAGAGAAAAAAAGTTTCAAAGAAATTCATGGACAAGTTCTGGGAAGGATTCCCGGAGAACAGAAGTGTTGAGAAGGATATAAGGAATACGCAGTCGTTCGTGGTGATAATTACGGCTGGGGTGCTAATTATGATGCCTCATTGAACCAGACAGACAGCACCGACTGGGATGCATACAAGGAAATTTTGGCAGATTTTAAGGCTGTTGGCCAAGATCCAAATCTTGCCTACCAATGTTGTATCGGTCGCTATACTGGTAGCGATGACCACAGTGGTAAGAATGGGTGCAAATATACAATTAACGGATTAATTGCGCTCAACACGTTAACGGTAGTAAGTAGAGAGTTTATTCCAACTAAAGTCTTTGATATGGCGAAGAAATGAAATATCGAATCACATTTTAATATTCGCAACAATGGAAAGGAAAAAGGAAGATTTACTCGCAATGCTTATTGAAGTGATTGCAGAATCAACAACAGGAATGGAACTTGATGTGTCCGATTGTGGTGTTCAATATTCACCAACATTTCGTTGGATGCCAAACGTTTGGTTTACGCAAGAAGATGTGGAAGCTATAAATCTAATGGCAAAAGATGGTGATAACAATGCAGAAACATTGATTGAATGGATAAAAAAGTCGCAACCATAAATAGCGACATAAGACATAATAAGATAAACATATGAAAGATGTTAAGATTTTTGCTCGTACTATCGAGCCAGACGCCAAGAAGCAGATACAGAAGATGGCAGACAGTGAGGCTTACCGCGACTGTAAGATACGCATCATGCCCGACTGTCATGCCGGCAAAGGATGTACTATCGGTACTGTGATTGAGACCCGTGGAAAGGTGGTGCCCAACACCGTGGGCGTTGACATCGGTTGCGGTATGCACGTTGTGGATTTAGGCTTTGCCAATATCGACATGGCCCTGCTCGACCGTATCATCAACGACAACATTCCAAGCGGATTCAATGTGCATGAACGCCCTTTGGCTTCGGATATGGTTGGTCGTATGCACCGCGAAATCACGAAGAGATTTCCTCCATGGATACAATGCTTCAATCTCGATTATGTCATGCGTTCGCTCGGCACTCTTGGCGGTGGCAACCACTTTATCGAGGTTGACGTGGATGACGAAGGACGCAAGTATCTCGTGATACATTCGGGTAGCCGGAATCTGGGCGTGAAGATATGCAACTTCTTTCAGATGTTGGCGACAAAGCAATTCGACAACAGCGCGGAGCGCGAGCGCATAATCTTCGAGCTAAAAGCTTTTGGCAGACAGAATGAGATAAACGACACGTTGCGCCAACTGAAGTCCATTCCAAAGGACCTGGCGTATCTCAGCGGACCTTTGCTTATTGACTACTTCCATTCTATGCGCATATGCCAGCAATATGCTGACTTGAACCGCCAACTTATGGCGCAAACCATCGTCAAAGGTCTCGGGATAAAGGTGTCGGGCGACTCGTTCACTACCGTGCACAACTACATCGACACCTTCGGCGGCATAATCCGTAAGGGAGCTGTGAGCGCAAGGAGTGGCGAGCCTTTGATTATCCCTCTGAACATGCGTGATGGTTCGCTGCTGTGTACTGGCAAGGGCAACAACGACTGGCTTCAGTCGGCACCGCACGGCGCAGGCAGACTAATGTCGCGCTCGGCAGCCAAGAAGCAGCTCAGCATGGAAGAATACCGTCAGCAGATGCACGACATCTACTCCACATCGGTATGCGAGTCCACCATCGACGAGGCACCAATGGCATACAAATCATCCGAAGAAATAGAAGAACTGATAGGTGAAACAGTGGAGGTGGTGAAGCGCATCAAGCCGATATATAACTTTAAGGCGAAAGAATTATAGTGCTCGATGATAAATCCTCTAATGGTAGAAATCAATACATAAAAAGTTATGAGTATTCGTAAAATGAAGAAACAGCTAAAGCGTGATTTCCTTACGCTTCCTGTTATTAGATGTTATGACTCCGTTTCTGTACGAATCGGATATGATAAGACGACAAACACTTCAAAGATAGATGTCACCATCCTTTCGGATGGACGACGTAGTAAAGTGCATTTCTGTAAGTCGTACTTTGAAAGACTAATAGACATACAAAACTCGAAATAAGGATGGATAAAGATTATAAGCGAATAATGCGCTGCATCGAAATTACAGACCATCGTTCAAAAAATGTCGATGTCAAAAACCTTAGAGTGTCACTAAATAAGTGTAAACGTATCAAGATTCCAAAAGGTCTAACACTCGAAGAACTTAGGGATGGGTTGAAGTCTATTGGTAAGATAACAACATTTAAGGTAGATTATTCTGACAGAAAGGAGGGTGAATGAAAAAAGTTTTAAGTCTTGCCGTTAGCAAAAAATGGTTTGACCTTATAGCATCGGGAATAAAACGTGAAGAGTATCGGGAGATTAAGCCATATTGGGAAAAGAGGCTGCTTAATTATAAAGCATTGCAAGAGTACGCTAAAAAGAACTTGGAGAATCTTTACATCAAGAAGTTTTTGTTCCCTGGCAAACCACCGATAGAGAATGTATGTGAGGTATTTCCTGCCGGCTACACTCATGTTCGGTTTACGAATGGCTATGGTATCTGCCGCCCGAGTTTGGAATTTGAGGTTGTGTCGATAACGTTTGGCAAGCCTCAACGTGGCTTGTGTCCGGACGAATTCCTTGACAAAGATTATTTTGTCATCAAGTTTAAGTAATATAATAAGGTGAGGAAAGCAGCCAAAGCACCTCCACCTTATTATTCCATTCCTACATCTTTGTCGTGAGCTGTTGATAAAGCCTCAACTTGCAATTCTTCAAGTGTTTTATCGCTCGCTACGGCATCAAAGACTTTACGAACAGCAAGGTCTGCCATCTGCTGTGTTATATGAATGTAATAACCGATAACTCTCCGTGATTGTGTTACGGTGTCACCGATGCAATATTCAATAATGCTGTCCTTGATAAACAGTTGGTTGGCGAGCTGTGCAAAAGTCTTTCTTGCAGAGTAGTAAATGAAGTCCGACTCAATGCCACATAACTTTGCTACCCTTGGAAGACATGAGTAAAGAATGCGCTGTAATGCTCCACAAGAGCGTTTGTGTCCTATGAACAGCTTTCCGTCTTTCGTCAGCCGGTCAAGGATAGCCCTTGCTTCTGGCTGAATGGCAAACTCCGTGTATGTGACACGTTTCTTTCTTGTTTCAGTCTTGATACGCTGGAACTTGACTTTGTTGTTACGAAAGTCCTGTGCCATTATATCCTGGAGGTTCATGCCGCATAAGTAGAATGAAAGCATGAATATGTCGCGAGCAGTCCCTATCTGTGTACCTCGCTCTTTCGACAAGTCTATGTCGCGAAGCTTTCTTAACTGCTCTAATGTGATGACGCAGTTGCGCCTTGTCGGCTGCGGATCCTCATAGTCGGCATAAGGACTAACATCAAACTCCACAAATTTCTGACGTATGGCGTAGTTGATGACAGTGTGGATGTTCCGCATCTTTATAGAAATGGTGGTTTGTGACAAGCCTCTGTTCTCTTTCAAAAACAACTCGAACCGGTGTAGGTCGGCAGAAGTGAGCAGCTGCAGAAGGTAGTCAGAGCCGAAGAACATTTCAAAGTAGGTGATTGCATCACGGTATAATCTGAATGTTCCTTCCTTGTAAGCGTTCTTCTTCATGATGAGAAACTTTTCACAAATATCGTGTATGCTTTTCGGTCCGGCATTGCCTTCTGCATCCTCGATGTACTGAACGAGCTGTGAGCAGGTGTAGTATTCCATATCCTCCGCCTTGTCGCAGATGGCGTATATCCTGGTCATCCGTATGCGCAGCTGTTGGTTAATATATGATGCGTTGTTTACGCCGACCACCTGTCCGTTCACAATGTTGTCAGGAGAAGGTACAACGAAGCGTGTCACAAAGTAACGTGTCTGGCCCTTGTGAGAAATCGCGATGCGTATCTTATGTGTTCCGTCCGCCAGAACTTTAGCTGGCAGTATTACAACTCGTAGGTTCATATCTTCGACAATAGTTCCGACAACAATTCGGTTCGTGTTTTAATGTCCGACAATAGTCCGACAATAGTTTTCGATGTACTGATAAATTCGATTGATAGCCATAAGTAACTGATATTCAGAAAGTATCGCTTAAAATAGAGCTTTCTAAAACAACCCGTCAATGGCTATGGTAATCTTCTTCATGTTATAGTTGTATGAGTTTTGTTTAAGTTACTTACTTTCGTCTAAGGTGACAGAAACAGCCCGAAGCTGCAAGCTGTTCGTCAGCTTCTGTCTAAAGCGAGAAGGCGAGGTTCAGCATGAGCGACGAGCTCGACACATGATACTTGCCGTATGCCAGGTTCACCTTGAAGCGGTTCAGACTAAGACCGGCTCCCACCGAGAAGCCCGCCAGATGTGTGCTTCCGCCCTCCGTGGTGTTTATCTCCATCTCGTCGGCGCGTCGGAAGTTGTATCCTAATCCGAGCCAGAAGTTCTGCGAGATGGAAGCGTCTACGCCCAGCACCAGATGGTTGAAGAAGCGGTAGTTCCAGTGGGTAAGGTCGACAAGCGTAGCCGACACGCGCAGCGGCGTATGTGCAAGGCGCTTGCTCGCACCTATCTGTATGTCTATCGGCATCGGGTCGTACTCGTCGTCGTACGCCTTCAGTTGTCCGCCCAGGTTCTTTGCCACAACAGACAGCGACCAGTCGTGGTTGGGGTCGTAGTAGTTGAGTCCGAGGTCGATGCCTGCACCGATAGAGTTGTAGTCGCCGATGTGCGACGTCAGGAACTTCGCCGTGATACCACCTGCGAAGCGGTCGTTGAGCATATACGAGAAATAGCCCGCCACGGCGATGTCGCGCGCCGAGAACTCGCCCAACTGGTTGTTGTTGGCGTCGGTGTGTCGCATCTTGCCGTAGTTCATATACTGTCCAGACACAGCCCACGAAGCACGTTCGCCCACGGTGCGGTTGAACGTGGCGCTCGCCGTTGTGGCTCCCGCCATGTATGTCATGACGTTCAGACCGATTGTCTTGTCGCTTACAGAAGAGAGCAGGGCTGGGTTGCTGAACATCAGCGCGGCGTCGTCTTCTACGATCGTCACGTTGTCGCCACCCACTGCTGCTGCGTGTGCGCTGACCGGCAGACGCAGGAAGTTGTATGCTGTCTGGCTCTCCTGCGCCGATAATGCCGTCGTTGCGAGCGCGGCTATTGTTGTTATTATTGCTTTCTTCATTCTTCTGCAAAGTTAGTTATTTATTTTAATAATAACGCAGGAGTTTCCGATTTGTTGTGTTCGGAAAAGCATAAAAAAAGTAGCGGAGGCCTGAGACCTCCGCTACTTATAGGCTCATGATAGAATCAATACATGTTCTGTATGAGCCATTGGTGTTCTACTTCTCGCCAACAATCTCCTTGGCGCGTTCGAGTGCCAGGTTGATGTGGCTGCAGATGTTCTCTTCGCCCACGAGGTCGTAGAAACGAGCCTTCTGAAGCTGTGCGTGAACCTTCTCGCTTACGCCCGACAGCACGATAGTGATGCCCTCGTTCTTGCTCATCTCGCAGAGGTTGGTGAGGTTGTGTATGCCCGTCGAATCGACGAACGGCACCTTGCGCATACGTATGATGCGCACCTTCGGACGGTCGCCGAACGAAGCCATAATCTCCTCAAACTTGTTGCCTGCACCGAAGAAGTACGGACCGTTTATCTCGTACACCTCTACGCCCTCAGGTATAGTGAGGTGCTCGATGTTTCCCTTGCTGATGTCCGACTCCTCGTTTATCTCGTCCATGATAACCTTCACGTCCGTAGTCTCCGACATACGCTTCATGAAGAGCAGACAGGCGATGATGAGGCCCACCTCGATAGCCACGGTGAGGTCGAAGATGATGGTGAGGAAGAAGGTGATGAGCAGCACCGTCACGTCGCTCTTCGGGTTCTTCATGAGCGCCATGAACGAGCGCCATCCGCACATGCCGTAGCTAACGATTACAAGCACGCCAGCCAGACAAGCCATCGGGATGTACTTTGCCAGCGGCATGAAGAAGAGGAAGATGAGCAGCAGCACAACGGCGTGGATGATGCCGGCGATAGGTGTGCGTCCGCCGTTGTTGATGTTGGTCATCGTGCGGGCGATGGCGCCGGTAGCCGGTATGCCGCCGAAGAGCGGCGAAGCGAGGTTGGCAACGCCCTGCGCCACAAGCTCGGTGTTAGAGTTGTGGTGGTCGCCGATGACACCGTCGGCTACGGTTGCCGACAGCAGCGACTCGATAGCGCCGAGCACGGCGATGGTCATAGCCGGAGCAACCAGACTCTTTATCGTCTCCCAGGTCATGGCAGGCACCTGCACGTCGGGTATGGCGTTGCTCACGTTGAAGCGGTCGCCGATGGTCTCGATGCTTGTGATGCCGGCGTACTGCTTAAGGAGCAGAGCGGCGATGGTCATAACGATGATAGCCACGAGCGAACCCGGTATCTTCTTGCTGAACTTCGGCGTGATGGCGATAATCACGACGCTCACAATGCCCACCAGCGAGCACCATAGGTCGGCTGTAGAGAAGTGCTGTATGTAGCATGCCCACTTCTCGATGAAGTCGGACGGCACCGAGTCGATGGTCAGTCCGAAGAGGTCCTTAATCTGTGTGGTGAAGATGGTTACGGCGATACCGCTCGTGAAGCCTACAACAATAGGGTAGGGTATGTACTTGATGATAGTACCGAGCTTGAGCAGACCGAACAGAATGAGGAACACGCCAGCCATGATGGTGGCGATGGTGAGTCCTTCGATGCCGTACTTCTGTATGATGCCGTAGATGATGACGATGAAAGCACCGGTCGGACCGCCAATCTGCACCTTGCTACCGCCGAGCAGCGACACAAGGAAACCGGCTACGATGGCAGTGATGATGCCTTTCTCGGGCGTTACGCCCGAGGCGATGCCGAATGCGATGGCGAGCGGCAGTGCCACAATGCCTACAATGATGCCCGCCATTAGATCGGACATAAAGTTCTTTTTGTTGTATGACTTCAGCGTGTCAAACAACTGGGGCTTTAAATCGAATGTTTTCATCCGTATAAATTAGTGTTGAATGTGAATATAAAATTATAGTTTCCTGTAAACGGATGCAAAATTAAGCATTTTTATGTAAATAGCGAAATAATGCTATTGCTTTGTTATATAAAAAACGTAACTTTGCAAATCTTAGGGGGTGCAGCTGTCTCAGCTGCACCAACCAAGCAATCAATGCACCAATGTATTATATGATGTTGTGGTATTGACATATGTCACCCTCCTCATCATCTCACCATAATACAAAACGTTGGTGCACTTCTTGCTCTGGCAAGCGGCAAAGCCGAGCGGAGACAAGTGCACCCCCTTGAGTTGCACCCCTCATCATCTTAATATTCAACCAAATTGGAACAGAAAAAATCAAAGAAAGCAGACCTTGAACGCAAGCGGCCGCTTTGGTTCTTGATAGGACTTTTCTTGCCTGCGTTGCTCTTTGTCGCTCTCTTGGAGCTTGTAACGTGGAGCGCGAGCAGAGACGTGTCCGACAAGGATCTTGACGACTTCCTCGAAGAGATGGAACATCGTCCGAAGAATGAGCGTGAGGATATGGTGGCAGCGATGGACGCCCACCAGCAACCGAAAGCTACCGAGCGCGTGAAAGTAGTTGACGAGCGAAAGGAAATGGAGAAGCTGAAGACCATCACCGATATGCGCATCGTGGGCGACGATGACGACGTGCAGCCCACAGACAAGCACGACCATAAGAAGGACGAACCGAAGGCTGCGGCTGTAGATATGGGCGATAACCCGCTCAACTTCCGCATCGTGGAGCAGTTGCCCGAGTTTCCGGGCGGCATGTCGGCTTACGTGAAGTGGCTCACCAAAAACCTTAAGTATCCTCTCGCTGCACAGAAGCAGAAGATAGAGGGTCGCGTGGTGGTTTCGTTCGTCATCAACCGCGACGGATCGCTCACGGACATAAAGGTTTCGAAGTCGGCTAACCCGATTCTCGACAGCGAGGCGCTGCGCGTGGCGAAAATGATGCCTAAGTGGAAGCCGGGTCTTAACAACAACAAGCCCTGCCGCACGCTCTTCGCCGTGCCAATCGACTTCAAGTTGTAGAATCTCAACATCACCATCTCAACATCAAATATCAACATATCAACATAACAACACCACAACATCAATCATGCACACATCTGATCAAATCTTGAAACTTGTCAACGACACACTTGACAACCTCGCATACGACCGCAAGCCGGCGTCGCTCTACGAACCTATCCGCTACGTCCTCTCACTTGGCGGCAAGCGCATACGCCCCGTGCTGATGCTCCTTGCCTACAATCTGTTCAAGGACGACCCCGAGTCAATCATCATGCCTGCTTGTGGCTTGGAGACATACCACAACTACACGCTTCTGCACGACGACCTCATGGACAATGCCGACCTGCGTCGCGGACACGAGACCGTACACCGCCGTTGGGATGCCAACACCGCAATCCTCTCTGGCGACTCGATGCTCGTGCTTGCATACCAGCGCATCGCACAGTGCGACAAGGCTAAGCTCGCAGAGGTTCTCGCTCTCTTCACCGAGACAGCGCTCGAGATTGGCGAGGGTCAGCAGTACGATATGGACTTCGAGCACCGCAACGACGTTGCTGAGGAGGAGTATATCGAGATGATTCGTCTGAAGACAAGCGTGCTTCTTGCCTGCGCCCTGAAGATTGGCGCTGTTCTTGGCGGCGCTTCTGCCGAGGATGCCGACAACCTCTACCGCTTCGGCGAGCAGATTGGCTTGGCGTTCCAACTGCAGGACGACTACCTCGACGTGTATGGCGACACAAAGGTGTTCGGCAAGGCTATCGGTGGCGACATCACTTCTAACAAGAAGACATACATGCTCATCAACGCCTTCAACCGCGCCAACGACGAGCAGCGTGCCGAACTCATGCGTTGGATTGAGGCTACGGAGTTCGACCGCGCAGAGAAGGTGGCGGCTGTTACGCGCCTCTACAACGAGATTGGCATCGACCGACTCGCTCAGCAGAAGATAGAATACTTCTTTGCCGAGAGCCGCAAGTATCTTGCAAAGGTGTCTGTTGCCGAGGAGCGCAAGGCAGAACTGGCTGCTTACGCCGAGCGCATGATGAAGCGCAAGTATTAATTTCTGTTAGTAGACAAGTAGAAAATGTTCATAGATACACATACGCATTTGGACGGCGAGGAGTTTGCTGCAGACCGTGCCGAAGTGATGGCTCGTGCCCGTGAGGCAGGAGTGGGCAAGGTGTTCCTTCCAGCCATCGACATCAAGTCGACGGAAGCTATCCTCGATGTCTGCCGCCAATATCCCGGCTATGCCTACCCGATGGTTGGTCTGCATCCCGAGGAGGTGCGAGCCGACTGGCGTGAAGTGCTTGCCCAAATGAAGCAATACCTCAAACCCGAGAACCACTTCATCGCTATCGGTGAGGTGGGCTTGGACTACTATTGGTCGCGCGAGTTCGAGCAGGAGCAGCTCGATGCCTTCGAAGAGCAGGTGAAATGGTCTGTAGAGACACGCCTGCCGCTGATGATCCACTGCCGTAAGGGGCAGAACGAGATGGTACAGCTGCTGCGTCGCTACAAGAACGACCTGCCCGGCGGCGTGTTCCACTGCTTCACAGGCAACGAGCACGAGGCAGAAGAACTGCTGCAGTTCGACCGCTTCGTGCTTGGCATCGGTGGTGTGCTCACCTTCAAGAAGAGTCATCTGCCCGAAGTGCTGTCCGCCGCAGTGCCTCTCGACCGCATCGTGATAGAAACCGACTCGCCATATATGGCTCCCGTGCCCATGCGCGGACAGCGCAACGAGAGCGCCTATGTCAAGTTCGTGCTCCAGCGTCTCGCCGAAGCCTACGGCGTGAGTGACGATACCGTTGCCGAGGCTACCAATGCTGCCGCCAAGCGCATCTTCCCACTGGCGTTTGCAGAGTAAAGGTTAGGTCTTTATTCGGTATAAGTTAAGCCTTTTTGCAATGAAAGCTTTTCAACAAAAAGCGTAGGACGATACATTATGAAAATCCCGCGATGATGTAATGATGTTACATCATCGCGGGATTTTTGTTTTAGCACCGCGGGAGTTCGGTTACATCATCGCGGAAATTTCTCGATTATTATGCTTTTGTAATATAGTCGATTATAAAATATCCAAACATCACGGCAAGCAGTCCGCAGAACATGCTACTGGCGATGTAGAGTAGGGCGACGAAAGCGTTGTCGCCACGCAAGAGCGCTATGTTCTCGTTGCAGAACGTGGAGAACGTGGTGAAGCCGCCGCACAAGCCGGTGGTAAGCAGCAGCGTTGTGGTGTTGTTGCCAAGGTGTCCGCGTGCGGCGAGTCCGTAGAACAAGCCGATGAGCAGACAGCCGGCGATGTTCACGGCAAACGTGTGATAGGGGAACGCTCCCGACATGTTGTCTTGCACAAACTTTGAAACAGCGTAACGCAAAGCTGAACCGACGCCACCGCCAAGAGCTACTATTAATAATGTACGAAGCATATTCTTATTGTTAATGAATATCTTTTTTATAGATATCTTTATTTGATTTTTAACGATTTCTGTATTTAAACTGAAAGTTACTACTTTTTTGCAGAACGCTGAGACAACTTGTTCTGTTTTTACGCTTTGTTAACAATGTGGAGCCTACTCTTAGTTGTGTAATATTTGTTAAAAGAACAGCCTTCCGGCATACACCCTATACAATATTTCGCTATATTTGCGGTATATTAAACCTAATCCGCACCTGTTCAAAATAGATGGAGTCACTTATGTAAGTAGTGAACTATTATAAATACACGATTAATACATGGCAAAAATAATAATTAGTCTGTTGATACCGTTAATGGTTTCGTGCTCCGTATTGAATCGCAATGCTCGTTCCTCCGTAAGTACGATGTGCGTTGACTTGCTTTCTGCAAGGGTAGCTATTGACACACCAACACCTCTTTGCATTAACAAAGAGAATTATGAGGAAGGTGTTATATATTTTGTTTCTTTTAATGACGGAACTATGATCTTTCATGAAGGAGCTTTAATGGGGTTTGATGTAGATGAGTATACTCCATTAGGTTCTGAGCATACAAAAAAGTATAAGATATATTGGGGAAATGAAAATGGAAAGTTTTGGAAAAAATATGTTGGTGGTGGCGTGAGAATATATTACTTTGATGTAAACAAAGAAAGTAAAAAGAAATACGATAATATCATTAAATCAATAAGAATACGCAAAAGATGACGGATCCACGTAATGTGGAATTTATGTATAAAAACGATCATATTAAACATCATCAGAAGCATGAAAAGAAGTAATGTTATAAAAGATGGCGAATGGTTTTGTGCTGTAGCGGCTGGTAGATGACTGTGACAGCTGGTAGATAGCTGGTAGATAAAACTGCTATCTGCCAGCCTTCAACCCACTACCCGACAATGCGTTACACGCTTGCTGGGAGATATGGCAGATTTTTCGCATAAACTTATTTTTAAATACAATTGAGTGAACTGCGTGGGAGAACATTCAAGGACACTTAAGATTATTTCAACTTAAAAACAGAAAATTATGTTCAAAACATTAAAGATTTCGAAATAGTGACACTACCTATGTCCTTGTGTAATCGACTGCACTTAGTTGAGTAGGCTGCGCAGTTCGTCGAGATAAATGTCCACAGTAGGGTCGTCCATGCGGCGCCATACGTCGCCCAAGAACGCAGCGCCACCGAACGAGAGCTCTTTCAGCTGCGCTATATGCTCTTTAGACACGCCGCCAAGCGCATAAACCTTGTTGTCGATGATGCTTTCTGCTGCTGCTTTATGCAAAGCAGCGGTAGAGAAAGCCACCTCGTATCCAGCCTTTGAGATGCTGTTGAAGATAGGGCTCAGGAATACGTAGTCTCTCGTGGGCTTCTTCTTCGCCACCTCCTCCAGACTATGGCACGAGCAGGATATGCTGCCCGTATATCCGTCGGGAGCATGCGGACAGCGGCGGTTGAGATGCACACCGTGAAGATGGAACTCTCCCGTCAGCGGAAAGTGGTCGTGCAGCACTATGCGGCTATGCCATCGCTCGGGAATCTGCCGTAGCAGTTCTCTGCATGCCTCAATCGTTGAGCTGGGCTTGCGCAGGTGCAGCAAGTCGAGTCCGTGACCGAACAGTCGGTCTATGAAAAGAGCCTCCCCCGACACGAAGTCGGGAGAGGTTATTACGATCCATTTCATTGTGGAAATATGTGTAGTGATTGGTCTGTTGGTGCAGCTGAGACAGCTGCACCCCCTTTGAGGTGCACTATTTGCTTGGTTGGTGCAGCTGAGACAGCAGCACCCCCTTCCCTGCTTACTTCTTCAGTTTCTTGATAATCATATCGGCAACCTTCTTGCCCGAAAGCATCATGCCGCCGAAGATAGGTCCCATGCGCGGAGTGCCGGCAACGGCAGACGAAGCCATACCGCAGACATACAGACCAGGATAAACCTCGCGTGTGCCCTCTACTACCATTCGCTCGCCCTCTACTACGTCGAGCGAACGCTCGCCGATAACGCCGCCAGTCGCGGTGTCGAGCTGTATGCCGTTCTTGCGTGCTACCACCTTGCACATCTCACTGTCGTGACCAGTGCCGTCGATGACGCACTTAGCCATGATGTTGAGCGGGTCTACGTGCAGACCTTCGCGCAGCACCGGAGTCCAGTTGACTACCACACCGCTCACCACGTTGTTCTTGAACACCACATCCTCTACCGAGTAGCAGTTGAAGATGGTAGCGCCAGCGTGTACGGCATGATAGAGCAGCGACGATGTGCTCTCTACAGAGTCGATAGTGTAGAGTCCGTCCTCGAATGCCTCGTAGTTGATGTCGAAATCCTTGACGATGTGCATCGCCTCCTCCTGAATGACAATCTGGTTGAACATCATTGCGCCGCCCCACATGCCGCCGCCGGGAGAGAGCTTACGGTCGAACTGAGCCACTTTCAGTCCGGCTTTAGCCAGATAGTAAGCGGCAACGATGCCTGAAGGACCGCCGCCAACGATGGCTACATCAAGGTCCAAATTGTTCTGAAGCTTGTCGAAATAGGTAGTGATAATACCTTTTGATACTTGTGTTTCAATCATTTTTATTAAGTGTTTATTGGGTTTTTATATTCTTTTTCTTTTCTCGTAACCACGATTACTTGTCCTCCTGACAACTCTTGAGCGAGTGGCTGATGCGTGCAGCACAGAAGTTAGGACCGCACATCGTGCAGTAGTTGGCGTCAACGTTGTTGCTCGACTTGTAGTATTCGAGCGCACGTTCCGGATCGAGCGCCAAGTTGAACTGATCCTTCCAGCGGAAGTCGTAGCGAGCCTTGCTCAAAGCGTTGTCGCGTACGGTAGCTCCGGGGTGACCCTTAGCCAAGTCGGCAGCATGAGCCGCAATCTTATACGTTACGACACCGATGCGTACGTCCTCCTTCTCAGGCAGAGCAAGGTGCTCCTTCGGCGTAACGTAGCAGAGCATAGCTGTTCCGTACCAGCCAATCATCGCAGCGCCGATGGCAGAAGTGATGTGGTCGTAAGCCGGAGCGATGTCTGTAACGAGCGGACCGAGCGTGTAGAACGGTGCACCATGACACTTCTCGATCTGTCGCTCCATGTTCTCCTTGATCTTGTGCATAGGCACGTGTCCCGGACCCTCGATGAATGCCTGAACGTTCTTAGCCCAAGCACGCTCAACCAGTTCGCCCATAGTGTCGAGCTCGGCAAACTGCGCAGCGTCGTTGGCGTCGTATGTAGAACCGGGGCGCAAACCGTCGCCCAAAGAGATGGCAACATCGTACTTGGCGCAGATGTCGCAGATGTCGTCGAAGTGCTCGTAGAGGAAACTCTCCTTCTGATGCACCTTGCACCACTTGGAGATGATGCTGCCGCCGCGGCTTACGATGCCCGTAAGACGAGTGTCGGCGAGGTGAATGTTCTGAAGACGAATGCCACAGTGGATGGTGAAGTAGTCGACACCCTGCTCACACTGCTCAATCAATGTGTCGCGGAAAATCTCCCAAGTGAGGTCTTCTGCCTTGCCGTTCACCTTCTCGAACGCCTGATACATAGGCACTGTGCCTACTGGAACCGGACAGTTGCGCAGAATCCACTCGCGTGTTTCGTGTATATCGTTGCCCGTAGAGAGGTCCATCAATGTGTCGCCGCCCCATTTGCAGCTCCATACAGCCTTCTCAACCTCCTCCTGCATGCCGGAAGTGGTGGCAGAGTTGCCGATGTTGGTGTTGATCTTCACGAGGAAGTTGGTGCCGATGATCATAGGCTCCGACTCGGGGTGCTTTCTGTTGGCGAGAATCACAGCTCTGCCTTCGGCTATCTCCTTGCATACGAATGCCGGAGTGATGTGTGTCTTGATGCCAAGCTCCTCGCAGTTCATGTTCTCGCGGATGGCTACATACTCCATCTCCTGCGTGATGACGCCCTGCTTGGCGAAGTACATCTGTGTCTCGCCCTCTTTGCGACCGTCTATCCACGACTGGCGCAGCTTCGGCAGACCCTTCTCCAGGTCTATTTCCACGTTAGGGTCGCTGTACGG
>OQVT01001257.1_pt1 | contig 15841 bp, 13 predicted proteins | sample 1691561 | NCBI WGS metagenome assembly OQVT01 (sample SAMN03418260, study PRJEB22391) | human gut metagenome | biome: human-gut; feature: organic feature; material: feces | host: Homo sapiens | place: Tanzania | collected 2013-01 | reverse complement strand
TTCTGGCACTGTCAGCACGCAGGTGTTCAGGTTCACATCTTCAAACACATCGGCTGTGATGGTGATTGGAGCGGCAACTTTAATGGTGAACGATTCCAGCGCAGAGCAGCCGTAGAATGCCTCGGCGGCAATGGCGTTGATGGTGCTTGGCAATGTCACGCTCTTCAGCGCAGAGCAGCTGGCGAATGCCTCGTAGCCAATGCTGGTGTAGCCTTCTGGCACGTCGATCGACTCAAGGCCGTTGGCGTAGTAGAACAGCGATTCGCCTATGGTGCTTATGCCGCTACCGAGTTTTACGCTCTTCAAAGCAGAGCAGCGATACACGAAACTCTCACCGATGCTGGTCACGCTGTTAGGCAATGTGAGTTCGGTAAGACCGGTGCAGCGGTAAAACACCTCGGCGCCGATGGTGGTGAGGGTTTCGGGCAGCGTGATGGCGCTGAGACCTACACAGCGGCTGAATGCCGATGCGGCAATTTCTTCGGTGCCGCTTGGTACTGCATACGCGCCTGTTTTGCCTGCTGGAAACGCCAGCAAGTTGGTCTTTGCCTTGTTGAAAAGCACACCATCTGCCGATGCAAACGATGCGTTGCCTTCTGCCACATTGATGGCTTTCAGGGCGGTGCAACCTTCAAACACGGCCTCGCCCAAGGTTTTCAGTTTCTTTGGCAGGGTGATTTCGGTGAGTGACGAACAACCGTCGAAAGCAGCTTTGTCGAGTTTGGTAAGAGTGGCAGGAAGCACCACGTTTGTCAACGCCTTGCAACCGTAGAACACCTTTTCGCGAATCTCGGTCACATTGCCAAATGTTACACTTGCGAGCGATGAGCAACCCAAAAAGCAACTCTTGTCAAGCATCTCCAAACCAGCAGGCAGGGCGATTGACTTCAGCGAACTGCAATCAGAGAAGGCAAATTCATCGATGTAGATGATTTTTGGGGTGAGTGTGATTGTTTCAAGAGCCGAGCAGCGGCTGAAAGCGTGAGGCTTGATTTCGTTGGTTTCGCTACCGAGGACAAACTCCTTCAGGTCGCTGCAATATGCCAACGCGTTTTCGCCCACTTCCCACATAGTGGCAGGCCACACCACTTTGGTGAGGTTGGTGCCAGTGAACGCATACGACAGGTCGGTGCAGTAGTATAGGTCATTATCTTCGCTCACGTCGTAGCTGGTGGCGGTGTAATACTTGCTCCACGCATCCTCATAGTAGGCATCGCCGCCATCGGTGAGTTCAATGCCTGCCATGTTGAGTTCGGTGAGTTTGCCATCAGTAGTCTCGCCCTCAATATCCAGACCTGCCATCTCGCGGATAAAACGAATGTCGGTGCCATTGAGCGTACCGCTCACGGTAAGCGAAGTAATCGCATTTTTCTCACTTGCCGGAATAAGGGTGCTAAGCGTGCCAGCCTCAGTTACGGTCACGGTTTTACTTGTCGCGAAAGCCTGAGCCGACATCGCAACCATCAGAACGGCCGCTACCACGCAGCCACATACACGAGTAAAAAATTTCTCCATATTAGTTCATTAAAAAAATATATACTTGATTTCAAGAATCATCCTCAAAAAATCGCCCCAAAAATACTCAAAATCCCCCAAATAATCAAATTCCCCAAAGTGTTGTTGCACATCAAGAATCTGGCATTATAAAATAAATTAAATTAGAGTGCCTGATGTGCCAGGCTTCTTGAATCTTCAAATTTTTCGAAATATCTAAGAATCGATGATTTGACTTGTGGGATGGGTTAGGGATGGGTTAGGGAAGGGGTGTGGTGATGGGGAGGTGGATTTTGGTGGGGTGGGTGGCGATGGGGAGGCGGTAGGTGCCTTCGTCGTCGCGGCTGATGAAGTAGTGGTGGGCGATGTCGTCGTTGATGATGATGGAGCGCACCATTTTTTTGATTCGCGAGAGGTTTTGGTTCAATTTGTCGGGCTTGAGCAGCGCATCCACACACTCTTCCACATAGTTGCTGCCGGGGTGCACTTCCTCGTAAATGTCGATGAAGTCGGCGCGGTGGTTGCTTAGTTCTTTCAGGCGGCAACCTTCTGGGTGCAACAGAAACCAAATGTAGAGCGTGCGGCTGGCGGCACTCATCTTCAGTTCCATTTCATTGTATTCGGGGAAGATGATTTTGCGGTCGCGGTTCACCACCAGCATAGGCATCGTGTTCACCACATACTTGCCCTGCAACGATGTGGCAATTAGTTCGGTAGGGTCGGCGTGATACTTTTGTATGTAGTCCATAATCAGGGCCTGAATCAACTGCAAGTCGTGGTTGCGCTTCTGCTGCAAACTCTGAGCATAATCATTTTCTTGCGCGTCCTCTCTCAGGATTTCGATTTGCGCCTCGTCCTCCTTCGTTAGTTTTGCTTTCTCAACCCCGACTTCATCCGTTAGCGTAAATCTCTCTGTATTGTCGTCCTCGATTGGTGTTGGTTCCTCAACCCAATTTTCCTTTTTAGGAGCACAGATACCATTCATCATCAGATTGCGCTCATCACGGAACTTCCGCTCCCTATTATGGAAACGTTTTTCAATCGACATGAATTTCCTTGATGCCGACTCGCCGGCTGCCAAACCGATTTCGGGGAAAATGAGTGTGAAGGTGCTGTTGTCGCCATCGCGGTCTTCCTCCACCGAGGTGAGGCGGTTGTAGAACGTGAACAAGCCATCGTCGAGCGTGTGCATACTCTGAATCACGCAAGCGAGCACGGAATATCGGCCGATATTGCCAGCATTCACCTTTCGGGCGGCAATCACCATGCCAAGGCGGTTCACCTCTGGCACATACACCGTCACCACCTCCATTTTGGAAAGCCAACCGAGGTTGATGCTGTGCCTGAGCGACGACTTCAGCAAGTGGCTGTAGGCTTGAGCCTGGCGGTCGCTACTCACAAACAGATACAGTTTGCCATACTCCAAGTGGTAGAGCAGTTCGGAATCGATAAAATTGGTCACGTCCATCATATTACTATCAGTTTTTCGGGATAAAGTTAATAAAAAAGTTGTCACACTCATACTAATATGTAGTGCAAGTGCAACAACCGTGCCAATCAGGTATTAGGATTTGAAGAAGTTTTTGGAAATCTTCCTTTTCATCTCTGCGCGTTCTTCAGGTGTTGGAGCCATGAAGTAGTGCACTCGGTCAGCCCACTGCATTCTGCTCTCATTCACAATTTTTGCCATTTTCTCTGTTCCCTCTTCCGTTTTTTCCCATGTCATGGTGTTGTCGATTGAAAGGTTGAACGCCACTGATTCCACATCGTGGTCGGCACCTATGTAGGCAAACATCCATCCTTCCTGCTTGTAGGCTTCAATCAGCGCCTTGATGGATTTGGCGGAAAACTCTCGCGAAGCGTTTTCGTAGCCGTCGGTGATGATAGTCACCGCCACGCTGGCAGATTCGTCGTCCTTTACGGTGGTGTGCAAGCGTGTGCACACATTGCCAATGGCATCGTAGAGCGGAGTCATGCAGCAAGGCTCATAGTCGGAGGGGGTGATGTTGTTCACCTTTTCGATAGGCGTGTTTTCGTAAATCACCTTCTGCTCGCAGCCGCAGAATGCCACCAGCGTCACAAACTGCTCCTGCTCCGCATTTTTCTTTCTCATGCTGCGAATGCAGCCGAATGTTTCGTTCACACTGTCGACGGCTTGCTTGCGAATACTTGTCATCGAACCGCTCTTGTCGAGAATCACTACGTTGTAAATCTTGCTGTTCATTTTCGTTGTGTTTTAAAAATGTCGTTATTTGTGGTTAATTAAGATTGATTTATTGTTTCATGCCACAAAGTTACACCCAATTTCCACGCACCCCCATTTCCTGCAACCTTGCATTTTTTTCACCTCAAAATACGGTGGTGTGATACGGGTTTTCGGTGAAAATGATTATCTTTGCAGATTATATATGTAATTAATAACTGAAATACACTGATATGCAATCTACTCGACTTGAAAAAATAGCTCGCTTGCTCCAAAAGGAACTGAGCGAAATCTTCCGTCTCGAAACAGCGAAAATGGGTGGTGTGCTCGTGAGCGTGAGCGCAGTGCGTGTGTCGCCCGACTTGAGCATCGCACGCGCCTACCTGAGTGTGTTCCCAAGCGAACGCGCACAGGAAATCATAGCAAACATCAACGCCAACGAAAAGGGCATTCGCTACAATCTGGCTCAGCGTGTGCGCTACCAACTCCGCAAAACGCCTGAGTTGCACTTCCATCTCGACGATTCGCTCGACTATATCCAGCACATCGACGAACTGCTGGCTAAAGACGGCACAAAGACAGATAAAACAGAGGAATAATAACCACCCGTAAGTGAGCCTCTCTTTCAACATAGCGCTTCGCTACCTGCGTGCCAAGAAAGGGCACACAGCCGTGAACATTATCTCCATCATCTCCGTGTTAGGGGTGGTGGTGACCACTGCCGCGCTGATTTGTGTGCTGAGCGTGTTCAACGGTTTTCACGACTTGATTAAGGAGAAACTCTCTACCGTTGACCCCGACATCGCTATCACCGCCACCATGGGCAAGACCATAGCCGATGCCGACAGCGTGGTGCGTGTGGCGCAAGCCATTCCGGGCGTGGAAATGGCTATGCCTGTGGTGGAGGACAACGCCCTTGCCATTTTCGCCGACTACAGTATGCCGTTGAGGTTGAAAGGCGTGCCGAAAGACTACAATCGGCTCACGGGCATCGACAGTGTGATTGTGGAGGGCGATTTCCTGTTGGAGGACGAGGTGTCGCGCTATGCGGTGCTGGGCGTTGGCCCTGCCGTTAGCCTGAACGCGCGCGCCGGCTCGCTGCGAATGCTCCAACTTTATGCGCCACAGCGTCGCGGACAGGTTGACCTCAACGACCCGATGAACGCCTTCACCGAAGATTCGGTGTTTGTGGCTGGCATTTTCATGGTGCAGCAGAAGGATTTCGACAACGATATGATTTTTGCGCCCATCGACTTGGCGCGCGAACTGTTTGACTACACCACCGAAGCCACACAAGTGGAGTTGAAACTCGCTCGTGGAGCCTCGGAACAGGCCGTGATGGACCAACTGAATGCGCAGTTGGGCGAATCCTACACGGTGAAAAATCGCATGATGCAGCAAGATGCGTCGTTCCGACTGGTGAATATGGAAAAATGGATCACGTTTCTGCTGCTCGCATTCATTCTGGTGATTGCCACTTTCAATGTGATCAGCACCCTCTCGCTTTTGATTATCGAGAAAGACGAGAGCATTCGCACCTTCAGAAGCCTCGGTGCCACCGACAAGCAAATCACACGCATTTTCGTCACAGAAGGGTGGCTGATTGCCCTTGTGGGTGCTGTGGCTGGCGTGGCTTTGGGACTGGTGCTCTGCCTCTGCCAGCAGCAGTTCGGCTGGCTCAAGCTCTCGGCTCGCCCCGATGCGGTGATAGTGAACGCCTATCCGGTGGTGGTGGTTTGGACCGATGTGCTGGTGGTGTTTATGCTGGTGGCGGCTGTTGGGCTTGTCACTTCGCTCGTCACTTCGCTGATGATGCGCCGCCGACTTAACAGATAATTCTCTCAATTCCCAATAACACAATGAATATCCGTCACGACATCGAAAACGCATGGGGCGCAATCAAGCGTTTTGCGCGCCGTATGCTTGTCACCAAACGCCTGATGGCGCTTATGGCAATGGGCGTGACTGCACTCGTGAGCATTGTGGTGCTATATTACAGCGATTGGCGATTGGCTGTGGGGCCATGGCACACCTATGGCAACGGGCTGTTCAGCGTCAACGAACCCCGCGACGAGCATTACGACAACTTCCTCCTTTCGGGCGATTTCCGGAAGCGACTGGAGAACCGTGGCGGCGGTCCGCTGGTGGCATCGTTCCAGAAGTCGGTGCTGTCCGACGCCGGCGAGGTGATTGACATTCGCCACATCAACGTGTTTGACATCAGCAAGCGTTTCAGCCGACTGTTCAGCACCGAAAAACAGGTGGCACGCACCTTCCTCTCGCGTAAAAACTCCTATTTTGTGGAATACGACATTCAGCCAGCCCCGAAGGTTGACGGACACCCTGCCATGTACTACAAGTCGCGCTACCGCGACGAGGGTGGCTACTACGCACGCGGCATGGTGGTGTGCGCACATCATCGCGCCTACTTCTTTGAATCGTATTCCAACTACAGTCCATACCTCGACTGGGAAAACGATACCAAAACCTATTATTTCGACAAGTCGGTAAGCGAAACGAGAAACTTCACCGTCGATAACATGGACTCGATAGAAAACCACTTTTTCCTCTGGTCGATATTCCTCTTTGCCGTCTATGTGACGGCTGGCGCATTGGCGTTCAGAATGGTCACCCGCGGCATCATCAACCAAGGTCCCGACTACCCAATCGTCAACCTCAAATCCCACAAACGCTGGCAATGGCTCACCGGGCTCACCATCGTGATGATGCTCGTGATGTTTGTGATGATGGTGGCATTCTGGCAATACAAAGGCACCACGCCCCTCCAAACCGCATCCTTCATCATCTTCGGCCTCCTCATCTACACCTTCAACCTCCCCACCAGCATCCACCTCTACAAAAAAGCCCGAAACCTCCTCCACCGCTAAGAAAACATCCTATGACATAACATGCTGCCCCTGTAAAGTTTATTGGAGCAGCATGTCTTCGTTTTCTATTATTTACTCTTCTATGGGTGTTATTGGGTTTTTATCCAGGTTAGGATTTCTTTTAGGGTGAATTTTTTGCCGTAACGGAGGATGCCGATGCGGTAGATGCGGGCGCTGAGCCAGATGATGGCTGTGGCTGTGGCGTAGAGTGCGACTACGCTGACGGCTATTTGCCAGAACGGCACGTCGTAGGGCAGGCGCACCATCATCACGATAGGTGATGTGAATGGTATCATGGAGCACCACAGTGCGAAGGTGCCGTTGGGGTTTTCCATGCAGCCGAGTCCTGCGTAGAGCGCCACAATCATCACGATGATAATGGGGGTGGTGAACTGCGACGCGTCGCTTGCCTGGTCAACTGCCGATCCGAAGCCAGCAAAGAGTGCCGCGTAGAGCAGGTAGCCACCGAGGAAGTAGATGACGAAGCAGACGAGTGTGCCCACAAGGTTGATGCTCTGCACCATGCCCACGAGGTTGGAAACCTCCGACATCGGGCCGTCATCAGCCAAGCCAATGCCAAGCCCAACTGCCAAGCCGGAGATAATTACCGCCCATATCAGGAACTGTGTGAGCCCGACCAGCGCCACGCCTATAATCTTGCCCATCATCAGTTGGAACGGCTTGCAACTGCTCACTATCACTTCCACGATGCGGTTGGTTTTTTCCTCAATCACGCTGTTCATAATCATTGCGCCGTAGGTGAGCACAAACGTGTAGGTGATGAGCGACAGCACCATGCCTAAAAGCATTGCGGCGGTGGTTGACGATTCGCTTTCGCTGCCGTCGTCGGCGAGTTTCACGCTGTTCACATCAATATCCACTTGCGCCTCTCTCACTATCTTGTCGAGGTCGGGCACACCCATCGTGGCGAGTTTCACCGACGTGAGCGTGTCGTTGAGGCAATCGGTCACATGATCCACCAGCGCCATGTTGACGGTGCTCTTGCTGTAGATGTTCACCTTTGCCGAGTCGAGCACATTGGCGGGAATCACCACCAAAGCACTCATGCTCTCGCCCGACTGGTCGAAAAATCGCTTCACATTCGTAGTGCCGGGCTCGCCACGGAGCGGAATGAAGCGAAACTGCTCATTGTTGGAAATCACGCCCGACAGGCGGCCTGTTTCGTCGATTACGGTCACCGTTTCGAGCGACGAACTTGCGGAATTGAGTTTGGAGGTGAGCACCGGAATCGACGCAATAATGATGAACAGGAACGGAACGAGAATCGTGATAACGATAAACGATTTGCGCGCCACCAGTGACAGGTATTCGCGCTGTATGATGAGTAGGAGCTTATTCATTGTTTGACGAGTTTTTTACAGTTTCGATAAAGATTTCGTGCATGGTGGGCAGCAGTTCGCTGAAGCCACGGAGGGCGTATTGCTCATTGAGGCGCGCAATCACCTCACGGATAGCCACACCTTGCGCCAAGCGAATGATGGTGGTGCCGTCGGGGCGCGCTTCCTCGATGGTGAACATTTCCTCGCAAGGCTGAAGCTGTTCGCCGCCAGCGAGGCGGATTTCGTAAAGATGCTTTTTAAAGCGCTGCTTAATCTCTGCCACGTTGCCTTCAAGCACCACCTCGGAGTGGTTGATGAGGGAGATTTGGTCGCACACCTCCTCCACACTCTCCATATTGTGGGTTGAAAACAGAATGGTGGCGCCCTTTTTCTGCAATTCCAGAATCTCACGCTTCAACTGCTCGGCGTTCACGGGGTCGAAGCCAGAGAATGGCTCGTCGAAGATAAGCAACTTAGGCTCATGAATCACGGTGGCGATAAACTGCACCTTCTGCTGCATACCCTTGGAGAGCGTTTCCACCTTCTTATCGCGCCATTCGGTGAGGTGGAAGCGGTCGAGCCAGTAGAGCATCTGTCGGGTGGCATCTGCCTTGCTCATGCCCTTCAGGCGTGCCAAATACACAATCTCGTCGCCCACCTTCATCTTCTTGTACAGCCCACGCTCTTCGGGCAGGTAGCCAATGTGTGCCACATCGTCGGCGGTGATGGGGCTGCCGTCGAGCATCACCGTGCCGCTATCGGGGGCGGTGATCATGTTGATGATGCGAATGAGGGTGGTCTTGCCTGCGCCATTCGGGCCAAGCAGACCGTAGATGCAGCCTTTGGGCACACTCAGGTTCACATGGTTGAGCGCCGTGTGCCCTTTATATTGCTTCACTACATCGCTGATTTCAATAAAAGCCATATTTTAGAAATTTGATGTTAGAAATTAGATGTCGTTTTTGGAGAACTCGGAGCACTCCGACTGGTCGGAGTGATGGGAGTTTTCCGAAAGCTCTTTGTCTGTTATACGCAGGTGATGGGCGTTTTGCTTCATGCACATGCCACTTTTTTTGCAAAAAAAGGCAACTACAGTGTGTGTCGCTGCGGTTGCCTTTTAGGTGATAAAGGAATGTGTGGGGGGAAGATTATTCTTCGTCGTCCACTTCCTTCATGGTGGTGAACACGTTTTGAACGTCGTCGTCTTCTTCCACAGCCTCGAGGAGTTTTTCTACTGCTGCGCGACCTTCGGCATCAAGTTCCTTGGTGTCGGTTGGGTCGTAAACGAACTCGGTGCTGGTGATTTCGAAGTCGTTGTCTTCGAGATACTTCTGAATGTCGCCGTTTGACTCAAAAGCACCAGAGATGATGATTTCCTCTTCGTCTTGGTCGAAATCTTCTGCACCGCAGTCGATAAGTTCGAGTTCGAGATCTTCGAGCGTCACACCATCTTTAGCCTTAACGTGGAAGTAGCACTTGTGGGTGAACATAAATGCCACTGAACCGCTGTTGCCGAGTGTACCGCCGTTTTTGTTGAAGTGAGTGCGGAGGTTGGCCACGGTGCGAGTGGTGTTGTCGGTAGCGGTTTCTACGAGCACTGCGATACCGCCAGGAGCGTAACCTTCGTAGATTACTTCCTTGTAGTCGCTTGCGTCCTTATCGGTAGCCTTCTTGATGGCGCGTTCCACAGTGTCTTTAGGCATGTTGGCAGCCTTAGCGTTGCTCATGAGGGCACGCAGACGAGAGTTGGCTGTTGGGTCGGGACCACCAGCCTTCACAGCCATTGTGATTTCCTTACCAATGCGGGTGAATGTGCGCGACATGCTACCCCATCTTTTCAATTTTCTTGCTTTGCGATATTCAAAAGCTCTTCCCATGTGATAATTTTATTTTATATTGTTTGTTTTTATTTTTCTCTTTGATTAATCGTGGTGCTCACTTACGATACCGAGAAACACAAGGTCGCTGTCGGTGCGGTTGATGAGCGTGTGGCCGTGTCCCATAGGGCAGTAGTGCATCTCACCCACGGTGAAGTCTTCCTCGGTGCCGTCGTCCATCACCACATGGCCTGTGCCGCTGATGATGTAGTAGATTTCACTGTTTTTCTCGTGCATGTGCATACCAATCGACGCACCTGGGGGAAGCAGTCCCTGCATGATGCGATTCTGCTCATCGAGATAGGTTTTCACCACATATTCTCCTTCGCCACCTTTAAAGTTTGCCACGGTGGTGGCCTCCATTTTCTTGAAATCGATTATCATAAGTTTTGGTTTTTTAGGGGTCAACGAGCCAACGGGTCAACGGGTCAACAAGTTGACGGTTGGGGGGGTGGCTCGTAGCCTCATTATATCTTATTGTCCAGCAAGCCTCGAAATCTCGAATTTTCGAACTCTCGAAAAAAAACTCGTTGACTTGTTGACTCGTAGACTTGTAGACTTGTAGACTCGTTATCTCAACTGTGCGCCAACTTCCTTTTGGAGGTTGGTCACCACCTTCTTCATTACGGCCTCAATTTGCTTGTCTTGGAGCGTCTTTTGGTCGTCTTGGAGGAACATGGCGATAGCGTAACTCTTCTTGCCGGCTTCGAGGTGCTTGCCTTCGTACACGTCGAAGAGTGTCACCTTCTTGAGCAACTTGCGTTCGCTCTGCTCAACCACACGCTTGATTTGTTCGTAGGTCACGGTTGAATCCACGAGCAATGCCAAGTCGCGGCGCACTGGCAGGGTCTTTGGCAGGTCGTAGTATTTCACATCCTTCTTGGCTGCGAGTTTGCAGAGCAAGTGCCAGTTAAACTGTGCGAAGTACACTTCCTGATCCACATCGAATTTCTTAGCCACGTCGGCATCCACCACGCCAAGCACACCGATGAGTTTGCCGCCACGGTTCTTGTAAGAGAGGGCAGGGGTGAGCAGGTCGTTGTCGAATTGCTCAACCACCACTTCCTTTTCGTTGATGCCAAGGCGGCGGAATATGTTCTCAACAGCGGCCTTCAGGTCGTAAACGCTGAGTGGGCGCACTGCGTCGGCCCAACTGTCGTCGTGGTTGTTACCAGTGAGCCAAATGCCGAGTGCTTGATGCTCGGTGTATGGTGCGAGAGCCACCTCGGTGTTGTCGGTTTCGGCATCGTAGCGATACACATCGCCAAATTCATACATTTTGAGGTTGGCGTTTTTGCGGTTGATGTTGCGTGCGAGGCTTTCCAAACCGCCGAACAGCATGGTTTGACGCATCACGTTGAGGTCGCCACTGAGGGCGTTCATCAGGTGCACGCAGTTCTTTTCAGGGTAACTTTCCAAGTCTTCGTAGTAACTTGAACTGGTGAGCGAGTTGTTCATGATTTCGTTATAACCAGCAGCGGTGAGTTGTTCCGAGATGAGGTCTTGCATATCGTCACGGAAGTCAACGTCGCTCTTGTTGCTGAGTGTGCCCTTCACCTCGCTGGTGAATTCCACATTGTTATAACCGTACACGCGGAGAATGTCTTCCACCACGTCGCATGGGCGTTGCACATCCACGCGGTAGGTTGGCACCACAATGTTGATTTTCTCTGCGTCTTCGCTCACGATTTTCATTTCGAGGCTTTCAACGATGCCCTTGATGGTGTCGTTGTCGATGTGCTTGCCGATAAGGCTGGTCACATAGTCGAACTTCAGTTCCACAGGGAAACCAGGGAATTCGCGGCTCTTCACATCGATGATGTCGCCACAAATCTCACCACCTGCGAGTTCCTTGATGAGGATAGCGGCGAGTTTGAGGTTGTAAACGGTGTCGTTGGGGTCGATGCCACGCTCGAAGCGGAACGATGCGTCGGTGTTCAAGCCGAAGCGACGTGCGCTCTTACGCACCCAGGTGGGGTGGAAGTAGGCACTTTCGAGGAACACGTCGGTAGTGGCGTCGGTCACGCCAGAATCCAGACCGCCAAACACACCGCCGATGCACATAGGCTCTTCAGCGTTGCAAATCATGAGGTCGCGGTCGGTGAGTGTGCGTTCCACGCCGTCGAGAGTGGTGAACTTAGTGCCTGGGGCAACGGTTTTCACCACCACCTTATCGCCTTTCACCTTGCTGAGGTCGAAACTGTGCATAGGTTGACCTGTGCCAAGGAGAATGTAGTTGGTGATGTCCACAATATTGTTGATGGGGCGTTGGCCTACAGTCAGGAGGTAATCCTTCAACCACTTAGGACTTTCTTGCACCTTCACGCCACGAATGGTGAGGCCGCAGTAGCGAGGGCAAGCCTCGGTGTTTTCCACTTCCACAGGAATGGCACCGTCGGCGCGGTCGCTCTTGAAAGCGTCAACGCTTGGGCGGTGGAGCTTGGTGTCGTAGCCGTGACGCTTCATCCAAGCGTAGAGGTCGCGAGCCACACCGTAGTGCGAAGCACCGTCCACACGGTTAGGGGTGAGGTCCACCTCAATCAGCCAGTCGCTCTCCACACCGTAGTAGTCGGCGGCAGGAGTGCCCACTTTCGCGTCGGCAGGAAGCACGATGATGCCATCGTGGCTTGCGCCCACGCCTATTTCGTCTTCAGCGCAAATCATACCGCACGACTCCACGCCGCGAAGTTTTGAGCGCTTGATGGTGAACTCGTCGTCGCCATCGTAAAGTTTTGTTCCGAGAGTTGCCACAATCACCTTTTGGCCGGCAGCCACGTTGGCAGCGCCGCACACGATTTGCGCAGGAGCCTCGCCATTGCCGAGGTCAACGGTGGTGACATGCAGGTGGTCGCTGTTGGGGTGCATTTCGCAAGTGAGCACTTCGCCCACCACCAGTCCCTTCAGACCGCCTTTGATAGTTTCTACTTCTTCAAGAGCACCAACTTCCAGACCGAGCGAGGTGAGCGCCACGCTCACTTCTTGTGGGGTCAAATCGAAGTCGATGTAGTCCTTCAACCATTTATATGAAACGTTCATAACTTGAAAATATATATATTTTTTGTTGTTTTGCCATTTGTTGATTTGTCACTCAGGGCGCAAGGCGCTTGTAAGTGCCTATAATCGTGCAAATTTACAAAGAATTTTCAACTTATAAAAGACAATCCCATTTTTTAGCACTAATCCCACCCCACAGCCACCATTTCATCCCAGCCACAGCACCCCCACTCCCACCTACCCGAAATTTACTGCAAATTTGCAATAAATTCCGAATAGACGATGCTTCGATGTGGTTACAGCACCTTGTCGGAAGTCAGGAATTGGAACAGACCGATGAAAGTGAAGCCGTGGTCGTCGGTATAGGCGGCGATGTCATCGCCTACGATGATGATTTTCTTAAACGAATCATCGATGCGTTTGAGCGAGGCGAGTTCTTGTTCGCGCTTTTCATCATCGGGGAGTGCGTATGCCGATTGAATGTAGTATTTTTCCGAGCCGTTGGTGGCTACGAAATCCACCTCGTATTGCTTGTATTCCGACTTGCCATTCACCATTTCGCGCTTCTCAACCACGCCAACATCAACCCGAAATCCCCTGATGCACAATTCATTGAAAATCACATTTTCCATAATGTGCGTAATCTCTTGCTGGCGGTAGTTGAGCCGAGCGTTTCTCAACCCAACATCCACGGCATAGTATTTTTGTATCGATTCAAAATATCTTCTTCCCTTGATGTTGTATCGCTTTGCGCCTTGGAAAAGGTAAGCGTCTTCAAGGTAGCCGAGGTACGTGTTCACGGTTTCGGAACTGATTTTCACCTTTTGCACGCTTGCGATAGTGTTCGCTATCTTATTGGGGTTGTTTAGCGATCCAATGGAGGAACAGAGCGTGTCGACCAGGGCTTCCAGTGCTTGTCGGTTTTTAACCTTTTGGCGTTCCACCACATCGGCGATATATGTTTTGGTCCAAAGTCGTTGGAGGTAGGAGGTTTTCTGCTCAGGGGTTTTGTGTCGCATGAGTCCAGGCATACCGCCAAAAGTGTAGTATTCTTTCCAAAGAGCATTGATTGGCTCGCTCCGATTGCTACAAAACTCCTTGAACGACAGCGGGTAAACTCGCACTTCGTCGCCCCTGCCACGGAAAAGGGTGTTGATGTCGCTTGACAAAAACCTTGAATTTGAACCAGTCACATACACATCCACATTGTCCTTCTTGTTCAGCCCATTCACAATTTTCTCAAAGCCATCCACTTCTTGAATCTCGTCGAGAAACACATAGTACTCTTCGCTGTCGCTGGTGATTTTTTCGCGAAGATACGCCTTGAGGTTGTCTTTGTCGGTAAGGTCCCTCGTTTCCTCAAGGTCGTCGGTGTCGAAGGTGATGAGGATAATATTTTCTTTATCAACACCTTGGCTGATGAGCCAATTGGTGTATATTTTGCTCAACAGCCACGATTGGAATTAAGTAGGTAAAGCTTCAAGCTAAAAATGAATGGTAATGCTTACTTAGTTTTCAGCCTGTAAGTTACAAAGAGGAACAAATTAAATGAATAGGACCAGAGGTAAAAAAAGACCGATGGCGGAAATCAATGTAGTGCCATATATCGATGTCATGATGGTACTACTAGTAATATTTATTGCTACAGCGCCAGTGGTAATGCAAGGTGTTTCTGTCGATTTACCTCAAGCTGAATCTAAGGCCATGGATGAAAATCAAAAAGTTCCTTTTATTTGCACGGTAGATAAGGAAGGGCGTTACTTCACAGAATTTTCCGGAAGCCACCATCAAGTCGCAAATCTTGAGGAACTTACCCAAGAAGTGCAGGCACAATTAGCCCGTGAACCAAAGACTCCGATTGTTGTTCAAGGTGATGCTAGTGCGCGCTATGACAATGTTATTCAATTGATGAATGCCCTAAAAATGGCTGGCGTTGAAAATGTAGGTCTGGTGACTGAACCTGTAAGTAATAGCAAATAACTGTTCCCTAAAGTCGGTTTTTTCTAAATTGTGTTAGATTCAAAATTCAAGGCTATTTGATTATCTAAAAGTAGATTTATGGTAAGTGTCTTGCCCTAGCAAGAGACTTTATAAATAGGTTTAAAAGTGAAATTTGGTATTTTCCCAGCGGCATGTTTGGCTGTTTTATTACACATAGTCATCATCGTTACTCTGCAGAGTGATGTATTTAAAAAATATATTGCCGGCTTAAAAGCTAAAAAGAGTGTGGCAGTAGAAGGAGGTCAGAAGTAATGAAAGCAAATGGAATGCAGAAAAAGAAAATGACAGGAAACGGCTTCCTGCTTCTGATAACAATCGCTTTATTTGCAGTAATGTATATTGCAGGTATGATCATCTTTGCTGATAAAGGTTTTGCAAAACCGCAGATGTTTCTGAATCTGTTTGTATCTAATGCAGGACTTTTGGTTATCGCGTGTGGACTTACCATAAGATGTAATAAGCCTAAGGAGGTTGGATGAAAATGCTGGAACTTACAAAGAAAAATATACATATGGACTGCATAAAGGCAAAAGCAGGCAATCAGATTACGATTGAGGATGATGTAAATATTCCGGATTTGCGCCCTGACATCGATAAGGTTATTTTCCAGTCGGGCATTATCCGGCTGGAGGAAGTCAGACCCGGCAATGATCAGGTTGGTGTGAAAGGGTCTTTGGCGGTCCATGTTCTTTATCAGAGTGAGGAAGAAGAGGAGCCCTTCAGCAAGATTGAAACAGAGCTGCCATTTGATGAACTGTTCCATATGGATGGTGTTGAGGCATCGGACAGTGTCTGTGTCCGGTATGAGCTGGAGGATCTTTCCGTGGGTGTGATCAATTCCAGAAAGATCAGCGTGCGTGCGCTTGTCACCCTGGAATTGTTAGCACGTGCTATCTATGATGAATGTGCCGCTACGGATGTAAATGCTGAAATTACGACGGAATATCGTAAAAAGCCTTTGCATGTACTTGAGACGACTGTGTGCAAAAAGGATGTTTTCCGGTTCCGACATGAAGAAACACTTCCCGGACAGTATCCCAATAT